>Ga0209980_10002430_pt1 | contig 10119 bp, 10 predicted proteins | sample CR02metaG_FD_183611 | JGI IMG/M metagenome (GOLD analysis project Ga0209980, IMG submission 183611) | Deep subsurface microbial communities from Mariana Trench to uncover new lineages of life (NeLLi) - CR02 metaG (SPAdes) (version 2) | ecosystem: Environmental > Aquatic > Marine > Ocean trench...
GATGTTCTCTGCCTGGGGACCTTTCTGGCCCTGAGTAACAGTGAACTCGACTTTCTGGCCTTCAACCAAAGTTTTGAAACCTCCGCCAGCGATAGCGCTGTAGTGGGCAAATACGTCGGGACCAGATTCCTGCTCGATAAAGCCAAAACCTTTGGATTCGTTGAACCATTTAACGGTGCCGGTAGTAGTAGACATAGTCATATCCTATTAAATCAAGAGTAATTGAAGCCTTTTAACAAGGCGATTTGGCTGGAAGTATTGCTATTACTTATGAAGAACAGGACGAGGTATTAAAGAAGGGACATCGAAATGGTGTACATAAATATCAGACGAACTTTCAAGCTGGCCGCATTATATACAGCAAAACCCCGTAGTCAACGAGCATTAGGGCCTAAATGGGACATATGTCGGCTTTGTATAGCTACGATCTGCATATTGGGCGTTCCACAGTTTTCCTTGAATCTACCGTAAGCGCCTCACCGAAGACGTCCTTTTGATCGATGCCAGGCATTACCCGGGCAAACGAAAACGGGGCCGCTTGCGACCCCGTATATTGATCTCGATACGCCGTCGATCAGTATTCCGGACCGTCGCTGTACTCGAGCCCGACTATGCCAGCCTGCTCGCTGACAGCGTCATAGATCTTCTGATCCAGTGAGTCTTTGTAGCCACCGGCTTCTTCGACCTTCTTGGAGATATAGCTGTCGCGGTCGTCTGCGAGTTCACGTATCTGCCGCTGCAGGTCAGCCCGTTCGCCAGCGAGTCGTGCGACGTACGCCTCCTGTTCCGCCGGCGCCATAGGCTTCAGCGCCGCGGGCAGCTCAGCCTCGTCGAGTTCGTCGAGTTTGATGGTCCCGCTGGTGATGCCGTCGACCAGTTCATTCTCACCCAGGAGGTTCGCCTTGCCGGCTGCCGACATATTGAACGCGGCGCGACGTGCACGGGATTCAACCGATGAACTCTTATGCAGTTTGTCGGTAGCCGCGACCTTTCTCGCCATTTTTTCCTTTTCTTCCTTGCTGCCGTAGTACAGCCGCGTGTCGTCAAGCCTGGCCGACAAAGTGGCGATCTCTGCGTCAAACGGGGTCGTCATTGCAACCGCGCTGCCCGCCTGGCCTACCTGGAAGAACTTGCCGTGGCCGAGGCTCGCGATCTGCGTCCAGGGCCCGACGGTCGTCGGAATTTCACCGCATTGAATCGTGTTGATCACAATGCCTTTCTCCAAGGCAGCCATCACGATCTCCGGGTACTGCACCTCGCCCTGATAGTCCATATGCGGTGGTGCATCGCCGATCAGGAACACAACCTGGTAGGCCTGCGAGTCCTGACTCCACGAGATGTTGTGCACGGCTTCGTACAGCGCCTGATTCACGCTCTCGGGCGTGTCGCCGCCGCCATCCGCCTGAAAGTCCATCAGCGTGGCATAAACGGAATCCAGGTCATCGGACAGATCGACTACTTTCGTGACATAGTGATCACCGCGGTCACGATAGGCAACCAGACCAATGCGAATCTCGGGCGTCGGCTGTGCCGATGCCATCGTTGTGGCGATTGACCAGATCTTGTCCTTCGCGGTCTGAATCAGGCCACTCATGCTGCCGGTCGTATCGAGCACAAACACGACATCTATTTTGGGGATGCCAGCAGGTGCAACGATGTGCTCGATCGGAGCAGGGTCAATATGCTTGGCTTTGAGTGACGGGTAATAGATCACCGCACCCAGGGTTAGTGCGAACAGGGCAAGCCCTAAGATTTTGCTTTTCATGATGATGTCCTCTCGTTGTATATATAAGGAGTAAAAATTTCTATTGGGTGAACAGCTGGCCAAGAGCCGCATCGGCCTGACGTCTGGCGCGCTCGAAGTTCTCGTTGCCGGCCGGTGTGTTCTGTTCCGGCTTCGCTTTCCGCTGTACTGCTGGTGGAATCGCCACAAACAGCGCCTGCACCAGGAAGAAACACCAGGTCGCGAGGAACACGCTGCCCGAACGGGTGATCGCCCAGACCGCGGCCGAGATACTCAAAGCACCCAAACCGAGATCCATCAGTGCCGGTATCACACCCGAGTAGAAATAAAGGGAGCGAACAAGCCAGATGGTGCCGACATGGACCATCAGATACAGCGGTAACGGTGGTGCAATCCACCAGGTGACTGCTGCCATTGCTGTCCAAAGCGTTAACGTGGTGACGCGCCCTACCCGTTCTGCCGTGCGATTGAGCAAGTACAGGAGGTAAGCCAGCCCCAGCAAGGGAATGACCAGGCGAACGACGGCACCGAGGCCAAGGAATGGCGTGAGGGTGGCAACGATGGCACTGGCAAAGAAGCCCAGAACCGCGGCCACGACAACGCCGTGAAAAAAGCCAGGCCGCTTCATGACTGACTCCTTGCGTTTTTCTCACGGAGATAAGCGACTTCCACTTCGTCGTCGCCCACTCGCAGCTCCCGTGCCATCCAGGCGATATCATCGAATTCCGATGTGCCGCCTGCCGGTGCGCGTTGTGCAAAGAGCTCTGCTTTTTGCCGCAGGCCCTCGAGCGTTGCCCGGTTTCCATCGAGCATGACGCGCTGCTCGGTCAGGTACTTCTCAGAAGCGCTGTGTTTTGCACTCAGCTGCTTCGACAGCCGCGCTGCCTCGAGCTTTTTCCTGATCAGGCCTTTGGCCAGATCGTCCTTCTCCGATTCGAAACAAAGGTCCAGTTCCTCGTCGATCTCAGAAAGCTTGCTGTCGATTTCGCTGTTGCGTGTCGCCAGCGCTTCCTGGTCATGCGCACACACTCTTATGCGCTGCTCGGTCTCGACCAGATCGTCTTCCATCTCCCGAATGGCTTGCTTTAGAAGCTGCTCGGGCTCTTCGATCTGATCCAAAACGGCGTGAAAGTCCGCCTGGAAAAGCCGCGATATGCGGTTGATAAGTGCCATGATGTTGTCTCCTTCCGTTTGCTGGACAAAATATTTCAATGGCACAAATGGTAGAGAGGAACGCCGGCACACTTAAGACACGAACGGGTAAAACCTGCCGCACAGAATTTACAAGAACTTTACAAGCGATCGCTGATCTGACTGTCGCAAACTGCTAGCCTAGACTGCGTGAATAAGCGATCGATCAGCATTCTGATCGTGGAAGATGAAGAGGCCATCCGCTCCGGCCTCATCGACGTGTTCGTCTTCCACGGCTACGACGTGGACAGCGCCGACAACGGACCGGAGGGCCTCGAGAAAGCACTGACGGGCAAGTTCGATCTGATATTGCTCGACATCATGCTGCCCGGCATGGATGGCTATGAGATCTGTAACGAGATACGAGCCAGAGACCGCGAGCAGCCGATCATCATGCTGACCGCCAAGACCTCGGATGAAGAGATCATCCAGGGCCTGAAACTCGGCGCCGATGACTATGTCGCCAAGCCCTTCTCCATCCAGCAGCTGGTACTTCGCATCGAAGCGGTCCTGCGACGGTCGCGGATCGGCGTCGAGCAGGCCAGGACCATCAGCCTCAGCAATAACGTGCAAATAGATACCGAGAACCTCACCGGTCAGAACGGTGCTGAGCCACTGACCTTCACCCGGCGCGAGATCGAGATCCTGAGTTACCTCGCGGCTAACTCGGCAAGGCCGGTGTCGAGAGAAGAATTATTAACAAAAGTATGGGGTTATGCTAGAAACCTCGAAATAGAGACACGAACTGTCGACATCCATATTGCGAAACTCAGGCGCAAGATCGAGACCAACCCCAAGGAACCGGCGGGCCTCATCACGGTACGCGGTGCCGGTTACCGACTGCTGACGGCAGATTAGCGCCATGCTGCCCAAAAGCCTCATCAAGGGCTTCGATAAAGACCGTCTGAAGATACTGTTGACTGTCTTTTTCCTGGCACTCGCCATCCCCACCGCTGTATTGATCTGGCAGGCCTACAGCCAGCTCAAATGGGAAGCCTTTCATCAATACCGGGGCATGGCGGAGGAACTCACCAAGCGCATGGATGCAAGCCTGGTCGACAGGATCAACACGGCCGAAGCCCGCTCTTTCGCCGACTACACATTTCTGATCGTCACCGGCGACCCCAGCGCCAACCTGGTGCAGCGCTCGCCTTTGTCTGAATTTCCGGTCACCCAGGAATTGCCCGGCGTGATCGGCTACTTCCAGGTCGGCACCGAAGGGGATTTCTCCACGCCGCTTTTGCCAAAGAGTACTGCCGACCCGCTAACGTTTGGCATCGGCGAAGACGAGTACGAACGACGGCTGCAACTGGCGCATAGAATTCAGGACATCCTGAGCGACAACCGCCTTGTTCAATACCAGGCGACGGGCGTGAGACGAAGGCTTGCCTCTTCGCCTGCAACCCCCAAGGCCGCTTCGGACGAAGCTGAAGCTGAACAAGAGGCTGACACTGACGAGGACCGGCAACGACAAATAGCAGAAGTCACTGCACAACTCGGCAGCGAGACCGTCGGTGATAAAGATGCCGTGGACAAACTCTACGCCATGCCTGAGGAACCGGCCCCGAAACAAAACGAGCTGTACAGCCAGGCGGTATTCGATGAGCTGAACAGCCCGAGAAAGAGTTCGGACGATGAATACGCGGCCGGCACACTGGCCGGTGCAAGCATGGTTGGTACCCTCGAGAGCAAAGAACGACTCAACACGCTCGGTAAAGTCGCCGACCTCAAGCTGGATGCCGCCTATCAAAAGAAAAGTGAAGTTGCCGAGCGATCGCGAACTGCAGGATCAATCAGGGACGACGAACGCCTCCTCGCCCCCGGCAGAATGAAACGAAGAGAGCAGATCTCATTGCCGGAAGCCGAACCCGTCGGGCTGACGGTATCTGCGCGGCGGCCGGTCAGCAGCCTGCCAGGGCCCGCAGATCTGCGTATTAGTACCTTCGAGAGCGAGATCGACCCGCTGGAGTTCAGCCTGCTCGACAGCGGCCACTTCGTGCTTTTCCGCAAGGTCTGGCGCGAGGGCGAGCGCTACATCCAGGGACTCCTGATCGACAAGGAGACTTTTATTCACGGCGCCTTCGACACTCGCTTTAACGACACCGGACTCTCTGCCATGAGTAACCTGATCGTCGCCTACCAGGATGACGTCATCCACACGCTCACCGGCAAGCGGTATTCTGATTATCCCAACAGCTCTCAAGCATTCGACGGCGCCCTGCTTTACCGCAACCGCTTATCCGCACCACTGGATAGCCTCGAGCTCATTTACAGCATCAACGGCCTGCCTCCCGGGCCCGGCGCCACGGTTGTCGGCTGGCTCACGCTCGTACTCGCGATTGTATTTCTCGGCGGCTTTTTTATTCTGTATCGCCTGGGCCTGAGCCAAATCAGCCTGGCCCGGCAACAGCAGGATTTCGTCTCAGCGGTCAGCCATGAACTGAAGACACCCCTGACCTCGATCCGCATGTATGGCGAGATGCTCAAGGAAGGCTGGGCAGAGCCCGAGAAACAGCAACAGTATTATGAATTCATACACGATGAGAGCGAGCGCCTGACGAGATTGATCTCGAACGTACTGCAGCTGGCCAATATCACCCGAAACGAACCACAATTCGACTTGCAGCCCGTCACGGTCGGCGAACTGATGAACCAGATCGAATCGAAGATCTCGAGCCAGGTACAACGCGCCGGCTTCAAACTCGAGTTGCAGAAAGACGAACAAGCAGACAAAGCGACCATCAACATCGACGAAGACTGCTTCGCCCAGATCATCATCAATCTCGTCGATAATGCGATCAAGTTCTCGAAAGGTGCAAAAGAAAAACGCATCGGCATCACCAGTAAACTTACCAGCGACAACAAAGTCATGTTCGCTGTAAGAGACTTCGGCCCCGGCGTTTCCAGGAACCAGATGAAGAAAATCTTCAAGTTATTCTACCGCGCAGAAAGCGAACTCACGAGAGAAACGGTCGGCACAGGCATTGGCCTGGCCATCGTCCATCAGCTCAGCGTGGCAATGAATGGCAAAGTGGACGTGATCAACCAGGAGCCGGGAGCGGAATTCAGAGTCTCATTCCCCGCAATTTCCGTGTAGGAACTGATATCACGGACAAACTACAGTTCAGGGTGCTGAACCAGCGTCTACGGCGAGCCTGGCGTCGTCATCGGCAGGAGCTCCAAGCCACTCGGCCGGTGTCGCCAAGGGGGCCGCAAGGGTCTTGAGAAAATTCTCAAGCTGCATGCGTTCACGTCGGTTTAGCTTGAGAGGCTTCGCCTCGTTGTGTCCAATCATCGCAAGCGGGGCCCGATTATAGTGATCGAGTACCGCCGCCAGTGACGCCATTTGGCCCTTGTGCATATAGGGACCGGTCCCCTCGAGATTTCGCAACGAAGGCGTCCGCATTGCGCCAATCAGCTCGGGTCCGGTGCGGGTAAAACGCAGTTCGGCACAGTCTTTTGCCGGATCGTCGCTGTAGGCGCCCAGGCAATTGAAGGGATCCGACTTCACACTGCGCACGCCAACGATGCGGCCTTTATCAGGCACTTCACTCGGAAAGGTGGTGACGCCCGTGTTGTGAAATTCGAAGTTGGTGAAGAGCGGTCCGTTATGACATTGCGTGCAATTAGCCTCGCCGATGAAGAGGCGCAAACCCATTATTTCGTCGTCGCTGAACGTTGCGTGCTGAGCGGCCTCATCCCGATCAAGCACGGCTTGAACATAAGCATCGAAACGTGACGGGCCTGGCATGAGAAGTCGTTCATAGGCCGCAATCGATTTGCCGATGTTCACGAATATCCTGTTGACGAGTTCCTGATCATGGGTGGTCATCGCCTGCCATGCGGCGTGCAACTGCGGCTCTGCAACGGGAGCCGCGGCGTCCGGGAACCGGCTTCGGTCCGACAGGTCGGGCAAGGGCCCGATCAACGCCTCATAGGCTGCTCGATAGCTCGAGTCTGTGGCAATGAGCCGCACGTATTGCATGCGGGTGCCGGCATGCTCGTTCGGGTCTTCCAGGGGCGACAAGGCTTGTGACCACAGGCTGTCTTTGCGGCCATCCCAGTAGAGCCACGGACTGTGCGCGGTTCCGACGATGCTTGGCGTATTACGCTTTGAGGTCCCTATCGCCTGACCCCTGGCCCGCCCGTCCGTGAAACGGCGCTGCGGCTGATGGCAGGTCGCGCAGGCGATCCGCCCGTTGGCGCTGAGCCTTTGATCGAAAAATAATTGCTGACCCAGCTTCGCCGCACGCGGGTCATCCGCCATGGCATTCGACGCATCGGGGGCCAACGGCGGCAGACTGCCGATCCAGAGCGAGCGCAGCATCTCCGTCTCGATCTCTGTCCAGGGCGAAGGATCGACCGTTCGGTTGAACCACCAGGCGACCAATGCCGCTATGGCCGCGAGACCAATGAGCCTTGCAAGCCTGTTTCCCCTGTTCACTCCTTTGGCCAAGGTCACAGTTCCAGGAGGATGACTACGGTGTCGCGATTACCAGCTGTGCTGATGGTGATCGTAATTTCCCAGGAGCCGTGCATGTGAAAACGCATGCCCTCAATCAGGTATTCACCGTTGCCCAAATATTGCGTCATCCGGGGACTGGTCGGCAGACCGTGATCATGTGCCGGCATGCCACCTGTCAACGAAATGTCGGCGTTCGCGACGGGCTGGCCGTCAGCCGTTGCCACATGCAGCACCCAACTATGCATCCGGTTGATCGCTATCGGACGCTGCTGACTCTCATAACCCACCTTAAAGAGACCAGACTGCGAAATCCAAACCCCGTTGTCAGCGGACTCACTCTGGTTTTCCTCGGCTATTGAGGCAGCAAGTAACGCGACCATGAGCACCAACGCGGTCAAGTGTCGAAAAAACACTCTCGAGCATAAGCGAACACCGGCGCTCCGCAGGCCACTCGCCATGTCACACCTCCGAGACGACATTTGAGCGTTTATTCCGCCATTCGCGCCAACGCGTCAATGATCCATTCATATACCAGTAATGGAGTTGAACGAGGATCATCAGTCCAATGAAAAACGGCCAGTAGCCGAAGCCCGTGAAACCGACCTTGAACGGAAAAACCGCAGTGTAAATCTTGTCCGTATCCTGAGGTATCGCGGTGACGATCCCGATGTACCAACCTGACTCGTCAAATTGCTGAACGATCGTAAATACATCCGGCTCGATAATGGCCGGCTGATAAAACACGGTAGCTCCATCGAGCGACTCGATCAGCGCCACATCCTGCCACTTGACGAAGCGGCCCAGTCCGGTTACGTCCCGGATGATGCGAAAGTCGATCGGCATTTTCCCAAGGCTGCTGTGCACATACTCCATTACAAATACGGTCTCGGTTGCTTCCGGCAGGTCTTCACAAAACTCCTCCCGCTGACGGGTCCGCGGCAGATAGATTTTAAAATGCGCCGTGAGGTAGCCGATTTTGATCAGGCACAGGTCTTCGTCGGGGCCCACGCTTCCGTGCGCACTGGCATTGTGCACGACGAGCGCCAGACCAAGCGCAACACAGCAGCAGAACAGAGTTTGTGGCAAACGGTAGCGGATTATGAGCCCTATTCTAGAAGGAAAATCGTCGCACAAAGCTACAGATTTGCCGGCGAACACCACGTCAACCAGCCGACGCGCCGATTCTCCCAATAAAATGGTCTAAACTACAGCATAGAATAAGCCGCGTCAGCGGCGCATAAATAAAGAGAACCCACAAATGAACGTAAGTCTGGTGTCGTTATGGTTGCCGATTCTCGCATCGGGCGTCGTCGTATTCATGGCCAGCAGCCTGATCTGGATGGTGGTGAATTATCACAATTCCGACTGGCAGGAACTGCCTGACGAGGACACGGCCAGAATGGCGCTAAAATCTGCCGCACCGGGCAAGTACAGCATTCCCTATGCGGCTACCGCTGCGGAGCGCAAGAGCGCGGAATGGCAGGAGAAATTCAAGGAAGGGCCTGCCGCAATACTGACGATTCTCCCGCATGGGTCACTGGCGATGGGCAAACAAATGGTTCAATGGATCATTTACTGTCTGGCAATCTCGTTCCTGGTCGCCTACGTGGCAAGCGTGACAGTATCGGCGGGCGCCGATTATCTGAATGTTTTCCGGATCGCCGGCACGGTTGCCGTTCTTGCGTATGCGGGCGCTGCCCCGATGCGCTCGATCTGGTTCGGCCAACCCTGGAGCGCCACCGCAAAGGATGTACTCGACGGTGTGATCTACGGCTTCCTGACAGCAGGAGTATTCGGCTGGCTCTGGCCCTGAACACGCTGCAGACGTGCTCCGAGCCGGGACGGCCTCGTCACCGGCCCGGCTGAGTTCGATAAATAACAGCTGTGGCCTACAGGCTGGTCGCAGCTATCTCAAAGTTGCCCTTGTAGCCGTCGCCATCCCGCTCCAGCGTGACGGTCAGGTTTCTTACCGCCTCGGCGTCACCTTTCATCACGATATCTCTATCCACGCCGATTGGGTTCGGACCTCGCGCCGCATACGCTGCTGTCTGATACACCGCTCGTTCGACATCCGCGGGCAGATACAACTGTGTGTCAAGCGCTGTCCACTCCACGTCCCGCCACACGACTCTCACATGAATATGCGCAAGGCGCGGCATGTACCAGCCGGGGTATATTGTCGTGAATACCACTTTGCCATTCTCATCAGTCACCTGATGACCCCGAAGGTAGGACTTGTCCTTCATGTTGATGGCCTGGTCGCTTACACGTAGCGTGTCGGGATTGAACACGATGTTGTCAACCCCGGAATAAAGACCATTGGCACCGCAATGCCAGATATCGACGACACATTCTGAAATGGGCGTACACCAAAGGTCGTCAATCACAGTCAACTCAAGTTTGAGGGGAACCCCTGGCGAGTTCTCGCGAATATCGGACCGCAGCGGGCTGTTCGGCGTCAGATAAGGCCCTCGAGTCAAACGCGTCGTTGGCCCGCAGGCATTGTTTGGATTTGCAATGTTGGACGTGCCGAAAACGCTGGAAGCGTGGCTCGTAAGAATGGCGCTACCCGCCCCGGCAATAAACTTTCTCCTGTCCATGACTCTCCCCCTGTGTCATTTTCTTGGCGTTGTTCGTTCCGGGACATATTAGGCCTGGATGACGTGAAACTAAAGTCGAAACCGACCTCTTGTATGCTTATCGAAGTTTCTTGTTAGCC
>Ga0209980_10002432_pt1 | contig 10117 bp, 7 predicted proteins | sample CR02metaG_FD_183611 | JGI IMG/M metagenome (GOLD analysis project Ga0209980, IMG submission 183611) | Deep subsurface microbial communities from Mariana Trench to uncover new lineages of life (NeLLi) - CR02 metaG (SPAdes) (version 2) | ecosystem: Environmental > Aquatic > Marine > Ocean trench >...
GCGGGCGGTGCTGGTGCATGACCTCGCGTCGGCGCGCGAGGCCCAGGCCGGGATCGGCTTTCCCACCATCGTGCGGCCGTCTTTCACCCTCGGTGGCAGCGGTGGCGGCATCGCCTACAACCGCGAGGAGTTCCTGGAGGTCTGCGAGCGCGGTCTGGACGCATCCCCCACCAGCGAGGTGCTGTTGGAGGAATCGGTCATCGGCTGGAAGGAATTCGAAATGGAGGTGGTGCGCGACCGCAAGGACAACTGCATCATTATCTGCTCCATCGAGAACTTCGACGCCATGGGCGTGCACACGGGCGATTCCATTACGGTGGCGCCGGCCCAGACCCTCACCGACAAGGAATACCAGCTGTTGCGAGACGCTTCCATCGCCGTGTTGCGGGAAATCGGTGTCGAAACCGGCGGTTCCAATGTGCAGTTCGCCATCAATCCCGCCAACGGGCAACTGGTCGTCATCGAGATGAACCCGCGCGTTTCGCGCTCCTCGGCGCTGGCCTCCAAGGCCACCGGCTTTCCCATCGCGCGGGTGGCCGCCAAGCTGGCGGTGGGCTACACCCTCGATGAGCTGGACAACGAGATTACCGGTGGTGCCACGCCGGCGTCGTTCGAGCCGACCATCGACTACGTGGTGACCAAGGTGCCGCGCTTCGATTTCGAGAAGTTCCCCCAGGCCGAGCCGCGTCTGGGCATACAGATGAAATCCGTGGGCGAAGCCATGGCCATCGGACGCACCTTCCAGGAATCTCTGCAAAAGGCGCTGCGCAGTCTCGAGAACGATCTCTCGGGCCTGGACGAGATCGTCCTCACTGGAGACGGCTACGGTGACGGCGACAGCGCGGACGTTGCGCGCGCGCAAGTAATCGCACAGTTGCGCAACCCGGGTCCGGAGCGGATCCGCTACCTGGCCGATGGTTTGCGCTTGAAGATGGACGTCGCCGAGATCCACGAGCATTCGGGGGTGGACCCGTGGTTCATCGCCCAGATTCAGGAACTCGTGGCCGAAGAGCAGGGCTTGGCCGGCCGTCGCTTGAGCGAGCTCGATTACGCGCAACTGCTGCGGCTCAAGCGCAAGGGCTTTTCCGATCAGCGCCTGGCACGGTTGCTCCATGTGCGCGAAGCGGACGTGCGCCAGCATCGTCACGGGCTCGGCGTGCGCCCGGTTTTCAAGCGTATCGATTCGTGCGCCGGGGAATTCGAAGCGTCCACCGCCTACATGTACTCCACCTATGAGGAGGAATGCGAGGCGCGGCCGAGCCAGCGAAAGAAGATAATGATCCTCGGCGGCGGGCCGAACCGCATCGGCCAGGGCATCGAGTTCGACTATTGCTGCGTGCAGGCGGCGTTGGCGGTGCGCGAGTTCGGTTACGAGGCGATCATGGTCAACTGTAACCCGGAAACCGTGTCCACCGACTACGACACTTCCGATCGGCTCTACTTCGAGCCACTGACTCTGGAGGACGTGCTGGAGATCATTCACGTGGAGCGCCCCGACGGGATCATCGTCCAGTACGGCGGGCAGACGCCCCTGAAGCTCGCGCGGGACCTGGAGGCGGCCGGCGCGCCGATCATCGGAACCACCCCGGACGCCATCGACCTTGCTGAAGATCGTGGGCGTTTTCAAACGCTTATTCAGGATCTCGGTCTGCTTCAACCGCCCAACTGCACCGCCAGAAGCGGCGACGAGGCGGTCCGCCTGGCCGCCGATCTGGGTTATCCGCTGGTGGTGCGGCCATCCTACGTTCTCGGCGGCAGGGCCATGGAGATCGTCCACGGCCGGGACGATCTCGAGGTCTACATGCGTGATGCTGTGGCCGTTTCCAACTCCGCGCCGGTGCTCCTCGATCGTTTTCTGGATGACGCCATCGAGGTGGATGTGGACGCGATCTGCGATGGTCACGAGGTGCTGGTGGGCGGCGTGATGGAGCATATCGAGCAAGCGGGAGTGCATTCCGGTGATTCCGCCTGCTCGTTACCACCGTGCAGCTTGTCGGCGGCGATTCAAGACCAGATCCGCGAGCAGACGCGTTTGCTCGCGCGCGGTCTGAACGTCGTGGGGCTGATGAACATTCAGTTCGCCATTCAGCGTGACCGCATCTATGTCCTGGAAGTGAACCCGCGGGCGTCGCGCACCGTGCCCTTTGTCTCCAAAGCCACCGGTGTCCCGCTTGCACGGCTGGCGACCCGGTGCATGCTGGGCCAGAGTCTGGCCGAGCAGAATGTCACCGGGGAAGTAGTGCCCGGGTATTTTTCCGTCAAAGAAGCGGTGTTTCCTTTCGCAAAGTTTCCCGGCGTCGACACACTGCTGGGCCCGGAGATGAAATCCACGGGCGAGGTCATGGGTGTGGGGCGCAGTTTCGGTGAAGCCTTCGCCAAGGCCCTGTTGGCAGCCGGCGATGTGCTGCCCGCGGGGGGGTGTGCTTTCATCAGTGTCAAGGACGGGGATAAGGCGCAATGCGTGCAAATCGCGCGGGACCTGGTAGCCGCGGGCTTCGAGGTCGTCGCCACCAGGGGAACGCACACCGCATTGGCCGCTGCCGGGGTGCCCTGCAGCCACGTGAACAAGGTCCAGGAAGGCCGGCCCCACGTGGTCGACCTGTTGAAGAATGGCGGCGTCGATCTTATCGTGAACACTACCGAGGGCAAGCAGGCCATCGCGGACTCCTTCACCATCCGTCGCTCGGCCGTGCAGCACAAGGTTCCGTATACGACCACCGTGGCGGGGGCCAAGGCCATGGTCATGGCGATCAAAAAGCTTGATGCCACCGACGTTAACTGTTTGCAGGATCTCCACCGGGAGGTGGCAGCGTGACTAGACCGCCGTTGACGATGGGGGGCGCGCGGAGGCTGCGCGACGAGCTGCAGAAACTCAAGACCGTGGACCGGCCACGCATCATCAATGCCATCGCCGAGGCCCGTGCCCATGGCGATCTGCGCGAGAACGCCGAGTATCATGCGGCCAAGGAGGAGCAGGGCTTCGCCGAGGGCCGCATCGCCGCCATCGCGCAAGTCTTGAGTAACGCCGAGCTCATCGACGTCAGCCGCCTGAATGCCGCCGGGCGGGTGGTGTTCGGGGCGACGCTCGAACTCTATGAGGTCAGCACGGAGAAAGAGGTCACTTACCAGATAGTGGGAGAGATGGAGGCGGATATCCGCAAGGGGCTCATATCCATCACCTCACCCATCGCGCGCGCGCTGATCGGTAAATCCGAAGGCGATCAGGTAACCGTCGACGCTCCCGGGGGTGCCAGGGAGTATGAAATTATTTCGATTGCCTATGTGTAACGTGGAATGCGTGTTGGGCTTCGCTGCGCTCCGCCCAACTTGCCGCGCTCATGGGTGGTCAGTTATTTGCACCCACGGGGCGTTCCCTGTACAGCGCCAGTGTGCCCGGCGCGTTGTATGAGTTCGGCGTTTGCCTTCCGGCGGGTCTGGGAGGCGATCATGGCAGCAACCGCGGGCGCTCCTGAGTGACCCGTGCCGGGAAAACCCGCCGCTGGCTGCAGGACCATCGCAGGGATGTGTTCGTGAAGCGGGCAGCGCAGGAGGGTTATCGTTCCCGCGCCGCCTACAAGCTGGCGGAGATCGATGATCGCGATAGTATTTTTGTCCCCGGGCAGGTGGTGGTGGATCTGGGCGCCGCACCGGGCGGCTGGTCGCAGCTGGCGGCGGCGCGAACCCGGCCGGGGGGCCGCGTGGTGGCCATGGATCGACTCGCCATGGAGCCATTGCCGGGCGTGGAGTTCATTCGAGGCGATTTCCACCAGGGCGAAACCCTGGCGCGCCTGGAAGCGCTGCTGGCGGGAAGAACCGTAGACCTTGTTTTGTCCGATATGGCCCCCAACATCAGTGGTATACGGGCCAGCGACCAGGCGCGGGCCATGGCTTTGGCGGAGTTGGCCCTGGATTTCGCCGACACGCACCTGGTGGCGGGCGGTACGTTTCTGGTAAAGGTGTTTCAGGGTGCCGATTATCCAGCGTTTCTGGCCGCGATGAAGCGCCGCTGCCGGGATACCAAGGTGCGCAAGCCCGAGGCCTCCAAGCGCAAGTCCGCCGAGCATTATCTGCTGGGGCGGGGCTTTGGGGTATAGTTGTGTAACATTACCGTTGAGCACTGGGGCACACTTCCCGCATAGACATTTAGGCGGGGAAAACGGACAATTCTGTTGAATGAGGTCATGGACCGCGCATTGCGCGGGTCGCCTGTCCCGAAGGGACTGTCTCAGAGGAGTCGTTTGAGGAGCACTGCGGCGGATGGTCGGTGAAAAATGGCACGGCACGGCTCGTCTCTCCGGACTGTCTGACCCCTCTGGGTCACACACGGTTTTAATTCCATATGGCTAAGAATTTAATTCTCTGGGTAGTCATCGCCCTGGTCCTGATGTCCGTGTTCAACAACTTCGGGCAACGGCGCGCGACGCCCCACGAAGTTGACTACTCGCAGTTCATGGCCGACGTGAAGAATGGCCGCGTGCGGAAGGTGGTCATCGAGGATCGGCACATCCAGGGGTTCATGCAGAACAACGATCGTTTCAGCACCTACACACCAGAGACGGACAACCGCTCGATGATAGGCGAGCTGCTCGACGCCGGCGTGGTTATCGAAGCGCAGCCACCCGAGCAACAGAGTGTGCTCATGCAGATTTTCATCTCGTGGTTCCCGATGCTGCTGCTCATCGGCGTTTGGATTTTCTTCATGCGCCAGATGCAGGGTGGCGCTGGCGGACGCGGTGCGATGTCCTTCGGTAAGAGTCGCGCGCGGCTGCTGGGTGAAGATCAGGTGAAGGTGACCTTCGCCGACGTCGCCGGTGTCGAAGAGGCCAAGGCAGAAGTCTCGGAGCTGGTGGATTTCCTGAAAGATCCGGCCAAGTATCAGAAGCTCGGCGGAAAGATCCCGCGTGGCGTATTGATGGTAGGTGCGCCCGGTACCGGCAAAACTCTGATTGCGCGCGCAATTGCCGGCGAAGCCAAGGTTCCCTTCTTTACGATATCCGGCTCGGACTTCGTCGAAATGTTCGTCGGCGTCGGCGCATCGCGCGTGCGCGATATGTTCGAGCAGGCCAAAAAGCACGCGCCGTGCATCATCTTCATCGACGAAATCGATGCCGTCGGCCGCCACCGTGGCGCCGGGCTAGGCGGCGGACACGATGAGCGCGAGCAGACCCTGAATCAGTTGCTGGTGGAGATGGATGGCTTCGAAGGCAACGAGGGTGTCATCGTGATCGCTGCCACCAACCGTCCTGACGTGCTGGATCCCGCCTTGCTGCGTCCCGGCCGATTCGATCGGCAGGTGGTGGTGCCATTGCCCGACATTCGCGGCCGCGAGCAGATCCTCAAGGTTCACATGCGCAAGGTGCCCCTGGACAAGGACGTGGACCCGCACATCATCGCCCGCGGTACGCCCGGATTCTCCGGCGCCGACCTCGCCAATCTGATCAACGAGGCCGCACTGTTCGCTGCCCGCGCCAATCTCCGCGCAGTGAGCATGGACCAGTTCGAGAAGGCCAAGGACAAGATCATGATGGGCGCCGAGCGCAGGTCCATGGTGATGAGCGAAGAAGACAAAAAGCTTACCGCTTACCACGAGGGCGGGCACGCGATTGTAGGGCTGCTCGTGCCATCTCATGACCCGGTCTACAAAGTGTCCATCATCCCGCGCGGGCGCGCTCTCGGTATCACGATGTTTCTTCCGGAGGAAGATCGCTACAGCCTCAGCAAGGAGCGTCTGGAAAGCCAGATCTCGAGCCTGTTCGGCGGCCGTATCGCGGAAAGTCTGATCTTCGGCGAGGACAGCGTCACCACTGGCGCCAGCAATGATATTCAGCGTGCCACGGAGATCGCGCGCAACATGGTGACCAAATGGGGTTTGTCGGAGAAACTCGGCCCGCTGACCTACAGCGAGGAAGAGGGCGAGGTGTTCCTCGGCCATTCCGTAACCCAGCACAAGGTGGTTTCCGACGAGACGGCGCACATTATCGATGACGAGATCCGCGTCATCATCGATCGCAATTACAAGCGTGCCGAGCAGCTCCTCAGTGAAAATACGGATAAATTGGAATTGATGGCCAACGCGTTGATCAAGTACGAGACTATCGATGCCGAGCAAATCAAGGAAATCATGGCAGGCAAGGCGCCAGGGCCGCCTGGAGACTGGGATGGCGGTGACGCAGAGCCTCCCGCTGACAAGGCTGAAAAGGGCGACGAAAAATCTGCCTCGAGCACGATCGGCGGTCCTGCGAGTTCGCACTGATTCTCAGGCGTCGAGCTCGGGCAGCTCGCGATGAGTGCCTTCGCAAATTCTCATAGCCTGGCGGGGCCGGCGCGGTACGCTTGTGTTGCGCCAGGCTCGAGCGTAGACCGTGGTGTGGCGGCGCGTGTGCCCATCATGGGAATTCTCAACGTGACTCCGGACTCTTTTTCCGATGGTGGCCGATTCCATCACCTGGATGCAGCGCTCTCGGGCGCCAGGATGATGGCCGGGGATGGCGCGGACGTCGTCGATGTGGGTGGCGAGTCGACGCGCCCCGGAGCGCAACCCGTGGGCTTAGCCGATGAGCTCGCGCGCGTCGTTCCCGTCGTCCAAGCTATCGCGAGCGAGCTTTCGGTCGGCATTTCCATCGATACCAGCAAGCCTGGGGTGATGGAGGCGGCGGTTGCCGCCGGCGCCACCATGATCAACGACGTCTTAGCGCTGCGGGCCGACGGGGCCATCGAGACGGTTCGCGATCTTCAGGTGCCGGTATGCCTCATGCACATGCAGGGATTGCCTCGCAGCATGCAGAACCATCCACGCTACGACGACGTCGTGTCCGAAGTGCGTGAGTTTCTACTTGGCCGGATCGATGCATGTGTTTCGGCTGGCATGGATGAGAAGAACATCATCATCGATCCGGGATTCGGCTTCGGAAAGACTCTGCAGCACAATCTGGCGTTGTTGGCACACTTGGATGTGCTCGTGGACACAGGTGTCCCGGTGTTGGTCGGATTGTCGCGAAAGTCCATGATCGACGCGATGCTGGGTCGTCCGATGGACAGACGCGTTGCCGCGAGCGCGGCGCTGGCAATGATTGCCGTGCAAAAGGGCGCCGCCATGGTGCGCGTTCACGATGTCGCCGAGACAGCCGACGCACTGAATGTCGCGGCGTGCATTGCCGCCGCCGGGGAACACACAGCCGAGTAATGACATGAGCGAAACACGACAATATTTCGGCACTGACGGAATTCGCGGCGAAGTTGGCCAGCATCCGATTACCGCGGACTTCGTTCTCAAACTGGGCTGGGCGGCGGGACGCGTGCTGGCGAAGGGCGAGCGTGGCAAGGTGCTCATCGGCAAGGACACGCGGATCTCCGGTTATATGTTCGAGTCGGTGCTCGAGGCAGGGTTCACTGCCGCCGGCGTAGACGTACGGTTGCTGGGTCCGATGCCGACCCCGGCGATCGCCTATCTCACGCGTACCCTGCACGCCAGCGCAGGCGTCGTAATCAGCGCGTCCCACAACCCCTACGGTGACAATGGCATCAAGTTTTTTTCCGGTGAGGGAACAAAGCTGGACGACGAGGTGGAACTCGCCATCGAGGCGGCAATCGGCACGCCGATGCAAACCGTTGGCTCGCATGCCCTGGGGCGGGCAGAGCGCGTGACCGATGCGCCCGGACGGTATATCGAGTTCTGCAAGAGCACCATCCCCTACGGTGTCACCCTCAACGGCGTGAAAATGGTGGTCGACTGTGCTCACGGGGCTACCTATCACGTGGCGCCGAGTGTGTTCGAGGAACTGGGAGCAGCGGTGATTACCATCGGCTGTGAGCCCGATGGCCTCAACATCAACGACGGCTTCGGAGCCGTGGCGCCTCAGGCGCTGCAATCCGCGGTGCTCGCGCACGGCGCCGATCTGGGCGTGGCACTGGATGGCGACGGCGATCGCCTGATCATGGTGGATCATCTGGGCGAGCTCGTGGATGGTGACGAGCTGCTTTACATCATCGCGAAGGCGCGCCATGCGGACGGTGAGCTCACCGGCGACGTGATCGGTACCACCATGACCAATATGGGTCTGGAAGAGGCACTGCGTGCCATCGGCGTGCCCCTGCAGCGTGCCAGGGTGGGCGATCGTTATGTGCTCGAGTTGATGAAGCGCGAGGGCTCACTGCTCGGCGGTGAGAGCTCCGGACACATTATCTGCCTCGACCGCGTCACCAGCGGCGATGGCATCGTGACCGCCCTGCAGGTGCTGCTGGCCATTCACCGGGCCGGGCGTTCGCTCCACGAGCTCAAGAGTGGAATGAGCAAGTACCCGCAGATCCTGCTCAACGTGCGCTCCACCAAGGGCGCGGACGTGTTGTCGGTGGCGGCGGTATGCGATGCGGTACGGGCAGCAGAATCGCAGCTCGGGGACGGTGGGCGGGTGCTGTTACGGCCCTCGGGGACCGAGCCCCTGGTGCGGGTCATGGTGGAGGGCCGCGATCGCCAACAGGTCGAAGCCCTGGCAGCGTCGCTCGTCGCCTCGGTGGAGACGGCCCTGGGCCAGGCGGTGGCGTAGTAGCGCCGTGATGCCGTAGGTTGGGCTTCGCTGCGCTCAGCCCAACCTACGGGCAACGGTGGCACTGGGAGTGCGTTGATTTTCCGGCATTCAGCCAGTAAAATTTCGCGCCTTTTTCGATTTCTCCTCCAACATTGAGCATCATGCGCCGCCCCCTGGTTGCAGGCAACTGGAAGATGAACGGCACGCGTGCCGAGGCGCGTGCGCTTGCCCGCGCCGTGGTGGCGGCGGTCGACGGACCTGGCCACGGAGACGGCGGCAACTCTGGCGGTGTGGACGTTGCCCTGTGTCCTCCCTTCGTGCTTCTGGACCTGGTGGCGGAGCTGCTCGAGGGCTCCCGGGTGATGCTGGGCGCCCAGAACGTCGCAACCGAAACCGCCGGCGCCTTTACCGGTGAGGTAACGGCGGAGATGCTGCTGGAATCCGGCTGCCGTCTGGTGCTGGTGGGCCACTCGGAGCGGCGCCAGTACCACGCCGAGACCGATGAGGTGGTGGCGGCCAAGGCGGCGCGGGCGATGGAAGCCGGCCTCACACCGGTGATCTGCTTTGGGGAGAGCTTCGCCGAAAGAGAATCCGGCGCCACCGAATCGGTGGTGGCGCGGCAACTGGATGCGGTGATCGGCAGATGCGGCGCTGCCGGCCTGGGTAACAGCGTGCTGGCCTACGAGCCGGTGTGGGCGATCGGCACCGGGCTCACCGCGACCCCGGTCGAGGCCAACGCGGTGCACGAATTCCTGCGCACGCGGGTGGCGGAGAAGGACCCGCAGGTGGCCGGTGGGTTACGCATCCTGTATGGTGGCAGCGTTAAATCCGCCAACGCGAGCGAGTTGTTCGCGATGCCCGACATCGACGGTGGTCTCATCGGCGGGGCATCTCTCGTAGCCGACGAATTCATAGAGATCTGCCGAAAGGCAGGGTAACAGCAATGCAACAACTCCTGACCGTCGTACAGATTCTCGTTTCCGTTTCGCTCATCGCGCTGGTGCTGCTTCAGCAGGGCAAGGGCGCCGATGCCGGCGCGGCATTCGGCAGTGGTGGCTCCGGAACGATTTTCGGCAGCCGCGGTTCGGCCTCCTTTCTGAGCCGGGCTACGGCGGTGCTTGCGGCGGCGTTTTTCTTCAACAGCATCGCGCTCGCCTATATTTCCGGGCAATCGGTGGACCGCGCCAGCGTCACCGAGCGTTTCGGCATCAGCACCGAGGTGCCGACATCGACCGATCCGGTACCGGCACCCGGTACCTTCATCACCGATGTGCCGGATCTGCCGGCCGATGGTTCGGAGCCCGCCACGGGCGGGTCGGATCTTCCCGATTTGCCGGACAGTGGTGGCGAGCAGACTAGCCAGTGAATGAAGCTGGCCTGCGGGCCATAGGGGCCTGAGATCCCAAGCATGCCGATGTGGTGGAATTGGTAGACACGCTGTCTTGAGGGGGCAGTGCCTTCGGGTGTGCCGGTTCGAATCCGGCCATCGGCACCAATCACTGTTCATGAAGGCTTTCGCGCCCGAGTCCAGGGATGGACGAGGTAGGGCGAAGCACGACTGCAGGGATGCAGGAGGTAGGGCAATGCAGGAG
>Ga0209980_10002434_pt1 | contig 10110 bp, 14 predicted proteins | sample CR02metaG_FD_183611 | JGI IMG/M metagenome (GOLD analysis project Ga0209980, IMG submission 183611) | Deep subsurface microbial communities from Mariana Trench to uncover new lineages of life (NeLLi) - CR02 metaG (SPAdes) (version 2) | ecosystem: Environmental > Aquatic > Marine > Ocean trench...
TGAATTTGGAAAGATTGGATGGAGTATAGGCCATGTCTGATGAAAGACTATCACACAATTCATTTATCATAATCGCAACTTGTTTTTCTGCTAAAAGTTTTGCAATCAATGAAGGATCACCTCTTGTTCCTCGAATGTAATTACTAACTGCTGCTTGAGTAACTCCAAGCATTTTAGAAATTTCATCTTCTCTAATGTCATGTTCTTCTGCAAGTTTTTTTGCAAGAATTGCTCGTAACGCAGGGATTAAAGTTTTTGATTCAATTTCAGCAGGTAATAGCATTAATTCTCAAGAATTCTATAAAGAATTTAAAGTTTGCAATAAAAAACGTAATTATTCAAAGTAAAATCATTAGGCATAGCTATTTTAATTTCAAAGACATGTATTTTTCATTGGATAAAGTTTCCAAAAATCTTTACGAAGTTTTAGAAGAATCCTGTAATTCTTGTAAATCAAATTTAATTTCATTATCTGGTGGATTAGATAGTTCCATCATAGCATATTTTCTAAAACAAAGAAAACCAAAGACTATTGCTATTATTACGGAAGATTTTGTTTCAACAGATCTAACTTATTGCCAAATGATTTCAAAAGAAATGAAATTACCTCTATCAATTTTATACGTCAAGACTACTACAATTCTTGAGGCAATTGAAGATACAATTAAGATTTTAAAAAATTTCAACGATATTGAAATTCGCAATAATGTAGTAATGTATCTTGCAATAAAATGGGCAATAGAAAATGGTGAAAAATCCATCATCACTGGAGACGGGGCTGACGAGTTATTTGCAGGATATAGTTTTCTAATAAATAAGCCAGAAGAGGAATTAGAAGAAGAAGTCAGGCGAATTTGCTCAGTAATGCATTTTCCAACACAAAAAATTGGAAAAGCATTGGGAATAAGTATTGAATCACCGTTTCTAAATAATGCAGTCAAAAAACTAGCTGAAGAAATTCCAGTAAATCTGAAAGTTAGAAACGAAAAAGAAAAAAGATGGGGTAAATGGATTCTGCGTAAAACATTTGAAAAATATATCCCACAGCAAATTGCATGGAGAGAAAAATCACCAATGCAAGAGGGATCTGGAACTGTAGGACTAACAAATTTGTTTAATTCAATAATTAGTGAAGAGATATTTGTTGAAAAACGACTAACAGTTGAGAAAGAAGATGGAGTGGTTATCAGAAGTAGGGAATCAATGCATTATTATGAAATTTTTAAGAAATTATTTGGATCTCCGGCTGATAGCCATACCGAAAATGTTTGTCCATACTGCAAACATACTATTGAAAATTCAAAATTTTGTAGAATGTGTGGGGCGTTTCCCATCTAAACATTTTTTTTGTATTTACGAGGTTTTTTAAGAAAAAGAAGCCTACAACCGTTACAACAAAAATAGAATTTTTTTCCATCATACTCATGAAGTAATGCTAAATCTTCATCAAGTTCAATTCCACAAACTGGATCTACTGGCACAAATTTTTCATAGGTAAATTCTATTTATAGATATGGTAAATGTTTCATCATCAAATATTTTCCAAAATTCCCAAAACTAGGAAGTCAGGAACGGATTATTTCAAGAATCTTCTTGGGAAGAATTCCATAATCTGCATCAGACTCGGCTACCACATACAAAATATCACCATTAATTGGAATACTAATTGCAAGAGCACGTTCACGAGAAGCCATAGCGAAATTCACAGGGCCAAGTTGTTTATCAAATTCTTTTCTCATTTTTACACGTAATGCAAGTTCCATAAAGATTAGTTCATCATCTTTTTCACTTTCTAGAGGTTCGACATTCTCTTTCATTCCACCGGTAACCAATCTGCCTTGTTCATTAATCACACCTACAAATCGAATTTTAGGGTCAACAGCCAAGATAGAATCACAGATTTTGGCATAATCATAAATCTTGGCAGACAAATTACTAATTCTTCTAAGGACATCCCATTTATTATCTTTCTACAACATCTTGAAAATAATAAAAAAAATTAGGTCAAGAAGTTAATTTCTTAACTAATGTTAAAAATTCATCTTCAGACATGGGTGGAATTTTCATAATCTCAAGATTTTCAGAAACATGGTCTGATGATTTCTGACCTACTAGTGGAGCTAGAACTCCAGGTGTTGAACGAACAAATTGTAAAGCACGTAAAGAGGGTTTTAGATCACCAAAATCAGGCATCGCACCAGGTGCCAATAGACGACCTTGCATCAATGGAACACTAGTAAATACACCAATTCCCAATTTTACAGCTGCTTCTAAGACAGACACATTATTCGTTCCAAGTGACTGATTTTTACCAAGTAATGCTTGATCATAATGCAAGTTAAATGGTAATTGGATAAATCTGAATCCATGGTTTTCTCCTCCGATTTTTTTAGCCATATTAACAGTATCTTCAAATGAAAGATACTGTGGATTATCCTTTGGAACTCTAAAACATTCCCAAGTGGCCATCCCATAGAATTTAATTTTTCCTTCATCACGTTTTTGTTCATACAATTCAAAGACATCTTTCAAATTCTCCAAGAATTTTTCCTTGGAAACATCTTTGATTTGTCCTTCTACGGCGTTGTGAAGATACATTAAATCAATACATTCCAATCCCAAATTTTTCAAACTACGTTCTAATTGATCAGAAAGATAAGTTGGAGTCATACAATGATACCCAGAAGTGACATCGCCTTCCTTGAGGATTCCCTTTTTAGTGTATTCCTCTTTGACATATTCCCAAAAACCTAACTGCACATCAGCATCATTTGTTACATACCCATTTTTTGTACTAAGAAATATCTGATCACGTGAAATTTTTTCTTCTTTAATTAACTCTGAAACAGCTTTTCCAACTGAACGCTCTGCTTTTTGGGATCTATAGTTTATTGCGGTATCCACAACATTGATTCCAGATAGAATTGATTGCTTTACAGCATTTGTTACTAATTCATCCGTTATAGAATCTGCATCTCCAAGATAAGTCCCAATCCCAACATTGGAGAGAGTGAGATTTTCAAATTCTTTAAAATTAGCTTGATTTACGCCTGAGAGTTTAGCAAATTTTTTGGTTCCTTCAGAAGTTGCAAAACCTGAAATCATACAAAGTCTCATGAATTGCTAAATTTATGTCTAAAGTATCACAACCCGATCAAAATACTAACAACAAATAAAGCTCCTGTAATTCTACTGAACATCAATGTAGACGACATAAATGGAACCAGATTCTCAATTGAATCAAAATTTTTCCTTAACCCCAATCCAGATTTTATCATCAAAGGTATGCTAAGAAAAGTGATTAGGGATAGTATAGGAAACAAATTTGCAGATACACCAATTATTATTATAAAATATGACACTAGAGGAAAAATCCAAAAAAGTTTTGCAGCTTTTTCTTTTCCAACCATAATAACCAAAGTTTTCCGACCTTGAGACTTGTCAGCATCATGATCAGGAAATGAAGTGATAAAAAGTACTAATGAAGATAAAACTCCAACAACAATACCTCCAAGAATAGATTCTATTGTGATTTGGCCAGATTGAATAAAATAAGCACCGATAACAATCATGGAACCTTTTACTGCAACAAAAAATTCACCTAAACCAGAATTAACAATTTTAGTTGAATAAAAATAGATAGATAAAATTGCAAACCCCAAAATTATTCCAATAGTAATACCATCAGTAATTACAAAATAGCTTCCAAGTACAGCGCCGATTATTAAAAATCCAATTCCTGCACGATACACAGAAGATGGTTTGAGTAATCCTTCTGGCAATACACCAGTTCCACCACTCATCTTGGTTCGATTTGTTTTTGTGTCAATTCCTCTTTTAAAATCCCAAAAATCATTTAGCAAATCTACACTTGCATGAAGTGCCAACACTCCAGCAAATGTCAAAATTGCATCAAGTGGGTCTATTGAGGAATTTTGCTTCCAATTTAGTGCCAAACCAACAGAAACTGCAATTACAGATGCAAGAAGAAATCTTACTCGAATCACACGAAACCAGACTGAGAGCATCAAAAAGAGTATCAGTTTTTCAGTATAATATTCATGAGTTTTAATTTCAGGCTATTGTTTATATCAAAACCAAATGAAACATGCCTATGATAATTGGTAAAATTTTAGAAAATGAAAAGAGGGTAAAATTCAATGTTGAAATTCATTGCACCAACTGTGGGAAAAAAGTGCCAGGAGGAATACAGACAGGAGTGAGATATTCTCAAACTAAAGCATTCAAAATAGAATTAGAGAATTTCAAGAAAAAATATCTCTGTGGAATTTGTAGAGATAAAAAAAGATTGGAAAAACATTAGAAAATTAAATCCATTCTGAGAGTCTAAAAATAGATTACAACATTATACAATCATACCAGCGATTCATCATTCACTTCTATAGGCTTTCTGCCCATAAAACCAGAATCTTTTTCGTGCCAAAACCTAATTTCAGTTTCGCCATATTTCCAACATAGCCAAACTTCCTCATTAAATCTCTTTGAAGGGAAATCAAGTAAGCCTTGTTCAATACTTTTGACTACCACTCCAGTATTTTCTAGGATTTCAACTGATTCATAAAATTTTGTAATTGCAGAATTTAGTTTTTGTTTTAAAGTAACATATTCTTCAAAAGAGTCAGTAGTGGATAAACTCGTTTGTAACTGTTGTTCTAGTTTTGTTACTTCATGTGTTTTAGCCAATGCATACTCAAATTTTTTTATCACATCTGGTAATGCCTCATTTGCCTGATTTGTAGTAAAAAATGTGAACATGAATCTGATCAAAAAGTCTTGATTAAAAATCTTAGGCACAAATTTATTAGGAATTCTCTAAGAAATAATACGATGAGTGAAGACCAATTAGAGTCAATAATAACACAAACTATCAACGGTGCAGTAGCAACAATCCCATCTTATCTAGAAGAAATTAAAGAAAATAAAGAGAGGTTTAAAGTAGAAAATCCCAAAGAATTTGTTTTTGGGATTGTAATTGGAATGGCACTTGGAATGAGTGGCGCAATTCTTAGCACACAAAAAGAAATGCCAACTAAAGAAGACCAAATCAAAGTCAGAGACATGATATACAAATACATACCAGAGATAAGAGAACGAATTTTTAATTGATATAATTTAATCAGAAAATTTGAGAGGGATTAGAGACTTAATTCTCTTAGATTTTTACATCTGTTTCTGATTGTAACCTCAGTTATTCCTCCAGCTAGTGCAAGTGTTCTCTGCCCAACATTTTCACCAGTTACAAGACTAGCAAGATACAGTGCAGAAGCTGCCATTCCCATTGGATCTTTTCCAGCAAGAATTGTTTCTTCTTCTGCTTTTTTGAGAAGCTTCATGGCATAACGTTTTGCTTTTTCAGACAAACCAGCAGTACTTGCAATCTTTGCAATACAAGAAATGGAATCAACTACAGGCATCTTCAAATCCAATTCTCTTAAAATCATCCTATAACACACTGCAAGGTTTTTTCTTTTGATATTAATTGAATTTGAAACTTCATTTAGTGTTCGTGGTGTTCCAGATTCACGACATGCAGCATAAAGTGCAGCAGCAATCAAAGCTGATATTGATCTTCCTTTTACCAATTTTTTTTCTATAGCTTTTCTGTAAATGTAAGCTGCTTTCTCCACTATAGCATCAGATAGAGATAACTTTTCTTTCATTTTGAGTAATTCACCTAACGCTTGTTGGAGATTTTTATCGACAGACCCTTTAATGCGGCTTCGACTGTCCCAAATTCGAAGTCGTTTAATTGAGGTTTTCATTGATGCTGATAATGGTTTTCCAGATGAGTCCTTGTTAATTGGATTAATTATAGTACTAAGACCTTGATCATGTCTCGTTAATGATGTTCTATCACCAGTACGGGATTTGTTTGTAGTATCATCAGAAAATTTTCTTTCTGGGCCAAGAGTGAATACTCTTTCATCAATTACAAATCCACATTTACCACAAAAAAGTTCACCAGATTCAGTATCTGTGACTAGATTATTTTTGCCACATCTAGGACATTTCTCTTTATTTTGAAGCTGTTGAGTCATATTCCTATAGAATCAAAGTTAGTTTAGATAAATAAATCATAATATTTTCTATAATTGAATAGGGATCTAGTCATAAATCATCAAGTCTTTTTCTTCAAGCATGCTATGAAGATTGTTTACTGATCGATAGACGTCTTTCTCAGTTTTGGCTCCAGTACAGACCAATTTTCCTGATGCAAAAATTAGAATTACGGTTTTAGGGTCAAGCATTCTATGAATGACACCAGGAAACTGTTCAGGTTCATACATGCTTCGAGGTAATGTTCGTGCAGCTTTTTCTAGATGAACTCGTCCTCCAAGATTTATTGAAGATACAATATTCTGCACAGTAACAACCGCATTTTTTTTAATTTTAATCCCACCTTTTCTCAATTTTGCAACAACCGCATTTACTGCCTTTACTGCCAAAACAGAAGATTTTGAACCAGTACACACCATCTTGCCGGTACTGAAAAGTAGTGTTGATGTTTTTGGACTTTTTAGACGAAAGACTGCACCTGGAAATTGATCAGGATTATACTCTACGGCAGGGAATTTTTTTACAATATCATATAGATCTAATCTCTGATCTATTGTAGCTGATGCTACAACATTTACAATTTCAATTATAGGTTTTGTAACTGGCATAGAAATCAAGTTAAGTAAACCATATTTAAAGAAAAACAATTAAGAGGTAGAGAAAAATCAAAAACAATATTGTCTGTAAAAATCAAGTGTTCTCATATTCTAGTTGAAAAGCAAAGTGAGTCACTTGCTATTGTAGAGAGACTCAAAAACGGCGAAAAATTTGGAAAATTGGCAAAAGAGTTGTCAATTGATTCAGGTAGTGGAAAAAAAGATGGGAGTTTAGGTTATTTTACAAAAGGTATGATGGTAAAGAAATTTGAGGAAGTTGCATTCAAACTACAAATTGGACAAGTTTCAGAGCCTGTAAAAACAGAATTTGGATATCATATAATCAAAAGATTGGCATAATTTTCATCATAATAATGACATTATTAACAGAAAAAATACTTGATGAGATCCTATCATATTTAGAAAAGTCCATTAATAATTTGGCAAAAGGGGCATTTGATAATTTAGAATTTGATGATGGATTTCAAGGAGCAGAAAAATTTCTTCAAAATCAGTTTGATATTAGATTAGAGAATTTGCTTGTTGCAAAAAGCAGTAGCATTCATCATTTAGAATCAGGAATGAAAAACAAGGTAATTCAAAGAAAGCTAAAGGTTTTTGAACAAATTTCTAAACAATACAAAAACTAGAGAAAAGCATCTAGTCCTGTTTTTTGAGATTCTATTCCTTGATTTTGTTCCAAGACTTTGGTCATCTTTTCACCCATAGATTTGGCAGATAACATCTTTCTTTTCCCTATCCAATAATATCGCTCATCAATAGTGTTTTTTGCAATAAGTACTACAAGTTTACCAGTGTCTTTTCTTCCAGTTCTTCCTCTTCTTTGGATATATCGAATAGAGCTTGGAACATTATCATAGAAAATTACTTGGTTTACTTCAGCAATGTCTAATCCTTCTTCGCCAACACGTGTTGCAACTAACACTTGAAAAAGTCCATCTCTAAATTTTTGCACAGTTTCAATCTGTTCTTTTTGTTTTAGTCCAGTTTTACCTGCTTTACCAATTAAAATTCCTGCAGAAATGCCCATATCTGTTAGTTTATTGAAGATCAAGTCTACAGAATCCCTATAACTAGTAAAAATTAGAGCTTTTCCAGGAACGGACTCAAGAATTTCTTTTAGTTTAAGAATCTTTGAATGCTCAATCCCCCTAGACTGTGCTTCTTTTGCAAGATGTATTGCTCTAGTAAAATTAGGATCAATCTCAAAGAGTTCTTTAACTCCAGCACCTTTTTTTGTCCGTGCACGCTCACAAAATTTTAGAAAGGGGGTAATTCCATGAGCTTCAAGTATATTCAACGCATAATGAATTCTAATTGCAGTAAAGAGAGGTTTTGCAGAACGCCTATTTTGATTTAATACAAACTGCCTGATTCTAAGTAAAGCAGAAAGAGATTGTTGCTCTGCTAGACGAATGCCATTTTTACGTAGAGTATCATATCTTTCATCTAATGCTAACTTCAATAAAGTCTGAATTGATTTTAATTCTGGTGGGAGTTCAACATAAATCCATTCGGTATTAGTTTCTTGTATGTAGGGTTTTACGTCAGGGCTATCCTCTGTTCTTTCAGCTATACTTGAAATTCTAAGTTTCGTTAGTATCTCAGTAGCTTTTTCTTTTTCACTTGGAAGAGTTGCAGTCATTCCAATAAGTCTAGCAGAAGAATTTGCAAATCGTTCTGCAATTCCTGAATAAGCATAATCACCAACAGTTCTATGTACTTCATCAAAGATTACAAGATTGAATTGTTCTGGAGATACGATTTGTCTATCCAGATCATTTTTGGTGATTTCAGGAGTTGCACAAATTACACTATTACCCCAAAGTTTGGTCCGTTTTTGAATAGGATCTTCACCAGTAATTAAGGAAATATCATCTAAAGTAAGATTAGCTTTTAGGAATTCATAATGTTGGTGTACCAAAACTCTGGTTGGGGCCAAAAATAATGCTCCACCTGTTCCTTTTGATAGATATTCTGCAATTACATGCAGTGCAATAGCAGTCTTTCCAAGACCAGTAGGTAAAACTACAATACAATTTTCTTCAATTGCTTGATTTGCAAGATTTACTTGATAATCTCGTTTTTCTATAGAGTTTTTTTGAACATATTTTTTCTCAACATATTGAGTCATTCTACAGAGAAAAATCAGAATTTATTGATTTTATGCGTTTGTATAGTAAAATGCTATCCATTACTCAACTATCAACATCCATAAAAGAACAAAATTTCAACTAACGCGAACCATATATTGAGCAGGCAGGAAGAATTTGTGTGAGTATCTCTTTTGATAGACCAAATTGGGATGAATACTTTATGCTACAAGCAGAATTGGCAAAACTTCGTTCAAACTGCATGACAAGACAAGTTGGTGCAGTAATTGTTAGAAACCACAGACAGCTGGCAACAGGATACAATGGAACACCCCCTGGAATCAAAAATTGTTTTGAAGGAGGATGTAAGAGATGCCAACTTAGAATGGAGGGAAAGATAGAATCGGGGGCATCACTAGACAGATGTCTTTGTAATCATGCAGAAGCAAATGCCATAATGCATTGTGCAATTTTAGGAATAGAGGCAGGATCAGGGGGGGCAATAATGTATACAACATTTGTTCCATGCCTAGAATGCACTAAAATGGCAATAACAATAGGAATTAAAAAATTTGTTTGTCTTGACTCTTATCCAGAAACAGATTTTGACTTGATAGAAGAAGCAAAAGTGGAAGTAATTCAACTCGATAAAAAAAATATTGCAAAATGGGCAAAAAAACTACTCAGCAAGTATGAAAATTCTGTGTGAGAAAATGCAAGTAAATGTAACAGGAACTGAAAAAATTGAATCAATGCCAGCAGCAATGTTGGTATCAGCCGCATATGACAACATTTCAAAATGTGCTGTTTTAAAATTCTATGAGCCAAAATCACAGAAGCTTATTTTGTGGAAAGATGAAACAGGTCACAAGCCTTACTGCTATTCAAAATTAACGCCAGAGGAATTAGATTTTCTTCAAGAAAGAGATGATGTGCTTGAAATCAAAACTGTTCAACGATATGATTTACTACAAGACAAGGAAATTAACATGTCAAAAATCACAGTAGCAGATCCTCTAGCAATTGGAGGAACAGCAGGTGACAAAAGTATTAGAAACATTATTGAAACTTGGGAATCAGATATCAAATATTATGAAACCTATCTTTATGACAGGGGATTAATTATTGGAAAATATTATGAAATTAAAGATGGAAAACTTGATCAAAAACCAGTCGAACTAGAAATTCCAGACGAAGTTAAAATTGAACTGAAAAGTTTGCTGTGGGATAAGGTAGACAGTGAATGCATGGTTGATCCTGAACAATTCAAGAAATTCATTTCAGAGTGGGCAGATTTACTAAATCAACCGATTCCAAAAATC
>Ga0209980_10002435_pt1 | contig 10107 bp, 9 predicted proteins | sample CR02metaG_FD_183611 | JGI IMG/M metagenome (GOLD analysis project Ga0209980, IMG submission 183611) | Deep subsurface microbial communities from Mariana Trench to uncover new lineages of life (NeLLi) - CR02 metaG (SPAdes) (version 2) | ecosystem: Environmental > Aquatic > Marine > Ocean trench >...
GAGCGCGCCCTGCGCGATTATGCCCTTTGGGTGCGAAGCGAAGCTAGGGATACAAGACGGCAGCCACTCGTCGGCCGTCACCGGCAAGGACATTGAATGTTCGAGCCGCAGCTGCCGTGTTCATCACTTCAAGGCCGACACCACGGCGCGCGAATGCGAACATAAGCTGGCGGGGAGGGAACTGGCCTTTTGCGCCGGTGCCGAGTATCACTACCTCCGGTGATTCTGCGAGCAACTCCGAAAAATCATCTTCAATCAAATCCGCAATCGGCACGGGCTTCCAATGCTCGAAAATTTTTTGTGGGGTCAGGGCGAGAGTTTCAGACCACACTTGGTCGTTGATACGAATGCCGTCAGCGTCGACGCTACGTATAGTAAGTGTCTCCGGTAAATCTCTTGTGAATTTCAAGTGCGCTTCCCTTACCATCTGCGCTCATAGTGAACGCATCATATGACAAAGGCGCCGCCCTCGTTGTGCTGCCACCGGTATCGGGTGGTCGTTTGCAAAACCGTTCTCTGCGCACCTGGCTGGCACAGTCAGACCTGACGAGCGGGCGCGGTCACAAGGACCTGCTTGCATGCGTTGTCCAGGAGCTTGGGCTGCCATTTCCTGAAGAGGGGTCCGGCGCACTGCGTATGTGGGGGCAGACCGGGGACCGGCCGACGAAATGGATCGCGGCCGCTGATCCTGTGTATCTGGAGCCGAGGCTCGACCATCTTTGTTTGCATGCTCTGCGCCGTGCGGGCGTTGCCGCCGGAGAAATGCGCGAATTGATCGATTATCTTCAGGAAACGCTCGGTGACGATGAAAGGTACGGCTTTACGCGCCTGGGATCGTACGGATACTTGAGTTCCAAGACTCCGTTCGCGACGGCGAAAATGCCGGCCTACGTCGTCGACCAGCAACAGCCGGATGATTTCCTGCCGTCTGGCGACGACACGGCCGAGCATCGGAACCTGATCGGCGAAATTGAAATGGCATTGCACGAGCATGAGGTGAATCTGAGTCGCGAGGCCAATGGTCAGCTGCCCGTGAATTCGCTGTGGTTGTGGGGAGGAGGTAAGGCTCCCGAAAAGATCACTCGGGCACAGCCGCCGTTGTATTCCGACGATGCACTGCTGACCGGTTATTGGTACTCGGCAACCGGCGTGACGCGGTCCTGGCCTGGCGACATCTCGTCGTGTCTTGAGGGATCGATTGCGGGCTTCGTCGCCGAGACGCCGGAATTCGAAGACAGCCCGGCGCTGCTCGAGAGCTGCTTACTTGAACTTCGTGAGGCCCTGCGTACGGGACGCCTGAGTAGTTTGACATTGCTATTTCGCGACGGTCTGCGCGCCAAGGTTCGGAAGTCTCACGCGATACGCGTTTGGCGCCGTAGTTCCCGATTGCTCGATGCAACGGCCAACGGATGAAAGCAGTAAGACCCATCGTTTGCCGGCCAACGCCATCGCAATCAGTTATCGATAATCTCGGCAATATAGATCCTCTGCACGCGCGTCTGTTCGCCATGCGTGGCCTGACGTCGGCTGACGAACTCGATTACGGCCTGGCAAGGCTCGCACCGGTCAGCGCGCTCGAGAATGTTGATGACGCAGCCGCCCTTGTGATTTCGAAACGCGACCAGCGAATCATTGTCGTCGGCGATTTTGACGTTGACGGTGCAACGAGTACGGCACTCATGCTGCGCTGTTTACGCGATTTCGGATTCAAAGACGTTGCATACCTGGTGCCAAACCGGTTCGAGTTCGGCTACGGCCTGACACCCGAAATAGTTAAAGTTGCGGCCGGCCGCTCACCACAGTTGCTCATTACTGTCGATAACGGCGTCTCGAGTATTGACGGAGTCGCAACGGCGAACGACCTCGGAATTCCGGTGCTGGTTACTGATCACCATCTGCCCGGCGACGAGTTACCCGCCGCGGCTGTTATTCTGAATCCGAATCTCTTAGGCAGTCAGTTTCCGAGCCGTCATCTCGCAGGGGTGGGCGTTGCCTTTTACTTATTGGCCAGAATTGGACGCATCCTCGAAGAGGAGGGGGAGCACGGAATGGCCCGAATTCCGGCGCGTTACCTTGATCTCGTTGCGCTTGGTACCGTCGCTGACGTCGTGCCGCTGGATCACAACAACCGGGTACTGGTGCAGCAGGGTCTGATGCGGATGCGCGCGGGTCAGGCCGTACCGGGCATTGAAGCATTGCTGAAACAATCGGGGCGGACAATAAAGCGCTGCGTAAGTACCGATCTCGGTTTCGCCGTTGGGCCGCGCATCAACGCGGCCGGACGACTGGAAGATATCTCGATCGGCATCGAATGCCTGCTGACGGATAGTGCTGACACGGCGACAGAGTATGCGCGCGTACTCGACCGGATTAATGGTGAACGCCGCGACATTGAGGCGACCATGCGCGAGCAGGCCTTTAAGTATGTGGATAAGTTAGGCGAGCAGCGCTGGCCAAACTGCGTTTGTGTCTATGACGAATCATGGCACCAGGGCGTCGTCGGACTCATCGCCGCGCGTGTTCGTGAGCGATGCCACCGCCCTGTGATCGCTTTCGCTCGCGAGGACGAGCAATTCCTCAAGGGTTCGGGGCGATCTATTCCGGGCGTGCATATTCGGGATTTGCTGGCAGCAATATCGAGCGCCAAGCCAGGTCTTATCGAGAAGTTCGGCGGCCATGCAATGGCGGCGGGCCTTACGATCGCAGAATCCGCGCTCGAAGAATTCACGAAGTGCGCCGCTGAGCGGATGCAGCACTTGTATCCCAACGCCGATTTCAGTGGCGCGATTGTTACGGACGGCCCATTGCCCGAAACTGCCCTCAATCTTGAGTTCGCGCGCTCATTGCGCGACGCTGGACCCTGGGGATCTGCATTTCCTGAACCGATGTGGAGTGGTGACTTCGCCGTGGTAGACCAGCGTACAGTGGGAGAAAACCATCTCAAGTTACGAGTTCGTCCGGCGGATGGCGGCAGCATCGTCGACGCTATCGCTTTCAACCAGGCGGGCCCCGTGTACCGGGGTGTCGTTCAGCTCGCCTACAAACTCGACGTGAATGAATATCGAGGCATTGAAAACCCACAATTGGTTGTTGAACAGATAGCGCCGTTGCACGACACCTCTGCATGATAAGATCGCGCCCTTTGCCGCCACGGGATTGCCAAGAACTACGATGGAAACCAGCCAGATAAAGCAGTCGATAGTCGATCTCACTGAACGCACCGAAGCGTTGAGGAGGTACCTTTGACTATGAAGCCAAGGCAGAAAGACTGACCGAGGTTGAGAGAGAGCTCGAGCAACCGGACGTTTGGAACGAACCCGACCGCGCTCAGGCACTGGGGCAGGAACGCTCGCAACTCGAGCAGGTCGTTGCGGGGCTTGACGACCTTACGGCCGGTCTTGCCGATGTGGATGAGTTGCTCGCGCTTGCGATTGAAGAAGGCGACAGCGACACGGTTAACGCGGTTGTATCTGACCTGAAGAAATACGAGAAGACCGTAGGCGGACTCGAATTTCGTCGTATGTTCTCCGGTGATATGGACATCAATAATGCGTATCTCGACATTCAGTCCGGTGCTGGTGGTACCGAGGCTCAGGACTGGTCAGAGATGATACTGCGCATGTACTTGCGCTGGGCGGAAGCACACGGGTTCAACGCGTCGGTCATAGAAGCGTCGGCTGGTGAAGTGGCCGGTATCAAGAGTTCGACCGTGCACGTTGTTGGCGAATACGCCTACGGGTGGTTGCGTACGGAGACCGGAGTCCACCGCCTGGTCAGGAAATCTCCATTCGATTCCGGCAATCGCCGCCACACATCTTTTGCATCCGTATTCGTGTCGCCCGAAGTAGACGACAACATTAATATCGAAATCGACCCGTCGGATCTGCGTATTGATGTTTACCGGGCGAGCGGAGCAGGAGGGCAACACGTCAACCGCACAGAGTCTGCAGTACGTATTACGCACCTGCCCACGAATACCGTTGTGCAGTGTCAAAACGACCGATCGCAGCACAAAAACAAGGCGACGGCGATGAAGCAACTCAAGGCAAAACTGTACGAGCTCGAGATGCAAGAGCGGAAAGCGGCTGCAGCCGCCGTAGAGGACAGTAAGGCTGATGTCGGCTGGGGAAGCCAAATACGTAACTATGTGCTCGACCAAAGTCGCATCAAGGATTTGCGTACCGGCATCGAAACCAGTAACACTCAAGCCGTATTGGATGGCGGGCTGGATTTATTCATAGAAGCCAGCCTGAAACAGGGACTGTAAGTAAAACGGGACGTCCGTGAGCAACGATAGACAAGACAAGAACAATCAAGACGAAAACAAGCTAATCGCTGAGCGACGCGGCAAGCTTGATGCGCTGCGTGACAGCGGCAATGCATATCCCAACGACTTCCGGCGCAATGCGCTCGCGTCGCAGTTACAGCAGACATTCGAGTCGCATGAAGATGAGGCGCTACGCGAGGAACACATTAAGGTCGCCGTCTCGGGACGCATGATGGCGAAACGCGTCATGGGCAAGGCAAGTTTTATCAAACTGCAGGATCGCTCGGGGCAGATTCAGGTTCGGCTGGAGCACGACCGGTTGCCCGCAGGCGTCTATCAGGGATTCAAGAAATGGGACGTTGGCGATATTGTCGCTGCGACGGGCGAGTTGTTCCGTACCAAGACGGGTGAGCTGACTGTCATGGCAGATGAAGTACGTCTGCTGACAAAGTCACTGCGGCCGCTGCCCGAGAAATGGCATGGCCTGTCGGATCAGGAGACGCGCTACCGTCAGCGTTATGTCGATCTGATGATCAATGACTCCAGTCGTGACGTGTTTCAAAAACGCTCACAAATAATTACCTACATGCGCTCTTTCCTCGAAGCTGCCGACTTTTTGGAAGTAGAAACACCGATGTTGCAAACGACGCCGGGCGGCGCAAATGCCAGGCCGTTTACGACCCATCACAATGCGCTCGATATGATGCTCTATATGCGTATTGCGCCTGAGTTGAACCTCAAACGGCTCATCATCGGCGGCTTTGACCGGGTTTACGAGATCAATCGCAACTTCCGCAACGAGGGTGTCTCCGCGCAACACAATCCGGAATTCACAATGATGGAGGCTTATCGCGCGTACGCCGATTACAACGACTGGATGGACATGACCGAGGCGATGCTGCATGGAATGTCGGAGGCGGTACTCGGCACGACGATCGTCAAGTACCAGGGCGAAGAGTTCGATTTTGGTAAACCCTTCAGGCGCATGACGGTCGAGGAAGCGATCAAAACGTATAATCCTGATTTCGATATGTCCAGGGTGCGTGACCGTGATTATCTGGTCGAGGTATGTGAGCAACTCGGAATTTCGGTGCAGGACCACTTCGGTCCAGGCAAATTACAGATCGAAATCTTCGCTGCGACGGGTGAGGACAAGCTACGCGAGCCGACTTTTATCACGCAATACCCGACCGAAGTCTCGCCGCTGTCACGTAAAAACGATGATGATCCGTTTGTCGCTGATCGATTTGAATTTTTTGTTGCGGGCCGTGAGATCGCGAATGGTTTCTCGGAGCTAAACGATCCTGAGGATCAGGCTGAGCGTTTCCGGGCACAGGCCGACAACAAAGCAGCCGGCGACGATGAAGCCATGGCATTCGATCATGACTATATACGGGCGCTCGAGTATGGCATGCCGCCGACCGCGGGCATTGGCATCGGAATCGACCGGCTGGTGATGCTGCTGACGGACTCGGCGTCAATTCGAGATGTGCTGTTTTTTCCGCATATGCGACCGGAAGTCTTCGAATAATTCCTGTCGCTGGGCTGTCGGTAGGGGCGCAACTTCTCCGCAACCCAGAGTCGAAGTCACACCCCTACCAACAGCCCAGGGCCGCGATCTTAGTCGACGTCATATGGCAATGGTGCCTGCGAAAGTAGGATTCCGTTGACTGCAAGTGCATCTTCCGATTTCGCGACGGGAACTACCGCCAGCAGGTCGTTTCCGGACACGTTCAGGACCTCGCCGATGTCGCGGTCGTCGAGTGAGACTTTGTCCCCCACGGCAACCGGTTTGTCGCTCTTGAATCGCATCGCTCGCCGCTTGGTCGAGCCCTTGTAATGTGTTCGAGCAATGATCTCCTGACCGGTGTAACAACCTTTATCGACGCTCACAGCGCCGAGCAAGTCCAGATTCAGCATATGTGGCGTGAATAGCTCAGACTGCTGCAAGCCGATCCAGGGCACACCAGTTTTGATTCTGTCGACCATGTCGACGTCACTCTCCGCGGACAAAATTTCGAATTCGACCTTGGATCTGAATCGAAACACCATGAGTCGTTTGACGATTTCGCCGCTCAAGTCAGTTGCCACATCGGCATCGTATCCTTCGGCTGTCTTGCTCAGATCCATCAGGCAGATAACCCGGCCCTTGGGGTTACACCATGCCGACAACCGGGATTCCTCAGGACTCAGTTTGAGCAAGTCGATGGTTAGCTGACCCTGAAGAAATTCGAATGCGTCCGGTCCGGTGATTTTGATTGTCGATAGTGTGTTCATGAGTCTTATTTCTGTTCGCGGTACTGCAGGTGTGCCGCACCTCTGGCATAATTTCGCGATGAGCGGCAATGACTCCAATAATAAGGCTGATGCCGAGGAATCCAAGGTGGATGATACCTCGCTGCCTGAGAATAAGCCGCCAAAAGAGATTGGAGGTCGGGGCGGCCTGGATCCGACACGCTACGGTGACTGGGAAAAAGCGGGACGCTGCGTTGATTTTTGAGGATAATGCCGCTGCCGGAAGCGGCTTGGTACGTCAACAAGAAGAGTATTCATGAGCAATAACGGGCGGCCATTGTCGCCACATCTCTCGATCTATCGCTGGCCCATCACAATGACGATGTCGATTCTGCATCGGGCGACCGGGCTGGCATTGACCGTCGGATTTATTGTTCTTACTGCATGGCTGTTTGCGGTGGCCTCTGGCGCCGAGGCCTACTCTGTTTTCACGTCTTATATGGATACCGTTGCTGGCAAAATCATGCTCGTCGGCTGGAGTTTCACATTTTTCTTTCACCTGTCGAACGGTGTGCGTCATTTCGTCTGGGATTTCGGTCGCGGCTTCGAGAGGCCGCAGGCAAATGCGTCGGCCTGGTTTGTTCTGCTTCTGGCGATCGCCTCAACCGCGCTTTTCTGGTGGCTGCGCTTATGAGTCTGCGTACTCCCCTGAGTCGTGTATTGTGGCGCGGCACTGCAAAGAATGGAACGGGCCATTTCTGGGGACAACGTGTATCCGGCGTCGCTTTGGTATTGCTTGGTCTATGGTTCGCGGGCTCAATGACGACAATTTCCGGGTCTGTGCATGCAGATGCGCTGGCCTTCATCGGTGCGCCGTTGAACGGTGTACTGCTGCTTCTGCTGAGCGTGACGATTGCCTATCACTCCCATATTGGCGTGCAGGTTGTCATTGAAGACTATGTTCACGGGCACGGATTGAACATGATTTCACTGATCGTCTCCCGCTTCGCACACAGCCTTCTTGCCGTGATATCTGTCTATGCGATCTTCAAGATCGGACTGGGTGCATGAGCGACTACGAATTTATTGATCACAGTGTTGACGTCGTTATCATCGGTGCCGGTGGAGCCGGATTGCGTGCGACCTTCGGGCTGGCTGAAGCCGGTTTCAAGATCGCCTGTGTAACAAAGGTTTTCCCAACGCGTAGTCACACCGTGGCGGCACAGGGCGGCATTAGCGCTGCCCTCGGCAACATGGGCGAGGATGACTGGCGCTGGCACATGTACGATACCGTAAAAGGATCGGACTGGCTCGGCGACCAGGATGCCATCGAGTACATGTGCAAAGAGGCGGCTGATGCCGTCATCGAACTCGAGCATTATGGTGTGCCGTTTTCGCGAACCGAGGAGGGCAAAATTTATCAGCGACCGTTCGGCGGCATGACGACACACTTCGGCGAAGGTACGGCGCAACGTACATGCGCTGCCGCAGATCGCACTGGCCACGCCATGTTGCATGCGCTGTACCAGCAGTCGCTAAAGCACAATGCCGAGTTTTGCATCGAATATTTTGCGGTCGATCTGGTCATGGAAGACGGTGCTTGCCGTGGCGTGGTTGCTATCGATCTCGCGACCGGTCGCCTGCACCGCTTTCGGTCACATCAGGTCATATTAGCGACCGGTGGTTACGGCCGCGCCTATTTCTCCTGCACATCGGCGCACACGTGTACCGGCGACGGCAGCGCTATGGTGCTGCGTGCCGGGCTGCCGGTACAGGACATGGAATTCGTGCAGTTTCATCCGACCGGTATCTACGGTGCCGGTTGCCTGATTACCGAAGGAGTTCGCGGTGAAGGCGGTTACCTGACCAACTCCGATGGTGAACGATTTATGGAGCGCTATGCGCCGAACGCCAAAGACCTTGCGTCGCGCGACGTCGTCAGTCGTGCGATGACAGTCGAGATTCGCGAAGGTCGCGGTGTTGGCGCTGATGCGGATCATATTTATCTGCATCTGGAACATCTTGGCTCGGAAATTATCGAAGAGCGTGTACCCGGCATCGCCGAGTCGGCGCGAATTTTTGCGGGCGTCGATGTCACCAAAGAGCCAATTCCTGTCTTGCCCACTGTGCATTACAACATGGGTGGTGTGCCGGCGAATTTTAATGGTCAGGTCGTGACCAGGAAAGACGATGACCCGGAATCGGTCGTACCGGGGTTGATGGCAGTTGGCGAGGTCGCGTGCGTTTCCGTTCACGGTGCGAACCGGCTGGGCTCCAACTCGCTGCTTGATCTCGTGGTCTTCGGCCGGGCGGCCGCACATTATTGCGCGGAGAAAATGACACCTTGCGAACGGCACAATCCTTTGCCAGCCGATGCAGGACAAAACAGCGTGGCGCGAATAGACAAGTTGCGCAATGCGAACGGCAGTCGGCCAACGGCAGAGATTCGACTCGAGATGCAGAAAGTCATGCAGGAACACGCCGCAGTGTTTCGTAGCGGAGAAACCCTCGATGCTGGCGTCGAGTTGCTACGTAAGACCTACAGAAGTTTCGACGATGTCGGTGTTACTGATCGCTCCATGGTTTGGAACACGGATCTCATCGAAACCATGGAACTTGAAAACCTGTTACTCAACGCAATGGCGACGATCGAGTCAGCGGCAAATCGGCTTGAGAGCCGGGGCGCACATGCGCGCGAAGACTATCCGGATCGTGACGACGAGAACTGGATGAAACACACGCTGGCCTGGATTGATGGCAGCGGCAAGATCAGCTTCGACTACCGTCCGGTTCATGATAAAACATTGACCGATGAAGTTGAATTCATCGCACCAAGAGCTCGCGTCTATTAGGATTATCGATTGTGGCTGACTTCAGACTCCCCAAAAACTCACGAATCAAGAAAGGCAAGCATTTTGCAGCCGCCGCGGGGGTCGGCAACGTCAGACAGATTGCGGTCTATCGATACGATCCGGATAGCGGCGACAATCCGCGCATGGATACCTATGAGATTGATATGGACAGTTGCGGGCCGATGGTTCTCGACGCTCTCATCAAAATCAAGAACGAAATTGATCCGACACTGACGTTTCGTCGTTCCTGTCGTGAGGGCATCTGCGGGTCCTGCGCCATGAATATTGACGGTAGTAACACCCTGGCGTGCACGCTGGCGATCGACGACATTCAGCGCAGCATCAAGGTATATCCTTTACCGCACTTGCCGGTGGTCAAGGATCTGGTACCGGATCTGACAGACTTTTACGCCCAGTACGCGTCGATCAAACCGTGGTTACAGACGCGTACGCCACCGCCGCCCAATCAGGAACGCTTGCAGAGCAAGGAGGATCAGGAACTCATCGATGAGCCGGCCGCCTGCATTTTGTGCGCGTGCTGTTCGACGGCCTGCCCAAGTTACTGGTGGAACAGCGATCGTTTCCTCGGGCCTGCGACATTGCTCGCAGCCTATCGCTGGCTTGTTGACAGCCGGGATGAGGCAACCGGTGAGCGTCTTGATGAGCTTGAGGACCCGTTCCGCCTATATCGCTGCCATACCATCATGAACTGCACACAGACCTGCCCCAAAGGGCTGAATCCAGCTCAGGCAA
>Ga0209980_10002437_pt1 | contig 10103 bp, 8 predicted proteins | sample CR02metaG_FD_183611 | JGI IMG/M metagenome (GOLD analysis project Ga0209980, IMG submission 183611) | Deep subsurface microbial communities from Mariana Trench to uncover new lineages of life (NeLLi) - CR02 metaG (SPAdes) (version 2) | ecosystem: Environmental > Aquatic > Marine > Ocean trench >...
CCGAAGCGCAACTTCTCTTGTTGCGGGAACCACCCCTAGACGATGAGACCGTCGGGACGATTCGGGGCATCGAGGATCAGTGCCGCCGCATGCGAGACATCCTCCAGCAGACTTGAACGAGCCCTTCCCGATCTCGGCAGCTCTGTCAGCACCTAGAGTGAGAAGGGAAGAGGGCCCGGCCCTACCCCCGATGCAGTGGGGTAGGGGTGGCCCACTCCCTTCTCACTTCTCCCCTCTTACTTCCTAGTGCTCGATCTTGAAGTTGTCGATGTGCATGTCGAGGTTGTGGTTCAACCGCAGGCCGACGATGCCATCGGTGTAGAGATCGGCTACCGGGACCCGATCGACTTCGGTTCCGTTCACCGTGAAAATCACGTTACCGTCCGCCACACTGACAGCGACCTCATTGGTCATGTTTGCGACTTCTGACTCGTTGATGGCCGCGTTCTTGGTCCAACCGCGGATTTCAGTCGTCGAGCTACCGGCACGCGTCTTGATGATGAAGCTCCCGTCTCCACGTACGAGAAAGTAGCTGTAGACTTGATCGGCGCCTTGCATGTCTTTGCCGCCGAAGATCAGTCCCGTTCCGTGCCCGTGACCCTTGGAACTGAGCTGCTCGATGGTGGCCGAGATCCTGTAGTTACCAGTCGCCCTGTCGTTTTCGCGGTAGAGCGTCACGCCCGGGCCGACGGTGATGTCCCACCCCGTTCCCTTCTCGACAAACCGGATATTGTCGAAGTTCTGGCCGCGGTCGGTGCGGGCCATCCAGCCCGCGGCCAATTGGCCGCCGCCCGAGACCGTGCGGTCGGCGTCCTGCGCGGCCGCCGGCAGTGCCAGGGAAAGCGCAACGAGTGTCAGTGGAATTGCACGCATGGTATACCTCGGATAGCTGAATGATGAGCTGTGGATTCTATCACAGTGGCGGAGCGGATGACAGACCCCTCATTGACCCTCCATACTCGCCACGGTATCGCCCGTGCCGCTGCCTCGGTACTGCTTGTGGTTATGTTGTAGGCCGATGATCGATCCAGCCACGTCTTTGTGATCCCTGACATGACCCCGATCCAGCTATTTCTAGGCTGGATCGTCGTGTGCGTTGGAGCCACGCTACAGGGTTCCATCGGTTTCGGACTGGGCGTGGTTGGAGCACCGCTCCTAGTACTCATCGCCCCCGCTTTGGTTCCCGGACCCCTCCTCGTCAATGCGCTCTTGCTGACCGTGCTGATCGCGCATCGGGAGCGCCGCTCGATGGATCTTTCGGGCCTGGGCTGGGCCATTGGGGGGCGGCTGTTCGGAGTCTTGGCGGCCGCCGGTACGCTGACCGTGCTGCCCAGGGACCGTATGTCGTTGGCAATCGGGGTAGCGGTCCTGGTGGTCGTGGGTATCAACGCCACCGGCCTGCGTGTACGGCCTGGGCCTGGCTCGTTGATGGCAGCTGGGGCGCTTTCCGGCCTGACGGGGACAATTTCGTCGATCGGCGGGCCTCCCATGGCCCTGCTCTATCAGGACGCGGCGGGATCGCGCCTCCGCGGGACGCTCTCGGGGTACTTCGTGGTGGGCGTCGTGATGTCGATTATTGCCCTGGCGTCCATTGGGCGGTGCGGGTGGGAGGAGTTCCGCATGGGAGCCATGCTTGTTCCTGGCGTGCTCGTCGGCTTTGTCATATCGGGCAGTACGGCAGCTATTGCCGATCGCGGATCTTCCATCAGGAAGGCGGTGTTGATCGTGTCTGCGGCGTCGGGAGCCGTTGTGGTCGTGGAGCAGGTTCTTCGGGGATGATGCGTCGTTCACTCCTGTCGGTGCTGCGGTGCTCCGGCCATATTCTTCCCGGGTGAGCTGTAGGAATTTCTGCCTCGCGTTTTGTCGTCGACTGTTATGGAGAGGAATCGGGCATGAGCCAAGAGCTGATCGACGTCGTTCGGTTCGGGTTGGCCGAGCGCTACCGGGTCGAGCGATTCCTCGGCAAAGGGGGGATGGCGACCGTGTTTCTGGCCGAGGACGTGTCGACAGGCGACCAGGTAGCGTTAAAGGTCTTGAATCGATCGCTGGCCACCCGAATCATGCGGGAGCGCTTTGAGCGCGAAGTGGCGGTTGGCTGCAGCCTCGGGCATCCGAACATCGTACCGACCTCCTCAGGTGGGGAGGTCGCGGACATGCCGTTCCTGGTCATGCCCTATCTGCCGGGTGACTCGCTGCGACAGCGCCTAGAGAAGACAGAGCGCCTCGATGTGACCGAGGCCGTCGCCATAGGGAGGGAGATCGCGGAGGCGCTGGTGTGCGCGCACGGCGCGGGCATCATTCATCGAGACATCAAGCCCGACAATATCCTGTTCTCGAATGGCCACGCGATGGTGACCGATTTCGGTGTGGCCGTAGCCATCAAGGCGTCGATGGATGACCGTCTCACGACCCCAGGCGAGGTCCTGGGAACGCCTACGTATATGAGTCCCGAGCAGGCCATGGGCCGTTTTCGGCTCGATGCGCGCACGGATATTTACAGTTTGGGCTGTGTGATATATGAGATGCTGATCGGGACTCCGCCGTTCCGCCCTTCCCATCCCGACGCCGTCATCGTGCGCCGTCTCGACGACCCCGCACCTAGCGCTAGCGAGCAGCGCCCTGAAATACCGAAACGGATTGAGGCGGCCGTTCGCAAGGCTCTCGAATGGAAGCCCGAGGAGAGATTTGCCACGGCGGAGGAGCTTAGAGACGAGCTGACAGTGGGTGGGGGCGGCCCGCCGTAGGCGGCAGGCATGCCCAATGCCTAGTGGATCTTTGCCAGCCGCTTCTCTGACGCCGCCGCCGACTCAGCATCCAGCTCCTTGGTGTCCGTTCCGGCAGGCGGCGCGTCCTCTGATCCTAACAACTTCGCAGCGACCGAATCAGTCCCGTACGCCCCAGCGGGAAACCAGGCCAGGTGGTGCCCCGGTGCGGCCCGGACTTGTACGGAAGTACCTTCGGTGAGGACGAGGGTGTGGGGCTGAAGACTGCGGACGATCGCTCCAGAGGCAAGGCGGATGCGGTACACGTTTTGCATGCCGGTGAACGTTCGCGACACCACGGTTCCCGGTCCGTTCGGATCTGGAGTGATGGCCACGTCATCCGCCCGAATCGCAATGTCTACGGCTGTCCCGACCGGCATGCCGTCTGTTTGGTCGAGAGTGCCTATTTCTGTACGAATGCCGGCAGGAGTGACCTCGCCTGCGATGAAGTCCGTTTCTCCGATAAACTCGGCAACGAACCGCGATGCCGGAGTCCTGAACAGATCCTCAGGAGTGCCAATCTGCTCGATGCGGCCGGCGTTTTGCACCGCCACTCGATCTCCTACTGCGAGGGCCTCTTCTTGATCGTGAGTGACCAGAATCGCTGACGTGCCGTTCGCCTCGAGAACTTCACATACCTCATCGCGCAGCGCTATCCGCAGTGTCCTGTCGAGGTCCGAGAACGGCTCGTCCAGCAGGACCAGCGTCGGTTGTGGGGCGAGCGCTCTCGCCAGTGCCACCCGCTGCTGTTGGCCGCCGGAGAGTTCGTGCGGATATCGACCGGCGACGTCGGTGAGCCGTACCATGTCGAGAACTTCTCCTACCCGTCGCGCACGTGTGCCGGATTCGTACTTGGGTAGGCCGAACGCCACATTGTCGCAAACCGTCATGTGCGGAAACAGTGCGTTGTCTTGAAACACCAAACTGATCTTACGTTCTTCGGGAGGCACTAGCGTTGACGCGTCGCTGAGCACGCGACCGTTGCTCGAGATAGTACCCTGGTCGGGCGTTTCGAGACCGCTGATGAGGCGTAATAAGGTCGACTTACCACACCCGCTCGGGCCCAGCAGTACCAGCAGCTCGCCGACGTGTACATCTAGGGTGACGTCCACAGCAGCTGGTATATTTCCGTAGTGCTTCTCGATACCGCTCAGAGACAAAATGCTTTCGGCCATGTTACTGGTTGCCCCCAGGGGTGGTCATCCGGCCCACCCGCATGAGCAGCATGACCGGTATCAGTCCCACGATCACGATGGTGAGCGATGGCAACGCGGCCGACTCCCAGAGCGATTCCGCCGCCAGCATATATGTCCACATGGAAAGTGTTTCCATGCCAAACGGCGCTAGCAGGATGGTTGCAGGCAGCTCCTTCATGACATCAACGAACACCAACGCCGCTCCGGCGGCCATTCCCACCTTGATCAACGGGAGGTGCACTCGCCACATCACGCGCGCCGGTGTTGCGCCCAGCGTCCGGGCCGCCTCTTCCATGTTGGGGGTAACCTTCTCCATGCTCGACTCGACGCTGTTGTACGCAACGGCCATGAAGCGCACTACATACGCGTATAGGAGTCCCGCGATGGATCCTGTCAACAACAATCCGGGATTGATGCCGAACAGGCTCTCCGAGGCGCTCATGACGGTTCGATCGATGGTCGCGATGGTAATCAAGGCACCGGCGGCAATTACTGCCCCGGGAAGCGCGTACCCCATCGTTGCTAGTCGCGTCGCCGCCAGGCCGAAGCGTCCTCTGTTCATTCGCGTACCCTGGGCGAGTATGAGAGCGAGGAGCACAGCAATAACGGCAGCGGTGGCGGCCAACGCGAACGTGCGAAAGACATACCCCAGGTATACGGTCTTGAGAACATTCACGGTGGCAGCGTTAGACAGGTCACCAACCGTCCACGAGACCAGCCGAGCAGCCGGCAGAAGGAATGCTGTACCGAAGATCGCCGTGCACGTCGCGGCGGCCGCCCATTTTCGCCACCCGACGAGTTTGACCCGCGGTATCTGCCGTGTTCGGCGGCCGGGCTGGTAATAACGGGAGCGCCCGCGCAACAGCCGTTCGAGAATCACGATTGCCAAGGCAAAGAAGAGAAACAGGGCCGACAACTCGATAGCGGCATCACGATTCATCATTCCCTGCCACACGTGAACCACGCCTTCACTCATCGTCCGGAAATTGAAGAACCTTACCGTCGCGAAGTCGGTCATTGCTTCGAGCAACGCCAGCGTCACACCCGCGACGAGTGACGGGCGTGCCAGCGGCAGCACGAGTTTGAAGAACGTCTGCAACCGGGTGTACCCCATGGCGCGTGCGGCATCGAACGTTGACGAGGACTGCTCGCGAAACGCCGCCCTGGCGAGGAAGTACACATATGGGTAGAGCGTCAGTCCCATGACGAGTATCGCGCCTCCGCCGGAGCGGATGTTCGGCAGCGCTATGTCCGCGCCGAACCAGGCGCGCAACGTGGTCTGCACCGGTCCCGCGAAGTCGAACGTCGCCATGTACACGAAGCCCATGACATACGTCGGCACCGCGAGAGGCAGGATGAGGGCCCAATCGAAGACCCGAGAGCCGGGGAACCGGTAAGCGGTTACCAACCACGCCAGTCCCGATCCCAGCGCCAACGTGATGACGGCGACCCCAAGCATCAGCAGCAAGGTGTTGCGTATCATCTCCGGAAGGATCGTGCTCCACAACTGGGCCCACACCTCGCCGGTGGGATGGAGCAGTCGGGCGACCAAGAGCACGACGGGCACCACGACCAAGGCGGCCACCATGACGGGCAGGGTAGACCACAACAAGCGGCGCGCCGCGTTGGCACGCCGCGCCCTCACCGTCGAGAGAGAAGCAGAGAGTTCTATGTTCACCGGTAACCGGCGCGCTCCATTAGCCTAACCGCGTCAGCCTGGTAGCGCCCATATTCGGCAAGCGGCATCGGGTCGGCCGTCCAGGGGCCAAACCCTGCGATGATCGGATGTGGATCTACGTCGGGGTTTACCGGAAACTCCAGATTACTTCCCGGTAGACCGCTGTCGTCTCCCGCTTGGCCGACGGGACCACTGAGCCATTCGATGAGTTTGATAGCGTTCTCTCGATGCGCAGCCGCGGCGGTCACGCCGATGCCCGAAACGTTGCGGTGGACGCCGCGCCCGTCCTGGTTTGCCCACAGCATCTTCACGGGGAAATCCGGATTTGCCTTGAGAAGCCGGCCGAGGTAGTAGTGATTGGTGATGCCGGCATCGCAGCCTCCGGCCGCGATGGTCTCGAGAATGCGGGTGTCGCTGTCGATGTACTCCGGCTCGTTGGCTACCCAGCCTCTCACGATCTCTTCGGCGCGTGCCTCACCGTGGGCCGCGATGAGACTCGCCACCAAGGATTGGGTATAGACGTTGGTCGACGGTCGCAGACAGAGGCGACCTCGCCACTTCCCATCGGTGAGTGCCTCATAGGTGGAGATCTCTGATGGGTCGACGCGCCCCGGCATGTAGGCGATCGATCGAACGCGCTGGCTGAGTGCAAAGAAGCGGTTCTCCGGGTCCCGCAGGTTCTCGGGAATGTTTTGTTCGAGGACGGCCGATTCAACTGACTGGAGCAATCCGTCGTTGGCGGCGAGCCACAGCCCACCGGCGTCGACGGCAAAGAAGGCATCGGCGACCGTCTGCTCGCCTTCCGCCCTCAAACGCTCGAGGAGCGCGTGCATATTGCCATGGGATACCCTAACCTCGATCCCGGTTTCGGTGGTGAAGCCAGCATACATGGGCTCCATCGCGCCGTAGTGACGGGTGGAGTAGATGTTGACGACGGGGGAGTCGGCCGCGCCGCTGCAGGCAACGGTGAGGAAGACGGCGAGAGACGCCGCCCTATAGCGAGATGCTAGTCGGAGATATGCCATCGATTGGGTCCATTTATCTGGTCTGACCCGCCCAGAGCGCCAGCGCCGGCATCTCAGGGGGTCTCCAGTTTATTGAGAATGAGACTCACTTGCAATTAGCTGATAAGGGAAATATAGACGGTGGGTTTTTTGACCTCAAGGGAGGAAGATGCGGTAGCTTCGCACCCCGCCCGGCGCTAGGTTCTCCCGATGTGACGCGCACGGCGTTCCCGCGCCCGGTGTTTTCATCGAAATCAACGCGTGAGACTTCGGAGGCATTGTGAAGATATTCCTTGATACCGCGAGCATTCGCGAGATCGAAGAAGTGGCAAGTTGGGGAGTTCTCAGTGGTGTGACGACGAACCCGACGTTGATGGCGAGAGAAGAGGGAGCCGATTTCGAGGAAACGGTCAAGAGGATCGCGAGTTTGGTCGATGGGCCCATCAGCGCCGAAACGGTTTCAGAGGATGCGGACGGAATGGTCAAGGAAGGGATGAGATTCGCCGCCTGGCATCCCAATGTGGTCGTCAAGGTCCCATCGACCATCGAGGGGCTGAAGGCTACCGCTTGGCTCAAGCGGGAGGGCATCCGCACCAACGTGACCCTCTGCTTCAATGCAAATCAGGCACTGCTGGCCGCGCGCGCCGGCGCGTTCCTCATATCTCCGTTCGTGGGCCGGCTCGACGACATTTCCGAGCCGGGCATGGATCTGATTCAGGAGATCGCCGAAGTGTTTGGCATGGATCCGAAAATCGATACTCAGATTCTTGCCGCCTCGATCAGACATCCTCGGCACATTATAGAGGCGGCGAAAGCTGGGGCCGATATCGCAACGGTTCCCTTTAGTGTGTTGCAGCAGAGCATGAAGCATCCACTCACCGAGGCGGGCATCGAGCGATTCCTCGACGACTGGCGCAAGCGGGAAGCGATGCAGATCGCTACCGCGGGTACCCAATGACGGGCTGGTGTCGATGATCGTAGTGGATTCATGTCGCTGTTACGTCGATCCCTGTGGGCAAGAACTACCTTCACGCCAGTGAGAAAAACTTCTTCTGGCAACGGTGCCGGTCGGCGCGAGATAGAGGCGCCCCGCAGGGGCCGTCTCTTCAAGTTCTTCTTGCCACTAATGAACTACATAGTCGTAAATGTCATGGTGGCAATATTTTGGACGTTGTTTCGTGTGTTCAATCGGACGACGGTGATCGGGCGCGGTAACGTCGGGTACGACCGCAACATCCTGCTGCTGTCCAACCATCAAACCATGATCGACAGCTTTCTTATAGGGTCGATGTGCTTTTATCCCCAATCGTGGTGGAAACCGTATCTCATGCCGTGGAATCCGGCAGCGGTCGAGAATTACTACAAGAACGCGTTTTTGGCTTGGTTTTCCGACGTCCATAAGTGTATTCCAATTCGCGAAGGGCGCCGCGATCTTGGGGCTCTGAGGAGCATGATCAAGGTCCTTCCCCGGGGCGTTATGACGCTGTTTCCCGAGGGCACACGGATGCGCGGATCCAAGGTGGGCCAAGGACGAGTAGGGGCTGGGATGGTCATCTTATCGGCGCGCCCGAAGGTTATACCGGTGGCCATTGACGGCATGCAGGAGGTGCTACCAGTCGGATCGGTATTCCCCCGGTTCTTCAAACACATCTATGTGTCGTACGGTGCTCCGTTCGACTATTCGGAATTCCTCAAAAAGGCTCGCGACAAGGAGACCTTTCAAGAGCTGGTCGACCATGTCATGAAGAAGATCCAGCAGCAGCATCGGGAGATTCGCCGTCTGCGCGGGCTGCCGGTTCCTACTTACGGAGCAGACGAGTGAAACCGGCTGCAATCCGCTAGTCCCATAGCGCTCCCCCGGACGGCTAGCTATGATGGGAAATCCCGGGATGAAGAGGACCACCGACCGAACAACAAAGCAGAGACTCATAATGAACCAACTACGAACGATTCCGCGGTACGCAGTGGCCAGCTGCTCGCTCACTTTCCTGGTACTCGGTTGCGGTGCCTCGGCAAGCAGTTCAGCGCCGGACGTATCGCCGACTCCAACCCCATCGATCCGTGCCGACAGCGTCCAACCGGTCATACCCGAACCACCACCTGCGGCCCCGCCCCCTTTGAGAATCCCGCTGGAGCTGGATACCGTCCGGGCAGGCCGGTTCGACAACGGAAAGATGTGGACCTTTGAGTACCCGCCCCTCGACTACTTCCGTGAGGCGTACGACTTTGCGCCGGACGAGGCATGGTTCGAGCACGCCAGGCTGGGTGCGTTGCGGTTGTCGAACTGTTCAGCGTCCTTCGTCTCGCCGAACGGGCTGGTGATGACCAACCATCACTGTGGTCGTGAGAGCGTCACACAAGTGACCGCAGAGGGTGAGGAGTTGCTCGACAACGGCTTCTACGCGTCGTCGTTGGCGGAAGAGCGACCGGTAGAGGATTTTTACGCGGACCAGCTCATCGCTATCGTGGACGTGTCTGCCGAAGTGGACGCGGCTCTGGAAAACGTCATGACAGATGCCGCCCGGACCGCGGCCCGGGAGCAGATCACCGAGCAACTCGACGAGCGCATCACCGAAGAGCACGGCGGTGAGGATGCCGGTATCGAGGTGGATGTGATCTCCCTCTGGAATGGCGCTAGGACGTCGGCCTACGTGTTCAAACGCTACACCAACCTTCGCCTCGTGATGGCACCAGAACTGCAAATGGGGTTCTTCGGCGGCGATCCGGACAACTTCACCTATCCCCGCTATGCACTCGACATCTCGTTCTTCCGGGTGTACGACGAGAACGGCGAGCCGCTTCGATCGGACCACTACTTCAAATGGAGTGAGAAGGGCGTGGAGGAAGGGGATGCGGTGTTCATAATCGGCAATCCGGGTTCGACCAGCCGTCTACAGACCGTGTCGCAGCTCGAGTTCCGGGGCGCGGTGGGCGACAAGGCCATCTTGGAATTGTTCAGTAGTCGTGCCGCGGCGCTGCAGGCTTTCTATGACGAAGACCCTGAAGCGGGGGATGCCCTCGATCTCCGCAACACCATCTTCGGCCTGTTGAACTCGGAGAAGGCGTACGGCGGGAGGGTGAAGGGTCTGCAAGATCCGGTGACGGTCGCCCGCAGGCGAGCCGCAGAGCGGACGTTCCGTGGAGCCATCGAACAAGATCCCATACTGCAACAGAAGTACGGCGACTTGTTCGACCGCATGGCCCGCATTCAGGAGCAGAAGCGCACCCTCAGCGATGATTACGGCGCATTCTTGGCGCTCGGCAATCCCAACTTTACGTCGTCGATTTTGATGCGTGCAATTTTTGGCTTCCAGCACCTGCAGGGGCGCGCGGCGGGCGCTCCGGCAGCGGCCCTCGCGGGTGTCGCGGAGCAAATGGGTGGTGTGGCGCAGCAGCCGCAGGGGATGCAGGAGCGACTTCTCGCAGCCCGTTTGAGCGATATGAAGCGGCACCTCGGCGAGAG
>Ga0209980_10002440_pt1 | contig 10100 bp, 13 predicted proteins | sample CR02metaG_FD_183611 | JGI IMG/M metagenome (GOLD analysis project Ga0209980, IMG submission 183611) | Deep subsurface microbial communities from Mariana Trench to uncover new lineages of life (NeLLi) - CR02 metaG (SPAdes) (version 2) | ecosystem: Environmental > Aquatic > Marine > Ocean trench...
AGCCCGCGCTGGACTCGCCATCGTGGAGTTTCCGCCAGCTACCGTAAAGAAGGTCGTCTCCGGCGCCGGTGGCGCGACTAAGTCGCAAGTAGCATACATGGTGCAGCGCCTCTTGAATCTGAAGGAGCCCCCGACACCCAACGATGCGGCTGACGGCGTCGCCGTGGCGCTGACCTTTCTCTTGACAAGGAAACCATGATCGCGGCAATCCGCGGCACCGTATCCGCTCGGGTGGGCGATTTAGTGACCATTGCGACGGCCGGTGGCGTGAGCTACGAAGTTGCGGTCCCCGTCAGCGTTCTGGAGCGCTTGCCGACCGCCGGAGGAGAAGTGCACCTTCACACGGTGCCGATTGTGCGTGAGGACGGCTGGTCGCTGTTCGGGTTCGACACACTCGAGACGCGAGCGGTTTTCCAACGCCTCCTTGGTGCGAGCGGTGTTGGGCCGCGGCTGGCACTCAGTCTCATATCGGCTTTGGGAAGTGAACGGGTTGTACGAGCCATCAAAGACGGCGACTTGGCCGCTCTGTGCACGGTGTCCGGCGTGGGAAAGAAGAAGGCCGAACGCATGATACTGGAACTGAAGGACCGTCTGCGCGACCTTGAAGTGGAGGGCGAGGTGGACAGCATGGACTCGGCCAGAGGTCGGGCAATCAGGGCTCTCGTCAAGTTGGGATACGGACAATTGGAAGCTGACGGCGCCGTCAGATCCGTCCTGGCTTCCAACGGAACAGCCGACACAGGGGAAGTACTGCGCAAAGCACTAGAACTTCTTTCCAGAGGAAAATGAAATCCGCCGAGTGGATCTGCACCAAGTGCGGCACGACCAACCGCCTTCTCTGCAAGGCCGACAGCACGACGGAAACCGACCGCTGCATCAGCTGTCACCAGAAACACACGATCGCGCCGGGTGAGCGACCCGTGCGTTGGGAGGCGACCGCCACCAAGTGAATCGTCCGGAAATCACGACCCCTGAAACCCTGCCTGACGAAAACGTAAGCGAGGCATCACTTCGTCCGTCCCACCTGGCGGAATTCATCGGGCAAAATCAGGTACGCGAAAGCCTGCAGATCGCCATCGACGCCGCAAAGAAACGCGGCGATCCGCTCGACCATACCTTATTCTATGGCCCTCCGGGCCTAGGCAAGACCACGCTGGCAACATTGGTGGCTCGTGAAATGGGGGTGAGCGTTCGCACCACCAGCGGTCCGGTTATCGAAAAGGCCGGTGATCTCGTGGGGCTCCTCACTTCGCTGAAACGTGGCGACGTGCTCTTCATCGACGAAATCCATCGACTCAGACCCGTGCTGGAAGAGTTTCTCTACCCGGCGATGGAAAACTTTTGCGTAGACGTGCGCATCGCCGACGGACCGAACGCTCAAACCGTCCCGCTGCGTGTGGAGCCGTTTACGTTGATTGGTGCGTCTACCAGATTCGGGATGCTCACTCCGCCGATGCGTGCTCGATTCGGGATCATCGAACGCATCGGGTATTACCCCGCCGAAGAGCTGGAGCTGATCGTGGTGCGGTCGGCTGCGATCCTCGACGTGAACATCGAGCAGCACGGCGCAACTGAGATCTCCAAGAGGAGCCGTGGGACGCCGCGAGTGGCGAACCGACTGCTGCGGCGAGTTCGGGATTACGCGCAGGTCAAGGCCGACGGCGTGATCACACACAAGGTCGCCCAAGCGGCCCTCAGCCGGTTGAAGGTGGACGAGTACGGCCTCGACGATATGGACGTGAGAGTCCTCAAGACGATCATCGACAAGTTCGACGGCAGGCCGGTCGGCCTCAACACGCTTGCGATGGCCGTCGGGGAGGACGCCGGCACACTCGAGGAAGTATACGAGCCTTTCTTGGTACAGCAGGGATTCTTGAGCCGCACGGCTCGTGGCAGAATGGCCACCCCGGCCGCGTACAGACACCTCGGCATCGCTCTGCCGACTGGCGCGGCGGAACAGAGCACGATGTTTGAGGAGTGATATGTAAGCCGTGGGCAGCAAGCGGTGACAGGGTCTCTTCTCCATGCTCCAGCCCCCGGCTCACCCCTCACGTCAAGACCGTGCCATGACCAATCCGACGCAACGGTATTCTACCGCCGACTTCCACTACGACTTTCCACCGGAACTCATCGCTCAGCGACCCCGCCCGGATCGCGATGGCAGCCGGCTGCTGCATCTGGATCGGGAATCGGGAAGGGTCGAGCACCGAGTGTTCAGAGACCTCCTCGAACTGTTCCAGGCCGACGATGTGATGGTCGTAAATTCGAGTCGTGTCATCAACGCGCGACTCCACGGCATTCGCCAGAACGGGGCACCAGCCGAAGTTCTGCTCGTTCATCCCAAAGCGGACGGTACGTGGATTGCCATGGTGCACCCAGGGGGGAAGCTGAAGGTCGGGCGCACGATACACTTCGACGACGACGCGCAACTGGAAATTATGGAAGTGCTCGGCGGCGGTCTGCGCCGCATACGGCTGACGGGCCTCGACTGGGCAGGATTGATAGATCGATACGGTACAGTGCCGCTCCCGCCGTACATCAAACGCCCCCCGGAGAGCGAGGACGAAACTCGCTATCAAACCGTGTACGCCCACTGCGACGGAAGCGTGGCGGCCCCGACCGCCGGCCTTCACTTCACCCCGGAACTGCTCGATCAGATTGTGAGTCGGGGCGTACAGGTCGTAGAGGTCGTCCTTCACGTCGGCCCGGGCACGTTCAAGCCGGTCACGGCTGACGTTCCGGCGGAACACACCATGCATGCCGAGTGGTATCGTGTGCCACGGCAAACCGCCGACGCGATAAACGAGGCGCACGACCTGGGACGGCGTGTCTGGGCGGTAGGAACCACGGTGACGCGGGTGCTCGAAACGGCCGCACGGGACTGGCCGATTAGAGCCACTGAGGGATGGACCAAGCTTTTCATCTACCCCCCCTATGAGTTTCGCGTGGTCGACGGCCTATTGACCAATTTTCATCTGCCTGGCTCGACCCTGTTGATGTTGGTGTGCGCCTTTGGAGGAGTCGACCATGTTCTGGCGGCGTATCGCACCGCAGTGGCTGCGTGGTATCGGTTATACAGCTACGGTGACGCAATGGTGGTGGTGTGATGTTCGAGTTTCGTGTCGAAGCCCAGGACGGCGTTGCCCGGATCGGTACGCTTACGTTGCCGCGCGGCGAGGTACGCACTCCCACCTTCATGCCCGTAGGAACGCAGGGAACGGTTCGGGCGTTGTCTCCACCCGACCTCCGAGCCGTCGGCACCCAAATGGTCTTGAGCAACGCCTACCACCTGCATGTTCGCCCCGGGGAAGACGTCGTGGCCCAGCTCGGAGGACTGCACGCGTTCATGGCATGGGACGGTCCCATGCTCACCGATTCGGGAGGGTTTCAGGTGTTCTCGCTGGAGGGATCTCGCCGGGTGGACGATGATGGGGTGACTTTCCGGTCTCACGTCGACGGCGGCGAACGACACATCTCACCCGAGCGTGCGATGGAGATCCAATGGAGATTAGGACCGGACATCGCCATGGCCTTCGACCACGTGGTTCCCGGAACGGCCGACCGGAGCGTGGCAGAGGATGCGCTCGAGCGAACCACTCGTTGGCTGGAGCGCTGCCGCGCTCGTCACAGCCAACTCGCCGCAGATCGGCCGGACAGCCAGACTATCTGGCCCATCGCCCAAGGAGCAACCAACCACGGCCTCCGGAAGCGGGCCGTCGACCAAATCGCGTCGCTGGGAGAGTGGACCGGGATCGCCGTTGGTGGGTTGGCCGTCGGCGAAAGCCGGGAAACGATGTACGGTGTGCTCGAAGCGATGGAGCCGTCTCTCCCCAGCGGCGTTCCTCGTTATCTTATGGGAGTGGGGTTTCCGGAGGATCTGTTGAGCGCGGTCGCTCGCGGCATGGATTTATTCGACTGCGTGGCCCCGACCCGCAACGGTCGCAACGGCTCGGCCTTTACACCGGATGGGTCACTCAACATCCGTAATGCTGTGTACAAGCAACAAGCGGCGCCGCTGGACGAAAGTTGTGACTGCGAGACCTGTACCCTCTATAGCCGGGGTTATCTCAGACATTTGTTCGCAGCCGATGAACTCCTGGGCCTCCGCTTGCTGTCCCTGCACAACGTGAGGTTTCTGATTCGTCTCTCCGAGCAGGCGAGAAAGCAGATCGCCGCCGGCACTTTCACCTCGTGGCATCGAGACTGGATTGAGCGCTACAACCATCGAGGAACATCGTGACAAATTTTCGGTCGCTACTTTTCACTTTCCAAGAACCGGCTCAACAACAACGGGGGCTGGGAGGCAACTTTTTCCTGTTTCAGATGGCGATCATCTTCGCGATCATCTATTTCCTCATGATCCGTCCCAAGGTCAAGCAGGAACGCCGACACCGGGAACAGATCGCGCAACTCAAGAAAGGCGATGAGGTCGTGACTGCCGGAGGCGTCGTCGGGGAAGTCATCCACATCCGGGACGACCGTGTTACGATCAAAAGCGGCGAGTCCCGCTTTGTCGTCATGCGTGACCGGATCGCGGATATCCCCTCGATGACGGCGAAAGAGGAGAAGCGCGCTTAGTGGCATTACGCCCCATCCACTTGCTGGGATCGCCGGTCCTGCGGCAACACTCCGATGAAGTTGAGTGCGTCGACGACGAAGTACGCACGCTCGTACGAGACCTGTTCGACACCATGTATGCAGCCGAAGGAATCGGACTGGCGGCCAACCAGGTGGGCCTCGCGAAGCGAGTTGCCGTCGTCCATGCGGGCGATGATCCCGCCGTGGTCCTGATCAATCCAGTGATCATCGAGCGCGAAGGCAACGAGAAGGAGGAGGAGGGGTGCATCTCCATCCCCGACATCTTTGGAGACGTGGACCGGTCCCTGCGCGTTGTCATCGAAACAACCAACCTGGACGGCGCCCGAGAACGCCACGAGCTAACCGCCCTTTCCGCCAGGGCCGTGGAGCATGAGATCGACCATCTGGACGGCGTGCTGTTCCTCGATCACCTGAGCCCCCTCAAACGCCACATGCTGCTCAAGAAATGGAAGAAGCTGCGGAAGGGACAAACAGGCTACGTCGAAGAAGTCTCTCCCGCGAAGAGGTCCAGGGCGTGAAAATCGTCTTCTTCGGCACTCCCGACTTTGCGGTGCCCTCGCTCCGTGCGCTCATCGGCGAGGGATTCGACGTCGTTGCCGTCGTGACACAGACCGACAAGCCGCGTGGGCGGACACGATCCACCATGGTGCCGCCCGCCATCAAGCTGGTGGCGATGGAAGAGGATCTGCCCGTGCTACAACCCGCACGCCCTAGCGAACCGGAGTTCCTGGACGCTTTCCGCACGATCGCACCCGACATCGGCGTGGTGGTTGCGTACGGCCACATCATGAAACCAGAACTCTTGGCCATTCCACCATCGGGATTCATAAACGTTCACGCGTCGCTGCTCCCCCAGCTACGGGGCGCAGCACCAATCCAACACGCCATCCTGCAGGGATTGGAGGAAACCGGCATCTCCATCATGAGATTGGAGGAGGGACTCGATTGTGGACCGGTACTCCAACGGGTGACGTCGTCGATTGCACGTGACGAGACGTGGGGTGAAATGTCGGCGCGCATGGCCGAACTCGGCGCCCTGGCGCTCGTTCAGGCACTGCAGCTCATCGAGCTAGGGGAGGCACGGTGGGAACCACAAGATCATGCGAGGGCGACCCTGGCCCCGAAGATCACACGCGACACGGCGAGAATAGACTGGAACCGCCAAGCCGACGATATTGCACGGCTGGTGCGCGCGATGGACCCCTACCCTGGGGCATGGACCGAGCTGGACGGATTGCCAATCAAGCTGTTCGGTCCTCGAGGAGCCGACGTGGTGTCCACGGCCGGGGTACCCGGCCAAGTAGTCGAAACACGCCCGGCTTTCGTGGTTGCAGCAGGTAGAGGGGCGTTGCAATTCCTCGACGTACAGCCCGCTGGCAAGAGACGGATGGCAGCCGCCGAATGGGTCAAAGGCCGGGGCGCTACGGTCGGCCGCCGTTTCGAGTGACCACTCCTCCGCCCCGACTCCACGCGATCACCAATAGCACCATCCTGGACCTCCCCGACCTCTGCCAGCGAGCCGAATCGATCGGTCGCTCCCCACTGGTCGCCCTCCATGCGCGGGCACGCGATCTCCCAGGCCGGAAGCTGGCCGGGCTCGCAGAATTGATGCAGCGGGCTGCCAGGGCCGCCCAGGCGCGTGTTTTTGTGAACGACCGCGCAGACGTCGCCCTGCTGGTGGGGGCTCACGGAATTCACCTGCCCGCTGACGGCCTCTCAGTTTCCCAGGTGCGCTCCATGGTCGGGCCCGACATGTGGATCGGCCGATCGGCGCACGATGCGGATGAGGCGATACAGGCCGCCGACGACGGCGCGGACTACGTCTTTCTGGGACCAATCTGGGAAACTCCCTATCACCCCGGGCGCCCCGGCATCGGTGTCCAGACCATCGAACGAACTCAGCCGGCACGGATCATCGCCATCGGAGGCGTGACGGCCGATCGCGTCGAACAGTGCGTGAACGCCGGAGCCTACGGCGTCGCTGCCATCTCGGCCCTCTGGCAGGCCGATGACCCCGGTTCGGTGGCGGCTGCGATGCTGCTATTATTAGGGAAGGGTTGACACATGACTGCGTCCATCAAGATCACCGTCAACGGCGACACCAGAGAGTTCGACTCCAAGAGTTCCTTGGACGACCTCTTGCGGGTCCTGGACCTCGACCCACAAATGGTCGTGGTCGAGCACAACAGAAGCATTGTCCGCCGGCCGCAGCTCGCAGCGACGCCGCTGGAGGACGGTGACAGCGTCGAGCTGATCCATTTCGTGGGTGGCGGATGAGCCGCTTGAGGATTGACATATCATGACCACTTCGGTCAGCGCCCAAACAGACTCTCCACTGACGATCGGCGGCCGTGCGTTTCGGTCTCGGCTCATGGTAGGCACCGGGAAATACACCGGCAACCAGACGATGATCGATGCCATCGAAGCATCGGGGGCAGAAATCGTCACCGTGGCGGTGCGACGCGTGGACTTGGACCGCTCACAGCAAGAAGGCATCCTCTATCACCTGGACCCCGATCGGTTCTTTCTCCTGGCCAATACTGCGGGATGCTTTACAGCCGACGAAGCCATCCGCTACGCGCGACTAGGACGGGAGGCCGGGTTCAATGAGTTCGTGAAACTCGAAGTCATCGGAGATCGCGAAACCCTGATGCCCGACAACGTCGGGCTCATCGAAGCCGCCGCTACGCTGGTTCAAGAGGGTTTCCAAGTCATGGCCTACACCAACGACGACATCGTGACCGCGCTGCGCCTGGAAGACGCCGGATGTGCCACGGTCATGCCCCTCGCTTCCCCAATCGGCAGCGGGCTCGGCTTGTTGAACCCCTACCACATTCGCACTATCAAACAACGCCTGTCAGTGCCGGTGATCGTGGATGCCGGCGTCGGTACGGCGTCCGACGCATGCATTACCATGGAACAGGGGGTGGACGGGATTCTCATGAACACCGCAATCGCCAAGGCCGATGATCCGGTGGCGATGGCCCGAGCCATGCGTCTGGGCGTCGCAGCCGGGCGCCTGGCATACCTGGCCGGCCGCATGGAACGCCGAGAGGTCGCCGTACCTTCCAGCCCCACGACGGGCCTCCTCGACTGACCGTGGCTGCCAGCACGGGACCGCGGGAAGCAGCACTCGGCGTCCTGCGGGCGGTGCGCGCTAGACAACAGTTCAACCACGCTCTCGACACCACGATCACTGGGCTTTCCGAGCCAGACCGCAGGCTCGCCCACGAGATCGCCGCAGGGGTCCTGCGAGAGCGTGCGAGCCTCGACCGCCGGATAGAGGCTGCCCTATCGAAGCCCAAGAAGCGCTTGCCCGAGGACGTGCGGGACGTGCTCCGCATAGGCGTCTACCAACTTTCGTACCTCGACCGCGTGCCGTCCTACGCAGCCGTCCAGAGCACCGTCGATTTGGCAAGAACAGAATGCGGCAACAAATTCGTTCCCCTCGTCAACGCCATCTTGCGGAAGGTTTCCACGGGACCAGAGAAGACGCACCGCGGACCGGTAACTCCCGCTACCCTCGCCGCCCGCTTCTCGCACCCGCAGTGGCTGGTCGAGCGGTGGTGGACACACTACGGGGCCGAGAAAACAGAGCAATTGCTGCGTCACAACAACTCACGCCCGCCCCTCGTAATCCAGCCTGCCCGATGGACGGCCGATCAGTTGCACTCAGCCCTGCAGACAGCAGGCATAGAGCACGCCCAGTGCCCCTCGGGTTTCGGCTTTTCAGTAGTGGCCCGGGTTCAAGCCTTGCCGGGCTATGCGGAGGGTGGGTTCATCGTGCAGGACTCTACACAGCGTCAACTGTTGGAATTCGTCGCCGCGCCTTTGTCGGGGGCTCGAGTATGGGACGCGTGCGCTGCACCAGGCGGCAAAGCGGCCCTGCTGGCCGGGTACGGTTCGGTCCTCGCGTCGGATGTCTCACTCGGTCGCATGGAGCGGCTGCGGCAAAACCTGAAACGCACCGCACCGTATGTATGGAAAGCGGCGGCCGATGCCCGTTTCGCGCCGGTCCTGGCCGAAACGATGGACCTCGTGCTGGTTGACGCTCCCTGCAGCGCGACGGGAACAATGGCACGGCATCCAGACGCCCGCTGGCGACTGTCACTTTCCCGCATCAACGCCATGGTGCGCCAGCAGGCCGATATCCTTGCCGGGGTCGCGGCGGCGGTGAAAGCCCAAGGATTGCTCGCCTACCTCACCTGCTCGATGGAGCCGGAGGAAAACGAACTGCAAGTCGACCGATTCCTAGAGCAACACCCTGATTTCGAGCGAGACGGCGGGGACCTGTTCGTCTTCCCCTCGACAGACGGGGCCGATGGCGGCTTCGCCGCCCGGCTGCGACGGGCGGCATGAAGGTACGCAGACGAACGTCCTCGGGCCCCAGGGTGCGGATGACCTTGGGCTGGCTCAAACCGGGAGCGTGGTTGGCGGCTCTGTCTCACGGGCACGAGGGAAGGCTGTTCCTGGGGAGCTTCGCCGTCTTCCTGGTGGCGGGCTATTTCCTGGCGGCGCTGGTCCTGTTCCCCGCACCGTTCTTCGCCGAGACCATGGCGGTGCCGGACTTGATAGGGATGTCGCAAAGCCAAGCCGAGGAAGCTCTCCAGGCTCGGGCGCTCCCTGCGGGAGACATCGAATCAGTCAAACATCCGACGGCACAGCCTGGGAGTATCGTGTGGCAGGACCCACCTGCCGGCGTGGTCGTTCCGGAAGGCACGTCCATCCAACTGTCTGTGAGCCAAGGTCCCCAGCTGATCCCGGTCCCGGATGTAGCGAACTACACCGGGGAGCTGGCTCGCTTGTTGATCGAGTCGGCCGGGCTCGCTCCAATCCTAGATTCCGTCCAAACCCCTTTGCCGAGAGGGGAGGTTGAGAACACGCGCCCCCGGGCAGGGGCTTCCCTAAGACCGGGCGACCGGGTCCGGATCCTGGTGAGCATTGGGCCGGCGACTGTCGTGGTACCTAATCTCGCAGGCATGACTTTGGAGCAGGCACGAGATACCTTGGAAGCGCTGGGGCTGGTGTGGGGCGAGTTCTTTCCCGCCACCTCACGCGCGCAGCCAGCAGGAACGATCTTTCGACAGCAGCCGCCCGCAGGCACTCTCGCAGCAGCGGGCAGCCGCGTCACCGGCAGGTACGTGAGAGAAAACCAGTAAATGGCCAACCCCCTCCGGATCGCTCCGAGCGTCCTCAGCGCCGACCTCGGCCGACTGGCCGAGCAGGTCCGCATGCTGGAGGCTGGAGGAGCCGATTGGATTCACGTGGACGTCATGGACGGGCGGTTCGTCCCGAACCTGACGTTCGGAGCCCCCCTCATCAAGGCGCTTGGGCGGATTACGGACCTTCCGCTCGATGTACACTTGATGGTTCTGGAACCAGAGCGGTACATCGAGCCGTTTGTTGAAGCGGGAGCCTCCTTGTTCACGTTTCATCCCGAGGCGACGGTCCATGTGCAGCGTCACCTGGCCGCCGTCCGAGAGTGCGGCATGCGGGCGGGT
>Ga0209980_10002441_pt1 | contig 10095 bp, 7 predicted proteins | sample CR02metaG_FD_183611 | JGI IMG/M metagenome (GOLD analysis project Ga0209980, IMG submission 183611) | Deep subsurface microbial communities from Mariana Trench to uncover new lineages of life (NeLLi) - CR02 metaG (SPAdes) (version 2) | ecosystem: Environmental > Aquatic > Marine > Ocean trench >...
CGATCCATGATCTCCGATTCATGGATCGTGCTCTATCTCATTGATTTGTCGCGATTTCCGAGTCGCAAAGTGAACTCACTTTGCTGGATATCGCTCTAGAACCTCAACTGGCCATCTCCTCGATGGAGCGGGCAGCCCGCTGGAGCGGAGGGAAGTCGTGGCCCTCGGCGAGCCGCGCATAGACGGAGGCAAGAAGATCGCGCGCCTGGTCGGGCTTCTCCTCCCGGCGGAGCATCGCGGCGAGATCCTCCGCGGCACAGAGTTCCGATGACAGGTGACCCAAATTCCGAGCCCGCCCGAGCGCGTGTTCGAAACATGCCTTGGCCTTTATGTTGTTGCGCTGCAAGAGCGCGAGCTGCCCCTCGACGCGGGAAATCTTGGGTTCGGAGAACCGCGCCTGGTGTTCCTCCATCAAGCCGCGGGCCTCGGCGAGATGGGCCGCCGCAGCGGAAAAATTTCCCGTCCGCGCAAGCGCGAGGGCGTGCGTTGGCAACAGGGTCGTTCTAAACACATGGAAATTCTGTTCGGCAAGCATATCGAGCGCCTCGCTGAATTCCGGGATTGCCTCCGCATCTTGGCCTTCATTGACGCGCGCCATGGAGATCGAGGCATGCCCGAGAGCAGCCCAGAGCGGCAGCCGGTTACGCTCACTGAGCTCGATGCATTTCTCGGCGATCTCGATGCCGAGCGGCTCTATTTCCGCGGCGCAGAGGAAACAGGCCAGATGGCCCAGAGCATAACCGGTGGTGTGGACGTGGTTCACCTTGTCAAGATCCTGCAGGATTTTCCGCGCCAGCTCGGCGGCGGAGTCGAACCGGCCTGTCAACGTCAGAACCCCGGTCATGTAGCAATCGCGCGCGACCCCGACATCCTGCCCGAAGCGCGAGGCAAAACGGGCATGAAGCTCGGGGTCGTAGTACTCATCGACGGCTGCGAGCGCCGTGGTCGCCTCGTCGACGCGCCCCATCATCGTCAGAACCGTGCCCCGCAAGCGGTGACCAAGCGCGCGTGCCAGTTGATCGTCGACCTCCGCACTGACCTCGCAGATCGTGTTTGCGACCTCTAGCGCGACCGGGTTCCGTCCGGGCACGTAATGCCCGGCCCAGCGGCCGTACAGACCCTCGATGAGCAGTTCCTTGTCGCCGATCCGGCGCGCGATGCTCTCGATCTCGGCATAGGTGGCGACTGTCGACTCCGCCGCATAGCCGTTATGGGCGATGCGCGCCTGCCCGGCGAGCAGCAGCAGTCGCATGCGTTGCTTCAGCACGTCGTCGCTCGGCTCCTGCAGGGCGAGTGCGCCGAGCGCGGCTTCAAGATGGGTAATTGCTTCGGCATAGGCGGGCCGGCGCAACGCTTCCTCCGCCGCGATCCGGCCGTATTTGACCGCATCCTTCAGGCGGCCTGCCTCGGCCGCGTGGTTCGCGAGAACCCCCGGCATCGTCAACTCGTTTTCGCGGAGAACGTCGAAGATGCGCCCGTGGATCTCCTGCCGCTGGCGGTTAAGGAGGCTCTCATATGCCGCGTCGCGCACCAGCGCATGCTTGAAGATGTAGCGCCCGGTGCCGCCGCCGCGGGGGAATACCAACTCGACCCGGCGGAGGTTTTCGAGGGCCGCGACAATCTTCTGCTGGGAAAGTGCCGCGACCTGGGCGAGGGGATCGGAGTCGAACTCACGTCCGATCACGCTTGCGATCTGGGCAATCTCCTTGACCTCCGGGAGCCGGTCGAGACGGGCCATGAGCGTATCGTGAAGGCTCGCCGGCACGCTCATGTCGCCGCTTTCGACAAGCGCCTTGGTCAATTCCTCGACGAAGAGCGGCACGCCGTCGGTGCGTTCGATGATCGCTGCGACAGCCGACGGCGGGAGCTTGTCGCCACCGAGACGGGCAACGATCTCCTCGACGCCGCTGCGCCCCAGACGGTTCAGGGTGAGGCTGGTGAAATTCGCGTGCGCCGGAAGTTCGGGTTGGTTCTCGGGCCGGCTGGTGATCAGCAGCATGATCCGCTCGCGGCCGATCCGTTCGATGACGATGCTTACCAGCTCGAGCGTGGTCGGGTCGCACCAGTGTGCGTCCTCGACGAGCAAAAGAACGGGTTTCTGCGTCGACAGGCCGACAGGCTGATCGACAAGCGCCGTGAACGTGGCCGCGCGTCTGGCCGCTGGCGACAGGTCGATCGGTCCGTAACGCTCTTCGGCCTGTAGGCCCAGCAAATCTGCAAGGATAGCGAGGGAAATCTTGTCGACTTCGCCCGCCCGCAACAGCAGCTCCTCCAGTCGGTCGAGCCTTTCGTCGGTTGTTTCGGTTCGGTCGATTCCGCTGGCGCCAGTGAGTTGGTGGATCACGGGCCATAATGCGGTATCGCGGTAATATGGCGAACACTGGTACCTGATCCGGAAATAGTCATCACGCGCGAGTGTGTCGAAAAGAGCGCGGCAGATCCGGGACTTCCCGATCCCGGCCTCACCGGCCAGCATGACCGCTTGCCCCTCGCCAGCCTTGCTCAGCGACCAGCGGTCCATCAACAGCGCCAGCTCATGATCGCGCCCGACCATCGCGCCGATGGACTGCCCCGCCCGTGCCGAGAAGCGGTCATGCGCGAGATCGCCCCCAAGCACGGTGTAGATCTTGTGCTGGCCGGGCAGGCCCTTGAAGCTTCGGGCGCCGAGCGATTCAATCGTGAACGCGCTACCGAGCAGCCGCTTGGTGCTGTCCGAGATCACGACCTGCCCGGACTTGGCGAATTTCTGCAACCGGGCGGCAAAGTTGGGCGTATCGCCGATGGCGGTATTCTCGTGTCCGGCCCCTCCGCCGAGCAGATCCCCGACGACGACGAGGCCGGTGGCGATCCCGATCCGGCAGGCGAGCGGCTCGTCGCATGCCTTGACTTTTGCGACTGCCTTGTTGATGGCGAGACCGGCGCCGACGGCGCGCTCGGCGGCGTCCTCGAAGGCGCGCGGCCAGCCGAAATAGCACAGCACCCCGTCGCCGAGATACTGGGCGATGTGACCCTCGAAGCGGGTTGCGACGCCGGCCACCGCATCCTGGAATTCGCGGATGACCTCGCTCCACTCCTCCGGATCAAGACGGCTGGAGAGCGCGGTCGAGCCGATCAGATCGACGAACATGACGGTCAGGCGGCGGCGCTCGGCGTGGGCATGGTGCGGGCTATCGGGCGATTGATCCGGAGCGGCCGGGGCGGGGACGGAGGTGTCGCCCAGTTCGGCGACGGCGCGCAGAAAACGCTTCCGGTCCCCCAGGTTCAGCCCCAGTTCCTTGAGATCGTCCCCGGAAAGCTCGCCGAGCAGGTCCGCTGTCACGTCGTGCTCCCGGAACGCCTCGATGTAGCCGCCGCATCCGATGCGTCGCAGCCAGTCGTCCAAGTCGATCATTTCAGCCCTGCCTCCCCGGTATCGATTAACATCTTGGCGGCGGGACAGCCGCTTGGCAACTCTCGCCATCGATACGGTGGCAGTTCACCTGCGGTTCACGGTTTCTTTCCCCCTTTCGGGCTATGGTCCGAGCGCGGCCCCGCAAGGGTCGCAGCCGAGGGCGCTACCAGCCCAGGCTGGGGCACGGGGTGCCCTCCTGCAACATCACAACAAGACAAACAGTTGCATAGCGCCGGGGGCGGAGCCGCGAGGCTCCGGTGCCGGCCCGAAAGGGGGCAATATGACAGCCGAACTGGCAGGCAAGGCTGCTGTCGAGGGATTCTGGGTGACCCTCAGGAAGCTGAAGGAGCAATGGGTGCTGCTGGTGTTTCTGACCGGAGCGCTGCTCTGGGCGCGCGACACCTATGACGAGTTCGTGAAACTTCCATCGCTGGTGCGCCAGCAGATGGCCGGACTCGCCACGCTGGAGGCCACGGTGACGCGGCTCGAAGCGGAGGTTGTGCGGCGTCTGACGGAAGACCATTCGCCGGTGCTGGGATTTCCCGGCACCAATCATGGCATCGATGACGGGGCGCCAGGGGCGTGGACAACGCTGCACTGGCGCCCCGTGGAGCGGCTACGCGACGACTGCGTGCCGAGCGCGATCGATGCCTGGATGGTCGACCTGAACGGGCAGTGGTTCTCGGTCGAGACCGCGGTGGCGCCGATGCCGGCACTTGAGGGAGAGGCAGACCTGGCATTTGGGGTGAGGGTCCATCCACAGATGGACCGGGGGCGTGCCCGGGTTCTGGTTCAGATCACTTTTGATTGCGGGACCCACCGGCAGGTGGAGACCGCGCCCTGGCTGCAGTTCCGCGTGCTCGGCGACTGAACACGCGGCGACCTGACCAACCACTGGCGGACCGGCTGTGCCGGTCCGCCTTTTTCATTCTGGCGAAGCCATCTGATGGCGAGCGGCGATTTCGGGAAAAATTGGCCAGATACCCTTGCCAATCGGTCGGTTTCGGTCGATTTTTGGCCGCAAGAGGGGCTTGTGCCGCAGCGACAATCCGTGTTTACGTCAACCCAGACAGGGATAACAAAACATGCCGCAAGGCAGGGAGTAGGTATGGCAGCCGATTCCGGCGACGACGTCTTCGTCGAATTCGAACGCGTCCAGAAGAGCTATGACGGCGTGATACTCGTTGTCAAGGATCTCAATCTGAAGATCCGCAGGGGCGAGTTCGTGACCATGCTCGGGCCGTCGGGCTCGGGCAAGACCACCTGCCTGATGATGTTGGCCGGGTTCGAGACCGCGACCCATGGCACCATCAAGCTGGGCGGCGTCTCGATCAACAACATCCCGCCGCACAAGCGCAACATCGGCATGGTGTTCCAGAATTACGCGCTGTTCCCGCATATGACGGTGGGCGAGAACCTGGCCTTCCCGCTGGAGGTTCGCAAGCTCGGCAAGGCCGAGATCGAGCAGAAGGTCATGCGCGCCCTCGACATGGTGCAGATGGGTGCGTTCAAGGGCCGCCGGCCGTCCCAGCTCTCGGGCGGCCAGCAGCAGCGCATCGCGCTGGCCCGCGCGCTGGTGTTCGAAGCCGAGCTTATCTTGATGGACGAGCCGCTGGGCGCGCTCGACAAACAGCTCCGCGAGCACATGCAATACGAGATCAAGCATATCCACGAAAGCCTCGGCATCACGGTGGTCTATGTCACCCATGACCAGTCCGAGGCGCTGACCATGTCGGACCGGATCGCCGTCTTCGACGATGGCGTGATCCAGCAGCTTGCCGATCCGACGACGCTCTACGAGCGGCCGGAGAACGCCTTCGTCGCCCGGTTCATCGGCGAGAACAACACGCTCGGCGGCAAGGTCACCGGGATGAATGGCGCGAACGCCACGGTCCAGCTTGACGGTGGACCGACCGTGCAGGCGGTGGCGGTCAACTGCGGCGCCGTCGGTAACCGCACGATGTTGTCGGTGCGGCCCGAGCGGATCCTGATCGGCGACGCGTCGGCGCCGAACGCGCTGGAAGCGCGGGTCGTCGAGCTGATCTATCTGGGAGACCACATCCGCTGCCGGATGGAGGTGGCGGGCAACGACACGTTCATCGTCAAGGTGCCCAACAGCCATGCCCATGCGGCGCTCAATATCGGTGAAGTCACGCCGATCGGCTGGGTCACCGAGGATTGCCGCGCTTTGGACGCGGTCTGAAACCGAATATCGAGCCGGCCCCGCCCGAGGCGGGCTTGATCCATCGTCACGTCGGGTGAAACTACAGGGAGAGCAACCATGAACCTCAAACACATCCTGATCGGCGCGGTCAGCGCGATCGCCGTCGCGGGGGCGGCCCAGGCCGGGACGATCATCGTCGTCTCCTGGGGCGGCGCCTATACCAAGAGCCAGGTCGAGGCCTACCACAAGCCGTGGATGGCCGCGACCGGCAACACCATCATCTCGGAAGACTACAATGGCGGTCTGGCCGAGGTTAAGGCGCAGGTCGAAGCCGGCAACGTGACCTGGAACCTGGTCGACGTTGAGCTTTCCGACGCCGTGCGCGGCTGCGACGAGGGCATCCTGGAGCCGATTGATAAGTCGATCCTGCCGCCGGCGCCGGATGGCACCCCGGCCGTGGACGACTTCATCGCCGGCTCGCTGCCGGAATGCGCGGTGGCGAACATCGTCTGGTCGACCATTTTCGCCTATGACCGTTCGGTGCTGCCGGACGGGCCGACCTCGATCGCCGATTTCTTCGACCTGGAGAAATTCCCCGGCAAGCGCGGTATTCGCAAGGGCCCGAAGCCGATCCTGGAGATGGCGCTGATGGGCGACGGCGTGCCGGCCGACGAGGTCTATGCCATACTGGAGACCGAGGAGGGCGTCGACCGCGCCTTCGCCATGCTCGACACCATCAAGGACAGCACGATCTTCTGGGAGGCCGGCGCCCAGCCGCCGCAGCTTCTGGCCGATGGCGAGGTGGTGATGACCACGGCCTATAATGGCCGCATCTTCAACGCCGCGATGGCCGAGGGCAAGGCGTTCGAGATCGTCTGGGACGGCCAGGTTCTGGACTTCGACCTGTGGGTGATCCCGAAGGGCGCGCCGAACATGAAGGATACGCTGGACTTCCTCGCCTACTCGACCGACACCCAGCGGCTGGCGGATCAGGCGTCATGGATCGCCTATGGCCCGGCGCGCAAGTCGTCCGGCGCGTTGGTTGGCCTGTTCAACGACGGCAAGACCCCGATGGCGCCGCACATGCCGACCGCCGAGGCGAACATGACGAACGCTCTGGTCAACGGCTTCGAGTTCTGGGCCGACAACCAGGACGAGCTGAACGAGCGCTTCAACGCCTGGCTGGCGCAGTAAGCTGAAAACCGGGCCGCTCCCTTCCGGGTGCGGCCCATCCCGTTGACCGATTGCATTCGGGTGAGGGCATGAGCGACGCAACCGCAACCGACACCGGGCTGGTTCTGGCCGCCGATGGCACGCCGCTGAAAAAAAAGCTGGCGCAGGCGCTGTTCGTCAGCCGGCTGCGCGCTTTCGGGCTGGTGTTGCCGCTGCTCGCCTTCATCTTTGCCTTCTTCATGATCCCGGTGGTCGTGTTGATGTACCAGGGCATCCACAACGACAGGTTCGCTTCGATTATGGTCCGCACCACACCGCTGCTGGCGGAATGGGATGCGAAGTCGGAACCGGGCGAGGAATTCTACGCAGCCCTGGTGGCCGATCTGGTGCAGGGCTCGGCGACCGACCGCCCGCGGCCGACCCAGGTGGCGGGGCGGGTGAACCGGGAGCAGTCGGGCGCGACCTCGATGTTCAAGAAATTGCTGCGCGTCATCCGCAAGCTGAAAGTGGAGTACGAGGGCAAAGAGGAGAAGCTCTCGACCCTGTTCCGGCGGCTCGCCGCTGACGACATTCCGATGGAGGCGCGCCTCGCCCCGGCTGCCGCGCTGGGCGATCTGGTCGCGGCGACCCACGGACCGTTCAAGGAGATGGTACTGAAGTCCAGCAAGAAGTGGGCTGACGTGAAGTATTGGCGCGCGATGAAGGTGTCGTCGCGGAGCTTCACGCCCTCCTTTGTCGCCAAGTCGCTCGATTTGGTCTACACCGCCGACGGCGAGTTCGTCATGGCGGAGAAAAAGCGCCGGATCCACCTCAAGCTGTTCGCGCGGACGATGGAGATATCGCTGAGCGTGACGATCTTCTGCCTGATCCTCGGCTATCCGATAGCGTTCCTGCTCTCCACCCTGCCGCTGCGCACCTCCAACCTCCTGCTCATTCTGGTGCTGCTGCCGTTCTGGACCTCGATCCTGGTGCGCACCACCGCCTGGATCGCGATCCTGCAGAGCCAGGGGGCGCTGAACGACCTCTTTGTCTTCTTCGGGGTCACCGCAGACGAGGCGCGGTTCCAGATGATCTACAACAAGATGGGTACGCTGATCGCGATGACGCATATCCTCTTGCCGTTCATGATCCTGCCGCTCTATTCGGTGATGAAGACGATACCGCCGAGCTATGTGCGCGCGGCGAAATCGCTGGGCGCGACGAACTGGACCGCGTTCTGGCGGGTGTATTTTCCGCAAACGATTCCGGGAATCGGGGCGGGGGCGATCCTCGTCTTTATCATCGCCATCGGCTACTATATCACCCCGGCGCTGGTCGGCGGGCAGGACGGTGTGATGATCTCGAACATCATCGACGACCACATGCGCAAGTCGCTGAACTATTCGCTGGCGGCAGCGCTGGGGCTGGTGCTGCTGGTGGTTGTGTTGTTCCTGTTCTGGCTCTACGACCGCTTCGTGGGGATCGACAACATGAAGATGGGTTGAGATGTCGGGACTGCCTCCATACGCCGGCCCGGGCGAGCGCGCCTGGTATTACGGCTTTCGCGTGATCTGCGGACTGATTTTCGTGTTCCTGATGGCGCCGATTCTCATCGTCATGCCGCTCAGCTTCAACGTGGAGCCCTATTTCAGCTTCACCAGGGGGATGCTGACCCTCGACGCCGACGCGTTCTCGACCCGCTGGTACGCGGACATCCTGCGCAACGGCATGGCCGCGCCCGATGCGGTGGAGGGCTGGTGGGCCGACATGTGGGCCAATGCGCAATGGGTTCGGTCGATCAAGAACAGCTTCTTCATCGGCATCCTGGCCACGCTGTTGGCCACCTCGTTCGGCACCCTTGCGGCGATCGGGCTGTCGCGGTCGGAGATGCCCTACAAGGGCGCGATCATGGCGATGCTGATCTCGCCAATGATTGTGCCGCTGGTGATCACCGCCTCGGGGCTGTTCTACGCTTTCAGCCAAGTCGGGCTCGCCAAGACTTATCTCGGGTTGATCCTGGCGCATGCGGTGCTGGGCACGCCCTTCGTCATCATCACCGTGACCGCCACGCTGGTGAGCTTCGACCAGAGCCTGGTGCGCGCGGCGGCCAGCCTCGGCGCCACGCCGCAGCGGACCTTCTTCAAGGTGCAGATGCCGCTGATCCTGCCGGGCGTGATCTCGGGCGGGCTGTTCGCCTTCATCACCTCGTTCGATGAGGTGGTGGTGGTGTTGCAGATGGCCGACGTGACCCAGCGCACCATTCCGCGGCAGATGTTCTCCGGTATTCGCGAGCAGATTTCGCCGACCATCCTGGCGGTGGCGACGATTCTGGTGATCATTTCGGTCTGCCTCCTGACCGTGCTCGAACTGCTTCGCCGCCGCTCCGAGCGGATGCGCGGGTTGTCGCCCGGATGATCCACCGCCTGGCGGGGCTGGCGCTGCTCGCAACGCTTGCCGCCGCGCCTGCACCCGCTGCCGCCTGCCCGCCGCCGTCGGACAAGCTGCTGTTCCACAGTTGTTGGGGGCAGGGGCGGCTGGAAGTGTATCTGCTGCCCGAGGACCTTCCCGTGCCCGAAGCCGCGGCGGAAGGGCGCCGTCTGGTGGTGACCGGCACCTATACGGCCCGCGACAGCCGGGGCGATGGGCTGCCCAAGCCGGTGGGGCTGTTTGTCCAGGGCGGTGCGGTGATCAACCCCAATCTCGGCCACATGGACGGGATACTGCTGGTCGACCCTGCGAACGGTCAGCCCGAACTGCAACACCGGGCGCGGTTGCCACTAGGCGGACGCGACTATGACCTGACAGAGCTGGACCAGCGCCGCGCCTTCCTCGCCGAGGCGTCGGCGCATGGCCTCTCGGTATTGCAGAGCCATTTGCTGATCGTCGATGGGGACGTCGATGTCCCCCCGCAGGAGGATGCGCCGGTGTTCATCCGGCGGATGCTGTTCACCGATGACGAGGGGTTCGGGCTCTACCAGACGCGCTGGCCGGAAACCCTGCGCGGTGCCGCCAGGCAGCTTGCCAGGGAGCTGGCACCCAAGATGGCGCTGAACCTCGACATGGGCTCCTACGACTACTGCCAGCGCGCGGAAGCGGACGCCGAGGCCAGTTGCGGGCGGCTGGACCGCGACAACACTGGAAAGCTGTCGAATTTGCTGGTGCTGACCGTAGAGCCGTTTCCACCCTGATGGAATCAGGACGGAGCCTCTATCCCGCTGGATTCACGCAATCTCCGAGTCGCAAAATGAACCCATTTGGTTCGAAATTGCCCTAGGGTCTGTGGACATTCAGGATTCTCAATCGTTCGATAATGTGATTCAAGCTTCCTTTTGGGGAGGCATGAATGCGCACGGAGCGTTTTGTTATCAGCGACCGAAGCTGGGCTATC
>Ga0209980_10002443_pt1 | contig 10090 bp, 9 predicted proteins | sample CR02metaG_FD_183611 | JGI IMG/M metagenome (GOLD analysis project Ga0209980, IMG submission 183611) | Deep subsurface microbial communities from Mariana Trench to uncover new lineages of life (NeLLi) - CR02 metaG (SPAdes) (version 2) | ecosystem: Environmental > Aquatic > Marine > Ocean trench >...
TTCAATCACTCTATTGGCAGGACAAATTGCTCTAAATGCCGATATTACCGCAGGCGCGGCAGGTGGGGATGGTATAGGCACAGGGCCAGATGCGATTAACATCACTGCTGTGGGTGGTGGCAGTGCGGCGACAGCAGGTGCTAGTGGAAATATAGAAGTTCCTGCATTGATAACTGTCACTGCTGAAGAAGGCATCTTTATTGCACAAACTCAATTTAATACAGCCAGCAATATTATTCTGAATTTTGCCGGAGGGAATGTTGAGGTTGCGACCGGTACGGGTGGTGTGATTTCATTCGGGCCAGGCAGTAACGCAACAGGCCAACCTGTGGCAACTACTGGATTTACCGATTTTCTGAATCTATTGAGTATAGGATTTACAAACTTCAATGCCAGTGTCAGCATTGTCCAAATTCTAAATCCTGCTGCCGATTTGATTGGTTTGGAAGAGCTTGGTTTTATCGATACGGGTTTATTCGAACAGGATTTGACCTTGTTTGGCGTCATTGGGCGCGGTATCGCCTTGTCATTAGCACAGTGTGAAGAAATCGAAGGCTGTGCACCAAATGTTAGAGAAGAAGAGTTGAATGAATTTATTGCACAATTAGAGGCCAGGCTGGTAGAACTTCATAGACGTGCAAGCGAAACTGAGAATGCTGCTGAAAAAGAAAGATTGGAAGAACTGATTGTGGGATATCAGGAAGAACTGGAAAACTTTATTCAGTATCGTAAGGAATTACAGGAGTATCTGGCAGTTGAAGAAGATGAAGAGTTCGAAGAAGATTTTGATGAGGACGAATTTGGTGAACCTGATGCGGATGCAATCCAGAAACTGGCGAAGATACTTGAGAGTGTCAATGCACGTATACTGTGGCTAGAAGGCCTGAAAGGTGATCCTGAAGAACGTGCAAGACTGAGTGAATTAACAGGTATCGAGCTTACACAAGAAGCGCTGGATGCTATTATTGACGGTGCAAAATCAGAAGCAAAGTTTATTGAGAGGCAAATAAAATTGCTGCAGGAAGGCACCGAAGCGAAGATCGAGTCTGGCCCATTGTTTATCGCCGAGGCGGGTGATCATAGTTTGACACAAGTTGTTAACTACGGATCTTCATTATTGAATCTCGGTAACAGGAGTGTTAATCAGACATGGTATTAGGGATGATGAATAATATAAGAAAATATTTGTGCATCATCACAATGCAATTAGCCATTGTGACTAGTGTGCCGGTTTTATCTGCGGCAATTGATGTATTGGATAAAGATAAAATCACCAATGCGGATATAAACACATTAGCTGAAGATACCAAGGTGTTTAATGTCATTGGTATGGGGATTGCCTTATCTATCGCTCAATGTGATGGTAAGGATATATGCGATCCAACCGTTGATGAAAACGAAATTGGACAACTCATTGAAGCGTTAGACAGGCGTATTGAAGGTGTTGTGTCTCGACAGCAAGATAGTGAAGAAGATTTGAGTAACATCATTACCGCATATGTCGATACCAAGGAAAATTATACTGATTATATAGAAAGGCTGAATCAAATTACCCGAAGTCCAGTTATTGAACCAGCAGAGGACGAATTTGCCGGGGAAGATATCTTCGCAGATGAAGACGCGATGACTGACGATGAATATAGTGCATTCGACGATTTCGATGATAGCCTGGCTGATGATGAAGATTTAGAAGAATTCGAGGACGATTCCGATTCGGAAGAGTTCTAATTTGTAGTTCAATCAATAATAATTTCATTTTTTTTAGAAACTAAAGGATTCCCATGAGTTCTCAACCATTATTTTATAAAAATATTGTTCCTTTAAATAAGGAAGTGCATGGAGACTGGAGCGTTGAAGCTGTCAGTAATTATAAACATACATCAGATACTAACAGCCTGTATATCGCAGCCATTGAATTTGTTAAGGCAGCAAACGAGTATCCAATTGTATTTGGAATAGGCAGTGATGATGCTGTATTCCCGGTCGTTTTATTGGGGTTAAGAAAAAATGAAAATCTCTATGTCAATAAAAAAGGAGAATGGCTGGCGAATTACGTTCCTGCTTATGTAAGACGTTATCCATTTATATTAGCAACAGGCGAAGAAGCATCAGGTAATTTTACGGTTTGTATTGATGAGGATTGCCCAGGTTTTAACAAGAAGGGAAAAGGAACAAAATTATTTGATAAGGATGGAAATGAATCTGAATTGCTGAATAATTCCGTTGAATTTTTGAAAGAGTATCAGAATCATATTCAACTAACGACACTATTCTGTAATAACATCAAAGAACTTGGACTTTTAGAGCCAATGAAAGCCGATGTTAAATTGGCTGATGGAGAAGAAATTACTTTAGGTGGTTTTATGGGGGTTAACAGGGAAAAACTGAAGGCTTTAGATTCAGAAAAATTGGTTAATCTGATTAAAACAGATCAAATGGAATTAATTTACGCACATCTGATTTCCTTAGGGAATATTAATTCGTTAATGGCTAAGTTGAAATGATATTCAAGATCTGTAGTAACTAAGCTGAACTCAGGACAAGAGATCGGTAAACAATACCCGTTTTTATACTGTCATATCGAGCCCTGTCCCGAACCGTAGGGAGGGAGCCGGGGAGATATCTTAAGGCCTCCAGATAACACCAATGCCTCAAGATTCCTCGTCATATTGCTGCAAATAATACAGCAATACTCCCTCAGAATGACAACCCGGGTTATTTTTTGGCTGTTGTCGGATCTGTTCCTATCACTTTGCCTTCATTCTCATCTTTAGGCCCGTATTTTTCTACATATTCAGCAATAAGCTGGTTTGCCGAGGCCAACTCCTCACTGGAAAGACTGGATTTTGCCTTTTCAATCATATTCATTGATTTCTGATGTTCGTGGACAGCGCCAACACTGTACCAGACATAAGCAAATTCTAAATCTTTGGGTACACCATTACCCTTGGTATAAAGATCAGCAAGTTTATACATAGCGGAGGCCAGGCCCTGTTCTGAGGCCTTGCGAAACCACTCGCCAGCTTGTTCATAATCCTGTTCCACACCTTGACCTTTCATATACATGACACCTAAATAGTATTGAGCTATTTTGTCATCCGACGTTTTTGCCAATGAAATCATAGTATTATATGCGGTCTCATAATCGCCCTGTAGATAGGCATAGGCACCGTCATTACGATCTGCAAGTGCAGTTTGAGTACTAAAAAACATCAATAAAATTACGGAATAAACCTTTTTCATTCGACCACCTGTAGTTGGACTGTTTGTCATTTTTTCGTACTATGTGCGGCCTGTTAACGTGTCGTCACGAAGATAAAAAGGAGCCACTACGATAGTTGGAACCACGAAGCGCGGAATTGTTTCATGTGCGCTTCAAAATGTAAATATATGAGTTACTAAATGACAGATTTTAGAGTTTTCCGGGTATATCAAGAAGATGGGAACATTCAGGGTAAGCTGGAATATTGCAATGTAGAAGATCTTTCGCCTGGAGAAGTGGTCATCAATGTCGCTTATTCCAGTGTTAATTATAAAGATGCGCTGGCTGCGACAGGTGCTGGCACGATTCTCCGCCGATTCCCATTGATTGCAGGCATAGATGCGGCCGGTTATGTTGTATCGTCTGAAAATAAAGAACTAAGAGAAGGTGATGCGGTCATAGTGGCCGGTTCCGATTTTGGCACAAACCATGATGGTGGTTATGCGGAGTATGCGCGCGTCCCTGCGGAATGGGTGATCCCATTACCTGACGGTATGTCTCCCAAACAAGCCATGTCAATTGGCACGGCTGGTTTTACAGTTGCGCTCTGTGTGAAAAGACTGGAAGAAAACCTTCAGAAACCTGAGCATGGACCTTTTGTGATAACGGGTGCGTCAGGAGGCGTAGGTAATTTTGCCATTGATATATTATCCGGTCTTGATTATGAAGTCGTTGCCTTAACCGCCAAGAAAAATGAAAAGGATAAATTACTGGCATTGGGCGCAAGTAGCGTGATTGACAGAAATGAAATTGATCTTTCAGGCTCTGCACTTGAAAAAGGACTATGGGGTGGCGCAATTGACAATGTCGGGGGTGATATACTTGGCTGGTTGACCAGGACGACCAGGCCATGGGGTAATATTGCTTCTGTGGGTATGGCAGGGGGGAGTCATTTAAATACTACTGTCATGCCATTTATATTACGTGGTGTCAGTTTATTGGGAATTACGTCATCGGGTTGTCCAACAGAAATACGTCATCAATTATGGCATCGCCTGGCAACGGATTTGGCACCAACACATATTGATAACATTGTTTCTCGTGTTGCAGGATTGGATGACCTGCCGGAAATTTTTGATACCTTACTGGCTGGCACTTCAACGGGCCGAACGATTATTAAAATTGCGGAATAGGAAGATAGTTTTTAAATGATAGCAAGAACGCTATATGACAAATTGTGGGATGACCACGTGGTTCATGATTTTAGTGATGGATCTGCGCTTATCTATATCGACAGGCAACTCCTCCATGAGGTCACTTCGCCTCAGGCATTTGAAGGATTAAAAATGAATGGCCGGAAACCCTGGCGTATTGATGCCAATCTGGCCGTGCCTGATCATAATGTACCAACACATCATCGTGGTCAGATAGATGATCCCGTTGCCAAGTTACAATTGGATACCCTGGATGAAAATTGTAAGGAAACAGGTATTACAAAATTTGAAATGAATGATCCGCGACAGGGTATTGTCCATATCATTGGTCCTGAACAAGGTGCTTCCTTACCCGGGATGACCATTGTTTGTGGTGATTCTCATACATCAACAAACGGTGCCCTGGGTGCATTGGCATTTGGTATCGGAACATCCGATGTCGAACATGCATTGGCAACCCAGTGTCTGGTATTACGTAAGGCGCGCAACATGCAGGTGATTGTTGATGGTCAGGTGGGAAATTGTATCACTGCAAAAGATATTGTTCTGGCTATCATTGGCGAAATTGGTACAGCTGGCGGGACAGGTCATACCATTGAATTTGCTGGCGAGGCCATCAGCGCACTTTCCATGGAAGGCAGAATGACAGTCTGTAATATGAGTATTGAAGCTGGCGCGCGCGCTGGGCTGATAGCTGTAGATGATAAAACCATTGCTTATATCAAAGGCAGACCTTTTGCACCAAAAGGTGAGAGTTGGGAACAAGCAGTCAGCGCATGGCAGGAATTGAAGAGTGATGAAGGTGCGCATTTTGATAAGGTCGTCAGGATGAATGCAGCCGATATCCAACCACAGGTCACCTGGGGCACGTCCCCTGAAATGGTTGTACCCATCGGTGGCAAGGTGCCCGATCCAGCACAGGAAACTGACAGTAGTGTTCGTGAAGGCATGCAGCATGCCCTGAAGTACATGGATTTATCTCCGGGCACAGCAATCATGGACATCATGATAGATAAAGTGTTTATCGGTTCATGTACAAATTCGCGTATTGAAGATATTCGTTCTGCGGCAGAAATAATTCAGGGTAAGCATATCGCGGACAATGTTATGTTAGCCCTGGTGGTTCCCGGCTCCGGATTGGTGAAACGGCAGGCTGAAAAAGAAGGTCTGGACAAGATATTTATCGACGCCGGGTTTGAGTGGCGTGAACCGGGTTGTTCTATGTGTCTGGGGATGAATGAAGACAGATTAGCCCCTGGAGAAAGGTGTGCGTCTACTTCAAATCGTAATTTTGAGGGTCGGCAAGGGGCTGGTGGAAGAACGCACCTGGTCAGTCCCGCCATGGCCGCAGCAGCAGCAGTTGCTGGACATTTTGTTGATATTCGTGAGTTATAAAAAAAGATTGATTTTAAAATAATGAAAGTATTTAAGAGTTTTACCGGGATTGTTGCCCCACTTGATAGACCAAATGTCGACACCGATACGATCATTCCCAAGCAATATTTAAAATCAATTAAACGAACAGGTTTCGGTCCGAACTTGTTCGATGACTGGCGTTATCTGGATGCAGGGGAACCAGGTGATGATCATTCAAAAAGAAAAGAAAACCCTGATTTTGTTTTAAACCAGGCCCGCTATAAACAAGCACAAATCTTGCTTGCCCGTGAAAATTTTGGATGTGGTTCATCACGTGAGCATGCTGTCTGGGCTTTTCTGGATTATGGGTTTAGCGTGGTGATTGCACCGAGTTTCGCGGATATTTTTCATAGTAATTCATTCAAGAACGGGCTTTTGTCTATCACACTTGATGGTGATGTCATTGACAAACTGTTTGAGTCGACATTAGCGACAGATAATTATCAGCTGACCATTGACCTGGAAAATCTTTCTGTCTCTACGCCAGAAGGCGACAACTATCACTTTGAGCTTGAGAATGGTGTGAAGGAACGTTTACTTCAAGGCATCGACGACATTAGCATGACGCTATCATTGTCTGACGAGATTCGACATTACGAAATAAAAAGAAAGCAGGAAGCACCCTGGCTATTCCAGGACAAGTGAAAACTCTTTCAAAGAATAAATTGGTGGGCGATGCTGGACTCGAACCAGCGACTTCTGCCATGTGAAGACAGCGCTCTAACCAGCTGAGCTAATCGCCCTTTAGAGAATCAAAGTCTAAAGTAAAAATGAAGGCCTGACGAGCAACAAATTAATACCGCCGGTAATATTTGTGATTAGTAATTAGTAACTGGTGATTATTCAAGGATCAATTAATGGAGTTAAATATGAAAACACATAAGGATTTGGAAGTATGGAAATCTTCAATTGTTTTAGCTGGAGATATTTACAGAACTACAGAAAAATATCCTAAAAGTGAGACCTTTGGTATTGTTTCTCAAATGAGAAGGGCGGCAGTATCAATTGGTGCCAATATAGCCGAAGGTGCTGCCAGGCAATCAAGAAAAGAATTTATGTATTTTTTGTCTATTTTACAAGGCTCTGCTAGTGAACTTGATACATTGATTGAAATTTCAAAAGAGGTGGATATTACCAATATTATGAACCTTGAAAAACTTCAGGAAGATATCTCAAAAATATCAAAAATGCTGAGTGGATTACTCAGAAGTCTTAAACAAAAATAAATTATTTGAATTGCTAATTACAAATTACTGATCACTGATTACTTATGGTTGTTAGAACCCGCTTTGCTCCAAGCCCGACTGGATATCTGCATATTGGCGGAGTGCGTACGGCGCTTTTTTCATGGCTATATGCACGTCATCATCAAGGCAGTTTTATTTTACGCATTGAAGATACAGATCGGCAACGTTCTACTGATGAATCTGTGCAAGTAATACTGGATGGGTTGCAGTGGTTGGGTCTGGAATATGACGAAGGCCCTTTTTATCAGACGCAACGTTATGATCGTTATAAAGAGATCATCCAGAAATTACTTGATGAGGACAAGGCGTATTACTGTTACTGCAGCAAGGAAGCACTTGATGTCATGCGAGAAGAAGCCATGGCAAGGGGCGATAAGCCGAGATATGACGGGCGCTGTCGGCACGGTGATCATCCTCATAAAAATGATAACTCACCCGTCATCAGATTCAAAAACCCACTTGATGGCAAGGTCGTTATAGAAGACCTTATTCAGGAAACGGTTGTTTATAAGAACGAAGAGCTCGATGATTTGATCATCGCCAGATCGGATGGAACGCCGACCTACAATCTAACGGTTGTTGTTGATGATATGGATATGCAGATAACTGATGTCATCAGAGGTGATGATCACCTGAATAATACACCCAGGCAAATCAATATTTTCCATGCTCTGGGTGCGAAAGCACCAAATTATGCCCACATGCCGCTCATCCTGGGTGAGGATGGAAGTCGTTTGTCGAAACGTCATGGCGCAACAAATATTTTGCAATATAAGGAAGAAGGTTATTTACCGGAAGCCTTATTGAATTACCTTGCACGACTAGGCTGGTCTCACGGCGATCAGGAAATCTTTAGTATGAGTGAGATGATCGAGTATTTTGATATCAAGGATGTCAACAAATCAGCAGCGTCGGTCAATCCAGAAAAATTACTTTGGTTGAACCAGCATTATATTAAGACAGGGAACGGTGCAGAACTTGCTGATAAGTTAGGCGATTATTTTGCAATGCTGGATATAGATACTCAAAATGGACCGGATATTCAGGAACTTGTCGAGGTTCAGAAAGAGCGATCGAAGACGCTGGTAGAAATGGCTGAGCAAAGTCGATGCTTTTTTGTTGATTTCGAAGCCCATGATGCCGATGCGGCCAAAAAGCATTTAAGGCCAGTGGTATTGGATCCACTAGTAAAAATTCGTGAGAAATTATCTTCTCTTGATGAATGGCAAGATGAGAATTTGCATCAGATTGTTGTCGATACCGCCGCAGAGTTTGACATAAAAATGGGCAAAATTGCGCAGCCTTTGCGAGTTGCAGTTACAGGTGGATCTGTTTCACCATCGATAGATGCAACGCTGAGATTAATCGGTAAAGAAAGGGTACTGACCCGTCTCGATCTGGCGCTTGATTATGTATCTAGACGTGCTTGACAGAGAGTGGAGCGTAACGTAAAGTCTCGCGCTTTCCAGGGGCCATAGCTCAGCTGGGAGAGCGCTACACTGGCAGTGTAGAGGTCGGCGGTTCGATCCCGCCTGGCTCCACCAATGTACGTTTAGCGTCCAAAGTTCCAGGTTTGAACCCTGAACATAGAACCAAGAACTTTTTTCAATGTCCCCATCGTCTAGAGGCCTAGGACACTGCCCTTTCACGGCGGCAACAGCGGTTCGAATCCGCTTGGGGACGCCATATAAAACAATAAGTTACAAGGATGTAATTTTATTGTCCTTCGATTTAGGTAAGTTTTAGGTAATACCCACCCCAAAAATCACTCATTTATCGGCTTGTTCCTACCCACATAAGGGGCAGGGGGGGTAAAGGATTGCAGCAGATATAGGGTTATCCCTCACCTCTATGCTGGGGAGAAAAAGGTACCCTATCTATGTTTAAGGGCGGGGCGTATGAAAGGTTCTAGGAGTCCCTTAACTTAGCCTTTATAGATTCCCATGCCTGTCATCCAAAAAGTGTCGTGTTCAGGATTGCTTATGTCCGTTTTATACTGAAAGCGGACGTTCGAATATTTCCAATTAGGGTATGAATAATAATTAGCCGTATGTACTCATTTGCTGGTTAATTGACAATTTTTGGTAGAGTATATCCAGTTAGATAATGGCTTAATCAGGGTTAATTTAATATGTCGATGTATTTTGAAAGTAAAGGTCGTTCCGCCGCTAAAACAATTTCATGGCGGACGTTAGCCACCTTAACCACAGCAATCATTGTATATATATTAACTGGGGAATTAGTCTTAGCTATTGCTGTGGGAAGTATTGAAGTCATTGCCAAAATTATTCTTTACTTTTTTCATGAAAGAGCATGGAACAAAATAAAATTCGGTAAGCGTATGATTCAACCATGTGTCATCTGGTTTACAGGTTTACCTGGTTCTGGGAAAAGCACTTTGGCAGAGAAAACCTACCAATACATAATTGAACGAGGTCTACACGTTGAACAATTAGATGGAGATAAAGTCCGCTCCATTTTCCCAAACACAGGGTTCTTAAAAGAAGACCGCAATGAACACATTAAGCGTATAGGGTATTTAGCCTCTTTGCTTGAAAAAAATAATGTTATTGTTGTTGCCTCATTTATTTCTCCTTATGCAGAATCGCGCCATTTCGTTAGGCAGCAATGTATAAATTTTCTAGAAATATTCGTTGATACTCCTCTTGAAATTTGTGAACAAAGAGATCCTAAAGGCTTATACAAAAAAGCCCGTTCTGATGATATTAATGATTTCACTGGTATTGATGCCCCGTATGAAAAACCTAAAAACCCTGAACTAAGAGTTAAAACAAATGAACAGTCTGTCGAAGAATCATTTAATACAATCAAAACATTCATTGATCATCATTTAAGCCAACATAATGCACAAACCTAAACTATTTGGGGAGACCAATTATTAATGCGAAAGTCCGCTTTCGCTGGATAGCAGACGTTCATAAGGGTTAGCTATATTTCATTAGCTCCATCATTGCTAAAGTAATGACTTGTTTTGTGTACTCATATCCCCT
>Ga0209980_10002444_pt1 | contig 10089 bp, 4 predicted proteins | sample CR02metaG_FD_183611 | JGI IMG/M metagenome (GOLD analysis project Ga0209980, IMG submission 183611) | Deep subsurface microbial communities from Mariana Trench to uncover new lineages of life (NeLLi) - CR02 metaG (SPAdes) (version 2) | ecosystem: Environmental > Aquatic > Marine > Ocean trench >...
GTCGAACACCCCCCACGGGCTCGTCGAGGTCGTGCTGCCCACGGTGGTGACGTTGCCGTTCTCGCCGTTCCAGTCGGCCCCGCCCCCGTAGTTGGCGACGTTGACGCCCGGGTTGGCGACGTTCCCCACGGCGTCGGCCGTGGCCTGGGTCGGCAGGGTGTCGGAACGGGTCGGGTAGCTCCAGTAGTTCGGGGTGCCGCCGCCGTCCGCGCCCGGGTCGACCGGATCGTAGTAGGCCGCCTTGTACCACTCGTCGTGGGTGGGCAGGAACCACTTCGCGCCGGGCAGACGCGTGATCTGATCGTTGGGCAGGGACAGGTCGTACGCGCCGCTCTCGGTCGTGCTCGCGCCTTGGGCACCCACCGGCTGGCCGTTGTGAAGCCAGTTGCAGTAGCGGGCCGCGTCGGGCCAACTGACGAAGGCGACGGGCTTGTCGCCGAAGCTCGCCTTCACGAAGTAGACGAAGCTGCCCGCCGAGCCGCCGCGAATGATGCCGCCGCGATCGCTGTCGGTCATGTCCTGGTTGAACAGTCCATTGGGATCGTCAGCCGCCACCGCGTTGAGGCAGGCGACCCACTGGGCGTTGGTCACCTCGTACCGGCCGACCCGATACACCTCGGCGACCGATCCGGCTCCGTTGGTGTCCGCCGGATTGCCCGGATCGTCCACCAGGACCGTCGAGATGCCGGTCCCGTCGCAGCTCGTGGGGGTCGGCACGCCGGGCAGCGACAGGCTGAAGTGATAGGGCGAGTTGAGCGGCGGCGCCCAGGGCGGATCCGGGCGCCACGTCCCCAATTCGATCCAGTAGGTCGTGCCGGCCTCCAGCACGATCGAGAGCAACGGGTCCGCGTTGGGCGGAGAGCCCGGGCACTCGTCATCGGCCGTGGCCAGCTCGATCCCGCTGGCCCATCCGCACCCGCCGGTGTAGATGCGAAGGTACGTGTCGCCCAAGCTGTCGCACATCTCCAAGAGGTGCTCCGCGGTGACCGTGCAGTCGTAGCGGTAGAACACGTCGAAGTAGGGCTTGTCGACGATGTCGTTGAAGCACCCCAGCGGGGCGGTGACGCTGAACGGCAAGTCGACGGTGCCCAGCACGATGGCGCCGTCGCAGTCTTCGTTCGGAGGCGGGACACACGGACCGGCGAACGCCATCGCCGCCTCGGCCGTGAGCATCACCACGCAAGGCAAAACCCAACGGTAGTCGCGAAGTGTTCTGGAAACGGTCATGTCAAACCCTCCTGATCAGGCGCGACCGACGGAGCGCTGCGGGACGATGACTAGTATACCTTGCCGCCGGCTCCCACAGTCGCGGCAGAACTCCGAGACGACTTCCTCTAATCGCCGCCCCGCAGGCCCGCAATCAGCCGATCCCAATCCGTTTCGGGTCGCACAAGCCGATTCTAGCACCGTCGCAGACGGGTCCGGAGGACCGGCCACCAGCCGGCCTCAGGCGAGCGCCTCCGCCGCGATCCGTTTCATCTCCCGCAGGTCGAGCTTGCCGGTGCCGAGCAGGGGCAGGCTGTCCACCTTGATGAACTGGCCAAGGCGGGGGATGAAGAGGTTGGGCAGACCAGCCTGGCCGAGCTTTTCGGGCAGCGGCCCGATGGCCTTCTCGTCGAGGGTGTGCAGCACGGCGAGGCGCTCGCCCTTCTTCTCGTCGGGCACGGCGGTGACCGCGAAGGACTGGGTGTCCATCCCCGCCGCTTCGTGCAGGGCGTCCTCGACCCGGCCGTGGGGGACCATCTCGCCGCCGATCTTGCTGAAGCGCGACAGGCGGTCGGTGATGTAGATGAAGCCGTCGTCGTCGATCAGGGCGATGTCGCCGGTGACGTACCAGCCGTCACGCATGACCTGCCGGGTCAGGTCGTCGCGCCCGAGGTAGCCGCGCATGACGTTGGGCCCCATGACCAGCAGCATGCCCGACTCGTTGGGGCCCAGCGGCTCGAAGGTCTCGGGGTCGACCACCCGCACCGACACCCCCGGCAGCGGCTGGCCGACCGAGCCGCGGCGCGAGCCGGCCTGGTAGACGCCGTCGTAACGGACATCCATCGTGCTGGTGGCGATCACCGGCGAGCACTCGGTGGTGCCGTAGCCCTCGATGGGGCGGATACCGAACTTCTCCTCGAAGGCCTCGGTCAGCCGCGGCGGCAGCTTCTCGGCCCCGGTCAGGACCACCCGCAGCGAGCCGAAGAGGCCGGGGTCGCAGCGGCGCAGATACATCTGCAGGAAGGTCGGGGTGGCGATCAGGATCGTGATGCGTTTCTCGCCGACCAGGGCGCCGATCCGCTCGGTGTCGAGCGGGTTGGGGTGGAAGACGATACCCGTGCCGTTGTTGGCCGCGAGCCACAACGTCATGTACCCGAACGAGTGAAACAGCGGCAGGATCCCCAGCATCCGGTCGCGGCGCGAGAGCGGGAAGACCTGCCCCACCCCCTCGACGTTGGAGCCGACGTTGTCGTGGGTCAGGAGCACGCCCTTGGGATCACCGGTCGAGCCGCTGGAGAAGATGATCGTCAGCTCGTCGTCGATGGACGGGCGGCGCTCGGCGCCCAGGAGACGCTCCAGGAGGCGCGCCGGCGCACACACGGCCAGGACCATGCCCGCGAAACGCGCTCCCCTGCCGATCTGCGCGGTGAGGTCCTCGAGGTAGACGGGCTCAACACCGTCGGGCAGGTCGACCTTGGCGATCTCGAGAAAGGCGCGGCTGGTGACGACGGTGCTCAGGTCGGCCTGGCGGGCCGCGGAGGTCAAAGCCGCCCGGCCCGCGGTGTAGTTGAGGTTCACGCTCGTTCGACCGGCGACCGCGGCGGCGATGTTCACGGTCGCGGCGGCGATACTCGGGGGAAGCAGCACGCCCACGCGAGCCTGGCCGGCCCAGTGCGGCCGCAGCCGCCGTCCCAACGCGATCACGCCCGCGAGCGCTGTGAGCCGCGAGACGCTGCCGCGGCTCTCGTCGTGGAACGCAAAGGAAAAAGGCCGCCGCCGCAGCGTGCGGATGAGCGTGCGGTGAAGCGGGCGGCGCTCGGCCCGTCGATGGACCCACGCAGCGGTGCTCAGCTCCATGGCCGCCCGGCGGACCCCGACCGCCGGCGTCTGGGCGGGCAGCGGCTCGCCGAAGGCGATCGTCACCGGGTAGGGGATCCGCTCCGGCAGCTTGCGGAGGAACCGTCCCGACTTGAAGCTGAAGATGCTGCCCCAGACCCGGTCGAGATAGACGGGAACGATGGGCACCGTCCGGCCCTTGACCATGCGCTCGATCCCACGGCGGTACGGCATCATCGTGCCCGTGCGGCTGATCTGGCCCTCGGGGAAGATGCACACGACCTCGCCGTCGTCGAGGGATTGCCCGGCCTCGCGGAGGGCCGTCAGCAGGGCCCGCGTCCCACCGGTCGGGGAGATCTCGATCGCCCGAAGTCCCCGCATGAAGGGCCGCAGCCACCACTTCTTGAAGAAGGACGCGTCGACCACGAAACGCACCGGCCGATCGAGCGCGGCCATGATCAGCAGCCCGTCGACGAAGGCCGTGTGGTTCGGGGCCAGCACCACCCCGCCCTCCTCGGCCACGTTCGAGGAGTCGGTCACCTTGAGCCGGTAGAAGGTGTGCGTGAGCAGGATCAACCCCAACCGCAGCAACGCGTCGGGCAGCATGTAGATCGCCCACGCAGTCCCGGCGAGCACGATCAGGGCCGAGACCAGCAGAAGGTCGCCGGCGTCGAGCCCGGTCATCGAGAGCGCCATTGCGGCCAGTGAGCCGACGACGACCCCGCCGAGAGTGAACACGTTCGAGAGCGCGATCACCGCCCCCCGCCGGTCGGCCGGGCTGCGCCACTGGAGGATGGCGTGCAGGGGCACGATGAGCAGGCCGGCCCCGTTCCCCAGCAGCACCATCAGCACCACCGTGCCGGTCAGCCCGGGCTGAATGAGCCCCATCAGGAGCGCCGCCAGGCCGAAGGCCACCGCCCCCAGCGGGATCAGCCCGTACTCGACCTTCGCGGCCGACAGGCGACCCGCCATGACGGCGCCGATACCGATCCCGATGCCGAAGAACGCGGCCGGCAGGCCGGACACCAGCTCCTTATTCTGCATGGCGGCGGTGATCGACCGGGCGTAGACGTAGACGTTCTGCCCGATCAGGCTGATGACCGTCCAGTACATGATGGCCCCGAGCACCGCCAGCCAGAGCACGCGATCGGCGCGCATGGCCGACCAGGCGACCCGCATCGTGGCCCCCAGCCCGCCGGTGCGGCCCGCCGGCGGGACCCGCGGCACGAGCTGAGCGGCGACGAGCCCGAACACCGAAAGCACCACCAGCACCGCGGGCGCCAGCCACGTGAGATGCGCCCGGGTCCCTTCCGCGTCCAGCTTCAGGAGCACCGGGCCGAGCCCCGTGCCACCGATGATCGCCAGCATCGTGAACATCTCGAGCAGACCGTTGCCCCACGACAGCTTCTTGTGGGGCAGGATCTCCGGCAGAATGCCGTACTTGGCTGGGCTGAAGATCGCACTCTGCACCCCCATCAGGGCGAGGATCGCCAGGGGCAGGACGAGCCCCGTCGGGTCGAAGAACAGGCTCAGGGCCGCGGCGACCATGAGCACCACCTCGAGCGCCTTCATCGCGATGAACACCGAGCGCTTGCTGATCCGGTCGGCGAGCACCCCCGCGGGCAGGCTGAACAGCATCATCGGCAGGATGAAGACCAGGAGCGCCTTGGTGGTCTCGACCTGCGTGGCCTGATTGAACTCGTCGCCGGTCCCGCCCGTCCGCTGCATGATCGGGCGGATGGCGAGCGTGAGGATGATGTACTTCCAGGCGTTGTCGTTGAACGCCCCGAAGAACTGCGCGGTAAGGAGACCTCTCAGCGGATGCTTCATCGCAGGTCTTGGAGCATGGATTGGATCTTCGCGCTCAAGAGAGCGGTCAACGGGCCGACACCGGTCTTGGAGTCCAACGAATGGTCGCAGAGAAAGGCCGCCGTATCAATCGGCTCGCCGAATCGGACATGGACATCGCGGGGGGCGGCGTAGACGGCCTCCCCGAGCACGTCCTCCTCGAGCTTCAGGATGGTTTCGGCGATTCGATTGTTCGTGGGCTCCTCGCGGAGGTACTGGCCGGGATAGCTGTAGAGCTGGACGGCCACGAACAGGATCTCCAGGTCGTCATAGAGACTCTTCTCCTGTTCCCCGGAGAGGGGCGCCTCGGGTTCGATGAGCTGCTTGCGGATCCGGGCCCGCAGCGTCTTGACGCGCTCGGGGGGGCTGCCGTCCTGCTCCTTGCGGAGGTGCTTCCGCTCGACCATCGCGATGAGCGCGTTGCGGAGGTCGGCGATCTGCTCGAGGAGGTCGCCGGACCGCGCCCGGCCCAGGAACTCCACCTCCTTGATGGCCAGCAGGCCGGCGCCGAGGCGGTAGATTCGATCCACCACGTCGAGGTCGCGGCGCGGCTTCCAGGTGATGCGCCTCTCCAGGGCATCGAGCCGTTCGGCGAAGGTGGCCGCCACGGCCGGGTCGTAGGCGTAGCGCATCGCGGTCGGCACCAGGTAGGCCCGCCGGCCCTCGGGCGACTTGTTCGCGGCCCGCAGCAGGATCGTGGCCACCCCCTCGTTGAGGGGGTCGAGCCGCTCGTGGTGGTGGTATATCTCCCCCTCGGGGAAAACCACCAGGGGGAAGCGGGCCTTCCGCAGGATCCCGACGGCGGTCTTGAAGGCGGCGATGTCGGCCCCCTCCCGATCGACCGAGAAGGCGCCGCACCGCTGCAGCACGAAGCGGTCCAGCCGCCCCGTCTCGAACCCTTCTCGCGCCGCCATGAAGTGAAAGGGGAGCCGGTGCCGGCGACCGATCCACAGCAGGACGTGCGGGTCGGCGTGATCGGCGTGGTTGGGCCCGATGAGGACCGAGTGCCCTTCGCCGGCCAGCGCGGCGACCCGGTCGACCCCCTCCACCGTGATGTTTCGAACCCGGAAGCGCCGGCGGAGATAGAAGATCTCGCCGATGCGCTTGAGCAAGGGCGCGAGCAGCGGAGAGTACTTCGGCGGCCGGAAGACGTAGGGTTTCTGCGGCCTGAAGATGTTCATGGCGTCTTGCGGCTCGCCGTTGGCCGGTCGGGCTCCCCGCGGCGTTGAAGCTTGTTGAGCCCGTCGATCGCGGCGAGGGCGTATGGTCGGGAACCCATCGGCAAGATCTCGTCGGCGCTTTGCGCGGAGATCCGCGGGCCTCGGCGGGGTGCGCCATGACACGTGTCGCGGCGGCCATGATACCATTCGTGCGGTCGAAGCTCGGCGAAGCGGGCCCCGCGCGACCGCGGCCCGGGAAAGAGGCGCTCGTTGAAGCTCATCTCGGTGAACGTGGGTCTTCCCAGGGAGGTTTCCTACGAGGGGAAGGCCGTCACCACGGCGATCTTCAAGGCGCCAGTGACGGGCCGCGTGATGGCTCGACGCCTCAACCTCGATGGCGACGACCAGGCCGATCGGCGCGTTCACGGGGTGGGGTTCGACATGGCGGTCTACGCCTACGCGATCGAGCACTACGCCTTCTGGGAGCGGGCGCTCGGCCGCGAGAGCTTTCCCCCGGGCCAGTTCGGCGAGAACCTCACCGTCAGCGGCTTGATCGAGGACACCGTCCGGGTCGGCGACGTCCTGCGGATCGGCGGGGCCCTGCTGCAGGTCACCCAGCCCCGCGTCCCGTGCTACAAGCTGGCCCTGCGGATGGGCGAGGGTGCCGACTTCCCGGCTCGTTTCCAGGAGAGCGGCCGGATGGGTTTCTACCTCCGGGTGCTGGAGGAGGGCGAGATCGGGGCCGGCGACGCGATCGAGCTCGTCGAAAGCGACGCCGGCTCGGTGACGATCGCCGAGTTCATCCGGGCGTATCTGCATGATTCCCACGACCCGGCGAGCCTGAAGCGCGTGCTCGGCTCGCGCGACCTCGGCGAGCCGTGGCGCGTGTACCTGCAGAAGATGCTCAAGAAGGCGGAGCCCGTCCTGGGGCCGGCCGGCTGGGAGGGGTTCCGCGAGTTCGCCGTCGACCGCAAGGTCGCCGAGAGCCGGGCGATCACCTCGTTCTATCTGCGGCCCGAGGACGGGAAGCCGCTCCCGGTCTACCGACCCGGGCAGTTCCTGACGTTCCGGCTGAACATACCCGGCCACGGCTCACCGGTGACCCGGACGTACTCCCTTTCGGACAGCCCGAATCACCCGGAGTACTACCGGATCAGCGTCAAGCGGCTGGCGGCGCCCGGGGATCGGCCCGATCTTCCGCCGGGCCTCTCGTCGAGCCACTTCCATGACCACGTGCAGTCGGGCACGCGGCTCTGCGTCAAGGCCCCGCGTGGCAAGTTCTTTCTTGATCCCGACGAGGACACGCCGGTCGTTCTCCTGAGCGGCGGGGTGGGCCTGACGCCGTTGATCAGCATGCTCAACGCCATCGCCCAGACGGGCTCGAAGCGGCCGGTGTGGTTCATCCACGGTGCCCGCGACGGATCCGAGCACGCCATGGGCAAGCATGTCCGCCGGGTGGCCAAAGAGCACGAGAACGTCAACGTGCACGTCAGCTACAGCCGCCCGCGACCCCAGGACGTCCAGGGCCGCGACTACGACGCCCGCGGGCACGTGAGCGTCGAGCTTCTCAAGAGTGTGCTACCGCCGGCGGCGTACGACTTCTATCTGTGCGGGCCGACGCCCTTCATGAAGTCCCTGTACAACGGGCTGCTGGCCTGGGGGGTCGCCGAAGCCCGCATTCACTACGAGTTCTTCGGCCCCGCCTCGGCCCTGGCCGAGGGCGCCGAGCCCGACATCGGGGCCGCCCCGGCCGCCCAGAGCGAGGGCCGGTTCGAGGTGTCCTTCACCAAGGCCCGGATCAAGGCGACCTGGGACCCGTCCTACGAGAGCATCCTCGACCTCGCCGAGGCGCAGGGCCTGCGGCCCGACTACAGCTGCCGCATGGGCATCTGTCATACGTGCATGACCAGGCTCGTGGACGGGGAGGTCGAGTACGCCGTTGATCCCGTTGATCTCCCCGATCCCGGCTACGTCCTGATCTGCTGCTCCCGGCCCCGGACCAACGTCACCGTCGAGGTGTGACTGCTCTGCCAACGATTGGAGTATCCGGCTCATGAAGCCTGGATCTATCGCGGGGTGGGCGAGGAGACGCCTCGAGCGACTTCGCGCCACGGAGCTCTACCGGCGCTACCTTCGGCCCGCGGTCTCGGTTCTGCGCTGGGAGGGCATCATCCTCCTTGGTGCCCTCGGCTTCGCGATCGTCTCGGCCCTCGTCACCCGCTGGTTCATCCTCTTCGTCTTCCTGGCCGCCGTCCTGCTCGGCCTCGCGTGGGGTCGGGCCTTCGATGAAAGCGAGAAGGGGCAGCGGTTCCGGCGGCGGGCCGAGCGGGCCGGGCTCTGGGTCTGGGCGCTGCTCCTGGCGCTCGTCGGCGTCGCCATCTTCTGGCGGTTCTCGACGCGCCTGGGATCGGTGATCTTCGCCCTCGCCTACGCCCTCGTGGGCGTGACCCACCTGGTCTGGCTCGGTTGGCGCACGACGCCGATGGCCCGGCAGTTCAAGCAGGTGGTGGCGCTGAGCGTCACCCCGGTGCTTGGGGCGTGGATCCTCAACTCGACGGTCTACACCGGCTACACCCGGGTTCTTGGAATCCTCGGCTCGATCTCCGATGACGGCCGGGGCCACCAGGAGCGGCGCCGCGAGAGAGCGCGGCGGGCGGTCGCGTGGGAGAGCGACGGCGCCCGGCCGGTGGCGGTGGCCCTTTCCGGAGGCGGATACCGCGCGGCGGTGGTCCATGCGGGTCTGCTCTGGGCGCTGGACGAGGCGGGCGTTCCCATTCACTACCTGTCCACGGTCTCGGGGGGATCTATCGTCGGCGCCACGTACGCGCTGGGCTGGTCGCCCGCGGAGTTTCGCGATCACCTCAAGCGCAGCCGGCCGGGTCTCCCCAACGATCTGGCGAACTTCTACCCGATCTTCAAGCAGCTTGTGATCCCGTCCTACGGGAGCGGCGACACCTACGCCGCCCACTTCGATCGGGTCTACTTTCACGGCGGCGTGCTGGATGACACCGGTCCGCCGGTACTGATCCTCAACGCCACTCGCTATTCCGACGGCCGGCGGGAGGCCTTCTGGCCGGGTCACGCCCCCACCGACCGGCTCGCCCGGATGGTCGCCGCCTCGGGAGCGTTCCCCGTGGCCTTCGATCCGGTGCGGATCGCAGATGAGAGCTACGTCGACGGCGGCGTCGTGGACAACCTGGGAATCGCCGGTCTCCAGCACTACTTCAGGGATGTCGCGGGCGAACCTGACATCGCACAGCGCATTCCGGGGGTGCTGATCATCTCCGATGTCAGCGTCATCCCCAAGGCGCCCCGGAGCTGGCGCAAGCCGTCGGTGCCGCAGATGGCGATGCAGGCGCAGAAGGCCTCCTACTTCGCCATGCACCAGTGGATCTACAGCTTCTACACCGCCGGGCAGTACGATCGGAAGGGCACCACCGCGGTGCAACAGCCCTACGCGGTGAAGGCGGGTCTGCTGTGGCCGGATCTTGGGCCTTCCGAGCAGGAGCGCGAGGTCCAGGTGTTCGTGCTCAGCCCCGCTTCGCCCGCCGAGCGGTCTCACTTCGAGGGCCACGAGGCGCTCCTCGAAGCCGTCTCGTCACTGCAGACCCTCGAGGAGCTGACGGGCGACGAGGTGGAGGCGGCTTTCTGGGTCGGGGCCCGCCTGGCCGAGGTCTACATGCCTCGGATCTGCGCGGCCGCGCGGGCCGCCCGATGCCCCCAGGTCGATCTGCCGCCACCCCCGCCGGTGCCCTCGAGCGCCAGAAGGCTTCTGCGATCGGCGCGGCAAGAGGATTGACGGGCGGCGTCAGGGCCCGGGAGACCGTGCGTCGGCGGGGATGCGCAGCGACCCGCTCTACGGCGTGCTTCGGGGCTTTGACTGATCTCTAAGGCTGCTCCGCGGCGTATCGAACCTTGCCGGCCTTGGCCCGCACCATGACCGCGTAGCGGTTGAAGATCACCTCGCCCAGACGGTCACCGGCACCGAGCTGAAACGGCGCTCCCGGCGATCCGACCACCACCGTTGAGCCGTGCGGGC
>Ga0209980_10002445_pt1 | contig 10086 bp, 8 predicted proteins | sample CR02metaG_FD_183611 | JGI IMG/M metagenome (GOLD analysis project Ga0209980, IMG submission 183611) | Deep subsurface microbial communities from Mariana Trench to uncover new lineages of life (NeLLi) - CR02 metaG (SPAdes) (version 2) | ecosystem: Environmental > Aquatic > Marine > Ocean trench >...
CTGATCCTAATGACTGAGGTTCTGGCCAAAAACCTTCCCCAGATTGTTCACGTTACTGTGCATGACATCCAGGAAGTCTCCCTGCTTCGGAGTGTTGCCGCAGGGGTTGAAGACCAGACTTCGGACCCCAAGCTGCTCAAGCGTAGCGACCGTTTTTTCCAGGGGTTGATCTTCCCAGAGCATCCACTTGGCCGGGTGCTGCTCCAGGAGCTGTTTCAGTTCTCGCCAGCTTCTCTCATCCGGGTATTCTCCGGGTTCGAAATGGACACTTCGAAGATTGATTTGGTAGCGGCGAGCCAGGTATTGATAGACCGGATGGGATCCCAAAATCGGTCTTGTATCGGTCACGGCTCGATTCAAAGTTGCATCGAGTTCCAGAAGATCCCGTTCCAGGTCTTCGAATCGCTGCCGCCAGATCGGCTCCCCTTCCGGTCGGGCCGTGGCCAAGGCCTGAAAGACCTGGCGGGCCTGTTTCAGGGCCAGGGTGAAGTCCAGCCAGGTGGTAAAGGCAATCTGGCCGTGGGAGTGGTCTCCCTCCGGACCGTGACTGTGGGTGACGGCCTTCTCCAGAATGTACTCATCCTGAAAAGGCTGTGAGGTGTTGATCATTTTGGAGCCAGGCAGGGTGGCCCGGCTCACCCATTCGGCATAGTCGGCGCCATTGAGCAGGATCAAATCAGCGCCCTGATAGGCTGAAACGATTTCCGGGTTGGGCGAGAAGAGGGCAGGGTCCAGTCCCGAAGGAACGGGAAACTCCACCCTGACCTGGTCTCCCCCGATACGTTGGGCAAAATATTGAAGAGGGTAGTTGACCACGTAGATCTGAAGCTTGGTGCTGCCTTGCTGTCTTAGTGTGTCTCCCGCCTCCGGGGAAGCAGCTTGCTGGCAAGCCGCCAAGAGTCCGATGATCGCTAAAGCTGCCCACAGCTCGAGTCTTTTCTTCATTTGATTCGGACTCATGACGTATTCTCCCTCAATCATAGGGTTACATTCGCACCAGCGTTCGAATGACCAGGGAACCCAGCTGGCTGGTCAGCAGGGTCAGTCCGCCGGCCAGCACTGTCCCCAGGACCAGCACAGCGACCATCTCGGAAGCCATCACGGCCGCCACGTTCAGCCGGCCTCCTCCGATCTTGAACAAGGTTTCCATTTCGCGCCGTCGTAAACGGAGCGACAACAGGAAGACCAGGGTGACGGTAGCCAGGGTTGCCATTCCAACCACAATGGCTCCGGCCATCACGAAGTTCTGGACGGTCAAGACCGTGTCCAACAGTTCCTCCATCACCCTGCTCGGCCTCACGATCTGGGCTCCTCCCTCAGACGACAGGTAGCGCCCCTGCAGAATCGCCGCTGACTTTTGGTCATGAGGGACGGCGATGACGGCGGTGATCGGATAATCCAAAAGATCCCCATGGAAGTGGAAACTGTCCATATTGTCCTGGGTAATTTCACTGTATTGAACCACCGAGGCATTGGCGACGATGCGGTCTTCTTCCCGAGCCAGGATGCCTGAGGCAGCTTCAGGAGCGGTGAGATCCTGGTGTCCATGTCCCAGTCCTTCAATGATCCAGGTGGTTTTTAGATCGACAAAGATGGCGTCATCATCCGGGCTGTCCGAGAACTCCAGGATTCCCGATATCCGCATCTTGAGTGGATAGACCCCGGCCAGATCGAAGAGGTTCTCAGGAGAAGAGATGACGTGATCGCCAACCTGCGCCTGAAGGGCCGCCGCCACCCGAGCCCCCAGGACGCATTCACCGATGACGGCTGGGAGCCGACCGGAACGGACCTTCAAAGCCCGAAAGTCGAAGTATTCCAGAGTGGTCCCCACAATCGGATGTCCCTGCGAATGAAAGCGCACGTACAGAGGAATGGCCAGTCTGGAGTCCGACACTCGAATCGACTCCTGGTAAGGTTGAACTTCCGGGTAGTCGGATCGGAAATAGAGGGTATTGAGCACCAGCTCCAGCTGGCTTCCCTTGGCGCCAATGACCAGAGGTGTAGCTTGGGCGCGAGCGGTCAGCTGACGGGAACTCTGATCGACGAGAACCCTCAAGCCAATGGGGAGATAGACAATCAGCCCGACGGAGGTCACCAGGATGCATGTCTTGAGCTTGTGGAAGGCCAGATAGCGCCAGGCCAGATAGAAGGTCTCAATCAAGAACCATCGCCTCCTTGGGAGCCGTGTCTCTCACCCCTGTTTCGGCGGTCCCGTAGAATTCCTTAAAGTCGATGATCTCCTGAAAGTATTCGAGTAGATCGTAATCGTGGGTGACGGTCACCAGGGTTGCACCCTTCTGCTCGGCATAATCGAGCAGGATGGTGAGCACTTTACCCTTGTTGGTGGGGTCCAGATTGCCGGTCGGTTCGTCGGCCAGGATAATGGCCGGCTCCGTCAGAAGCGCCCTGCAAACGGCGACTCGCTGTCTTTCCCCTTGGGAGAGCTCCCGGGGGTGTCGGTTGAGCTTGTCTCCGATCCCGACTTCTTCGGCCAGCCCCTTAGCCCGGCTCCAAACCTCGCCCTTCAAGACCAGGGAAGAGTTCATCCGGTAGGGAAGCACAATATTGTCCAATACGCTCAGGTAATCCAGCAGTTCGAACTCTTGAAAGACGAGTCCCATCCTGGTGATCCTAAAACTTCTCCGATCAGCGTCGGAAAGCCGATGGATCTCGACTCCCTCAGTTCTGATGCTGCCTCGGTGAGGAAGGATGATTCCGGCAAACAGGTGCAGCAGGGTGGTCTTACCGCAGCCACTGGGTCCGACCAAGGCCGTCTTCGACCCCTGCTTCAACAGAAGATTCGAGATTCGAAGCTGAAAATCGCTCTGACCGTAACTGAACTCGAGCTCTTCAACCTGGATCACGATCACCTCTTACGAGCTAACATTTACAGGCGTGTCTCTTGAAGAAGTTCCAGCTCGGTGATTTTCCAAACACCTCCAATGGCCCGCACCACAAAACGTGCCTGGTACTGGTTGATGCGCTGATGAATGTGCCCCCAATGTCCCACAGAGCCCGAGACGTTCCAGGTGCAGCGGGCTTCAAACCCGGAGCCATCTAACAGCGGTGTCTGCTTCGTTTCCAGCATCTGGACCTCCTTCACCTTGGCGCGTGCTCCCCCCTGGTTTTCCAGCTCCAGACTGCGACGGGTCTCCAGGTAGATGTCGGTGAGCAGTTCACCGCTAACGCTCCGCTCCAGGGTGTCGTAAATGACACTCTCATCGCGATAATCGAAAGCCCGATAAACATTTCCCAGCAGTCCGCCCACAAGCGACTGGGCGGCGGCGGGACTGAGTGTGGGAGGCCGAAGTGCCAGAAAGATTGCGGAAAGGGCCACAGCCAGCACCGCAATCAAGAAGCCTCGGAAAGCTTTCCGGGAAAATCCCCAGATCTCCGGCTTGCTCCCGGGAGAGGCCAGGAAAAGAAGAGCAAATACGCCGACCGTGGCAGACAGCAGGATAACGATCCAGCGAATCATCCTTCCAGGGGGCTCTTTGATTTCCACCAGTCCCGGAAGAGTGGGGTTGGTGAGAAAGTTCTGCCATTTCAAAACGGGATCCTCCCGGGTCAGGGTCATGGGCAATCCACCGGCTTCGTCAGTCGCCACGGCCGATACTTGCTGGATCCGATCGTTGAACAGCTCCCACTCCAGGGTGACTTCCTGGGGAAGTCGGTCGGTCGGATAATAAAAGATCACTCCAAGGGTTGCCGAGAGGGCATCCAGCTCTCTGGGAGGATCGATCACGCCGCTCGTTTTCAGGTTGCGGTAGATGAAGTGAACCCGATCCAATCTTCCCTCAACGACCTTCCCATCGATGGTCACGGGGTTGTGTTGGCCCAGGAAGTCCACCGCTTTCTGTTTGATCTGTTCCTGGATGGCAACAGGAACGACCTCACTTCCTTCCAGGCCCAGATCGACCCATTGCTGCAGATCGCGAGGACGAACCACGATTTCTTGGCGCACTTCGTAAGGTTCAATGTAGAGAAAGGCGGAGATCGGTCCAGAAAACTGCCGGCGCAGGTTGCGGTTATCGAACTCCGAGTACCAGGGGTCCGTCCAATCCAGTCGCAATGTTTCTTCACGGCTCAAGTAGCGGAAATCGTTCACCGGCAGCCCCTGATGGTAGACCACAAAGCCGATACCGGCAGACACCGCTCCATTTTCCTGGCTGGGCGGGCTGATGGAGAGGACCCGGGGAGTTCTTCTTAAAGGATAGACCAGTCTCACAAAGAGGACCGTTTGACTCTCCTCCCCATCGACCGGCAGTGGCTCTCCCGTAATTTCGTCCCGACGCACACGCTCTCGGCCGACCATCTCCTCTATTTTCGGGATCAACGGAGTTCTGTTTTCGGTACGCAGGACAAGACCCTCACGGAAAAACCGTTCAAGCCTCCCCGCCAAGGGTCGAGCAGGGTAGCCCAGCCGTTCGTAGATCGAATCGGGAAGCAGATTTCGAAAAGCCTCAAGATCCTCCAGGCCGATCTCCAGCTCAGCCCTAATGGCGTTCTTTTCGATGTGAATTTCCAGGATGGTTGAGGCCTTCATGGCCTGGGTGACCACAAGGGCGTCGGCGCGAAGCCCACCCCAGGCTGCAAAGAAAAGGAAAACAAGAGTCTGCAGTCGCCGGGATTTCGTCAATATTCGGAGGTTCTCTGTAAGGTCCATGGTCCTCGTCGCCCGAAGCCCTTGGCTCTGTGTGTTTTCGTTAGCTTTGTGTAGGGGCGCACAGCCGTGCGCCCTATAACCCATTGACCAACAGAGTTTTGCGGGCGCACGTCTGTGCGCCCCTACATGCCTCAACCCCCGGCAAATCCTTACTTATCGGTCTGCTCAAAGATCGTGCTGACTACTGCGGCAGTTTTACATCGGTGCCGTAGCGTGTATTGATATCATCGTAAATGGATTGCACTATTTCGTTGAAATTTTCCCGGCCGCTGATAATAAAATCAGAAAAGCCAATCCGTTTACTGAGATCCGGTCGTAACTTCGGTTGCGTCGGCGGTTGCGGCCAGATGTCTTGATCGACGGCTGCCATACGTACTGTCACGTCTTCTTTCGTGACATTAAACACCATGTAATCGACCGCCAATGCCAACGGACCATCGTAGGTCTTCCGGATGTCACTTAAAACAATGGGCTCCGTATCAAAGTCGTTGAAGAAATGATAGCCGACTGCCATACGGGGCTGAATCAATGCCATGACCTTGCCGAACTGTGCGGGCGAGGTGTGCACCTGTGTTCCAACATTCAATGCAACTTGCGGTAGGAATTTCTGTTTCTGGATTAATATTTCCGGGGAAGCAAAACACTCATGGATGGCGATATCCGAATTCTTCGCATATTCCATCCACCACTTGTTGGGAAAGGTATCGCTGCTGTAAGCGAACTTCAGCCCGTTCCACTCCAGCAGAAAACTGACCGGACCATCGAGAGCATGAATGGCTGGAATAGTTCGAATGGTAACACCATTTTCCTGATAAATAACCTCGTTGATCGCCTTGTAGTCGAATTCATGCACTTCCAGTTCCAGACCGCGGATATCGATATTGCCAAAGCGGCTACCTTTGTCCCATGTCAGCATCTTTTCCATGTGTTCGATGGCATATTTCGTACCATATTCAGGCTCATGTCCAGCCGGACCCCATACCTTCATAGGGTTGACACGATTACCGATTACGCCACCTACCCAAAGGGCATCCATATCACCAAAGTGGTCAGAATGTAAGTGGCCGAGAAATACTTTGTCCAGATAATCGTATGGAATCTTAAGTGCTGAAAGGCGCTCTGCTGAACCGGTACCGATATCGAAAATGAACTTATCGCCGTTGCCGAGTTCCACCAGCCAACAGGCGGCCGCCTGTTTCGGGCGGGCATTGGGCATGCCGGTGCCACAGGCCGTGACGCGCATTTCGTCGGGCGCCAGATCTTCAGTACCGGGATAGTAAACGTCCTGAGAAGTCAGTGCTTTCACGGGCGAAGACTGCTGGGCATTCGCCGTCGGTAATCCCGCCGTCGCCAGATACAGCCCAACCCCAACACCTAGTACAAAACAGCTGATCGCCACCCACTTCAGTTTTTTACTCTTAGGCATCGGTTCCTCCTTCGATTAAGATTTGTACAATTAAGATCTGCATTGAGAAAAGCATAACTTCTCCTTTGAATAGACTGCACTCCCCCTCCCTTAGTTAGCAGTGAGTCTATGCCTCAGTAAATAATATTGTCAACTGGCAAAAGTGACAGGGTTTGCGCCTCCCGACGAGTAGCGCAGGAGAGCAGGAGAAGGGTACAGAAAGAGGCCTGAAAGAGTTGACAGAGACGCAGATGAGACGGGTCCCCTGACTTTAGAAGGCCCACCCGATGGAGGTGGATACCCCGAAGTCGTTCTTCTCCGCATCCCGCTCCGGGCCGTCACTGTCGAAATCATCGTACATTTTTGCCTTCCAATAGAAATCCCTGAAGAACTCGTAACTCAATTCGCTGGTGAAGGCCACCCGCAAGCGGCCCAGATCACTCAGGCTGGGAATAACGGAAAGGTTGATGTACACCTCCATGTTAGGAAAGCTGTAGCTAAAGGTCCGGAAACTCAGGGTGGTCATTGCTTCCACACTGCTGACACTGGGATCGGAGGGAAAGTTCTCACGACTGAACAGACCCCCTGCCAACAGGGTAAGCTCGGACCGATTGGTCTGGATGAGGTGACGGCCAATACCTCCACCTCCAGTACTACGAAGGTCCAGGCCTAGTTCGTTGTTGTGCTCAAAATTAGCCAGGACATTAGTAAACCAGCGGTAGCCGAAGAAACGGTTGTGGTTTAAGTTGAACGTGTGTCGAGTGGTCTTCTCGAGATTCTTTTGATCGCTGACGCTCGAGTCTAGTCTCACATTGGTCAGACGGTCCGGCAATCGATAGCCCCCTTGGAAGCCGAGATTGAAGGTGGTCGACCGGTTAGCCCGCAGGAAGCTGAACCCCACGTCCAGGGAACCGTCCCACCTTTGCCAGAACCGGTTTTCCAACTGGGCGATGCGAACGACCGACATGCGTTCCAGCCTGACGGGACCTGCCTCGCCTGTGACATCGACGTATTGTTTGTCATCCGACGGCAGGATTGAACCGAAATGCCGTTCACCGTTGCTCAACTCGACCTCGAACAAATAGTTGCTGGTAACCTGCTCGACGTTTTCCCACTCGATGTCCACCCTTCCCATGAAATCGGTTCTCACGCGGAGGAGTCCATGCTCCAGGTGCTCGATCTCCCCGGTCACCCGGTCACCGTTGTTGAGAAGGATGACATCCGTCCTCTCTCGCTGTGCCCGTGCGAGTGGTGAGCCCAGGATTGAAAGAACCAACACCAAAACCAGGACGGGGTACCTGGAATCTCGAAACCTTGTTCTGTTTGGCAAGCCTCCCATGGCGAACTCCTCCAGTCGAGAATGAATCAGCTCTTCAGAATGCTAACCGACTCATTGGCCCTATCGCCATGGAGGAGGCGTGGGCAGGCCGGTCATGCAAACTGAGACCTTTTAAAAGGGAATGGGTGTGTGTATGACCCAGGGGACAACCCCGGATTTCACTATCCGGGTGGAAACTTCTCGAACATCTTTTCTGCCGTCTTATTGATCCTCTTTTCCTTCTTTTCCGGGTTATTACTCCCCGTGGGCAGCGTCGAGAATCTCGTGAAATTCTTTGGCCCAGGAACGAAAAGCGGCCTGGACATCACTCCACTTCTTCAATCCGCTGATCATACTGAAAAATCGCCTTCCGCCTTTTCTTGTGTCTACCATGGCTGCAATCCGCTCTTGGGTTAGCGAATCGAGGATTTCGACCTCGACTGAAGCAGCGCCCAGAGACACACGAGGTGTGAACATGCCGACAAGCGGTACGGTCGCCATTCCGACCCCAGTTCCTACCGCTTTTACCACTATGTTGGCTTTCCTGCCGGCAGGGTTGACGTTTGTAATGGCAGCACGGAACCGCGCCACACCAGGACCCGGATCGAAAACCACCCGGAATTTGTCCGAGGTTCTGAGTTCCTCAGCCACCTCTCTCCGAAAGTAATCCGTCAACCGGGTGAGTTCCTCGGGATCGAATCCGTTACCCTCCTCATTCTCCTGAAAGTAGACGAACACCGGATCGATGATGAACTTCGTATAGTCTCCGAGTACGTTCTCAGACTTGAGATACATCAGCAGAACCATTCCCTCGGGATCCGGCTGCAGATCCGAATAGTCTCCTAGAAAGCCGGAGACTTGTACTTGATCCTCCTCCGACTGGGCCCTTGTGAACGGACTCAAGCTGATGAACACAAGCAGCAGAATCCCGGCACCGGCAACGATCCCTTGTCGACTCAATGGTAGTACGGCCCATTTCTGACTTTTCATAGTCTCCTCCCTTTGAATGGTTTCAACCAAGGCCTCTCAATTTAAGAAACCCACTTTCCAATACAGTACAACCCAACAGCAAAACTTGTAAACTGTCAAAAGTAACAGGTTGCCCCCTGTAAGAATCCCTGCCCAGTGCAAGATCGGGAATCAAACGGTGGGCTAAATACGGTGACGGACCGCTTCGGGCTATCTCATCGTGAAGAGCACGGCTTTTTCTCCGCGTTCATCGATGAGCTTCTGAATGTGATCGATCAGCAACCCTTTTCGTTCAATCAAGCCGTTTAGCTCAGCCGGATTCAAGAAATCTTTGAGCTTTGCTCTGACCGCTGTCTCATCCAGCGCCTGTAGTTTTTCCCAAAGGCTCCGCTCAGCAAATTGGACCTGCTCGGGGTTCATGAGTTCCTTCCAGCGGCGGAAGGCGCGCGTATGATCGATCATCCACAGCCTCTTCCAGTCGGGCTCAATCAGAAGGTTACCTGTATTACGATCTTCGTTATAGATCAGGTTGTCGAAGATGTAGACATTTTGACGCTGCATGATCCAGCGCCATCGATTGATTCCTCCACTGGGCGGCACATCGGTCTTCTCCCTCATAGCTTTTTCCGTCGAGACATTCTCGACCCAGGCTTGCAACGTTCCCTGTTGGCCTCGAATCTTACGCTCCACTGTAGGGGGAACGGTGTCCAGTCCCAGCAGCCTGGCCAGTTCGTAGGCCGCGCACTCGAAGAGGGCCTCATCGCGGAAGAACAAACTGATTCTGCCGCCACTCAGTGGCATTGTGCTCCGCTCAACATGAACATCGCGAAAGAGGGCGTGCATTCGAATTCCGTCTTTTTCCAACAAGACCTCCAGGGGGTTGTTAATTCCTTCGCCAACACGCTTGCTCGAGACAATCTCGGCGGTTCGCAGGTATTCTTCTACTTCCTCATAGCTGCTAAAAGGCAGCGGCTTCCCGTCGGGATCCAGCCTTCCTAGCGATTCGGCCGTCTGGGCAGCGCTCAACGACCCCGCCAGGAGTACCACCAGCAGCCCAATGGATTTTCGAGAAAAACAATGCGAGAGTTCTGTCATCTTGTCCTCCAAGGCAATGCGGATAATCGCAGTTTGCTTTTTCCATATGATCCATCAGGACAGAATTCTGTAACACTGTCAGTTTTGACAGTTGACACTGCTTGTTCCCGCTCCCTAAGATTTTCCAAGACTGATGATTTACACGTTGAACATGAAGGACGCGAGCCTGGCTTTTTCAGTGGTTCTGCTTCTAACGCTCACCTCGGGATGTCAGAGCGAGCAACCAACGGAAGAAACCTCCTTATGGGTTCCGCCGGCTCTGGCTGATGAGGAGAGCGCCCTTCCCGTTGGGCGCGACGTGATCCTGCGCCTGACCGATTTCATGTCCAGCCAACAGGAGTTCATGGTCGAAGCGTTGACTACCTTTGAGGCGGTGCAGGAATCAGGACAGAAACTGCATTTTGACCTGGTGCAACGATTAGCGGTTCGCAAGCCTGGGCAACTTTACTGGAAGACGCTGCGAGATAACGCGACGATCGATACAGCATGGTACACCGATGGGCAATTCACGATGTACAAAGAGCCGGCCAATGTGTGGGGGCAAATCGATGGCCCAACAGGCATTCCGGAAATGATCCATCTGTTGAGGGACGAGTATCAACTGGACATTCCGTTTGAGGATCTGCTGGCAAA
>Ga0209980_10002446_pt1 | contig 10086 bp, 11 predicted proteins | sample CR02metaG_FD_183611 | JGI IMG/M metagenome (GOLD analysis project Ga0209980, IMG submission 183611) | Deep subsurface microbial communities from Mariana Trench to uncover new lineages of life (NeLLi) - CR02 metaG (SPAdes) (version 2) | ecosystem: Environmental > Aquatic > Marine > Ocean trench...
CTGCACCGACTCGGGCGTCAACCGCATGCGTTTTCGCGGCTATGACTACGCGGCGATCGCCAGTTTTTCCTTGTTGCGCGATGCGGTCGCGGCCGCCGAGAAAAAGAAACTTCGTTTTCATGTCGGCAACCTGTACTCCAGCGATCTTTTTTATACACCCGAGCCGGAAATGTTCGATGTGATGACCAAATACAAGGTCCTCGGGATCGAGATGGAGGCCGCCGGAATTTACGCGCTGGCGGCCGAGCATGGGGTGGAGGCGCTGGCCATCTGCACCGTCAGCGACGACATACGCAGCGGCGAGGCGCTTTCCAGCGACGAACGCCAGACCAGCTTCGGCGATATGATCGAGCTCGCCCTGGACACGGCGCTGGCCGGGAACTGAAGCGCCGCGGACGATTCATGAGTACGCCAGCCAGCACCTTGCGCTCCCCCCTGCCCCGGCTCGATCTCGTCTCGCGGGTCGACCAGACCGGCGTCGAGGAACGGGTCGCAAGATTCTGCAAACGCAGCATCAAGAAAGAGTCCAAAATGCAGGCGCTGAGACTGGCGCTGGGCATGATCGATCTGACCACGCTGGAGGGCCAGGACACGCCGGGCAAGGTGCGCCAGTTGTGCCAGAAAGCCATTCACCTGCACGATTCAATGCCGGGCCTGCCGCATGTGGCGGCGGTCTGCGTTTATCCGATCATGGTCGGCATAGCCAGAAAGGCCCTGCAAAACCAGGGACTCGCAGGAGAGATCAAGGTCGCGTCGGTGGCGACCGCGTTTCCCAGCGGCATGGCGCCTTTGAGCATCAAGCTGGAGGAAACCAAAATCGCGGTCGCCGAAGGCGCCGACGAAATCGACATGGTGATTTCCCGGGGCGCATTCCTGCGGGGCGATTATGGCTATGTTTTCGATGAGATTGCCGCGGTCAGGGATGCCTGCGGCGGCGCCCACCTGAAAGTCATATTGGAAACGGGCGAACTGGGCACGCTCGACCAGGTGCGCCGGGCCAGCGTGCTTGCCATGCATGCCGGCGCCAATTTCATCAAGACTTCGACCGGCAAAATTCAGCCGGCGGCGACGATGCCGGTAACGCTGGTCATGCTGCAGGCCATTCGCGACCATTACTACGAGACTGGCCGGCAGGTCGGCATGAAACCCGCTGGCGGTATCTCGAAGGCGAAGCTGGCGATACAATACCTGGTAATGCTGCGGGAGACCCTCGGCCAGGCCTGGATGGCTCCTGAGTGGTTCCGTTTCGGCGCCAGCAGCCTGGCCAACGACCTGATCATGCAACTACAAAAACAGCAAACCGGCGTTTACCAGTCCGCCGATTATTTCTCCAGGGATTGATTGTGGACGAAACCACCAGCAAGCTCGCATTCGACACCGACTGGCAATACGACCCGGCGCCGGAGAGTACCGATCACGTCCGCATCGACGAGCAATACGAACTCTTTATCGGCGGTGAGTTTGTCGCGCCGAAGGAAGGGCGCTACTTCGACAGCATCAACCCCGCCAATGAGAAAGTGCTGGCGCGGATTGCCTCGGCCGGCAAGGACGATGTAGATCGAGCGGTCAAGGCCGCACGAAAGGCCTACAAGACAAGCTGGTCGAAACTGAAGCCCGCCGAACGCGGCAAGTACATATACCGGATTGCGCGCGTGTTGCAGGAAAGAGCCCGCGAGTTTGCCGTGATCGAATCGCTGGACGGGGGCAAGCCGATACGCGAGTCGCGCGATATCGACATACCGCTGGCTGCCGCGCATTTCTTTTATTACGCGGGCTGGGCCGACAAGCTGGAATATGCCTTCCCGGGAAAGCAGGTGGCGGCGCTGGGCGTTGCCGGCCAGATTATCCCGTGGAATTTCCCGCTGCTGATGGCGGCCTGGAAAATCGCGCCTGCGCTGGCCTGCGGCAATACGGTGGTGCTAAAGCCGGCGGAGACCACACCGCTGACCGCGCTGAAGCTCGCCGAAGTGGTCCGCGATGCCGGCCTGCCGCCCGGCGTGGTCAATATAATCACCGGCTCCGGCGATACCGGCGCCGCTATAGTCGATCACGCGGACATCGACAAGATTGCGTTTACCGGGTCTACTGCCGTCGGCCGTTCGATCCAGAAAAGCCTCGCCGGGACCTCGACGAAATACACGCTGGAACTCGGTGGCAAGGCCGCCAACATTATTTTTGCCGACGCCGCGATCGATGAAGCCGTCGAGGGCATCGTCAACGGCATCTTCTTCAACCAGGGTCATGTTTGCTGTGCCGGGTCGCGCCTGCTGGTGCAGGAATCGGTCGCGGACGAGGTGATCCGGAAACTCAAGGATCGCATGGAGTCGCTGATCGTCGGCGATCCACTGGACAAGAACACCGATATCGGCGCGATCAATTCGTCCGCGCAACTGGAAAAGATCGAGGACTACTTGCGCATAGGCCAGGAAGAAGGCGGCGAGATTTACCAAAGCTCGGGCACGCTGCCGGAAACCGGTTACTGGTGCCTGCCGACCTTGTTCACCGGCGTGTCGCAGTCGAACCGCGTGGTCCAGGAGGAAATCTTCGGTCCGGTGCTGGCTATCCAGACTTTCCGTACGCTCGAAGAAGGCGTCGATAAGGCGAACAACACCCCGTATGGGCTGTCCGGTGGAGTCTGGACCGACAAAGGCGCGAAAATTTTCAAAATTACCCGCGCGATCCGCGCCGGCGTGATCTGGGCAAACACCTTCAATAAGTTCGACCCGGCGTCGCCTTTTGGCGGTTACAAGGAAAGCGGCATGGGGCGGGAGGGCGGCCTGCACGGACTCGACGCCTACCTGGAGTTGTCGTGATGGCGATGTCCCATGTCTAACTCGAAAAACAAAAAGACGCGCCTGGCGGTCGGCAAGACCTACAAGCTCTATATCGACGGCAAGTTCCCGCGTACCGAATCGGGTCGCTACTACGCCCTGAAAAACAACGATGAGGTCATCGCCAACGTCTGCCTGGGCAGCCGCAAGGATACCCGCGAGGCCGTGGTCGCCGCGCGCAAGGCATTTGCCGGCTGGTCGCGCACGAGCGCATACCTGCGCGGGCAGATACTTTACCGGGTTGCGGAGATGCTCGAAGGGCGCAGCGAACAATTCGTGGCCGAACTCGTCAAACAAGGGCTATCGAAAGCAAAAGCCACTAAAGAGGTCGCTGCCAGCATCGACCGGCTGGTTTATTACGCCGGCTGGACCGACAAATTCCAGCAGGTGTTCAGCTCGGTAAACCCGGTCAGTTCATCGCATTTCAATTTTACCGTGCCCGAACCGACCGGCGTCGTCACGATCATCGCACCGGAAAAAAGCGGCTTGCTGGGCCTGGTCTCGAACATTGCCGCGGCCATCGCCGGGGGCAATACCTGCGTGGCTCTGGCCTCTTACTCGATGCCATTGAGCGCGATCAGTTTCACCGAGGTGCTGCATGCATCCGACCTGCAGGCCGGTGTGGTCAATGTCCTGACTGGGTCGCGGGAAGAATTGACCGAACAATTTGCCGCGCACATGGATGTGAATGCGATCGTCTATTGCGATGGCGATGCGGACACGGACCGGGAAATCCAGTTGCACGCGGCGAACAACATCAAGCGTGTGGTCCGCCGCAGCGGTATCGACTGGAGCACGGAGAAGGCCCAGGGCCCCTATTTCATCCGCGACACCCAGGAATTCAAGACGACCTGGCACCCGGTGGGCGGCTAGCTTTTCTTTGCGCCTGCACGAGCCCGAAAAAAATGTCCCGACATTTACAAGCGCACACGTAATTGCTGTAAGCCCCGAAACACCAGGCCGGTGCGATACCTGGGTTGCTCATCCACCAACTGAATATCGGGAAATCGCCGTAATAATTTACTGAACAGGATTTCCAGTTCCAGCCGCGCCAATGGGGACCCCAGGCAAAAATGCGGACCCAGGCCAAAAGCCAGGTGATGGTTCGGGTCGCGGGCTATATCGAAAGTGTCGGCGTGCTCGAATGCGGCGGGATCGCGATTTGCGGATCCGTAGAGCAGGCCGAGCGTGTCGCCCTTGCGGAATTTGAAGCCGCCAAATTCCATGTCTTCGAGCGCGAAGCGATGGAAAAATTGCAACGGCGAATCGTAGCGCAGCATTTCCTCGATTGCCGTTCTCATCATCGATGGATCTTGTCGCAGTTTCCGCTTTTGATCGGGATGCCGGAGCAAGGCCAGCAGACCGTTGCCTGCCGAGTTGACGACCGCTTCGTGGCCTGCGTTGAGCAACATCATGCAACTTGCGATCAGCTCGTCCCGGCTCAGCGTATCGCCATCGCTTTCAAGCGAGGTGAATGCGCTGATCAGGTCGTCCTTCGGGTCGTCGCGCCGCCGGTCGGCAAGTTCGCCGAGCATGCCGGCAAACTCTGCCGTCGCCGCTTCGGCGCGTAAAACGTCTTCAGCACTGTGGTCTTTCTCATACAGCCTGACGATATCCGCCGACCACGGCCGCAGGCGATGGCGTTCCGCTGCCGGCCAGCCCAGCATTTCAGCAATCACATGCACCGGCAACGGCACGGCAAGCTCCGCCATGAAATCGATTTCCTTTTGGTCGGCAACACCATCCAGCAACTCATCCACCAGCAGTTCGATGCGCCGGCGCAGCCCGCCGATGCGGCGTGCATTGATCGCCCTGGCAAGCAACCGCCGTAGCCTGACATGATCGGGGCCTTCCGTTTCCAGCAGATTGGCCCGCACAAAGCGACTGTACGCCGGCGTCTCTTGCCAATTCTCCTGCCTGCGTTTTTCGGCTTGTTCTTCGGCGCCCACGACATGGCTCAGCGTTCGACCCAGGCGTTTGTCGGACAGCAGATTCGCGATGGCCCGATAACGCGTAAAGAACGTCAGCCCGAATTCCGCTGAATGGAAAATCGGGCTGTGCTCCCGCAACCGGGCGTAAGTGGGATAGGGATTTGCTGCGAAAGCCTGTTGGTAGGGGTTGAATAACTCCGGCGCTGTCATTCAATCAGGCTATGCAAGCTGCGAACTTTTTTCCAGGCGTGAACCGATCTGCTGGATCACCCTGGCAGCGCATGCCGAACCGAGGCTGGCGCTCTCGTCCAGACCAAGCCCTGCGGTCCAGCCATACAGGAAGCCCGCGATGTAGGCATCACCGGCGCCGGTCACGTCGACCACCTCGTCAACCGGAACGGCTGCCTGGATCACTTCGCACTGGTTGTTGACGATGACCGAGCCTTTTTCCGAACGGGTCAGCACGAACAGCGGCTCCAGCTCATGCGTTTTCGCTACCGCATCCTCGAAAGTGCTCGTCCCCAGAAGGCTCATGATTTCTTTTTCGTTGGCGAACACCATTTGTACCCGACCGTCGATCGCCTCGGCGAATGCGGCCCGGTGACGATCCACGCAATAGGAATCCGACAGCGTAAGCCCAATTTTCGCACCGCTTTCCTTTGCTAGCCGCATGGCCTTGTCGGCCGCGGCCGGGCCATGTGGGTTGTCCCAGATATACCCTTCGAGCAGGACCAGCCCCGCTCTCGCAACCGCGTCCTCGCTGACATGAGTCGGACTGAGTTCCAGGCAGGCCCCCAGGTATGTGTTCAGTGTGCGCTCACCACCCGGGCTGATCAGGATGTATGAACTCGCAGTCGATGCGTCGGTATTTACAGGCGGCAAAATTACATCGACGCCGAGCGACTTCATATCGCGCACAAATACCTGGCCCAATCGATCATCGGCGACACAACCGATATAGGCGGACTGCCCGCCGAGGGTAGCCAAGTTGGCGATCGTATTGGCAACGGACCCGCCCGACATTTCCGTCGTCGGACCCATCAAATCGTAAATCCTCTCAGCCTGGTCCTGGTCGATCAGTGTCATCGAGCCTTTAATCGAACCAATCTCGGCCAGGATTTTGTCATCGACATGGGCAAGCACATCGACAATCGCATTGCTGATCCCCAGCACCGTCACGGGTGATGTCATTTATCGCCTCGCTTCGCTAATTAGCTATCGGTGGAAATGAAAGGAGCGAGCTCATCGAGAATGGGCGCGAGGCCTGGTTTGTGCTTCCTTATTTCCTCGACGCCAAGGCCGGACAACTCGTGTGGCAACACCAGCCAATCGTCGATTTCATGCAAATAATAATCCGGTGGCTTGATCGTCCTTGCCGTCGGCCGGTACCAGATCGATGCAACCCGGATGTCGTGCGGCAGGTTGCGCCTGGTCTTGGCGGCGAGCTGCTCGATCAGGGCGGTGACGCTGGAGCCGGTACTGTAGACATCGTCGACGATCAGCAGCGAGTCCTCGGCGCAAATATTCTCCAGCAGATATTGCAAGCCATGGACACGAATACCCTGGGTCCCCTCGGCCCTCCGCGTATAGGAATCCGGTCCGTTATAGGACGTGCGAATGGCGATATGGTCTGTCTTTACGCCAAAATTCTCGAGCCCTTCCTGCACCGCGATCCCCACCGCGCTGCCGCCACGCCAGACGCCGACAAGGTAATCCGGCCTGAATCCGGCCAAGTATATTTTGACGGCGAGCCTGAAGGAATCCAGCAACAGGTCGTTGGCTGCTATGAATCTTTTGTTCATTGCTGTGTCGATGCCGGTCGGCCCGTACTGTAGAATTGGCTGAATATTATAGCGGTTAATGCAACCCCAGGTAAGCAAGCGGCGGCCCGTGGAAAAAATTGTCATCAGCGCGCAGGAACTGCTCGAGGACTCCTTTCGTCTCGGCAGCAAAATCATCCGCAGCGGGTTCCGGCCTACGGTAATCATCGCGATCTGGCGCGGTGGCACGCCGGTCGGCATGGCGGTACAGGAGATTCTCTCGTTTTGCGGCATCGAAGCGGATCACATCGCTATCCGGACCTCCTCATATACCGGTTATGACCAGCGGGAAAGCATCGTCAAGGTTCACGGCCTGAATTACCTCATCAAGAGACTGAGCCACGACGATCGATTGCTGATCGTCGATGATGTGCTGGATACCGGGCACACCCTGGTGGCGGTCATCGATGAGCTGCGACGCAGGGCGCGCGGCAACATGCCGGAAGACGTACGCGTCGCCGTGCCCTGGTACAAACCCGAACGCAACCAGACCGACCTGGTTCCCGACTACTGTATCCATGAGACTCCTGCCTGGCTGGTCTTCCCGCATGAACTCGATGCGCTGACCCCGGAAGAAATGCAAAAATACCGCCCCGTATTGCACGAGGTCATCAGCAAGGCGAAAGCCGAGGGCTAACCGGTCAAGGTTTTAGCTGCGATCCAGGTTGCGCAGGGTAATGGCCTCGCTGACTTGTGCGATGCCGAGTTCATCGGCGCCATCCAGATCGGCGATGGTCCGGGCCAGCCGCAACAGGCGATGATAGACCCTCGCCGATAGCGACAGGCGCGTCATTGCAACGCTGAGCAGCGCGCCTGCTTTTTTGCCCGGCCGGCAAAGCTCGTCAACTCGCGCTGGCGCCAACTGTGCGTTCAGGCAGTCCTGCCGCCCGAACTGAACGCCGCGGGCCGCCAGGACCCGGGTTGCGACTTCGCGGCTTGCCTCGGCCACGTTTTTCTCCTGCAATTCCTCGACCGCCAATCTCGGTACCGGAACCTGGATATCGACGCGATCCAGCAACGGCCCCGACAAACGCTGTCGATAACGTTGCACCAACTGTGCGCTGCAGTGACAGCGCCCCGAGGGATCGCCCAGGTAACCGCAAGGGCACGGGTTCATGGCCGCGATCATCTGGAACGCCGCCGGGAACCGTACCCGCCGCGAGACCCTCGCGATATGGACCTCTCCCGACTCCATCGGCTCGCGCAAGGTCTCGAGTACATGGCGGGGAAACTCCGGCAGTTCATCGAGAAACAATACGCCATGATGGGCGAGCGAGATTTCGCCCGGCTGAGGATTGCGCCCGCCGCCGACCAGGGCCGCAGCCGATGCCGTGTGATGCGGGCAGCGAAACGGCCGTCGTTTCCAGTTGCGGAGATTGAACCCGCCGCGGGTCAGCGACGCGATCGCCGCGCATTCCAGCGCATCTGCGTCGTTCAGACCCGGCAGAATGCCGGGCAGACGCTTGGCCAGCATGGTCTTGCCGCTCCCGGGCGGTCCGATCATCAGGAGGCTGTGCCCACCGGCGGCGGCGATTTCCAGCGCCCGCCGCGCCAGCAATTGTCCGCGAACATCGAGCAGATCCGGCGCCGGTCTCGCAGACGACAGATTTTCGGCCGGCGGGCAACGCGGCAACGCTTCGCCCCTGAAGTGCTTGCAGACTGCCACGAGCTGCGATGCGGTTCGCGCCGCCAGGCCGCTAACCAGCCCGGCCACCGCCTGGTTGCCGGTGGGAATAATCAGTTCGCGGCTGCCATCGCGGGCCGCCAGCAACGATGGCAACAGGCCGCGGACCGGGTTGATCGACCCGTCCAGCGATAACTCCCCATACATCTCGTAGTTGGGCAACTCGCTGGCCGGCAGTTGATCGGTTGCGGCGAGGATACCGATGGCGATCGGCAGATCGAAGCGGCCGCCTTGTTTTGGCAAATCGGCGGGCGCCAGGTTTACGGTAATCCTGCATACCGGCACTTTGAAACCGGCGCTTTTCAATGCCGACCGCACCCGGTCCTTGCTCTCCCTGACCGCCGTCTCGGGCAGGCCGACGATATTGAGCGCCGGCAAGCCACCCGACAGGAATACTTCCACCTTGACCGGTGGTGAATTCAGCCCTTCCAGGCCACGACAATAAATGACGGCCAGATCCACCCGTCAGAGTCTAGGCAAACCCCGGACCGAATTAGCGGTCAATAACGGGTGGGATTGTTCAGTTAACTCGGCGGGTTTTATTAGGAGCCTGTCGGACCTAGTTGTTCTACTGCGGCGGCAGGCTCCTATGACCCTGTCTCCAGTGTCGCCAGTCTTTCCTCCAGCGCTTTCAGTTTTTCACGGGTGCGCGCCAGGACGCCCTGTTGCACCTCGAATTCCTCGCGGGTCACCAGGTCCAGCCGTTCGAGCCCGCCGCGGAGTACGCCGCGAAAATTCTGTTCCAAATCGCTTTGCAGATGCCGCAGGCCTGCTGGGACCGCCTCGGACATTCGCCTGGCGAGGTCGTCTATGATTTTGGGATCCATGGTTTTACCCCGGCTTGTGGTAGCTCCCGGCGCCGTTTTCCAGCACCGGGGTGAGTGTTAGACTGCACCCCGTGTCGATGCGGAGCAGTCTGAATGAAAATGGTAACAGCCATTATCAAGCCATTTAAGCTCGATGATGTACGCGAAGCGCTGGCGGAGGTTGGAGTTCAGGGCATTACTGTGACGGAGGTCAAGGGTTTCGGGCGCCAGAAAGGCCATACTGAGCTTTACCGTGGCGCCGAGTATGTCGTTGATTTTCTACCGAAAATGAAGATCGAACTGGCGGTATCGGCGGATTTGCTGGAACAGGTCGTTGAGGCCATCACCAATGTCGCACGGACAGGGAAAATCGGCGACGGAAAAATATTTGTCACCGATCTGGAACAGGCGATACGCATCAGGACCGGTGAAACAGGCGAGGAAGCGCTGTAACCGGCTCCAGGAGCCGACAGAAACGATGAAAAAGCTGGCTTTAATTCTGCTTGGGCTGAGCATTTCGATAGGCGCCAGTGCCGCGGTCTGGATGTGGACGGACGCTGACGGCGTGGTTCACTACAGCGATTACCCGGCAGATGAAGGCGCGGTGCTAATAGAAATCGAATCCAAACCCACCAACCGTGCCGCAATTGCGGAACAACGCGAGAAGACCATCGCCCTGGAGCACGAGCGTCAGCAAGGGAATCGCCTGCGCCGGGAGGAGAAAGCCGAGGAAAAGGATCAGCGGAAGATAGATCGTAAGCTGGCCAAGGAAAAATGTGCGACGGCCAGGGAACGCTACGACACCTATTACAACGCGCCGCGGTTGTACAGGACGACTGAAGACGGCGGTTTCGAATACCTTTCCTCCGAGGAAATCGACACGCTGCGCGCCAAGGAACTGACCGCTATTTCCAAGTGGTGCGGCTGATCTCAATATTTCCCGGGTCGGCGACAACGCGAACTTCAGGGTTCCGATCTGCGCGGTCGCGTTAATCTTCGGCAAAAGCCCTCTCG
>Ga0209980_10002447_pt1 | contig 10079 bp, 13 predicted proteins | sample CR02metaG_FD_183611 | JGI IMG/M metagenome (GOLD analysis project Ga0209980, IMG submission 183611) | Deep subsurface microbial communities from Mariana Trench to uncover new lineages of life (NeLLi) - CR02 metaG (SPAdes) (version 2) | ecosystem: Environmental > Aquatic > Marine > Ocean trench...
CCGCCGTCGGCGAGGCGCTGTTCCACGCCAACCGCCTCAGCGCCACCAATCCGCGCCGCTGCGCGCGGCGGGTGATCGACGTCTCCGGCGACGGCGCCAGCAACCGGGGCCGCCCGGCGCTCCCGATGGCCGAGGCGCTGGCCGCCAACGGGGTGACGGTGAACGGGCTGGTGATCAAGGGCGCCTGGCCCGACCCGGTGGAGTTCTATCTGCGCAACGTGGTGCGCGGCGACGCCGCATTCCTCGAGACCACCGAGAATTTCGCCGACTACGCCGCCGCGATCAAGCGCAAGCTGTTGCGCGAGCTGTCCCCGCAAGTGGTGGCGCGCTGAGATGGCCCGCCGGTGCGCCCGTCTCCTCGCCCTCGCCGGCTGCCTGGTGCTGGCCCTCCAGCCCGGGACGGGGCGGGCCGCGGGCTGCAAGCTGGCGCTGGCGCTGGCGCTCGACATCTCGTCCAGCGTCAACCAGCGCGAATACAAGATCCAGCTTCAGGGCCTGGTCCGGGCCTTCCGCACGCCCGAAGTGATCGAGGCGATCCTGACGCCGCAGGGGGCGGCCATCGCCGCGATCGTCTACGAATGGTCCGGCTACAACCAGCAGGATGTGGTGATCCCGTGGACGATGCTCGACTCCGAGGCCGTCATTCTCGATTTCGCCGCCACCCTGGCGGCGCACCGGCGGCCGTATACCGACCTGACCACCTCGCTGGGCAAGGCGGTGGAGTACGGCGCCAAGCTGTTCGACCGGGCGCCGCCCTGCGGCCGCAAGGTGATCGATATTTCCGGCGACGGCGAAAACAACGACGGGGTCGGGCCGGAGTATTTCCGGGCCCAGGGCAAGCTCGTCGGCATCACCATCAACGGGCTGGTGGTGCAGGGCGCCTATCCCGACCCGGTGCCTTATTACCGCGATCACGTCATCCAGGGGCCGGGTGCCTTCGTGGCGCTGGCGCGCGATTACGACGACTATCCCCCGGTGATAATCGGCAAGCTGCTGCGCGAGATCGATCAGGAGATGGTTCTTGGAGAGGCCCAGTGAGAGGCGGGGTGAGAGCTGGGGTGAGAATCGGGGCACTCGCCCTCGGCCTGCTGCCGGCCCCTGCCCTGGCGGGTGCCTGCGCGCTGGAGCTGATCCTGGCCGTCGATGTGTCGGGCAGCATCGACTCGAGAGAATTCGCATTGCAGACGAACGGGCTGGCGGACGCTTTCGAGAACCCCTCGCTGGTCGCGGCGATCAGCGAGATCGAGGGCGGCGTGCTGGTTACGATGACCCATTGGTCCGGGTCGAACCGGCACCGCCGGATGACCGGCTGGCACCGGCTGAGCGACGCCCCCTCGATGGCGCGCTTCGCCGCCGAGGCGCGCAGCGCCGAGCGCGCCTGGCGAAATTACTCCACCGCCGTCGGCGAGGCGCTGGTCCATGCCGCCGAGGTCAGCGCCACCGCGCCCGAGACCTGCAAGCGCCGGGTGATCGATATCTCCGGTGACGGGGTTTCGAACGAGGGCCGGGCGCCGTCGATGGTCTCGGGTCCGCTGGCGGCGCAGGGTTACACCATCAACGGTTTGGTGATCCGCGGCGCCGACCCGGACCCGGTGGCGCATTATCGGGCCCAGGTGATCGCCGGGCCTGGCGCATTCGTCGAGATCGCCGCCGATTTCGCCGACTACCCCCGCGCCATCCTGCGCAAGCTGCTGCGCGAGATCGACCAGCCGCTGATCCTGTCCGACGCCAAGGGTGGCGGCTAAACCGATCGGCCCTTTCGAATCCTGCCTTTTTCACCTATATGTGGGGGGTTCCCTCGGGGACTATGGCGATAAACGCGCACGTAATAAGCGGATCGGACCCGGGGGCGGTACCCGGCGGCTCCACCAGATATCCCGGCGTTGGCGGGAAGCGGGGCCGAAACAGTATCGACGGACGTCTAAAGGTGTTTGCTTTCGCTCGGCTGGGTGCCACCGTTATCGGCCCGAAAAGTACAGTTGCCAATGACAACCGTGCTCCGGTGGCCGTTGCTGCGTAATGCAGTAACCAAACCGAAACCTAAGTCCTGAGGCTTAGCCGCTTCAGGCGGGGTTCGCAGGCACCTGGCAACAGAAGCCTGCACTTCTCTCCCACAAGTTGTGACCGATACCGGTGTTCACTGGCGTGAACCCCGGTATGAATTGCGAGTACCCCTTCCCTGCCCGCAAAAATCGGCTATGGTCCGCCATAGATTAGGAGGGGCGGATGGCGAGCAGCGACACGCTCAACTACGGGCACTACATGGAAAAGGCCATGCGCGGCGTCATGGCCGAGGTGCTGGGCCATGTCGCCAGACACGGTCTGCCGGGGGCGCATTATTTCTACATCACCTTCGAGCCCGACCACCCCGGCGTCGATATCGCCGACTGGCTGCGCGAACGCCATCCCAACGAGATGATGATCGTGCTGCAGGAATGGTTCGAGGATCTCGCGGTCATGGACGACCGCTTTCGGGTGACGCTGAACTTCTCGAACCAGCCGGAAACGCTGGTGATTCCGTTCGAGGCGGTGAAGACCTTCATCGACCCCTCGGCCAAGTTCGGGCTGAAATTCGACGATCACGAGAGCGACGAGATGGTGCTGGACCTCGACGACATCGCGGACATCGAGGACGGCGAGACCCCCGACGACGAGCCTCCGGCCGGACCCGACGGCGACAAGCCGCGCTCCTCGGCCGACGTGGTCAACCTGGATCGCTTCCGCAAGACTTGATCGGCCGCAGCAGAGCCTTATCCGACCTAATAGACCCACCGCCATTGGCAACCGCCTATGCCGGGCGTTATAGCTCGCGCGGGAATTCGAGCGATGGAGAGCAATATGACCGCCACCCGGACCGAGACCGACAGCTTTGGCCCGCTTGAGGTGCCCGCCGGCAAGTACTGGGGCGCGCAGACCCAGCGCTCGCTGATCAACTTCCCGATCGGCTGGGAGAAGCAACCGGTGGCGGTGGTCCGGGCGCTCGGCGTGATCAAGCAGGCGGCGGCCCAGGCCAACATGGACATGGGCGCGATCGACCAGATGCTGGGCAACGCCATCGCCCAGGCGGCGGGCGAGGTCATCGACGGCAAGCTCGACGACAACTTCCCGCTGGTGGTGTGGCAGACCGGTTCGGGCACCCAGTCGAACATGAACGCCAACGAGGTCATCGCCAACCGCGCCATCGAGCTTCTGGGCGGGGTAATCGGCTCGAAGACGCCGGTGCATCCGAACGACCATGTGAACATGTCGCAGTCGTCGAACGACACCTTCCCCACCGCGATGCACATCGCCGCGGCGATGACCGCGACCGAGGTGCTTATCCCGGGACTGAAGAAGCTCCACGCCGAGTTGGCCGCCAAGGCCGCCGCCTTCAAGGACATCGTCAAGATCGGCCGCACCCACACCCAGGACGCCACGCCCCTGACCCTGGGCCAGGAATTCGGCGGCTACGCTTTCCAGGTCGAGCAGGGCATCAAGCGGGTCGAAGCGGCCCTGCCCAACATCTACGCGCTGGCCCAGGGCGGCACGGCGGTCGGCACCGGGCTGAACACCCGCATCGGCTTCGCCGAGAAGGTGGCCGGGAAGATCGCCGCCATCACCGGGCTGCCCTTCGTCACCGCGCCGAACAAGTTCGAGGCGCTGGCCGCCCATGACGCGGTGGTCGAGATGTCGGGCGCGGTGAAGACCGTGGCGGCGAGCCTGTTCAAGATCGCCAACGACATCCGCTTCCTCGGCTCCGGCCCGCGCTGCGGGCTGGGCGAACTGATCCTGCCGGAGAACGAACCCGGCTCGTCGATCATGCCGGGCAAGGTCAACCCGACCCAGTGCGAGGCGCTGACCCAGGTCTGCGCCCATGTCTTCGGCAACGACGCCGCGGTGGGCTTCGCCGGCTCCCAGGGCCATTTCGAGCTCAACGTCTACAAGCCGATGATGATCTACAACCTGTTGCAGTCGATGCAGCTTCTGGGCGATGCGGCGGTGGCCTTCACCGACAACTGCGTCGCCGGGATCGAGGCCGACGAGGAGCGCATCTCGAAGCTGATGTGGGAGAGCCTGATGCTGGTCACAGCACTGGCCCCCGAGATCGGTTACGACAACGCCGCCAAGGTCGCCAAGACCGCGCACAAGAACGGCACCACGCTGAAGGAAGAGGCGATCCGCCTCGGGTTCTGCGACGAGGAAACCTTCGACCGGGTGGTGCAGCCCAACGACATGCTGGGGCCGAAATAGAGCAATTTCGAGCCAAATGGCTTCATTTGGCGACTCGGAAATTGCGCAAACAAAGGGATAGCGCACGTCATGGCCGCCGAGATCGTCAATCTGCGCCTTGAGCGCAAGCGCAAGGCCCGGGCCGAAACCCGGACCAAGGCCGACGCCGACGCCGCCCGCCATGGCCAGAGCAAGGCGGAGCGGACGCTGCGCGCAGCGCGGGAAGACCTGGCAGCACGCCGCCTCGACGGCCACCGGCGCGAGGATGCGGATGAGCGCGACTGACCGGCCCGTCAAGCGCTCGCTGACGCTCCAGGGCCACCGCACCTCGGTCAGCCTGGAGGCGGCATTCTGGGCCGAGTTCCAGCGCCTCGCCGCCGCCGAGGGCCAGTCGGTCAACCGTCTCGCCGCCGAGATCGACGCCGCGCGCACGCCGCCGGGCTCGCTGGCCAGCGCGATCCGGGTCTACGTGCTGGAGGCCCTCAAGTCGGCCTCGTAGGGCGGGGTTCACCCCGCCACGAAGATTCTCGCGATGGAAATGGCGGGGTGAACCCCGCCCTACAGCCGCACAGAACGCCTTGCAATTTCCCAGCGTTAACTTTTATTCCCTTTTAAATCAATGCCTTGCTATGTGCCCACATGTGGGCACCGGTGCATCACCGGAGCGCCCCGCTCACCCGATGGTCCCCAGCACCGGGAAGGTCTCCAGCAGCCACCAGGCCATCCGCTCGAACTGACCGGTGATCATCATCAGCCCGACAACGACCAGAAGCGCGCCCATCGCCTTCTCGACCAGCCCCATATGGCGCCGGAAGGCGCGCGCCCAGCGCAGGAACGGGCCGATGAAGGCCGCCGCGATCAGAAACGGCACCCCCAGCCCCAGCGAGTAGACCGCCAGCAGCGAGGTGCCCGAGAGAATCGTTTCCTCCTGCGCCGCAAGCGCCAGGATCGTCCCCAGGATCGGCCCGATGCAGGGTGTCCAGCCGAAGGCGAAAGCAATCCCGATGACATAGCTGGTGCCGTGGCTTCCGGCCTTTGCCGGCCCGTCGAAGCGCACCTCTCGGTCGAGGAATGGGAGGCGCAGCACATGCAGGAAATGCAGCCCGAGCACGACGATGATGCCGCCGGATATCTGCGCCAGCAGAACCTTGTTCTGCAATAACACCTGGCCCAGCGCCGACGCGGTCATGCCCAAGGCGACGAAGACCGTTGCCAGCCCGAGGACGAAAAAGCAGGCCGAGATGAACACATGCCGGGCCAGCCGTGGGTCGACCTCCGCCTCCTCGCCGGAGATCCGGTCCAGCGTCGTCCCGCCCAGATAGGCCAGATAGGGCGGCACCAGCGGCAGCACGCAGGGGCTGAGGAAACTGATGATGCCGCCGGCGAAGGCGGTCAGAATGCCGATTTCCATGCCCCATCTCCTCGCGGTCGTCCCAAGAGGTCCGGCCAGAGATCTACGCGCCCATGCGCCGCGGCGAAAGGGCCAGCATGCCGCAGTGTCGTCACGAATGCGTCAACCCGGGTCACGGAGCGCCGCCAGATAGGCGACCAGATCCTCGATCTCGGCCGCCGTCAACGCCGGCCCGCCATAGAGCGGGTCGTCGGCTCCGTCGCGCTGCTCCGCGGCGTAAAAAGCGGGCATTGCGGCCTCCGGGTCGATCGCCACCGGGGCGACGATCCACAACCGGATCGCGCCCGCGCTCAACCGCCCGCCAACCCCGGCAAGGTCCGGGGTCGAGGCGGCCGCGCCGGCCGCACCCGGCACCCCGTGGCAGGCGGGACAGCCGGCCCGCGCCTCGCCCCCGTAGAGTGCCCGGCCCCGCGCCGCATCGCCCGGCACGCCGGTCAGGCTGGCGGTGATCTCGCTGCCATTGGTGATGGTGTAGGCGACCACCGGCTCCGCCGCCCGGCCGGGACCGGCAAGCACGACGATCACCGTGATCCACCTTGGGACCCACCCCGAAACCCGCAACGACACCCGCATCCGAAGCCTCCCCGGCCCTGGCACCGGCCGCGAAGCTAATCGCGCGCACCTGCCCCCGCAAGGGCTTGCGCTGCTCCGGGCACGGCGCTACGGCTTTGCCATGTCCACGACCGATCCGATCGACGCCGAGCTCGATGCGACCGGGCTGATCTGCCCGCTGCCGGTGCTGAAGGCGCGCAAACGCCTGTCGGCGCTGGGCACCGGCGCGGTCTTGAGGATTCGCGCCGACGACCCGGTTGCCCGGATCGATTTTCCGAATTTCTGCACCGAACAGGGTCACGCCCTGATCGCCCAGACCGACGAGCCGGACGGGGTGATGATCTTCCTGATCCGCAAGGGTGGCTAGAGCACGATGGGTTCAGCCTGAACCGTCGTCCCGTGCGCCCCGAAATCCCATGGGCAGCGCGCAGCGGTGCGGTGCAGACCCGGGATCTCTCGGCGCTATGGCCTATTGCCGAGATCCCGGATCAGCAGCGCAACATTTCATGTTGCGCGGCATCCGGGAAAGCGGCGGCGGCGGGTGATCGCATCTCAAGTCATTGTGTTCTAGCCAAACCCGGCGCAGGGGTCTTCGCGCTCCGCCGGCCCGGAGAACCAGACATAGTCGAACGGCAGGCCCTGCGCCGCGGCGGCCGGGTCGGCCCCGGGCGCCAGCTCGATCATCCCCACCGACAGCACCGCCACCTGGGGCGCCACCAGCCTCAGATAGGCGGGCGCGCCCCGGTCGGTGCGGGCATGGCCATTGCCGGTGATCAGCACTGCCCGCCCGCCGCCGCCCTCGGACAGCGCGCGCCAGGCCGCATTGGCGAAGCGCGCGTCGCGCAGGCGCTGAGCCTCGACCATGCCGCCCGCCGCCTGGCGCGGCAGCTTGTTGCAATGCGCGGCGATCATCTCGTCCTCGAGCTCGACCCGGGTCGTCGGGTCGAGCGGCCGGTCGAGCCCCAGATCGCCTGCCCCCGCACCATAGGCGGTGGCGGCGCCGCCCTCGATCGCCGCCCGGATCTCGGACCGGGCGACCCCGCCGCCGGCGATGTAGGCCCCGGCCGCGGCCTCGAAGACCGGGGCGTAGAGGTCCCAGTCCGGCCAGCCCATGCGGTCCCAGCCGATCGCCGGGCCGATCTCGCTCCGGGCGCCGCCCTGGGCGAGGAAAACCTGGATGCCCTCCTCGCTGGCGCCCGGCACCATCTCGAAGGCAATGCCCCGAGGCTGCAATTGCCGCACCAGCCGGGCCTGGCGGGCATGGTGCACCGGGTTGTCGTGGACCTCGCCCAGCACAACGATCTGCGCCTGTTCGAGCGCTACCACCAACTCCGCCTCGGTCAGCACAGTGCCGCCGGCGGTGATGACGACCCCTGGCGACTCGGGCGCGACACTCGCGCAGCCGGTGGCGAGCGACAGGGCGATGCAAGCGAGAATCCGGCGCAAGACAGCTCTCCAACATTGGGTCAGTCGGCGACTCCGGCAAGCCTACGAGCTTCGACCCGAGATGCAAGCTGGGGGATCCAAGCGGGCAATATGCGCGATCACGGCACTGCCCGGTGATTGCCCCGGCGATTGCCCGTGATGCCCCGCGCCGGCGCCCCGGCGACTGCATCCGTTCGACGAAAAAGTTAATTTCTCGCTGTTAACCAATGATTTACGAGACTCACCCCATTTTCGTCACGGTTAACGAACCGTTGCAGGCAGGAGTGTCCGATGGGCTTTGACGAGGCTATTCTCAGGTGCATGTCGAAATATGCGGTCTTCACCGGCCGGGCGCGGCCGAGCGAGTTCTGGTGGTTCATGTTCCTCTATCTGTCAGCCCTTGTGCTGACCCTGGCGGCGCTCGCCCTGTCCACCGGCCTCGCCAAGGCGGGGCTCTTGGCGATCGCCATCCTGACCCCTCCGGCACTTGCGGTCATGGTGCGCCGGCTGCACGACATCGGCGCGGCCGGCTGGATGCTGATTTTCCTGCTGCCCGTCGTCGGCCAAATCCTGATGCTGGCCTGGCTGACCCGGCCCAGCCTTCCGCGCCTGAACCGCTTCGGGCCGGAGCCGGACAAGTGCAGCAACCGCTACCTGCTGTTCGCCCGCTGACGCGGGGCGGGGGGCGGAGCCCCGACACAGACTATCAGACATCCAGACCCGCCGGTTCGATCAGTTCCGGCCCGTCATTGCGCACATTGCCGACCGCGGGGCCGACCTCGCGCACATCGACCCGGTCATCCGCGGCGGGGCGCATCAGGTCGGCGGCATCCGATCCGGGGGCAAGCCAGCGCTCCCAGTCCGCCTCGGTCAGAATCACCGGGCTGCGCGGATGAAGATGGCGGGTCGCCTCGCCGGCGGGGCAAGTCAGCACGGCAAACGAGAGCAGACCCACGCCCCCGACCTCCGCCTGCGCCCACAGCCCGGCCATGCAGAACCCCGGCGCATTGCCGGTCAGCGTGATGAAGAAGGCGCGCCTCGACCCCACATTGCCAGATCGTTCGCCGGCCCATTCATAATAACCGATGGCCGGCACCAGGCAGCGCCCGCGGCGCCAGGCATCGCGGAACATCGGCTTCGCCGCCGCCTCCTCCGAGCGGGCATTGAACGTGGCGGCGCGAAACTCGGAGAGCGGTTTTTTCCACCAATGCGGCACCAGCCCCCAACGGGCCTGCACCAGGCCGCGCCCGCGCTTTCCCTCACCGACGATACCGGCCATCTGTGTCGGCGCCACGTTCCAGCTCGGCGCCGGCCAGGGGCTGTCGCGGTCGATGCCGAGCCAGTCGGCCCAGTCGTCGCCCCCCGGGTCGCACCCCATGTCGCCCACCGCGAATCTGCCGCACATCGTCATTCCTCCTTGCGCCAGCCACATTCAGGACGCAGCATGCCGTCCATGTCCAGATCGGCTGTTCGGACGGCGCTGAGCGCCGCTTTCATTTCGGTGCTTTTCGTTGTGACAGGGTGCAGCGAACGCCCGTCTGCGGCTGCCTACGCAGCCTTCGAGGCCAAGCAACGCGCCAAGGGCAATCTCCGCACCGAGACCGCCCCGGAAGACGCCCCCTATGACGCTGCCGACCTGGTCCGGAACTTCGAGCGAATCGCGCTGTATCGCGAGGCCGATTTCACGAAATCCGGCGGCGAGCGCAACTGGACGCCTAACCCGGTGCAGCGCTGGGCTGGCCCGCTGCGCTACGACCTGTTCGGCAAAGGCGTCACCCCGGAGGACCGGGCTGAGGTGGCGCGGCTGATGCATAGAATTGCCGGGCTGACCGGGCTGGATATCACCGAATCCCGCACCGATTCGAACTTCTGGATCCTGATCAGCACACCCGACGAGCGCGATGACCTCAGCGCCCATCTTGCCCAGGTCAACGCCTGGCTGGCAAAGGATTTCGAACTCTGGCGCAACAACCGGCAAGTGCATTGCCTCGGTGACAACCTGTTCTCCAGCGACGATCGAAACCGGTTCTCTTTCGGGCTGGTGGTGATCGGTTCGGAGACCGGCGGCCTGATGCGCCGGGCCTGCCTGCACGAGGAGATCGTCCAGATTCTTGGCCTCGCCAACGACCACCCGGAGGTGCGCCCGTCGATCTTCAACGATGACGGCGAGTTCGCGTTGCTGACCGAGCACGACGAGCGTCTGCTGCGCATCCTCTACGACCCCCGGCTCGAACCCGGCATGACCGCCGGGGAGGCGATGCCGATCGTGCGCCAGATCGTTGCCGGGATCGAACTCGACCGGCCGCCCGCGCAGCTTGCCAGCGGGGCGGCGGCGCTCACGCCGATCGCCGACACCGCCGGTTCCCGGCCGCCGGCGACCCAGGACGCTCCTGGCAACTGACCGGCCTCTCGAGAGATTTCAAGCAAAGTGGGTACACTTCGCACCTCGGAAATCTGGGCAAAACAACAAGTTAGAGCGTTT
>Ga0209980_10002448_pt1 | contig 10078 bp, 6 predicted proteins | sample CR02metaG_FD_183611 | JGI IMG/M metagenome (GOLD analysis project Ga0209980, IMG submission 183611) | Deep subsurface microbial communities from Mariana Trench to uncover new lineages of life (NeLLi) - CR02 metaG (SPAdes) (version 2) | ecosystem: Environmental > Aquatic > Marine > Ocean trench >...
CGGAAACCGCACACGCCGGAACTGTCAGGTGACTCTCGCCGTTTACGATTCCGAGCGCGGTGCGCGCCAGCTCGGCGCCGACAGCTCTCGCCTCTCCGGTTACCGAGGTCGAGGACAACTCGACCTCGTAGCCGAGCCGCTTCGCCTCGGCGCAGGCGGCCTCGGCCGCCACCGCGTTGTTGCCGACGATGTGCGCGGAGCAGTTTCGGAAGCACTGGTCGCCGACCTCCGGCGTCTCCGGAATCGATCCGGCAACGCCCCTCTCGAGATATCGACACACGGTGCCGGGTACTTCGGACCAGACGCAGTATCTCTTCAGAACCTCGACGGCCATGGCGAAGGTGGAAGGGTCCGGCGACACCGGCCCCGAAGCGATCACGTCGAGCGGGTCTCCGACGACATCGGAGAGCACCAGAGCGAGGACGCGAGCCGGCGCTGCAGCTCGCGCCAGCTGCCCGCCTTTCAAGAGATCGAGGTGTTTGCGAACCGTATTGAGTTCTCCGATGTCGGCGCCGGCCTCGAGCAGGGAGGCGGTGGTGGCCTGGACGTCTTCGAGCGACACGCCGTCCGGGGGCAGCGTCATGAGCGCCGATCCGCCGCCAGAAATCAGCACCAGCAGGAGATCGCCCGCGGCCTCGCTCGCTTCTTTCGCTACTCTTCGAATCGCACCGGCCCCGGTCACCCCCTCCCGGTTGGGTATGGGGTGACCGCCTTCAAAGACCTCTAGCCCGGTAGGCGCCGACTCCCGTTGGCCGGCGGGAACGACGAGAACGCCTCCCGCCACTCGTTCGCCAAGCTCCCCCACAGCACCGTTTGCCATGGCCGCGGCCGCCTTGCCGATGCCGGCGATCCACACCCGCCCGGGGGAGTTGGCCAACTCGGTGTTCTCGGGTTTCTCAGCCAGGTCAGCCAGCTCGGCCAGGAAGTCCGCCACCAGCCGCTCGGGCTCGACCGCTCCGATCGCGGCCGCAAAGCAGGCGCGCAGATCCCGCCTGAGAGCCTCGTAGCCAAGGTCGCGAAGCTCGTCTCCCACGCGAGCCTTTCTCCGGCTAGCCTCGGGAGATCCGGGCCCGGTAGGCCTCGCTCTCGTAGACCTCGGGATTGACCACGTTGGGAGCCGGCTCGCCTTTCAAATGAGCGAGCGCGTTGGTCGCCGCCATGGTCGCCATCTTGCCGCGCGTGTCGAGCGAAGCGCTCGCGATGTGCGGCAACAGCACGACATTGTCGAGCTCGGCCAAGCCGTCGGCCATGGCCGGCTCGTTCTCATAGACGTCCAACCCCGCACCGGCGATCCAGTTCTGCTGAAGCGCGCGCACCAGGGCCTTCTCGTCGATGACCGGTCCGCGCGAGGCATTGACGAGATACGCCGACGGCTTCATCCGGCGCAGCTCGGGCTCGCCGATGAGGTGATGGGTCTCGGGGGTCAGCAGCGGGTGCAGCGAAACAAAATCGCTTTTCTCGAGGAGCTCGTCAAACTCGGCCCACTGCGCCAGCGAGTCGGCCTCGACGCCCTTCCTGTTGAAGGGGTCGTAGGCGAGAACATCCATATCGAACCCGATCGAGCGCTTGGCAACGGCGGCGCCGATCCGGCCGTAGCCGATGATGCCGAGCACTTTGCGCTTGCCGCTACCTCCCGGGCTGATGTCGCCTCCGGCGAACAAGTTCGGGCCCCACAGCTTGTAGCGACCCGCGACCATGTAGTTGTGCGACTGGGGCACGAGGCGGGCGACCGCCATCAACAGCGCCCAGGTAAGGTCGGCCGTGCTGTCGGTCAGAACTCCGGGCGTGTTGGTCACCGGGATCCCCAGCTCGCTCGCGACGTCGATGTCGATGTTGTTGAAGCCGACCGCCATCTGGGCGATGCCCAGCAGCTTGTCGTTGGCGCTCATCACCTCGCGGTCGATGGGCTCGGTCAGAAGTGGGATGAGAACATCGCAACTCTTGACGCCCTCGATGACCTCTTCCTTGGTAAGTCCCTTCTCCTCGTCCTGCTGAAAGACGGTGACTCGGACCCCGGACTCTTCCAGAATCTCCATGCCCGCCTGAGGAATCCTGCGGGTGACGAAAATGTGCCCCTGGCTCGATCGGCTCGATAGGGTCGACTCGCTCGATTGGCTCAACGTCTTCTCCTTTGCGTAAAAGTTGTCGGTCTCGGAGTCCGCGGCGGGCTCAGTCCCAGAGCTTCTCGCGGTCGAGAAACTCCTTGAAGCCGTCGGCATCAACGGACGCTTTGCGCATTCTCGCCACGCCTTCCTCGAGCCGATCCATGCCGGTGGCGATCGACAACCGTAGAAAGTGCTGGCCCTCGGCACCGATCGAGCCGAACGAATTGCGGTCCAAGGTCGCCACCCCGTGGCTGTACAGCAAAAACATCTGGAACATGGCCGACGGGCTGGTGCGAGCGGCTGCGCCCGCCGGCATCGCCCGGTGAGCCGACATCACGCCCAACTCTTCGCACACACCCGCGATGTTCGGGAAAACATAGAACGCACCTTTCGGGTTCTGGCAGGTGACCCCCGGGATGGCGTTGAGCGCACCCACCACCCAATTCCGGCGACGCTCGAAAGCCGAGACCATCTTGGCAACCGCGGGCCCGGTCTCGCTGCTCTCATAGGCCTCACGGCCCGCCTCCTGAATGAAAGGCGGAACGCAGGAGACTATGTTGATGTTGAGCTGCTTGAAGATCGCCGCCTCCTCCTTGGTCGGCAGCACCGCCCAGCCCAAACGCCAGCCGGTCATGGCGAAGCCCTTCGAATGACCGCTCACGATGACCGTTTTCTCTTCCATGCCCTCTTCGCTGGCGATGCTGTTGTGCACCTCGCCATCAAAGAGAATGTGCTCGTAGACTTCGTCGGTGTAGACGCGCGCGTCAGGACGCGCGCGCTCGCGAATCACCCGCGCAATCCCCTCGAGGGCCGCCTTCGAGAGCACACCCCCGGTCGGATTCGATGGCGAGTTGAGTATGATCAGCTTGGTCTTGGGGGTGATCAGCTCGCCGAGATCGTCCGCCGAGAACGCAAACCCCTTTTCTTCCGACAGCTCGAGAGGCACCGGCTTGGCGCCGACAAAGGTCACCCACGACTCGTAGATCGGAAACCCGGGACTGGGATAGATGACTTCGTCGCCAGGGTCGACGTAGGTCTCCATGCTGAAGCAAATAGGCGGTTTTGCGCCCGGCGTCACGACCACGCGATCGGGGTCGATATCGAGTCCTCGCGTCTTCGAGACGTGCTTGGCGATGGCCTGACGGAACGGGAGGATGCCGGCCGGATCGCAGTAGTGCGAGTTGCCGGCTTCGATCTGTTCGATCGCTTTGCGATTGATGTGCGGCGCGGTGTCGAAGTCGGGCTCTCCGAGGTTGAACTTGACCACGTCCATGCCGCGATCGAGGCATACGGCGATGTCTTCGCCGAGCTTGAACGCATTCTCGGTTCCCAGGCTTTTGATTCGAGCCGCTTGGACTGCCACGGTGACCTACCCCCTTCGCAAACAAGTTCTTTCGAACAACCAGTGTAACCGCTCGACATGCTATCCTGCGCGGCATCGTTTTCGATCTATTTGGGTCGCACATACGGGTCTTGTTCGATGCGCATCTGCCTGCTGACCAACCAGGATCTCAACGACCTCCCGGACGGCGACTGGCCCTGCGATCCCAGGCCATACCTTGCGGAGGCGACCTGGGAACTGGCGGTTCTCGAGAAGACCAACGCGGTCGAGCAGTTAATGGCACTCTCCCGTCGCCGCTTCGACGTCTACTTCAATCTCTGCGACGGATCCTGGGACGAGGAAGACAACCCCGGGATCGAAGTCGTCAAGACGCTCGAGAAGCTGGACGTCCCGTTCACGGGCGCCACGTCTGATTTCTACGAGCCCTCGCGCGAAGCCATGAAACGGGCCTGCCGCGCCCTCGGGATCGACACACCGGCCTACGCAATTGCCCGCACGGAGGCCGACGTAAAGCGAGCCGCCGAAGATCTGAGCTTTCCCCTATTCGTCAAACACCCTTCGAGCTACGCCAGCATCGGCCTCACCCGCGACTCGAAGGTCGCGGACCTGCCGGCACTGCTCAAACAGGCGCGCATCATGATGAAGGCCTACGGCGGCGCGCTGATCGAAGAGTTCATCGAGGGTCTCGAGTGCACCGTTCTGGTAGCCGAAAACCCGGACAATCCGGATGATCCAATCACCTACGAGCCGATCCAGTTTCAGTTCCCAGAGGGCGAGAGCTTCAAGCACTCCGACCTGAAGTGGGTGATCTATGAGGAAATGGAGAGCACCAGGGTTCGAGACAGGAAGCTGTCGGCGCTGCTGCGCGACATCTCCGCGAGGTTCTTTCTGATGCTCAACGGAACCGGCTACGGGCGCTGTGATCTGCGCGTCGACTCCACAGGTCGAGCCTTCATGCTCGAAATCAACTCCAACTGCGGTCTTTTTTATCCGGCCGCAGATTCCAGTAGCGCGGATTTCTGTCTACAGGCGGAGCCCGAAGGGCACAAGACCTTCACCCGGCTGGTCATCCAGGCCGCCATCAACAGGCATGCGCGCAACTCTCCGGCCTGGGAGGTCCACGCCCGTTCCGGAAGCGACTATGGTCTCTTCGCGAGAAAACCCATCAAAAAAGGTCAGAAGATCCTGATCTCCGAAGGGCGAAAGCACCGACTGGTCACCCGATCCCACGCCCAAGAGCACTGGAACAGTCAACAGCTCGAGTTCTTTCGTCGCACCGCGTGGCCGGTGACCGACGAGCTGTTCTCGGCCTGGAGCAAAGAGCCCGACGAATGGAAGCCGATCGGGCACTCGTGCGACCCCAACGCATGGCTCGTGGGTCTCGATGTGGTCGCTCGCCGGAGAATCAAGAAAGGCGAAGAGATCACACTCGACTACGCGACGTTCCACAATGAGCAAATGCCCAGTTTCGAGTGCTCGTGCGGCCAGCCCGGGTGCCGGGGGACGATCCGCGGCGATGACTACCTCGAGGACTTTGTCGAATGCTATGGCGATCACGTCTCCGATTACGTGAGATCCAAGCGAGCGGCCAAGACGGCCGGCGCGGAATCGACCGCCGATCCGCTCAGTCGATGAGTGCGGCGCCCCAGCGGCCGGTCTCGACGTTCTCCACAACCACCACAATCCACTCTTCAGCGCCGAGTTTCGCGATCGGTGCGCGGTAGCGCCAGGGATTGTCGTCCTGGCTGGAAGCGATTTCGATTCGCTCGTGGTTCACTGTCGGGACGCCATCAGGTCGGCCGGTCGCAAGCGTAACCCGCACTCTGATCGGGCGATCCCCCGTGTCTTCTCCTGCGAGGGACTCGCGGTCCACCTCGACCAAGAGTGTTTCCACCTCCTCCGACTTCGAATCGAGGGCAGCTCGAACTTTGAGGTCGCCTGCCACCAAATCACCACCCGCCAAACGGCGAGCGCGAGCCGCGGCCACGGTTTCAGGAGTTCCGGAGCGCGCTCGGCGTGGATGACGCAGTTCGAGAGCCGAGCCCAGGAGAGCCACCTCCAGGTCCTGAATACTGCCTTGCGGCCATCCCGAGATCTGATACGTCAACCGCGCGCGCCGAGAAAGACTGAGCACGGCCTCGGCAAGGTCGTCAGAGTCCAGCACGGTGCGCCCGGCGGTGGCCTGCGCCAGGACCTCTAGGAACGCCAGGGGTTCGAGGAGGCGCGGTCGCGCCTGCGGGTACTGGGAGGCCAAGTCCGGGTCGAGCTCCACCGCATGACGGAAAGCCTGGCGGGCCTCGGCGAAGTCACCCTGCGCCTCGAGCGCACGGCCGAGGCCGGCCTTGGCCGCGGCTTGATCCTTCATGGTCCGAGGGTCTCCGGCAAAATGGTACAGAGCCCTCTCGAAGGCTTCCTGAGCCGACTTCGGATCGTCTCCTTCCAGATAGACGTCGCCGAGTTCCGTGTACGCCCGGGCCTCCCCGGGATCCCGTCGTTCTTCGCGAATCAGGGTGCCGCCGATTCCCTTCATGGGCGGCATCCGAGCCCGGTAGAGCCACTTGCCAATCCTGAAACCGGGAACCAGCCCCGGACCGGCCGCAGGCGGCGACAGACCGAACGTCACCCAACCGTAGCTCGCCAGGGTGGCTGCGATCTCGGCGGCACGGTCGGCCAGGGACGGCGCCCCGGGGGCGACTTCGAGACCCTGCGAGCGATAGAACTTCGCGGGCTCGAGATCAAAGCCGTCACTGACCCAGAACAACGCCCGCTTGGAGCCCTGAACATCCCGTTCCGACAGGTGAATCAAGAGCTCGTCGAGGCGGCTTTCGACCGCGGCGACTTCTTGCGCCACGAACGCTCGTCCGAGCTCGGCGGCGCGAACCTCGCCCATGCCCGCGTCGGCGCCCGCGCGAATCGCGTCGAGAACTTCGCCCCGAAATTCGATCACCTCGTGAACGCCTCCCGGATCGATCATCATGCCGGCCAGCTCCGCTTCCAGCAGCTCGGCATCACGAGTCGGCGCCAGCCCGCGATTCCTTCCTTTCTGCGCGACCACGAGTTCGACCTCTCCGAGCTCCACGAGATCCGCGACTCGCTCCGCCAGTTCGGCCGCCGCCCAGCGGAGGGTGTCGCGCTCGGCAAGCTCGAGATCGAAATACAGGACGATGGTCCACGGCTCGAACACCTCACCAGGCAGTGGCTCCCCGGCCGAATCGATCAACCGCCCGATAGCACTGCGTGGATCCAAGAAGCTCACGACTGGCCGGAGTTCTCCGCCGATGCGGACCTCGAAATCGTCGAGGTGCAAGCCCTTCGGCAGCGAGCGCACTTTGCCCGCCCCGCCGGGAACATCGGCCTCGAGCTCGATGAAAACATCGACCGCGATGACGCGCTCTTCTTCTTCGAGCGCCTGCGACTGGCTGAGTGCGGCGCCTGGCTGCAGCGCGACGGCCGCAATCAAGATCCAGCTTCGCGCTCGCTTTGGAGCTTCGCGCATACCCCCATCTCGAAGCAAAGCCGGTGCCACGCCCCCTATCGCACGCTCTGATAGCCTGCCGACTACCACTGACCAGGAGATACGCATGCGGTTGAACATCGCCCTAATAGTGCTCGCCCTTGCCGGCGGAGCTTGCTCACGCGCAGTCGAAACCGGCTCCGGCGCGGCTTCTTCGGCAACGCCGAATCTGGCCTCGGCGCGAATTGTCGATCTCAGCTACAGCTACGACGCCGAGACGCTGTATTGGCCGACTTCGCCGTCCAGTTTCGAGCTCGAAGAATTGCACCACGGCCCCACCGAGGCCGGGTTCTTCTACTCCGCCAATGTCTTCTCTACGCCGGAGCACGGCGGCACCCACTTGGATGCGCCGATCCACTTTGCCGAAGGCGGCTGGACGGCGGACGAAATCCCGCTCGACCGGTTGATCGGGCCGGCCGTGGTCATCGACGTGGCGGCTCAGGCGCGCGAAGACAGCGACTATCTCGTCACCATCGCCGATGTGAAGGCTTGGGAGCTCGAACACGGGCCCGTTCCAGCCGGAGCGATTGTGCTCCTGCGAACCGGATGGGGAGCGAGGTGGCCGAACCGCAAAGAGTATCTGGGCGACGACACGCCCGGCGACGCATCGAACCTCCATTTTCCGGCCTACGGTGAGGACGCCGTTCGTCTGCTGGTCGAAGAGCGCCGGATCGCGGTCCTAGGGGTCGACACGGCCTCGATCGACCACGGTCCCTCGCGCAACTTTCCCGCTCATCAAGCGGCGGCCGCAGCCAACGTACCGGCGCTCGAAAACGTGGCGAACCTCGACCAACTCCCGGCAACCGGCTCCTGGATCTTCGCGCTGCCGATGAAGATCTCCGGAGGTTCCGGTGGCCCGGTGCGAATCGCAGCTCTCCTTCCCTGAAAGGAAGATCTGCAAACCAATCGAGATCTAGTTACAACCTCGAGTTCTGCGGCCTGCGCGCTTCCCGCCTCACCTGGCGTAACATGATGCGCCGGATCCAGCCGCTGAACGGTCGTACGAAAAACCAATACAAGCGGAACCTGCGCCGGCTGGCGGCGTCCGAGCAGGTGATCCGGGTTTCCGTCTCGAGCCAGGTGCCCGTGGGGTCGTGGCTGTGGAGCGAGAAGTTCCAGATCGCTCTGGCGGCGCCTGCCGGCACCGGGCCGTGAAAGTCGCTTTCTACGAACGGCATGAGGTTGCCGATCGGTCTCCAGAAGCGCCCGGCCACGCCGAGAACAATCTCGGAGCCAGGCTCTTCCGCGAGCTTGCCGAAACCCGCGGCGAGTATCGCATCGAGATCGAACCGCCCAGAGCGGACCTTGCGCCTCTGCCGATTCCACACCAGCCCTGGCAACGATCGCAGCAACATCAGGCCTTTGACGGTCCAAGAGGCTCCGAAGTCAGCGCGCCATAGCGCTTCGTAAACCACCGCCGCCGGCATGTCGATCCGCAGCCGATGCTTCTCGACGGCGTCCGGATTGGGAGCAAAGTGATCAATCAGCATTGTTGGCGGCCCAGCGAAGAGTACCGTGCCGCCACAACGGGTACTCTTTGACCGCCCAGGGAGGCGGCCGTAGACTGCCTACATGCGCCGCCCGCTCGGAGTCATCCTGGCCCTGACTCTCGCCCTCGTGCCGGGATGCGCGCCACCGGAATCAGCGGCCCACTGGCCAAGTCTCGACGGCAGAGTCCTCGGAACAAACCGCGGATCAAAGATCGGCGATAGCCGTCGTCTGACGCTCGAGCCGTTCGCGGACAACCGGCAACTCGAGAGCATCCATCTGGCCGATAGCCTCGAGCCCACGAGCGAACAGCCCCTTTTCGCGAGCCGGTCCTAGCCCGTGGTCTTCAGCTCGTACCTATTCGTCTACGGCTTTCTGCCGTTGGCCTTGCTCGCCTACTACCTCCTGCCGAGAATCCTCCGTCACCTCGGCCTGACGGTGCTGAGCTACGCCTTTTACGGTTGGGCCAACCCCGCCTTCATGGTCGTGATGCTCGCTTCGACGGTGATCGACTACCTCTGCGGCTTGACCATTGCCGGCCAGCTGAATCGAACCTGGCGCGAACCCGTTCGGTCGCTCGAGCGCGGTGGGATCCGTACGCGTTCCCAGCGCCTAGCGGTGACGATCTCGGTGATCTCCAACCTCACCCTGCTGGGAGTCTTCAAGTACTTCAACTTCGCAATCGACAATTACAACGCCCTCGTCGGCTGGCTGGGAATGCCGGACGCGTCGCTCGACTCGGTACTGCGCGTGGTGCTGCCTCTGGGCATCAGTTTCTACACCTTTCAGTCGATGAGCTACTCGATCGACGTCTATCGGGGAGACGCGGTGGCGCTGCGCAATCCGATCGACTTCGCCTGCTACGTGTCGATGTTTCCTCAGCTGGTCGCCGGACCGATCATTCGTTTCTCGGAGATCCAGGACCAGTTGCTGAAGCGCACGCACACGCTCGAGAAATTTGCGCGGGGCGCCGCCTTCTTCTGCCTGGGCATGACCAAGAAGATCCTGCTCGCGAATCCATGCGGCAAGATCGCGGACACCACTTTCGACGCCGCCGCGGTCCTGCCGCTCGACGCCTGGTACGGAGTCTGCGCGTACTCCTTCCAGATCTACTTCGACTTCAGCGCCTATTCGGACCTGGCCATCGGCCTCGGCCTGATGCTGGGCTTTGTGTTCCCGAAGAACTTCGACTCCCCGTACAAATCCGCGTCAATCACCGAGTTCTGGCGCCGCTGGCACATCTCGCTGTCGACCTGGCTGCGGGACTATCTCTATAAGCCGCTGGGCGGAAACCGCGGGGGTGGGCGGCGCACCTACCTGAACCTGGCCCTGGTCATGCTGCTCGGTGGACTCTGGCACGGCGCTGCCTGGAATTTCATCATCTGGGGCGCCTTTCATGGCCTCCTGCTCGCCGCCGAGCGCGCACGCGGCAAGCGAGCTCTGTTCGAGTGGCTGCCGCACTCGGGACGGGTGGCGGCGACCTTCGGTTTGGTTCTGCTGTCCTGGGTCTTCTTCCGCGCCGAGGACCTCCCGAGTTCGATCGCCTATCTGGGCTCGATGTTCGGGGTTAGTGGAGTCTCGGTGGCCGGAGGGCTAGGCGGGCTCGCTGAGGGGCTCGCTGGAGCTTCA
>Ga0209980_10002449_pt1 | contig 10078 bp, 10 predicted proteins | sample CR02metaG_FD_183611 | JGI IMG/M metagenome (GOLD analysis project Ga0209980, IMG submission 183611) | Deep subsurface microbial communities from Mariana Trench to uncover new lineages of life (NeLLi) - CR02 metaG (SPAdes) (version 2) | ecosystem: Environmental > Aquatic > Marine > Ocean trench...
ACTTCTTGCTCGCTGCCGTTCCGAGGGCGATCAAGCTGCTGCCGAAGCCCGGTGTCTGGATGGAGCACTTCCGTCACTTCATGGGCTACCTGCTCGCCAGCGCCGCGGTGTGGCTGCTCTACGTCCTGTCCTCTCAGGTTTCACGTGAGCGGCTGGCGTTCATCGAGATGGCGCTGCTGGTTCTCGCACTCTTCATCTGGATCAGACATCGCTCGGGCGGCAGGAGCTTCTGGCGCCGGGTCGGAATCAGCGGGGCGCTAGGAGCCGTAGCGCTCGGAATCTTCCTCGCGGCAGCGGCTGTCGAGCGACCGAATGGAACGGCGAACCGCGACGGTGTCCAGAAGCTGATTCCATGGGTCTCTTTCGACCGCGACGAGGCTGAGCGGCTGGCCGCCCAGGGGTCCCCGGTGTTTGTTGATGTCACCGCCGCCTGGTGTTTCACCTGCAAGGTCAACGAGCGGCTGGTTCTCGAGACGCCCAAGATTGCGGAGGCCTTCTCGCGCTACGGAGTCGTGCCCATGAAAGCCGACTGGACCAACCGTGACGATGACATCTCCGCCTTTCTGGCGGACCACGGAAAGTACGGAATCCCGTTCTACCTGCTCTACCGGCCCGGCCGGGAGCCGCACCTGTTCAGCGAACTCCTGACCAAGAACGCGATCCTGGACGTGCTGCGGGAAACCGGCGAGTCGAATTCACCGAGCGCTTTCGATCTCGGCGACCAGCGCATCGGTGAACTCCCCGGTCGAGGCCTCACCCCCGAGATCACGAGTTCGGCGGGCACGATCTGACAGCACGCGGTCGAGAGCCGCGTGTACGCTGAGCGCTTCTCGCTCCAGGCCCAGATGCTCCAGCATCAGGATACCGGATCGAATCAGCGCGGTCGGGTTGGCAATGTCCCGGCCGGCGATATCGGGAGCACTGCCATGAACGGCCTCGAATACGGCGATGTGTTCACCGTGATTGGCGCCCGGCACGACGCCCAGACCGCCGACCAATCCCGCGCAGAGGTCGGAGAGAATGTCGCCGTAGAGATTCGGCATCACCAGAACGTCGTAGTCGAGCGGGTTGACCACGAGCTGCATGGCCATGTTGTCTACGATCCGGTCATCGGCCTCGATCTCCGGGTATTCCTCGGCGACTTCGCGGAAACACCTCAGGAACAACCCGTCCGAAAGTTTCATGATGTTGGCCTTGTGCACCGCCGTAATGCGCTTGCGGCCGTTCGCGCGGGCGTAGTCGAAGGCAAAGCGCGCGATGCGGGTGGAGGCGTCGCGGGTGATGATCTTCAGGCTTTCGACCACCCCCGGCACGACCTCATGCTCGATTCCGCTGTAGAGACCCTCGGTGTTCTCACGCACGACGACCAGGTCGACATCGCCGAAGTGTCCGGGCAGAGCCGCAAGAGTCCGGATCGGACGCAGGTTGGCGAACAGCTCCAGGCGTTTGCGCAGCTCGACGTTGACGGATCGAAAACCTCTACCGACCGGGGTCGTAACGGGCCCTTTGAGAGCGACCTTGTTGCGGAGCACGGAATCGACCAACTCCTCGGGCAGCGGCTCACCATATTTGTCCAGGGCGTTGAGGCCTGCGACATGGGGTTCCCACTCGAAATCCACGCCCGTGGCTTCGAGAACTCGCACGGCGGCGGCGGTCACCTCGGGTCCGATGCCGTCCCCTTCGATCAAAGTAATAGTGGTCGTCATTTCACAGTTTCCCTACAGACTCCGTGGGACCATGGGTCAGGCGCCGCGACGTGTTCCCGGAGCCGGTGCCCAGTCCACGAGTCCTTCGCCGACAAATACATCGCCCAGCCGCTCGACTCGAGCGCCGCGTTCGAGGTCCAAGCACCAGTCCTCGTCGTCCAACCCGTCGGCTCCGCGATCTTCCAGAAGCCAAACCAGGCGGCGGCCGACGCGCAGCAAGTCCCCGGGCTGAGCTGCGGCAGGCGAAGCGCCCAATTCGACCGCCTCCCAAGCAAGGTCTTCCCACGAGACTCCCTGAGCCGTGAGCCAGTTTCCGAGGACTGCAATCCGGGAAAAGGCGATCAACTCGTCGGTCCATGACACGAGCTGCTTTCCTGTCGATGCGCTTTGGCTTCCGCTCTCCAACTCGAGCTGCTGCAGCCCGAAAATTCGAGACGGCGCTTCCAGCACTCCCGGCAGCACCGCAGTGACGGCCGGAAACTCTGCGGCACGACCCGGCAGCTCTTGCGAGCCCCATGAGGCGAGTCGAAGCTCCGGCGCGAGGTCCTTCTCGCTACGGAAGAGCTCGATGCGCACCTGAAAGCGCTGGGTTCCAAAGCGTTTGGTTCGGCGCACTTGGTCCGCGCCCGGAAGAAAGTTCTCGACCGTTGGCCGTACGTCCCCGATGACCGACCAGGCTCGTCCCCAATCGGGCTGAAAGATCCCTTGAAACCGCGGAGCGGTCAATTCCTCATCCAAAGGAACCTGCCGAAACGGTGTCGAGCCCTCGACGGTGAACCAGAGAACCCTGGCCTCGAGGCGCCCACTCCAGGGCCTGAGCAACTCGGAGGAAACCGGCTCGCCGAGAAGATCGAGCCGCTTCGCTTCGGTGTAGTAGATCCGCCCACCCCGAAATGTCTCGGCCTCCATCACCGCATGAAGCCGAAAGCCGGTTCCAGCCGGCAGCTCGACCGGCCCGACCCGGGCCACGTCCTCGCCCTCGGGTTGAATCGCTACCCACAGAGCGACCGGAACCGGGGCGACCTTCTCGCTCACCCTGGTGAGAAGAAAAAATACCGCCACCACCGCAAACAGCGCTACGGCGATCCAGATGGGCTTTACGTCTCGCACTGCCAGTCCGCGGTCACAGTCGAAAGCCAATACCCAGGCCGGCCCAATCGGGGGACGCAATCCGAAGATCGTCCGATTCCAAAACGGCGAGTCACGGCAAGAGGCGTGGGGAGAGGATCGGGCTAAGCTTGGCGCAGCTCTTCGAGCTTGGCAACCACGTCCCTGTAGTTCGAATTAGCGCCGTAGATCTCGGCAAAGGTCTCCTTCGCGGTGCCACGTGCGCCGGTGCTCAGATAGAGATTGCCGAGTTCATACAGGAGACCCAGCTTCTCTTCGTCCGAGACTTTGGGCGCCTCGAGCCCGCGCTCGTACCACTTGACCGCGAGCTCCGGGAACCCCTTCTCCAGAAACGAAGCTCCCAGAAGAGAACAGCAGTCGACGAGAAACTGCTCGGACTTGGCAGCGAGCTGAAACTCTCCGATGGCCTCGTCTATCAATCCCATCTCGCGATAGGCAATCCCGAGGTTATAGTGGGTGTCGTAGTCCTCGCTCGAAAGGGTCTCGGCAACGCCCTGCTTGAAACCTTCGACGATTTCTTCGATCGACTGCTCCTCGAGCTGCGGCATGAGCTGGCCGGCAGATCCGGTTTCCTCGGCTATCAGTTCTTCTTCGAGTTCCGCGGCCAGATCGAAAAACTCGTCCTCTTCCCCGAACAGGGTGTCCGAATCGACGCCCTCGGAAACCGCGGATTCTTCGTCCAACCAGCTTAGACGGGCGTCGGAAGCCGGAACGGCCTCGGGCTCCACCGTCACTTCTTCGGCGAGTTCTACGATCGCCGCCGAGGAGCGCACCTGGCCGCCTTCGATCTGGTATTCCCAGTCTTCCAGCAATTCCTTCAATCGGGGCGGCAGAGCACCAGCATCGACGAAGCGCTGCGCAACTTCGACCACGTCTCGGACCCTGCCCTCCTGATGGTGCAGATGCAGCAGTAACTCCACGGCTTCGGTATGGACCGGCGCAAGCCGCAGTGCGTTCTCCAGCAGCTCGATCGCCTTGATCTCGAGGCCGTAGTTGGCAAGTACGTTTGCCTCGGTCACCAACTCGTCCGCACGACTGTCCGGGAACTCAGGTTCGATGAGTTCCGCCGCATCGTCGGACGGCATCTCGACCGCGGCCGGGACACTTTCGTCCCCGTCCGGCGCCTCGAGTTCGAGAGCATCGAGTGTAATCTCGAACTCTCCGGTCTCGTCATCCGAAACAGTTCCCTGAAGCACACTCGCCGTAGGCTCTTGGGGCTCGACCCCCGCCAAATCCGGCGGCTCCGCGACCTCGACCTCCCGACCCGCCCCGTCCGGAGGAGCGGCCGACACGGAGGCTTCCTTCTCCGATCTCCCTTCCGATTCCTTCGCCTCGAGCTTGACAGCCGACTCGACAGACTCCGTGCCGGCGCTTACTGCCCGTGGGGCCCGAGTCTTCGCCGAATCTTCGGCTTGGCTCTTGGGCGGCTCCTCGGGCAGCTGATGGCCCCGTCTCTCCGCTACATCGGGCACCGGGAGGTCAACCAAATCCGCGACTCGCACGGCATCTGGATTTCTTTCGATTGCCCGGTGCAAGAGCCGCTTCGCCACCCGGTCGTGACCGAGGTCCGTCAGTTGGACGATAATGTCGGTCAGAAAACCGAGATCATCCACTTTGAGCTCGTAGGCGCCGAGGTAAACCTGGAAAGCCTCTTCGACCTTGCCGTGCTCGAGCATGAAATGTGCGATTCTTTGATACTGCTCCATCGCCTGAGGGATCTGCTCGGAGCCGCAATAGAATTCCGCGAGCTTGAGGCGGTGGCTGGGGTTGTCCGGTTCGAGTTCCACCATCTTCTCGAAGACCGAGACCAGCGCCTTGGTGTCGTCAGCCTGTTTGTAGTAGTCCGCAACCACTTGGTATTGAGCCCCAGCCTCGTTGACCAGGCCCTGGCGGTGGTACAAATCGGCGAGCGTTTCGTAGACCTTGATCAAAGTCGGGTCGAGGCGAATGATCTTCTTGTAGATTGCGATCGCCTTGACGAAGAAGCCTTCCTTGGCGAAGCGATCGGCCGCTGCCGCGAACATCTCGACCGCGTCTTTCACCCGACCGAGCCGGGCGTAGAGATCGCCAAGCCGGTTGAGCGTTCCGGTGTCGTCGGGGCTCTCGGCGAGAGCCTTGCGATACTGCTTGACGGCCGCTTCGAGCCGGCCTCGGGAAACCAACTTCTCGGCTGCCTGGAGCGCTGATCTGCGACTAACGGCCATGCACTCGCTCCGAATCGCTATGACCGTCACCACCGATGGCTGGCAGGACCGAGCGGAAAGTCAAGCGATGCTCGCAGGTCGGCCCGTACTCGCGCAAGGCCTCCAAATGCCCGGGCGCGGCATACCCCTTGTGGCTGGCGAAACCATAGTGAGGATACTTCGTGTCGAGCTCAGTCATTATCCGGTCGCGCGCAACCTTGGCGAGAATAGAAGCCGCCCCAATAGCGTAGCTTATGTAGTCGCCGCGCACCAAAGACAAGCACAGCAGGCCGGGCACCTCGAGCGGTACCGCATCGACCAGCGCCATCTCCGGACGTGGGCGCAGGTTCATGAGTGCCTGCCGCATGGCCTGCTTGGTGGCTTCGAGAATGTTGACTCGGTCGATAACTCGCGGCGCCACCGCTACCACGCTCCAGCACAGTGCCGTTGTCCGAATCCGCTCCGCCAGCACACCGCGCTTGGCGGGACCGACCAACTTGCTGTCCGTGACGCCCGGAATCAGACTCTCTGGGTGTGGCACCACGGCCGCCGCGACCACGGGGCCCGCCAAGCAGCCCCGCCCGGCCTCGTCGACGCCGGCTATCCGTTGGTATCCCGCACAGCCGAACTCCGACTCGAGGCCCGCTACGAGACGGAGTCGAAACGACTCCACTCCCAAAAGAACCAAACTCACCCGTTGTGTCCTCCGCCGGCGGAGACTCTAGCAGCCCGTGATAGAAGCCGAGCGACCCGTAGCGACGGCTGCCGACAGTTGAGCGGGTCTGGAGCCTAGCCGGATTTGCTCCGAAGGCGTTCGTCACGACGCTCTTCGATGCGGGCCGCTTTACCACGCAACTTGCGTAGATAGTAGAGCTTGGCCCGACGAACGCGGCCTCGCCGCACGACTTCGATGGTATCGATGGTGGGAGTATGCAGGGGAAAGATTCTCTCCACTCCTATTCCGCCGGATATCTTCCGAACCGTAAACGTCTCCCGAGTACCGCTTCCGCGGCGAGCGATGACGACACCCTGGAAGATCTGAATTCGCTCTTTGTCGCCCTCGGCGACCTTGACATGGACCTTGACAGTGTCCCCGGCTCGAAACTCGGGAACGTCAGAGCGCAAGAATGGGCTCTCGACTTCACTCAAACTATGCATGCTTGTCTCCAGTTCGCTAGCAACGCTCTCGAGGAGCGGCCGCAGAGCGTACCACGAAATTCGCCAGCCTCAATCAACGGTACCCTCAGCCTGGACCTCATCGAGTAAGCGGCGATCGGCCGAGTCGAGCACTGCGCGATCCAGAAGATCCGGCCGCCGCCGCAGGGTGCTGCGGAGCGATTCTTTGCGGCGCCAGCGAGAAATCGCAGCGTGATCGCCGGAAAGCAGCACCTTCGGCACCTCGAGGCCGGCCACCAGGCGCGGCCTCGTATAGTGAGGATAATCCAGCAAGCCGTTGCGAAAGCTGTCATTCTCGACCGAAAGGGGGTCTCCGACCACACCCGGAATCTGCCTGGACACCGCTTCGATCAGAGCCATGGCGGCCACTTCGCCTCCGGAAAGTACGAAGTCGCCCAACGAGACCTCTTCGTCCACGACGGTTGCTCGGACCCGGTGGTCCAGCCCTTCGTAGCGCCCGCAAAGCAACACCAAATCCCCGCGCTCCGCCAAGCGCCGGACACTTCGTTCGTCGAGCGGCACCCCTTGTGGCGAAAGCAGAACCCGATGACAAGGCCGGTCCCCTGCCAGCGCATTGACCGCTCGTATCCAAGGCTCCGCCATCATCACCATGCCTCCGCCGCCGCCATAGGGCTGATCATCGACAACCCGATGGGTATCCTCGGTGTAGTCCCGTAAATCGGCAACCCGGACCTCGAGAACTCCTCCCGCGATGGCCCGACCCAGCAAGCTGGTCTTCAGAAAGTCCGAAAAGAGTTCAGGAAAGATCGTTATGACCGCGATGCGCATACTTCCAGAAGCCCTTCCGGCAGGTCGAACTCGATCGGCCCGCCCACTGGATCGAGCGAGATCAGGTATTCGCGAACGAACGGTATCAGGACGGTCCGCGAATCGTCTCGTATCTCGAGAAGCAGGCCACCGCCATCCTCATACACCGCGGAGACCTCGCCCAAATCCCCAGCCTTGCGATCATGACAGGCGCGTCCTACGAGATCGAAGTAATGGTACGAGCCCTCAGGAGCCTCTCGTACGGCTCCGACTTCGACCATCAGATCCGCGCCCCGCAACGCGCCGACTTCATCTCTGTCCTCTAGACCCTCGAAGAGAACCAAGAGGCCACCGCGATGCGGTCGTACCGAAGAGATCGCAAGCTCTCGGCGCTCGAAGGTCGGGCCGGTGACGATCATTTCGGCGCCGGGCCGAAAGCGATCGGGATCATCGCTCAAGACTTCGATCAGTACTTCACCACGCACCCCGTGAGGTTTGCGAACGTGACCTACCAGAACCAGATCGGCCAAAGCGAGGTCAGTTGGTTCGTTCGTTGCCATGAAGCGCGCAGTCCGTAGCGTCAGACTTGCCGCACGACCATCTTGACATCTACCAAGGACTGCTTGGCCTGAGAGGCGCCTCGTGGCGCCTAGCAGCCGAGAACTAGTTATCGAGGATCTTGAGCTCCCACGGTCGTTCTCCGTGGGTGGATCGCGCTGCCAGTACGCAGCGCAACGCCCGAGCCGTTCGGCCCTGGCGCCCGATAACCTTGCCGAGATCGCCATCGGCGACTCGAACGTCCAACCGCGGAGCGACGTCCTCGTCGGATTCACTCACCATGACGTCCCTGGGTTCATCCACCAGAAGCGCCAGAACCTGCGTCAGATCGTCACCAACCTGAGACATGGTCAGGCTGCCGATTTCTTCTTATGTCGGACCAGCTTGGCTACGGTCGGCGACATCTGGGCGCCCTTGCCCACCCATTGCTCGATCTTGTCGATTTCCAAGGTGGCCGCCGCCGCCCCCTTGGTCGGGTCGTAGTGGCCGACTTCGTCAATCGCTCTGTTGGTGGGAGTCTTTCGTGAATCCGACACCACAATCCGGAAAAACGGCCGGTTGCGATTTCCCATACGTCTCAGTCTGATCTTGAGCATCCTTCGATTACCTTCTCTTGGCGATTACCTTCTGTCGATGATCTGTGCGCCGGCCTTCAACCACCAGCTCCGGCCGGCTCCGAGCCTGGGGACTCGGGAGCCGCGAAGTTTAGCAGAAAACCATGGCGCCGCGAGCGCTGTCAACCTGCACCCATGGCCTTGCGCAACCAGGAGCCTTTGACCCCCTTGAACATCTTCTGCATCATCCTGTACTGCTTGACCAGTTGATTGATCTCCTGAACCGTGGTCCCGGAGCCTCGAGCGATGCGGCGCTTGCGGCTGGCATTCAGGGCGATCGGCTTCCTCCGCTCCGGCGGCGTCATCGAGTCGATAATGGCTTCGACTCTCCTGAGCTTACTTTCGTCCACCGCCGACGGATCGAAACCCTCGAGTGGGCCGCCGCGCGGCAGAGCCGTCATCAACTGCGACAGGGATCCCATGCGGCGCATTTGTCGAAGCTGATCGCGCAGGTCCTCGAGGCTGAACTCTCTCTTCGCCAGCCGTTCGGCGAGGCGGCGGCTTTCGGCCGCGTCCAACCCCTTCTCCGCCTTCTCGATCAGGCCGAGAACGTCGCCCATGCCGAGGATTCGCGAGGCCGTCCGGTCGGGGTGGAAGTCTTCGAGATCCTCGAACCTCTCTCCGACTCCGACCATGCGAATCGGCAGGCCGGTCACCGCCCGTATCGAAAGCGCCGCGCCACCCCTGGTATCGCCGTCGAGCTTGGTCAAGATGATTCCGGTGATCGGCAGTGCGTTCGAAAACGCCTTGCTGCTTCGGACTGCGTCCTGCCCGGTCATCGCGTCGGCTACGAACAGGACCTCCTGCGGTGCGGTCTGCGCAATCACTCTTGCCAGTTGCTCCATCAGTACTTGATCGACGTGCAGGCGGCCGGCGGTGTCAACGATGGCCACATCGCGCCCCAGCTCTCGCGCCTCTTTCACGGCGCCGGACACAAAGGCAGCCAGATCCTCCCGATCGTCTGTGGGAGCCAGCACCGGGGTGCCCACGCGGTCGCCGACTTGCCGAAGTTGCTCGACCGCTGCCGCTCTTTGAAGATCCGCAGCGATGAGAATCGGATTCTTTCCCTGGCCGTGCAGGTAGCGGGCGAGCTTGCCCGCCGTCGTCGTCTTACCCGAACCCTGAAGGCCGCACAGGACGATCACCGCCGGTCGTCCCTTGATTCGAAGGGGCTCGCCCGTTGCTCCCAACAGCGCGGTCATCTCTGCGTGGACGATCTTGACCACCTGCTGGGCGGGGGTCAGGCTCTCGACGACGCGCTGCCCTTCGGCCTCCCGGCCGATCCTGGCCATGAAGTCCTTGACCACCTTGTAGTTGACGTCGGCCTCGAGCAGCGCCATCCGGATCTCACGCAAGGCGCTCTCCAGCACCTCGCGAGAGACTCGGCCTTCGCCCTTGAGACGGCGAAAAACGCCTTGCAGTCGACCTTGGAGTGCTTCGAACATCGCTCTCGGTGATGGTATCCCCCGGTCGGATTCAGAGCAACGCCGGGACCCTTGGGCCGATCGGCAGCCCATATACTTCGCGGGCATGAAGCCGCGCGCAAAAATCGTGGCCACCGTCGGACCCGCCACCTCGGATCCGCACATCTTGAAGCGTGTTCTCGAGGCGGGTGCCGATGTCATTCGTATCAACCTGTCTCACGGATCTACCCAAGAGCACATCGCAACTTTCGCGCGCATTCGCTCGGTCAGCGCCGAGTTGGGAGCGCATGTCCCGGTGATTTTGGATCTCATGGGCCCTCGCTACCGGCTCGGTCGCATGGACGAACCGAAATCGCTGGAGCGTGGCCAGCTCGTGGTGATCGGCCCCCCCGGCGCCGGCATTGATTTGCCGATCGACGATCTGAAGCTCCTCGAGCACCTGAAGGCAGGTGACCGGTTTCTTGTTGGAGACGGGTTGGTCGAGCTCATCGTCGTTTCCGAAGAGGACGGCTCTTTCACCG
>Ga0209980_10002451_pt1 | contig 10074 bp, 6 predicted proteins | sample CR02metaG_FD_183611 | JGI IMG/M metagenome (GOLD analysis project Ga0209980, IMG submission 183611) | Deep subsurface microbial communities from Mariana Trench to uncover new lineages of life (NeLLi) - CR02 metaG (SPAdes) (version 2) | ecosystem: Environmental > Aquatic > Marine > Ocean trench >...
AATTTTCTGCCCAAAGCTCTTGCAATAGATTTACCCAGTGATGTTTTACCAACTCCCGGTGGTCCTACAAAGCATAGTATCTGCCCTCTTATCTGCTTTACAAGATTAAGAACAGCAATGTGCTCGATAATTCTATCCTTCGGTTTTTTTAATCCGAAATGGTCTTCATCCAAAATTTTCTGCACATGTTTTATGTTCAGATTATCTTTTGTCTTTTTAGACCATGGTACATCGGTAAGCCAATCGAGATAATTTCTGATGACAGTAGATTCGGGAGACATTGAAGGGGTTTTTTTAAGCTTGGTTAATTCTTCTAATGATTTCTCCTCAGCTTCTTTAGGCATCTTTGCTTTTTTTATTTTTTGCCTAATCTTGGTAAACTCCGGCGAAGCATCTTCATCCTCTCCCAGTTCATCCTGCAAAATTTTTATTTGTTCCTGTATTATAAACTTGCGTTGTGTTTTGGCTATGTTCTCCTGAACCTTATTATCAATTTCTTTTTCTATTCTGAGTATATCAATTTCAGAATTTAAAATTTTGATTACTTCATAAAACTGTTCTTTTAAAGTGTATTTTTTTAGAATTGCCTGCTTAACATCTATTTGTTGATTTATATTAGCAGCAACGTAAAATAGTTTTCTGTCCGGCTCAACAATGTTTTCAAAAGCACTTAATGTTTCTGCCGGAATATTTCTGCTGATCTTCACATAATCTTTAAATAATTGAGACATCTGCCTTTCCATTGCATTCATCTCATGATCTTTTATAAGTTCAGGCAAAACGATTTCCAATTTACCCTCAAAAAATTCTTTTCTATCAGTAAACCCAACAATCTTTGCCTGAATTAAACCATCAACCAGAATTTTCATTAAACCGTTTGGCAGTTTTAATATCTGAATTATTTTAGCAATTGTTCCATCAGTATAAATATCATCCTGCTTCGGATCTTCAATTGAAGATTTTTTTTGAGTAGATAGAAAAATATATTTTGTTTTTTCCGTAGCAAAGTTAGCAGCCCGGATTGACTGTTCTCTTCCAACAAGTACTGGAAATATCATATATGGGAAAATTACTATATCCCGAAGTGGTAAAATCGGAAGTGTATCCGGCATATTATCGATAAATGAACCTTCACTTGATGTATGAATTTCAGTTTTGTTTATCTGATTCAAATAAAAAGACTCCTTTTTTTTGCGTATAATCCAACTCAAAATATACCAAAATTGCATAGGGCTTTCAAGGAACTTAGAATTGGCAGCATTTTGAGTGCATCAAATTAAGCTAATTATCCTTACAACATATATTTTAACCAGGTCAGAAATTTATCACTTATAACATTTGTAAATTATGATGGTAGACGACATAATAGAAATTAGTAAAAGAGCCGGATCAATAATTAAAAAAGGTTTCGGTACGGCATTCAAAATTGAATACAAAACAAATGAAAGTAATCTTGTTACTGAGATTGATAAAGCATCCGAAGAACTGATTATTAATTTTATAAAAGAAAAATATCCCTCTCACGGTATACTTGCTGAAGAAGGAGGAAACGTGAGAAAGAATTCCGAATATCTTTGGGTTGTTGATCCACTTGATGGGACTACGAACTTTGCACACGGTTTGCCAATATTTTCTGTATCGATTGGGGTACAAAAAAACGGCGAAACAATTGCAGGAGTTGTTTATGATGTAATGCGAGATATTGTATTTTCTGCTGAAAAGGGAAGCGGGGCATACGCAAACTCAGATAAGATTAATGTAAGTAAAGAAAATAAACTTGAACATAGTTTACTAGTTACAGGATTTCCTTATAATGTAGCAGAAAATCCTGAAGGAGCTTTTGAGAGATTTATAACTTTAACAAAAAAAGCCCGTGCTATTAGAAGACTCGGTTCGGCAGCTATTGATTTTTGCTATCTTGCTTCAGGTGTGTTCGATGGTTTCTGGGAGGTTCATCTGCATCCATGGGATGTATGTGCAGGAAAATTGATTGCTGAAGAAGCCGGTGGAATAGTTACGGACTTTGACGGCAATTCAATAGATATCTTCTCGAAGAAAATACTTTCTACTAACAACCAAATTCATAAACAGATTATTGAGGTAATGGAAAAGATTAGTAACTAATCAAAAATTCATTTCTAATTTGAAAGACGTTCATACATCCTGTTTATAAGTTCACTGTATTTCTCTTCAACTACCTTGCGCTTAATTTTTAAGCTTGGTGTTATTTCACCGGAATCAATAGTAAACGGATTATCTAGCAGTACGAATTTTCTAACGCGCTCGTAGTTTGCTAATTTCTTCTGAAACTGTACCATATCCTTTTCAAGCAATTTATAGATCTCATCATTCTGTGCAAGATCTTTTTCATCAGCATACGGTATATTATGAGCATCAGCATACTCTTTTACAGCTTCATAATCGGGTACAATAAGTGCACTGAGGAACATTCTCCTGTCACCAATCAAAACAAACTGATCTATGTATTTACTGCCAAGGAATGTGTTTTCAATATGAGTAGGAGCAATATATTTACCAGCCGATGTTTTAAATAAGTGTTTTTTCCTATCGGTAATCAGCAAGAAACCGTCTGTATCAAAGACGCCAATGTCACCCGTGTAAAGCCAACCGTCTTTTATGGTAGCGCCTGTTTCCTTTTTATTTTTATAATAACCTTGCATAATATTCGGACCTCTTGCAAGAATTTCACCATCAGGAGCGATTTTAATTTCTACTCCGGGAAACGGTTTACCAACTGAGCCAAACTTGTAGTCGTCTGGTCTGTTTGCAGTTATTACCGGGGATGATTCAGTTAAACCATACCCTTCAATGATTATGATTCCGAATGCTTCAAAAAATTCTCCCAATTCCCGTGGAAGTGCTGCACCTCCAGAAATAAAGAACCTTATTTTACCTCCAAATCTTTCTCTTAGTTTTTTGAAAACAAGCTTATCAGCTACTTTATGTTTTATAGAAAGTGTGATCGGTATTTTACTTTCTCTTTTTGCATTAGCATATTGTCTCCCGGTTTCTATTGCCCAGTAAAATATTTTCTGTTTCTTTTCCGGTTGACTTTCAACGTTCCTAATAATTTTTGAATAAATCCTTTCGAACAAACGTGGAACGGAAGTCATTATAGTTGGATTTATCTCGGCTAAATTCGTTGAAACCTTTTCTATGCTTTCGGCATAACAAACTGTAGCACCGCTTGCAAATGCTGTATAATATCCAGCCATCCTTTCAAAGATGTGACACAAAGGAAGGAATGATAAAAACACATCATCTTTGTTAATTGGGAATGCTTCTAATGCACTTGTAACATTCGACATGATATTCTTGTGAGTTAATACAACACCTTTTGGTATGCCGGTTGTGCCTGAGGTATATATAATTGTGCAGACGTCGTTCTCCTTTACCACGCTCATACTATCTCTTAGCAAATCGGGTTTCTTACTTTTATACTCAGTACCTATTTCCTGCACTTGTTTAAATGAATGAAGACTTTTGACCGAGGGATCGAAATCATTTTCATTAATGACAATTATAAAATCCAAATATTTACAATTTTTACGTACTTTTAGCACTTTGTTCAACTGAAATTTATTTGAGACAACAATACATTTCGATTCCGAATTATTTAGAATAAACTCTACTGAAGCAGCAGTAATTGATGGATAAAGCGGTATATCTATTGCACCTAATACGAGTGCAGCCATATCAGTATAAACCCATTCAGGGCGGTTCTCGGACATTATCGCAACCTTATCTTCCCGTTTTATACCGAGTGATGTAAGACCAAATGCAAATGCGTCTGTTTCTTCTTTAAATTTTGAATATGAGACGCCTGTATATTTGTTATCTAATTTATACCTTAGTAAATCTTTATCTACAGTTTTCCCATATTCCTCTGTTAAAAAACGATAAACTTCAGTAATTGTATCGCATGCTTTTAGTAATGCCATCTCCGTCTCCCGGTAATATTATTATTAAAATTAATTCTTGATACTGCCATCGGTTAAAATCCCTCGAAGAATTACTATTTAGTAATTTGTAAATATTCGTATAAAATAATATAACATCATTAGATTAAAACCAAAAGTTTGTCTTTTAAAAGATGTTTATACAAAACCTAATGAACCACTTTCAATTTTCGAACTTCAACAAATTGTTTATCAAAATCAAAAAGGTTAATTTTTAACAACTATTTTTAATTATTTTGTCAGGAGATCATTAATGCCAGTTAAACCTTTCCGCAACGAATCTATTACTGATTTTTCAAAAAAATCAAATGTCGAAAAGCAACAAAAAGCTCTTGCATCCTCAAAAAAGCAATTCGGCAAAACATATGAAATGATAATTGGTGGTAAAAAAGTAAGGTCTAAAGGAAGGATTATATCTTACAATCCTTCAAATAAAGATGAAGTTGTTGCAAAATTTTATAAGGGTACTAAAGAAACAGCCAACCGAGCTGTTGAAACTGCTTATAAAAAGTTTAATGAATGGAAAATTGTCCCTGCGGAAATAAGAGCGAGTTATCTATTTAAAGCAGCTGCAATTGCAAGGAAAAGAAGATTTGAAATTAATGCGTGGATGATTTACGAAACAGGAAAGAATTATCTTGAAGCAGATGGTGATACCGCCGAAGGAATTGATTTTCTTGAGTTTTACGCCAGAGAAATGTTAAGGTATGGATCCAAGCAACCAATAACATCAATTAAAGGTGAGAGGAATGAATTAGTATATATTCCATTGGGTGTTGGTGTTATTATTCCACCATGGAATTTCCCTTTTGCTATTTTGGTCGGATTGACTTCGGCAGCAGTGGTTACCGGCAATACGGTTGTGCTAAAGCCCTCCAGCGATTCTCCAATGATGGGAAAAATATTCTATGATATTATGAAAGAAGCAGGATTACCGGATGGTGTTATAAATTTTCTTCCGGGTTCAGGAGGCGAAGTTGGTGATACTTTAGTTGCACATCCTAAGGTCAGATTCGTTTCATTTACCGGTTCTATGGAAGTTGGTTCACATATTAATGTACTGGCTTCAATAGTTCAGCCGAAACAAATTTGGTTAAAACGAGTTGTTGCTGAAATGGGAGGGAAGGACTGTATCATTGTTGATAAGGAAACAAATATTGATGAAGCCGTAAAAGGTGTGGTTACATCAACATTTGGATTTCAGGGTCAAAAATGTTCTGCCTGTTCAAGAGTAATAGTAGATAAAGTAGTTTACTCAAAGTTTGTAAGTAAGTTGAAGACCGAAGTTGAAAAAATTCAGGTTGGCCCAGGGGAAGAGAATCACGATGTGGGCGCTGTAATTAATGAGAGTGCTCAAAAGAGTATTCTTAACTATATAAGAATAGGGAAACGGGAAGGTAAACTTTTAGCTGGGGGTAAGAAAGCTAAAGGCAACGGTTATTTTATTGAACCAACTGTTTTTATCGACATCAAGCCTAAACATCGATTGGCGCGGGAAGAGATATTCGGACCTGTGTTAGCTGTATTGAAATCCAATAATTTTGAGCAGAGTCTTAAAATTGCAAGCGATACTATTTTTGGTTTAACCGGTGCAGTTTATACAAGAAATCGTAAAAAAATTAATGCTGCAAAAGAGCAGTTACTAATCGGTAATCTATATTTCAACCGTAAATGTACCGGTGCATTTGTTGGTGCTCATCCGTTTGGCGGTTTTAATATGTCTGGAACCGATTCAAAAGCAGGTGGAAGAGATTACTTGCTTCTGTTCCTGCAAGCAAAAACAATGAGTGAAAAAATATAAATTAAATACAGGTATTACAAAGAAAGTTAAATCCGTTTAAAATGAAGAAGTAAAGGTTGTTGAATGAAAATTCATGAATATCAAGCAAAAGAAATCTTAAGAAAATTTAATGTTCCAGTGCCAAGAGGCGGAGCTGCACTTTCAGGAGAAGAAGCGGTGAAAATAGCAAAAGCAGATCTTGGCGGAAATGTTTGGGTTGTTAAAGCACAGATTCATGCCGGAGGGCGCGGTAAAGGCGGCGGTGTTAAAATTGCAAAAAATCTGCACGAGGTTTGGGAATACGCAAGTCAGATGATCGGAATGAATTTGGTTACTCATCAAACAGGATCTGAAGGCAAAATAGTAAAGAGACTTCTTATTGAGGAAGGCATAAACATCGATAAAGAATTTTATGTTGGAATTACTTTGGATAGGGCTCAATCTAAAAATGTTATGATGGTTTCTACAGAAGGCGGTGTTGAAATTGAAAAAGTCGCAGCCGAAACCCCTGAGAAGATAATTAAGGAAATAATAGAACCTGAATTAGGAATGCAGTCGTACCAGGCTAGGAAATTAGCTTACGCTTTGGGTTTTGAAGGTGATCGGCATAAGAAAGCGGTTAAATTCTTAATGACTCTTTACAATGTTTATGAAAAAACCGATGCATCACTTGTTGAAATAAATCCTTTGGTGGTTACCAAGGAAGGCGAGATTATCGCACTTGATGCAAAAATGAATTTTGATGATAATGCACTTTACCGGCTTAAGGACATAGCAGAATACCGCGATTTAGATGAAGAAGATGCTTTGGAAGTTGAAGCATCAAAATTTAATCTTAATTATATAAAACTTGACGGCAACGTAGGATGCATGGTGAATGGTGCAGGTTTGGCTATGGCAACTATGGATATAATAAAACTCGCTGGCGGTGAACCGGCCAACTTTTTAGATGTAGGCGGAGGTGCTGATAAAGATACGGTTGCAAATGGATTCAAAATAATTCTTTCCGATCCGAATGTTAAAGCTATCTTAATAAATATTTTTGGTGGTATTGTTAGGTGTGACAGAGTTGCGCAGGGAGTTATTGACGCAACTAAGTGGATGCATGTAAATATACCAATTGTAGTTCGTCTTGAAGGAACAAATGCCAAAGAAGCCCGAGTTTTATTAAATGAATCTGAACTTAACTTTGAAGTTGCATCAGGTTTGAATGATGCAGCAGAAAAAGTTACTACTGTTTTACAGAACTAATTCATCAAATTTGGTTAGGTAATTAAAAATTGCCGTGTTCTTGTGGCACGGCATTTGTATTTTATGATATTATAAAAAATTTGTTAATTATCAAGTTGTTTTCAATTTGTTTTTATAATTTATTAATATTAACTAATTTATAATAATGATCGGTTTACGGAGATCTTAATGTCCCATTACAATAGTCATTTTAATGATGTAAATTCTGAAGATGATGGTAATCATTTAAATGAAGAAATTAATGCATGCCGAAATTTAATTGAGAGTAATTTGCTTTACAACTCAGTTGAAAGAGTTGAGGATGTAATAAATCAATGCCTCGATTATGGTTATATAACCGATGGGTTGTACTTCGTAAACTATTTGCTTGAAATCTCACCTTACAACTCGGAATTATGGAATAAGAAGGGATTGCTTCTGAATTTTGCTGGAAATTTTGAACAAGCAATTGAGTGCATTGAAAAAGCTTTGTCATTAAACCCGGGGGATTTAGATATCTTAATTGATAAATCCGCCATTGAAGAAAATCTTGGAAATTTTTCTCAAGCCGAAGAAATTTTAAACTCAGTACTTAGAAATGAACCAAATAATGAAGATGCTCTCTTTAGTCTTGGTTTGTTAAATCAGAGAAGAGAAAATTTTGCAAAAGCTATTCATTATTTCGAGAAAGTGATTAAGCAAGATCCAACTTACAATGAAGCTCTTTATGAACTTGGATACTGTTATGAAAATCTTAACGAATATTTTAAAGCTGTTGAAATATATGATAAATTTTTAGAATTTGATCCTTACAACTCAAACGGCTGGTATAACAGAGGAGTTGCATTATCTAAATTAAATAAACTTGAACAGTCTGTTAATAGCTATGATCTTGCAGTTGCATTAAAGGATGATTTTCTAAGTGCTTGGTTTAACAGGGGCAATGTACTCTCAGAACTTGGACGGGCAAACGAAGCATTACAAAGTTTTAATAAAGCATATCAGATAGATAAATACGATGAATCAACCTGCTTTAATATTGGAAATCTGTATGAGCAGCAGGAGGACCTAGTAAATGCGATAAAATATTTTTCGGAAGCAATAATAATTAACGATGAATATTACGAAGCATATCTTTCCCGCGGATATTGTTATGATTCTATCGGCAAGTATCATCTTGCTTTAAGAGATTTCAATAAAGCTATAGCAATTTCTTCGGATAATATGGAAGCTTGGTTTGCCAAAGCAGATCTGGAATATTCTATTGGAAGATTACAGGAATCGGTTAAAAGTTACATAGCTGCTTTAAAAATCAATCCTAATAATCATCAAATATGGTTTAGCTTGGCAGAGACTTATTTTGAAATGGGCAATTGGCTTGATGCACTTAATTCATTTGATGAATGCTTGCGAATAAAGCCTGATGACGCAAATTCAATGTACGGCATGGCAAAAGTAAATTTTCTTTTAAGAAGAACCCAGGATGCACTTAAATGTTTGAAGAATGCGTTTGCTATTGATCCTGAAATCAAACAGGAATTTACTAATGAATATCCTGATATAAAGTCATCAAAACTTTTCAAAAAACTTTTAGGGGAAAATTAACATCTCACCATACTCGTTACTATAATGGTTATTTTAGTATCTTTGAAAAAGATCATCCGAAATTTATAACATGCAAAATTCTTTTTATTCTAATACAAAATTGATTGGGTTAATCGGGCATCCGATAAAACAATCCTATTCACCGTTCATTCACAACGTCGCAGCTCAATTAAAGAATATCGATTATATCTATTTGCCGTTTGATGTAGTGTCGGATAATCTTGAAAATGCTCTTAAAGGAGTTGTTGCTCTTGGAGTTAGAGGATTGAGCGTTACAATTCCTCATAAAGAGAAAATCATAAAATATCTTGATGAACTCTCCGAAGATGCTGCAATGATTGGTGCAGTAAATACAATTGTAAATGAACACGGAAAATTAAAAGGATACAATACTGATATAAACGGATTACTTGAGAGTTTTATGGAATTTAAAGATTTCATTACAGGTTCAAAAGTTTGTGTGATCGGTGCAGGAGGAGGTGCAAGGGCTGTTATTTACACGTTGATAAGATATTTTAAACCTGAACAAATAACTATCATAAACAGAACCATCCAGCGTGCTGATACGTTACACAGTTATTTCAGTGAGAAGATGAGATTTCATAATTTCAAAACAGCAGATCTCTTCCCACCTGATTTGATTGAAACTTTTCACAGCTCAAAATTAATTATTAACTCAACACCTGTTGGAATGTTTCCTGATGTGGGTGATAGTCCTACAGAATTAACGGAATCATTTCACAAAGATCAGTTGGTATTTGATATGATCTATAATCCGACTGAAACCAAGCTATTAAATTTGGCAAAACAGCAAGACGCTGTTACATTTGGAGGATTAAAAATGCTCGTGTATCAGGCAGCTAAATCTTTTGAATTATGGACAGGAGAAGAACTTCCCGTTGAAAATTTATCTCAATCTTTAGAGCTGATGATAACATCATAAGTTACCTAAATTTCTTTAAAGCTATCTTTAACCTGTAAATTGTTTCCTTTAAATTATCCATTGATGTTGCATAGGAAATGCGGATGAAACCTTCAGCACCAAACGCATTCCCGGGCACAACAGCAATAAGGGCTTCCTTTAAAAGATACATTGCTAAATCTAAAGAGGATTCTATTTTTAATTGTTTGTTATATAAAGAAGTTATTTCGGGGAAAAGATAAAATGCTCCTTCCGACTTATGACATTTTATCCCGCTAATGGAAATTAATTCATTGTAAAGATAATTTCGTCTTTCAATCAATTCACTTAACATTTTTTCTAACATAATCTGAGGACCGTTCAGTGCTTCAACAGCAGCTTCCTGTGAAATGGATGAAGCATGAGAAGTTGTATGACTTTGTATTTTATTCATTGCCGCGATAATTTCTTGATCTCCAGCAGCATAACCAAGTCTCCATCCGGTCATCGAATAAGATTTTGATAAACCGTTTACAATTATTACTCTCTCTTTAATTTCAGGTTTGATTTGTGCAAAG
>Ga0209980_10002455_pt1 | contig 10063 bp, 10 predicted proteins | sample CR02metaG_FD_183611 | JGI IMG/M metagenome (GOLD analysis project Ga0209980, IMG submission 183611) | Deep subsurface microbial communities from Mariana Trench to uncover new lineages of life (NeLLi) - CR02 metaG (SPAdes) (version 2) | ecosystem: Environmental > Aquatic > Marine > Ocean trench...
TCGCTGACGACAATCGGCGGCGTGCCCACAATCATCGATCAGGAAGTCGCGCCGGGCGTCGAGAACCTGCAGATTCAGTTCGGCGTTGACGTCGATGGGGATAATGCCGTTGACCGCTACGTCAATCCCGGCGACCCGGTTTACGACCCGGCTGCGGTGGGCTACATCCCGGGCGCCCGGATTATCAGCGCGCGCATCTGGCTGCTCGTGCGCGGCATTACGCCCGAGGTAGGCATCGTGGATCTCCGCAATTATAAACCGGGCGACGTCGACCTCGGTGTCTACAACGACGCGTTCCGCCGCATGCAGGTGTCAAAAACGATATTGCTGCGCAACGCCAGATCCTGAATGAGAGAGTCCACGATGCAAACGCTGATGCAATACAACAAACAAACTGGTGCAGCGCTGGTTGTCGGCCTCATCCTTCTGGTTGTGATCACGATCCTTGCGATATCCGGCATCAACACGGCGACGACGGAACTTGCGATGGCCCGCAATCACCAGAACTACGAATACGCGTTTCAGGCGGCCGAAACCGGGCTTGAGCAGGCGCTGTCCCAGGGGAGCTTCAGCACACTTGCCACTGCGCCGGTGACGCAGACGATCAACGAACACGATTCGGTTACGATTCAGATTCAATTCGAGGACTCGACGCTGGTTCCCGACAAAGCATTCAGCCTGGGCGTCGGCGGCGGCATTGCCGCCTACCATTTTCTCGCCAGCGCCCAGGCCCAATCGAGGCGCGACGCCAGCTTGGTCACCGATCGCGATTCCACAGCAGTACATACGCAGGCGTTTTACGTTATTGGGCCGGAGTCGCCAACTCTGTGATGCCGACAATTTTGTGAATCTGCCATGTTTGGAGCCAATCCGATGAGAATCAGCAAATTGATAATTGCCCTGATGGCATTTTCGAGCTTGGCCGCCTGGGCGGAATCATACACAGTAAGCCTGGCCTACGAAGTCGCGGTCAAGGACATGACTCTGCCGAGCTATTCGGCCGGCACCATTTCGTTCAAGGAATGTGACGAGTGCGAGCGCCGGACGATTCGGGTGACGAGCGATACACGCTACGTGTTGAACAAAGTGGATGTAACGCTTGCCGACTTCAGAATAGCGGTCAATAGCATCGCCAACAAAAATACGAACATCGCGACCGTCATTCATCATCTGGAAGCCGATGTTGTCATTGAAGTGAATGTCGTCAAGTAACGCGACGGGCGTAACAGGGACGGAAAGGAATTAGGATCATGGCCACAAAGCGAAAAACTGCCTGTCTTGGCATCGTATCCGTACTGACGATCGTCATTGCAGCCCCGGTGATGAGCGACGACACGGAATTGTTGCTGTCAACCAATCAGACGGTCGCCAAGCCGAATATCCTGTTTCTGGTTGACACCTCCGGCAGCATGAACTCGACCGAGCACACGCTTGCGTTCTATGACAGCGCACTTACCTACGTCGGTACCTGCGACGCAAACGAATACTTCTGGAGCGATTCAGGACTTCCGCCGGCATGCGACACGGATCGTGGATTAGACAAGGTGAAATTTGTCTGTGTGTCGGCCGCTCTCCAGCTACTCAGCGTCGGCAGCTATACCGGAATCCTGGCGCAGTACCGATCCGATTCCGTTTCCGGCGCCAAATGGCAGACGCTCGCAACGTCACAAGAGTCGGCCATCGTGGAGTGCGAGAAGGACTCGGGCCTTCATGGCGACGGGGCACCCGGCGATGTATTCGCACGTGTCGGTACCGACACCGCCAAATTCACCGGCAACCCGGACTACGAGATCGATTGGGAGAGCTATCCGGCCAATCAACTCTACACGATGTACGACGGCAATTACCTCAATTGGCTCCAGGAAAAACCGGAACAGGACATCAAACGGATCGACATCATCAAGACGGTTGTCAAGACAGTGCTCGGCGCCTATAACGACATCAACATCGGATTGATGCCGTTCAACAGCAACGACGGCGGTCCGGTACTGCACGCAATCAGCGACCTCAACACGACGCGAGCGCTATTCGAGTCAAGACTGGACAGCCTGGATGGTAATTCGAACTCGCCGCTGTCCGAGACATTTTACGAAGGCGCATTGTACTGGAACGGTCTCCCGGCACACTACGGTGAACTGATCAACGAATTTCCGACCGATCCCGCTGCGCTGCTGTCGAGCGGACCGGAAGTCTACAAGCAGCCACCCACTGTCGGCGGCACCTGCCCTCGCAACTTCAATATCATATTGACTGACGGAGCTCCGGGCAACGACGGGGATACCGAGCTGCTCGCGCCGACGCTGCCTGATTTCGAGGCGGTGCTGGGCCGCGCGTCATGTACCTACGAAGCTCAGGGAGATTGTCTCGACGATATCGCCGAGTACCTCTTCAAGCACGACAACAACCTTTCAGAACCCGGCGTTCAGATCGTCAGGACTTATGGCATCGGCTTCCTCGCCAAGAAAGATGAAACAAACCTTGTGGAGGAGGCCACAGTGGTAAGTGGCGGCCAGTTCTACTCCACGGAAGATCCGGCGAGCCTGGTTGCCGCGCTGCTGAGCATCCTTGATGACATCACCGAGCAGTCGCTTACATTCACGTCGCCATCCGTCGCCGTGAATGCGTTCAACAGAACTCAGAATCTCAATGACTTGTATCTGAGCATCTTCAAATCCGAGCCCAAGACGCATTGGCCCGGCAACCTGAAAAAGTACCGCATTGTCGACTCCACGATCACCGACGCCAATGGCGCACCGGCAGTGGATCCGACGACGGGATTTTTTGCGGATACAGCGAAGAGCTTCTGGACAGTGGGCTCACCGGATGGTGCCGAGGTCACCCTGGGCGGCGCGGCCAATCTTTTGCCGGATCCGGCCACACGCAAGATTTACACGAACAATGGCAGCGATTCCAATCTGACGGCTGCCAGCAACGCACTGTCGGTTGCAAACGCCGCTGCCTACGTACCGGCCGATTTCGGTCTGAGCGGCGCCCTTGGCGAACCGACCGTAGCTGACATGATTGCCTGGGCGAACGGCGAGGATATCATCGACGACGACAATGACCCGTCTACGACCACTCGCTACGTGATGGGAGACCCCCTGCACTCGCAGCCGGCCGCGATCGACTACGGCGACGCCACATCGGACATCGTCGTTTTCACCGCGACCAACGACGGCTACTTGCACGCGATCGACGGCGACACCGGTGTCGAGCTGTGGTCCTTTGTGCCTAAGGAGATGCTTGACAATTTCGCCAAGCTGCTCGCCAATTCTGCCTCACAATTCAAACAGTACGGGATCGACGGTGACATCGTTCCGATAATTTCAGATCAGAACGGCAATGGCCAGATTGACGGCGACGATTTCGTGTACATCGTGTTCGGTTTGCGCCGCGGCGGCAATAGCTATTACGCACTCGATGTGACCGACAAGAATGTGCCCAAATTACTGTGGAACGTGAGCTACCCGGGATTCGGTCAATCATGGTCTGCACCGGTCATCACGCGAGTCAACACGACTGAAGCGGGTCTGAATTCGGATAAGGCCGTAGTGATCATCGGCGCCGGCTACGACACCGCTCACGATTCGCCGAGCGTGCCGGCCACCGACGATGGTGAGGGTGCGGGCATCTTCATGCTGGATCTCAAGACCGGCGCCGAAATCTGGCGTGCCGGCAAGGATAACTCCGCCGACTTGCAGCTTGCAAAAATGACGCGCGCGTTTCCGACCCGGATCAAGGTAATCGACATCAATGGCGACCAGTTTGCCGATCGAATGTACGCCGCAGATGTTGGCGGTCAGATCTGGAGGTTCGATATTTTCTCCGGAGAGCCCGCATCGTCACTCGTGACTGGCGGCGTGATCGCGCGCTTCGGCTTCGAAGGAGTGGCGACTTCCGGCTCTGAGGGCGCACGCCGAATCTACAATTCTCCTGACGTGTCGGTGTTCACTGATGTTCTTCAGAACCGGCGATATCTCGCCATCAGCATCGGGACGGGTTACCGTGCTCATCCGCTCAATGGCGATGCCGTCGACCGTTTCTATTCGTTGCGTGACCCGGACATATTCAATCAACTCTCACAAGCCAAGTATGACGGCTACAGTATTGCGACAGATGCGAACATGGTCGAAGTCAGCGGGCTGACAAAAATCGTGCTGGACTCGACTGACAGGGGCTGGCGCTTTACATTGCCGCCGACGCAGATGATATTGGCCGACTCGACAACATTCAATAACAGCGTGTTCTTTGTCGCGTTCTCGCCGGAGTCGGGTGCGTCCGCGACCTGCGATGTCGCGATCGGCCAAAATACGCTGTACGAGGTCAGTATCGTCAATGGCGATCCGATCGTGAACAATCTCGATTCACTGGATCCGGCCAACGCCGACAATGCCCGCCAAACGGTTCTTGCACAAGGAGGAATCGCACCAGCGCCGACGATAATGTTCCCAAGTCCGGACGCCAGCTGCACCGGTTCGGCCTGCTTCCCGCCACCCATCGGTTGCGTCGGCCTCGAATGTTTCGATCCGGGATTCCAGAATTATCCGGTGCGAACACTTTGGACCCAGGACGGCATCGAATGACGCGCCGTACTCGCGCGAGAGTTTCGGCGATGTATCGAAAGATGCGCGGCGTCACTTTGATGGAACTCATGATCGTCGTCGTCATCATCGGCATCTTGGCAGGGATTGCCTATCCCAATTATCGACAGTACGTGGCACGCGCCAAGCGCACCGAGGCGAGAGCGGCGCTGCTGCAAATAGCGGCCAACCAGGAACGCTTCTATCTGCAAAACAACACCTACACGATGGATATGATGCTACTCGGCTTTCCGGTCGGCACGGCATTCATCACCAATTCGAATTCCTACTCCATATCCGTGACCGCCGCCGACGCGAATAACTTCACGGCCATCGCCACCTATCAGAATGCCGATGACGAGGCCAACAAGTGCCTGACATTTCAGCTCGATGGGCGAGGCGTTCGCACATCGGCGCCGCTCGCCGATTGCTGGTCACGAACCCGATAGCGCGGCGAATGGTACAACCTGATCGGGCCTGGTCGCTCTCGCACATCCCTGTGCGCCGCGACATCAGGTCGTCCCTGACCCTAAGGCCCTCCTACGGCGATTGGATCAGGCCCGATGCTCGCGTCCAGAGAGGAATAAAGAGTCGAAGATCAATATCGCCGCACCAACGGTTATGGCTGCATCGGCGACATTGAACGAGGGAAACGCCCAATTGCCGAACCACACCTGGATGAAATCCGTCACATAGCCGAGTCGAATCCGATCGATGACATTGCCGAGCGCACCGCCGAGCACCAGCGCGAGCGCGGCGCCCAGCAATGCCGGACCTTCATTGCGAATACGCCAGATCCACACCGCGAGCACTGAACTCACGCCTGCCGCCAGTACGACAAAAAACCAGCGTTGCCAACCGGCCGAATCCGCCAGAAAACTGAATGCAGCGCCCGCGTTATGCTGATGGGTCAGGTTCAGGAACGAATTGATCGGAACCTTGCCGAACACCGGAATCCATTCGACGATCGCCCATTTTGCCGCCTGATCGGCGAGCATGATGGCAAGCGCGAACGCGATCCATGCAGCAAAGCGCCGCTTGCCGGTGTCGATCATTACACTCAAGGGGTTTTCCATTTATGCCGCGTCCGCCGCGAGTATCGATCTCGCATTGTCGGCGTCACAGTGCATCTGCGCAACCAGTTCGTCGACATCGTCGAACTTTATCTGACTGCGCAGGTACGCGATGAAATCCACATGAATGTGCTCGCCGTAGATGTCCTCATCGAAGTCGAAGATGTGTGCCTCCAGTAACGGTTTCGTGCCGTCGAAGGTCGGCCGCGTACCAACGCTGGCGACGGCATCTTTCGCGCCCCCGGGCAAGCCTTGAACGCGCACCGCGAAAACACCCATGACGGCACTCTGACGTCGTCGCAAATCGACGTTTGCAGTTGGAAAGCCCAGTGTCCTGCCGAGTTTTTCACCTTCGATAATCTTGCCGGACATACGGTACGGGCGACCCAGTAATACGGTCGCCTGTTCTACCTCGCCGCCCGCGAGCGCTTCGCGAACTAACGTGCTGCTGATCCTGATGCCATCGACAGTGACGCTGGGCACCTGTTCGACCTCATAACCGAGTGCCACGCTCGCACCGCAAAGTTCCTCGATGCCGCCTTTCCGGTGTCGAGCAAAATGAAAATCATCGCCAACAACGAGATGCCGTGTCGCCATCCCATGGACCAGGATACGGCGAATAAAATCAGCCGCTGAGATTTCCCGCATTGCCAGACCGAAATTCGGACAATAAAAAATGTCGATGCCGCGCGATGCCAGTTCCTGGAATTTTTCGCCCATGCGCATCAGGCGGGCGGGTGGCTGCTCGGCCGCAAAGAATTCCCCCGGCATGGGCTCGAAACTCATCACGATCGACGGTATGCCCTTATCCGCCGCACTGCAGATGACCCTGTCGAGCAGTTTCTGATGACCCAGGTGCAGCCCGTCGAAGGTGCCGATCGTGACAACGCTACCGTGTTCAAGCTCAGCATACGGCAGGTCCGACAAGTGGCGCACGAGCCTCATCTCAGCGCCGCCTCATGCGCAAGTTCGATGGCCGCAGGCCGAGCGCGTACAACACCAGGAAATAGACCGTGGCGCTCACGGCGACGTTCAGCACAAGCCAGGCTGACCGGTCGAGCGGCCCCGCGGCCAGCCACCATTCCAGTGGCCGATGTAGCGAATCGAGTATCGCCCACATCGCAATATTCGCCATCAGCACCTGCAGCAGCAACGCGGTCCAGCCGGTGGAGTGGCGAATGATGCCCTCGCGCCGCAGGCCGCGGTAGAGCAGGTATGCGTTGAGCAACGCTGCAACAGAAATTGCGAGCGCGAGCCCTGCATGGCTGGCTGCGAAGCCGATGCTTGTCAGGTACCAGGCAAGCGCCACGCTCAGGACCAGGTTGACGGCCAGGGCAATGAGGCCGGCGCGCACCGGTGTGCGAGTGTCTTCGCGGGCAAAATAGGCCGGCGCAAGAATCTTGACGAATGAAAAGCCGATCAAACCGACCGAGAATGCCTGCAACGCAAGCGCTGTCAGGCGGACATCATTCGCCGTGAACACACCGCCATAGAATATCGTGGCAACAAGCGGTTGGGCCAACACGATCAGGCCCACTGCCGCCGGCACGGCAATCAGCAACACGAGTTTCATCGACCAGTCCAGCGTCGCGGCGAATTCGTCGTGCGCGGCGTTCGCATATTGACGTGACAGGTACGGCAGCGTCACGGTCGCGAGCGCGATGCCGAAAATACCCAGCGGAAATTCCATCAGCCGGTCGGAATAGTACAGCAGGCTGATCTTGCCGACACCCAGCATCGACGCGATGATGCCGCCTAGCAGCACGTTGATCTGTGCCACGGACGAACCGAATATCGCCGGCAACATCAATCTCATCACGCGCCGCACGCCCTCGTGTGACGGCATCCATTTCGGTCTCGGCAATGCACGAATGCGGACGAGAAACGGTATCTGAAACAGAAGCTGCAGCAGCCCGGCGATGAGCACGGCATACGCCAGCGCCATGCCCGGTTCAGCCAGCGTGGGTGCCAGCCAGACCGCCGCCGCAATAAGGACGATGTTCAGGATCACGGGCGTAAAGGCCGGCACGCCAAAGCGACCGTAGGTATTGAGAATGCCCCCTGCGAACGCCGTCAGCGACACGAAGAACAGGTACGGGAACGTGAACCGCAGCATCAGCGCCGCGAGCTCGAAGCGGCCATCCTCGCCAATGAATCCGGGGGCGACCACGGCGACGAGCAGCGGCGCCGCGATCACGCCCGCGAGTGTCACGACGAACAGAATCAGCCCGAATGTTCCCGCCACGGCGTCGACGAATTCACGTGCGTCCTCGTGGTCGTGCTGCTCCCGGTACCGCGCCATGACCGGGACAAAGCCCTGCGAAAAGGCGCCTTCCGCGAAGAAACGCCGCATCATATTCGGGATGCGGTTGGCGACCAGGAACGCGTCCATGACCAGCGAGGCACCGAAGAAGCGGGCGAATACCACGTCGCGAGCCAGCCCCAGAATTCTGGAGAGCAGTGTCATGCCGCTCACGACCGAAGTGCTGGCTAACAGCCGCCGCCCGGTGACTCGGCGTCCGGTGCTCGTGGGGGCGGTTTCGGGGGTATTTTCGACGCTCATATGGCCAGCGAGTTTAGCCCAGAAAGGTTATGAAATCAGTCATTTAGACACAATGTATCGGTGCAGCGCGATGCCCGCCGGATAGTCATTGACAATCCCTGGCCAGGCACGAATAATACGCGGCTCTTCGATCGCAGGACACGCATAGAGTGGCAAATATCAAGTCGGCGCGAAAGCGCGCACGACAGGCGGAAAAGACCCGCAAGCACAACATGGGCCTGCGGTCGCGTATGCGCACGCAGATCAAGAACGTTGTCAAAGCCTGTGACGCCGGCGACAAGAGCGCCGCTCAGGCGGCCTATAAAGATGCCGTGCCTGTTATCGACACCATGGTGAGCAAGGGTATCGTGAAGAAGAACAAGGCAGCCCGCCACAAGAGCCGCCTCGGCAAACGCGTCAAGGCCCTCGCCGTCTGACCGGTTTTTCGCGCGTCGAGTTCTGTAGGAGCGGCTTCAGCCGCGAATCGGGTCTGAAGGCCCTCCTACGCTCGCACGCATCCGTCGCCGATGACCACCAGAATTGACGGCGAAAAGCCACCATCCACGCGCAAGCCGTTCATTTCAAGGCAGTTTTCCTTGACATAATCTTCAGGCCGGCTTCCGGCACCGACCGCAAGTCGCCGGTTTCCTACCGTTTGTCGGAAATATCCCCTGTAACAGGCCGTAATGCGAGGCGATTCACAGTGCCCATCGGGCCCCGATCGCATAATTCTCCTCGCAACCACAGTTCTCTGCTACGGCGGCTAGCCAGCAAGGATAACGGTGGAAGAACAGCAACCCTTGGAACCGGGAGCACTAGCATGGATCGGCAAAATGGATTTACCCTGATGGAATTGCTCACGACACTGGCCGTGGCCGCGCTGCTGGCGTCCATGGCAGTACCGAGTTTTACGACACTCTCCTTGAATTCCAAGCGCGTCAGCTCAACCAACGAGCTCGTCTCCGCCATGCATTACGCCAGAAGCAGCGCCGTACTGCGTAACGCGAGATTCACCGTCTGCCCGACCAGCAACGGCACGGCATGCGAAGCGGTCGGCTGGAACGAGGGTTGGCTTGCCTTCGCGGACCTCAACAGCAACCAGGTTGTCGACGCCGGTGAGACCGTGTCTCGCTCCGGACTGGGTGTACAAGGCCTTTCCATCGTCAGCGCGGAGTTTCCGAACTTCTTCATCTATCGCTCGAACGGCCGTGTGATGGCTGCGGTCGCGACGACCAATTCGGGCAACTTCACCATTTGCGACAGACGCGGCTCGGAGCATGCCCGGGTCGTCATTATCGATACGTCGGGCCGGCCGCGACTGTCGAAAACGATGAGCGACGGCAGCGTCCCGGTCTGTCCGTGAGCACTGGGAGTAACAGGATGCGGCAACCCATCGCACAAAAAGGCTTTTCACTGATCGAGCTGCTCGTGACGGTCGTCATATTCAGCATCGGCCTTCTTGGCGCCGCTGGACTGCAGATCGTGTCCAAACGTGCAACGTTCGCGGCAATGCAACGCACGACCGCAACGCAGGTCGCTTCCGGCCTGCTCCAGGACATGCGCGCCAACGGCCCCGCCCTCGCGACCTATGTTGCGACGGCGCAGATCGGTCAGAAGAGCGTCAAGGGTGTTTCACCGACGGACTGCACTAATGCGACCAATGCCTGCACCACCACCGAAATCTCGTTGCGCGATCTCAACTCCTGGGAAACCTTGATGGACGGTGGCATGGAGACCGTTCCAAAGGGCGGCGGCACCACCGGCGTCGGCGGTCTCATCTCGCCTGCGGCCTGCATTGCCGGGCCGGTGGACGGCTCGGCCGGCGTTTACGTGGTGTCTGTCGCCTGGCGCGGCACGGTGGCGATCGA
>Ga0209980_10002456_pt1 | contig 10063 bp, 12 predicted proteins | sample CR02metaG_FD_183611 | JGI IMG/M metagenome (GOLD analysis project Ga0209980, IMG submission 183611) | Deep subsurface microbial communities from Mariana Trench to uncover new lineages of life (NeLLi) - CR02 metaG (SPAdes) (version 2) | ecosystem: Environmental > Aquatic > Marine > Ocean trench...
AGCGCCCGGGCGTCGCCGGCCGGGTCGCAGGGCACGGTCTCCAGCTCGGGAACCCGGGCGCGGGCGTCCGCCAGCGGCAGGCCGGGGGCAAGCCCGCCGCGCTCGGCCGCGGCATCGACCGCAGCCAGCCGCAGACGCCCGCGTTCCCGATCGACCAGGACCAGCGGCCGGTCGCCGTGGGGGGCGGGCCCGGCCCTAGACGGCCCGGCATCGCCGGTCCGCGCCGCCGTCCACCCGCTCGCCACCCGGCCATCCGGCGCCCAGCGCCGGCGGTCGGTCGCGAAGCGCGGCAGCCATAGCGAAACCACCCGCCGCATCGTCCCACTCCAAACACCACTGCCCCGGCGCCGCGCCGCGGCAGCGCAGCAATTCGACCCGCCAGCGCGGCCGTTCCGGAAACCGGCCCCATTCACGCGCACCCGGCCCGCGCGCACCCGGCCCGCGCGTAAAGGGCAGCGCCTCGACCCGCCAGCGGGTGACCGCGGCCGAGGCCCCGGCGCGCGCGGGCCGCGCCGGGCGCAGGCCGCGGCGCAGCGCGAAGGCGGTGACCCCGCTGGCCTCGGCGGCGAGCTGCAGGCGCCGGCCGGGCCCGCGCTCGAGCGCGTCGAGCTCACCGACCACCGCGGCCAGGCGGGCGCAACGCAGGCCCTCCTCCATGGCCCAGAGCACCTCTGTCCCGGCCCCACCACCGGCGCGGACCTGGATCAGGCGCCCGGGGTCGAGCCCGAAGGCCCGCAGGCCGGGCGCGTAGAGGTCGCGCCAGGGGCTGACCCAGAGCACCGGCTTGTTGTCACGCCGCCGTTCCGGAACGGCATCCAGCAGGCGGGCGAGCAGGCCGGCGCAGAAGCCGGTCGCGGCGCCGTCGTCCCACTCGGCACGGCCGCCCTCGATCTCGTGCAGGCCGCCGAGCGGCAGGCCACCACCGGGCAGATGGGCGTCGAGTCCGGCGGCCCCGAGCGGCGCGACCCGGCGCCGCAGGCCGCCATAGGCCGCGCCGCGCTCGATGGCGCGGACCCGCGCGCGCAGGCCCGCGAGATCGCTTCCAGGGCCGCGATCGGGATCGCCGCCGGGATCGCCGCCGGGGCGGCGGCCCGGGGCGGCGGCCGGAGGCTGGGCGGGAGACAGGGAGGCGCGCATGACAGATCCGGTGTTCTCGATTGTTGTTCTTGCTTTGTTCTAATCGAGCCCGATCCCCGAGTCAAGCTGGCCGAGTCGAACTGGCCGAGTCCAACTGGACAGCCCGGGCGGGCTCCGGCAGGCTGCCGGGCCACCACCCCGTACGCCCAGACTGCCGCGCGCCCAGACTGCCGCGCGCCAAGACTGCCGCGCCCCAAGACTGCCGCGCCCCAAGATCGCCAAATTTCGGAGGACTCCCGGACCGCCATGTCGACGCCTTACCAGCACGGCAACTTCGCCGAGACGATCGGCTACCGCCTGACCGCCTGGCGCGAGCACGCGGCCGAGATCAGCCTCGAGGTCGACGCGCGCCACATGAACCGCAGCGGCCGCCTGCACGGCGGCGTGCTGGCGACCGTGATCGACGCCGCCTGCGGCTTCGCCGGTTGCTACCAAGCTCCGCCCGGCCAAGGCCGCCGGGCGCTGACGCTCTCGCTCACCACTCAGTACCTGCGCCCGGTCGCCGACGGCACGCGCCTGACCGCCACCGCCACGCGCAGCGGCGGCGGGCGGACGATCTTCTTCTCGAGCTGCGAGGTGCGCGACGCCGAAGGCCGCCTGGTCGCCACCGGCAGCGGCACCTTCAAGTACCGCTCGTAGCGGCCATCCACCCCCCCCACCGCCAATTCCACTTCGTTCAAACCGGCAGTAGATTTTTCGAATCAAATACCACCGACTCCGCGCATTACCCCAAAGTTCCCGAGCACGAACCATTGGAGGAGTCGGATGCACGAATCGATCGATACCCTGACCCTAGCCCGGCACATCGCCGAATTGGATATGACGGCCCGCCGGGCCGGAATTGAAATCGAACTCAGGACCGATTTCGGTCACCTGATGGAACTCTGCGAAACCTTGCCGGACAAGCCGACGCCGACCGCCATGTTCGACCCGATGAAGGCGGATATCGGCGGCCATAACGGCTTCTGGCTCAAGGGCACCGACCCGGCCACCGTCCCGGTTCACGTCCAAGCGGCCCGGATCTATGACATGAACGGAACCAACCTGGCCCGAGAATTTTCCAGCCTTCGCGCCTTCTATGCCAGCCCGGGTCTGGCCCCCGAGGACGAGCGCTGCGTCTGTGCCGCCCCCATGTTGGAGCGGATCACCGGGACGGTCTGTTACCATGGCGAACTTTGGGTCCGGGGCAAGAACCCAGATCTTCGGGGCCAGGCGTTGTCCGGCCCCCTGTCCCGGTTGCTGCTTGGCCTGGTACTGGCCCGGTGGAACCCTGACTACGTGGTCGCTTTCGGTTACGACCGATCCGTGAACCGGGGATTGCCGGCCCGGTTCGGTTACTGGCATATCCAGCCCCATGCGGTGCATTGGGTTCGGCCCGATCGAGACCAGCCGTTGGATGTCTGGCTCATGTGGCTGACCCGCCAGGACTTGGTCGACTTTATGCGGATGCCCGCATGAACGGAATCGCGATGTCCTGGGTGATATCGGACAGGCAGCAGAGTAGTGGCTCACCGTTATCCGCGGCGGCCCGAAACAGCAGGCGCTGGTAAGGCACCCAGAGCGGGTCCTTGCCCGGGCGGCGCATGATCGCGCGAATATGATCCAGCCGGGGCTCTCCGGTATCGAAAACGCCGGCGTAGCCCTTCATGACGCTGAAACTGTAACGCCGTCCCGGTTCCTCGATTTGATAGGGGCGGCCGCGGGCTTTGCGAATCCAGTCCTGCCCATAAACCCGGGCGCAGGCGGATTGCCGTCCCGCGTGGACCGAATCCCAGTGCCCGCCTCCGAATCGGCCATTCGGACGATAGATCATCAGCCGCGGCATCAATTCCGTGCACTCGCGGAGCGTCAGTTTGGAAGTCCGGTCGTCCGCCAGCCGCAAGGCGAGGCGCAGCGGCGAACCGACCGCGACCCGGGACGACAGCGGCTGCTCCACAGTCGTCGCCGTGTTCGCCAGCACCACGTCTCGGAAGCTTCTTACTTCGGTGATGCGGCGGGCGACCGCCGCCGCACTGGAATGGCGCTCGATATTCCAGGCTTGGTGAAAGAAGCGCAGCTCGACTGGACCGGGATGGCCTGCGGAGGCAACGAATTCCACGGTAGCATCCAGCGCGGTATCGTCCACCCGGTGCAGATCGAACTCGACCACGGTCCCAATGGGTTGCCGGGCAACCCGGACCATCCCCAGCCGGTGCAACGCGATGCGCCGAAACGTCCGATCCGCCTTTTCACCCGTATCGGGATCGTGCGGCCGAACCAGGCCCCAGAAGTTCCACGCGCCGTCATCGTCCACCCACCAGTGGCCAAACTTCGAACTTACCTCTTTGGAATTTCCCCACATTCCGGTCGTGACCACGGCATGCCGCCGCCGGCTACCGCGATGCCTTCTGCTTTGGAAGCGCGGCGATCAACCTGAACACCTGCTCCTTGATATCCTCATCGGGAAGATTGGCGAGGGCATGTGCCGCCCGGATCGTACGGTTGTCAAACGCACCCAACTCGTTGGTTCCCGCCGGAACCGCCTCCGCATCGAGCAAGTGTTCCACACCGTCGAAGAAATAGGTGATCTTCACGCCGAGCACGCGTGCGATCTTGTACAGCCGCCCGCCGCCGATACGGTTCCGCCCCTTCTCGTATTTCTGAATTTGTTGAAAGCTGATCCCGAGCTGGCCCCCGAGTTCGGTCTGGGTGAAGCCCGCCGCGACGCGGGCCTGTCTCAAGCGCGCGCCGATCTCGACATCGATTCTATCGCAAGCCATGCCTGTTTACACTCCAAATGAGAATATAGTCCACAAATTCAATTCCTTTTATATTTTAGCATGGCTTCTCGATCTAGAAAAGATCGCTAAATTCTTCTATCATTGAGAGAGACATCCCGGTTCGTCGAAGGGACACCGAGTTGGATTTCGCCACGGTTTTGGCCTTCATGGTCGCCACGGCAATAATTGTGGCGATACCGGGTCCGAGTATCTTGATGATCGTTGCCGCCGGTGTTGCCGGCGGCCGCCGGGCCGCGGTCGGCGCCGTGTTCGCGATCACCGCCGCCGACGTGCTCCTCATCGCCTTGGTGGCGGGCGGTTTCGGCGCAATCGCGGAGCTTGGGGGTGCCGCGATCGATTGGCTGACCGCGATCGGCGGCCTGGTTCTCGTCGGGCTCGGCTTGCTGATGTTTCGGGCCCGCTGGAAGGACGCCAGCCCCCAGGGTAGCGTCCACGTCTACTCGCTCGGCAGCTTTGTCGCAACCATCGCGAACCCCAAAAGCCTGTTGTTCTTCGCGGCCTTCCTGCCTCAGTTCGTGGACGCCTCCAGGCCCGCGATGCCGCAATATCTGACCCTTACGGCCTTGTTCATCCTGGCGGCGACGCCGGTTGGCCTGGCCTATGCGCTGGGCACGGGATGGCTGACGGAACGCGGCGGACCGTTCGGTCACATCCGCGTGCATGGCCCCCGTCTTGCGGGCCTCTGCCTCATCGCGGTCGGCGCAGCCGGCATGGGACGCGTCTTGTTGTAACCCGAAAGCGGGACGGCAATCCTGGAACACGAGGCCCGGATCACGGGGCTCGGATCACGGGGTCCGGATCACGGGGCCCGGATCACGAAGACCGCACAGCAGCCACCTCGCGCCCCGCGTCGATCTCCCGGCGCAAGGCCCGGGCGGCGGCTTCGGGGTCTTGGGCGCCGCAGATCGCCGAGACCACGGCGATGCCGTCGGCGGCGCTACTCCCAGCAATGTACTGGGCGGCCATGACCTGGGCGGCGTTGCGGGCGCCGATGCCGCCGATCGCCACCACCGGCAGCGGTGCCAGTGTCGCGGCCAGCGCGGCCAGGCCGGCGATCCCGATCGGCGGGCCCGCATCGGGCTTGGTCGCGGTGGCGTAGACCGAGCCGATGCCGACGTAGTCGGCCAGGCCCTGGTCGACGCGCGCCGCCTCCTCCGGCGTGCCGGCGGAAACCCCGATCAGCGCGTCCGGCCCGAGGATCGCCCGCGCCCGCACCGCGTCCAGGTCGTCCTGGCCCAGGTGCACCCCGTCGGCGCCGGCGGCCTGGGCGGCCTCGACCCGGTCGTTGATGATGAGCGGCACGCCGAGCGGCGCGAGCCGGCTTTTGAGCGCGCGCGCCGCTGCGACCAGCTCGGCATCGGGAACCGCCTTCTCGCGCAGCTGCACCAGGGTCGCACCGCCGCGCACCGCTGCGGTCACGACCTCGTCGAGCGACCGGCCCTGGGTCACGTCGGAGCCGACTATGAGATAGAGGGTGAGATCGAATGCCGGTTTCGCGCTCAAGTTCGTTGGCCTTCAAATGGGGTCCGCGGCCGGGCGGCCGAGCCTCAGTGATAATACCAAGGAGCGCTGATAATGACCCCTAGAGACGGCTTCCCCAATGCTTTCGGGCTGGGGCTTTCGGGCTGGGGCTTTCGGGCTGGGGCTTTCGGGCCGCCCAAGGCTTGCGGACGGGGCCCGTGGCTCGCCATGCCCGGCATCGCCACGCCACGCGCTCCTGGCCGAAAACCCCAACCTGGAGCATGGGGGGAAGCCGTCTCTAGGGGTCATTATCAGCGCTCCTTGGTATAAGCCCGGCTTTGGGCTTTTGCCAAGCTGTCGCTTCGCCGATAATGACCTGCGGCCGTGCCGCGACCGTGCAAGGAATCCGCCCGCCATGCCCAAGGCCCCTGCCATCAGCCCTGGCCCCGAGATCAGCGACACCGCCCGCACCACCGCCGGTACGCTGATGGACATCGAGGCCATCCTGTTCCGGCCCGAGGACCCGTTCATCTTTACCTCGGGCCGCGCCAGCCCGGTCTACGTCGACTGCCGCAAGATCATCTCCTTTCCCGAGGCGCGCAACCGCCTGATGGCGCTCGCCGTCGAGCTGGTCGAGACCGAGATCGGCGCCGCCGCCATCGACGTGGTGGCCGGCGGCGAGACCGCCGGCATTCCCTACGCCGCCTGGATCGCCGATCGCCTCGACAAGCCCATGATCTACGTGCGCAAGAAGCCCAAGGGCTTCGGCCGCAATTCCCAGATCGAGGGCAGCTTCGCCGACGGCGCGCGGGTGCTGCTGGTCGAGGACCTGGCCACCGACGGCGGCTCCAAGCTCAACTTCGTCGAGGCGATCCGCCAGGCCGGCGGCGAGGTCGCCCATGCCTTCGTGGTGTTCCACTACGGCATTTTCCCCCAAAGCGTCGCAGTCCTGGCCGAACACGGCGTGACCCTGCACGCGCTCGCCACCTGGTGGGACGCCCTCGCGCTGGCCGAGGAGCGCGGCTACCTCGCGGCCGACGGCTTGGCCCAGGTACGCGCCTTCCTCGAAGACCCGGAGACCTGGTCCGCCGCCCACGGCGGCAAGACCAGCGCCGAGATCGCCGCCGGTGGGTAAGCGGCGGTCCTTGTTGTCCTCCAGCAAGATACCGACGGTCTGCGGAACACGACGCCAAGGAAGAGGACGCAAAAAATGCTCGAAGTCTGGGGACGGCGAAACGCGAGCAACGTGATTCCGGTGATGTGGGCGATCGGCGAGATGGGCATCACATATCTGCGCCACGATGTCGGAGGATCGTTCGGAGGTCTGGATACCGCGGAGTATCGAGCCATGAATCCAAACGGAAGGATTCCGACCATCACCGATGATGGCTGCACCCTGTGGGAATCGAACGCCATCATCCGATATCTCTCGGCAAAATACGGCGAGGGCAGCCTGTGGAATCCGGACCCGGCAATCCGCTCCTTGGCCGATCGCTGGATGGAGTGGTTCAAGACCACGGCCTATCCGCACTACGTCAAGCTCTTTTGGGCGATCGTGCGGACCGAACCGGCGCATCGCGATCCCGCCGTCATTGCCGCCTCGGCGACGGCGCTCGGCGACTCGTTGCAGATTCTCGACGCGCAGCTGGCGACCCATCCCTACGTCGCGGGAGACGGTCTGACCATGGGGGACATTCCGTTCGGACCGGCCGCCTATCGGTACTTCAACTTGGGCATCGAGCGACCCGAGCTGCCCAATGTAAGCGCATGGTACCGACGGCTTTGCGACAGATCGGCGTACCAGGAACACGTCATGATTCCCTTCGGTCGCAATCCGGCCGAGTGGGACACGCTCGAGCGCGCAGGGCCGCCATGACAAGAGGGCTCGCGTTCGATGCTTCGGCCATGGTGAATGAATCGCGTAACGCGCACGGTGAGCCCGCGAGCTTGAGCGCCGCATGACGGCCGCCACGACCGATACCGACGTCGCCATCGTCGGCGCCGGTGCGGCCGGGCTGGCCGCGGCGAGGACGCTCACCGAGCTCGGTGTGCCCTTCGTGCTGCTCGAGGCGGCGCACCGCATCGGCGGCCGCGCCTATACCGAGGAGGTCGCCCCCGGCGCACCTTTCGACCTGGGCTGCCACTGGATGCATTCGGCGAGCCGCAACCCCTTCGTCGCGATCGCCGATGCTCACGGCTTCGACTACGACAAGCTCTGGACCAATCGGCGCATGGTCATTGGCGGCGCCTGGGCCAGCGCGGCCCAGGAGGCCGAGCGCGACGCCTTCATGGCGGAAAACTCCGAACGAATCGCCCGCGCCGCCGCGGCCGGCCCCGATCGCGCCGCCGCCGAGGTCACCGAGCGCGCGAGCCGCTGGACGCCGCTCTACGACTATTTTTTTTCGAATTGGACCTCGTTCGACGTCGACCAGGTCTCGATCGTCGATCTAGAGACCTACACTGATACCGAGGAGAACTGGCCACTCAAGCAGGGCTACGGGGTGCTGATCGCCCGCCACGCCGCCGGTGTTCCGGTCACCCTCAACGCCCAGGTGACCGCCATCGATTGGACGGGCAAGGCGCTGCGCTTGACCACCCCCAAGGGCGAGGTCCGGGCCAAGAGCGTCATCGTGACGGTCTCGACCGGCATCCTGGCCGGCGGCCATATCCGCTTCGATCCGGCGCTGCCCGACTGGAAGCAGGAAGCCGTCGCCGGCCTGCCGCTCGGCAACCACAACCGCATCTGCCTGATCTACGACCGCGACGTCTTCGGCGCGGAGGCGCCGCGCTTTGCGACTCTGCTCAACGAGGGTGCCGAGCCCATGAGCTTCACGATCCGGCCGTTCGGCTACGACTACGTGGTCGGGCTGACCGGCGGCCGCTTCGCCGACTGGCTCGAGCGCGCCGGGGTCGACGTGTCGGTCGACCTCGCCAAGGAGAACCTGAAGCAGGCCTTCGGCGCCGACATCGTCACACACGTGGTCGGCCACAATGTCACCGCCTGGCGCGGCGACCCTTGGGTCCGCGGCGCCTATTCCGCCGCCCTGCCCGGCCAGGCGGCGCAGCGCCCGCGCCTGGCCGAGCCGCTCGACGGACGCCTGTTCTTCGCCGGCGAGGCGACCTCACCCGAGTCCTACTCGACCGCCCACGGCGCCCACCTGACCGGCATCGACACCGCGTACGAGGTCGCCCGGGCGTTGGGTAAAAGGGACTAACCCGCGGGTATCGCCGGCGTCGATGGGGATCGCGCCGCCGGTGATCTGGCGCACGGCCTCGGAGGCCAGGGAGGCGACCAGCTTGGCGACCTCCTCGGGGGCGGTCAGGCGCCCGGTCGGCGCCTCTGCCGTGGCCGCGCGCCGCGCCGCCCACCAGGCCCCTTCCCGAGGGAGCACCGCGGCCCACAGGGCCCCCCCGGTCCCGTTCCGCTTTTTTTTGAAGTGCCGCCGCGCCTTTGCCCTCGACCCCCGGCGCGCTGAAAGCGATAATCGTCGAGGGAATCATCGCCCCTGCGGGCAAACCAGCCGGCGGCGCCAGCCACGCCGCCGCGTGATGCGAAGGAGCGGCCGATGAGCGGGATCGAGACCTTCCAGATGTACATCGGCGGAAAGTGGTGCGAGCCCGCTTCCGGCGAATACTTCGAGTCCTACAACCCTTTCACCGGCCAGGTCTGGGCCCGGATGCCGCGCGGCACCGAAGCGGACGCCGAGCGCGCGGTCGAAGCGGCGCGGACCGCCTTCACCTCCGGCGACTGGCCAAAGCTCAACGCGACCCAGCGCGGCGCCCTGCTGCGGCGCCTGGGCGATTTAATCGCCGAGCGCGGGCAGGAATTGGCCGAGATCGAGGTGCGGGACAATGGCAAGCTCCTGGCCGAGATGGCCGCGCAGCTCCGCTACCTGCCCCAGTGGTACTATTACTTCGGCGGCCTGGCCGACAAGATCGAAGGATCGGTGATCCCGATCGACAAGCCGGACACCTTCAACTTCACCCGCCACGAGCCTTTGGGCGTGGTGGTCGCGATCACGCCGTGGAACTCGCCGCTGTTGCTCGCCGGCTGGAAGCTGGCGCCGGCGCTGGCGGCCGGCAACACCGTGGTGCTCAAGCCCTCGGAGTTCACCTCCGCCTCCTCGCTGGCGTTCGCCAAGCTGATCGAGGAGGCCGGTTTCCCGCCCGGCGTGGTCAACGTGGTGACCGGCTTCGGCGCCGAAGTGGGCGCGCCGCTGGTGGCCCACCCCCTTGTCGCCAAGGTCGCCTTCACCGGTGGCGAGATGACTGGCCAGCGGGTCTACGAAAGCGCGGCCGCGGGGCTCAAGAAGGTCAGCCTGGAACTCGGCGGCAAGTCGCCCAACATCGTGTTCGACGACGCCATCCTGGACAACGCGGTCAAGGGCGCCATCGCCGGCATCTTCGCGGCCACCGGCCAGACCTGCATCGCCGGCTCGCGGCTGTTGGTCCAGGAGTCGATCCACGACGACTTCGTCGAGCGCCTGGTCGCCTTCGCCAAGACCGCGCGCATGGGCGACCCCATGCTGCCCGGCACCCAGGTCGGCCCGGTCACCACCCAGCCCCAGTTCCAGAAGATCCTGGGCTATCTGGAGGTGGCCAAGAACGAGGGCGCGGTCTGCGTGCTCGGTGGCGCCAAGGCGGTGCGGCCCGAATGCGGTGCGGGCTGGTTCGTCGAGCCGACC
>Ga0209980_10002458_pt1 | contig 10062 bp, 8 predicted proteins | sample CR02metaG_FD_183611 | JGI IMG/M metagenome (GOLD analysis project Ga0209980, IMG submission 183611) | Deep subsurface microbial communities from Mariana Trench to uncover new lineages of life (NeLLi) - CR02 metaG (SPAdes) (version 2) | ecosystem: Environmental > Aquatic > Marine > Ocean trench >...
GCCGCAGACGCGCCGTAACCCCTGGTCGCCCTTCGGGTTGGGGCGGTTTCGGGCACGCTGCGGCGTTGACGCTCCTCAACGATGACACCGCATCGCCTGTGTCGCGCCGCCTTGTAGCGCACCCGAAAGCGCTCCCAACGCGACCCGCAGGACTTCTACCACGGGCTGCTAGCCCCCTGCCTGTCCTACTCGCTGTCGGTCGAGGCCGCGGTGCCGTCGGTGCGACTCACTTCGAGGGCATGGACGTGGTTGCCTCTCACCTCGGTGACCCGCAGCTCGAGAGGACCCAAGCGTACGATATCTCCGGACACGGGACGCCGACCCAGTTCGGAGAGCACGATGCCGGCCACCGTGTCTTCGTCGCGTTCGCTGAATTCCACGCCGAGTGCCTGTTCCAGGTCTTCCACGAGTGTCGATCCCGCTACCGAGTAGAGTCCGCCCGAAAGCTGCACGATCTCGGGCGTTTCGAGATCGAACTCGTCCTGGATCTCACCGACGAGCTCCTCGATCACGTTCTCGAGGCTGACGATTCCGCTTACGCCGCCATACTCGTCCAGGACCGCTGCGAGATGGACCCTTTCGGTGCGCATGCGTCGCAGCAGCCGGTCCAGCGCAAGAGTCTCGGGCACGAAGAGGATCTCTCGCTGGACCTCGGTGAGCGAGGTCGGCGTCGGAACCGCACGAAAAATATCCTTGATGTGGACCAGACCCAGGATGTGATCGAGGTCGCCGTCGCAGAGCGGGAAGCGCGTGTGTCCCGACTTTCTAGCGAGATCGATGTTTTCCGTCACCGAGCGCTGGGTGGACAGATAGATCACATCCCGGCGCGGCACCATGATCTTGCGAGCCGGCATTCGTGAGAATGTGAAGACGTTGTCGAGGATACGCCGCTTCTGGCGACTGAGACGGGCGTCGGCCGTCGACGCCAGAAGCAAGCGCAGTTCTTCTTCGTCATGGCTGACCTCTTTGCCATCGAGCGGTTCGACGCCGAAGAGCTTGAGGATTCGGTTGGCCGCCCAGTTCAGCACCCAGATCGCCGGGTAGGTCGCTCTGTAGAACAGGAAGAGAGGAATCGCAATCCATAGGCCGGTGGGCTTCGGTCTTCTGATGGCAAGCGACTTGGGTGCCACCTCGCCGATCACGATGTGAAGGACGGTGATGACAAGAAACGCGGCTCCCAGGCTGACCGAGTGAACCAGGGCTGGTGTGGCGCCCGGGATCTTGGTGACCAGTGGTTCCAGGAGCCAGACGAACGCCGGCTCGCCGACCCAACCCAACCCCAGGCTGGCCAGAGTGATGCCAAGCTGGGTGGCCGAAAGATACGTGTCGAGGCGGTCGAGCATGTGCTTGGCAAGCTTTGCCCGGCGGTCGTCGTTACGCAGCTCTGGTGCCAGTTGAGTCGGCCGGAGCTTGACCAGCGCGAACTCGGCGGCGACAAAGAAGCCATTGAGGAGCACCAGGAAAAGGCCGAGGGCCAGTCCCAGCCAGGGATCCATTCCGAGCGAGCCCGGGAGGCCGCTGGCGACGACGAAAACCGAACTCACCGGCGATCCGGCGATCGGCTCGCCATCGGGTCAGGCGTCAAGCTGGGATCAGGAGGGTCGGAGTCGGGTTCCATGCGGGCAGGCAGAGCCTAGCACAGCGAAAACCGGTGGTCTTGCCATCCATTGCGGGCTTGCCCATGGCAGAATTCGTGTTGGCTGTTCAAACCATCATGATTCAGAGTCTCCAGCGAACACGACTGCCAACTGTGCTCGCGTTTTGTCTGTGCGCGTGGTCACCGTTTCGGGTATCGGGGGCTGGCACCCAAGCTCTTCGTTTTCGCGAGGTCTCGAGCGATTGGGGGCTCGAGTTCCGTCATCACCACGGGGGCAGCGGCAAGTACTACATGGTCGAGACCATGGGTTCCGGCGTCGTACTCTTCGACTTCGATAACGACGGCGACACCGATGTGTTTTTTGTCGACGGCGGCGCCCTCCCGGGTTACCGGGGTGAGCCGGCCCGCTCGTGGCTGTTCCGCAATGACGGTGGTCATAGGTTTGTCCCGGTGATCGAAGCCGGTATCGATCCCACCGGCTACGGCATGGGCGCGATCGCCGGCGATGTCGATCGCGATGGCGATCTCGATCTCTATGTCACCGAGTTCGGCCGCAACGAGCTCTTCCTGAACCAGGGCGACGGCACGTTTCGAGTGGTGCCTCGAGCCGATGAAGTCGCTGACGCCGCTGGCGAAGATTACGCCGGCGATCCGTCATGGTCCACGTCCGCGGCGTTCGCGGATGTAGACCTCGACGGCGACCTCGATCTCTATGTCGCCAACTATGTCGATTTCACTCTTGCCACCAACAGACCGTGTGGAGACTTGAGCCGAGGACTGCGCTCCTACTGTCATCCGGACGCCTACGATGGCGTGCCGGACTCCTTTTGGATCAACGACGGGCACGGTGTGTTCTCACGTGCCACCGGGGCCGAGCCCGATGGCGAACCCGGCAAGGGGCTGGGGGTGATTTTTCTCGACCAGGACGGCGATGGAATGCCGGATCTCTACGTCGCCAACGACATGACCGCGAATCTGCTGTTTCGCAATCGAGGGCAAGGGCGATTCGAGGAAGAGGGACTGGCCAGCGGAGTCGCCTACAGTGAACGTGGCGAGCCCGAGGCCGGAATGGGCGTCGCTGCCGGTGATCTCGACGGTGACGGTCAGGTCGAGATCTTCGTCACCCATCTGGATCGGCAGTCGAACGCGCTCTATGGCCGCCGGGAGGAGGGCTTCTACGTCGACAGGCGGCGCGCGGCGGGCATCGTCGAGCCCTCGTACGACAAGGTCGGCTTCGGGGTCGTCTTCGCCGACCTCGACAACGACGCCGACTTCGACGTCGTAGTCGCCAACGGGCACATCATTCACAACATCGAGGAGTGGGAAACTGGATCGACCTATCGGCAACCGAACCAGATTTTCATCAACGACGGGACCGGGCGTCTTGCCGAGGCGGCGCACGCGGGGCTGAGCGTGGTGCGATCGAGCCGCGGACTTGCTACCGGCGACCTGGACGGCGACGGCGATCTGGACCTGGTGATCAGCAACTCGAACGAGGAGTCCGAGGTCTACGAGAATCTGACCGCGACGAGGCACTGGGTCGAGGTCGCCCTTCGCGGTCGAGCCTCCGATCGATTCGGTATTGGGAGCCGGGTTCGCCTGTCTGCCGGCGATCGGGATCAGATGCTGGAAATGAGGACGGGCTCGTCCTATCTGTCCCAGAATCCGCTGGTGCTGCACTTCGGGGTGGGCGACTTGGACCGGATTGCGAGGCTCGAAATCCTCTGGCCCTCCGGCAGGAGGCACCAGGTGCGGGACCTGCCGGCCGGGCGGCGGTTCGTGTTCTACGAATCTCCTGCCGCAGAGCCCGCGACCAATTGACAGTGAGCGAGGGCGGTTGTAAGTTCGCTGGGCTCGGGCGGCGGTCGATGCTCGCTCGAGGCACTGGTTTCCGGCATCGATGAGGTTCTAGGCCCGTAGCTCAGCTGGTTAGAGCGCTACGTTGACATCGTAGAGGTCAGCGGTTCGAGTCCGCTCGGGCCTACCATTTTCGGGGAATTCCGGGGGGACAGCTACTTGATTCGAACGTAAAGAGTTGCCAGCGGGAATTCGGAGATTCGGGTGAATCTGTTGTTCCCAGCACGTCTAGGCGCTTAGCTCAGCTGGTTAGAGCGCTACCTTCACACGGTAGAGGTCAGCGGTTCGAGTCCGCTAGCGCCTACCACCTCCCTCGCGCTCGAAAGAAAACCATGCCGCCATCCGATTCGATCCAGCTCACCCTGCCCGACGGTTCGATACGCGAGGTTTCGAAGGGCACCACACCACTGGAGGTTGCCGCCTCGATCGGGCCGCGGTTGGCCCAGGACGCGATCGGCGCCGAACTCGATGGCGGCGTTGTCGACCTGCGGACTCCACTCGATCGTAGCGGCGCGTTTCGGCTGTTCACTTCCAAGAGCCCCGAATCCGGCGACTTTCTTCGCCACAGCGCGGAGCACGTTCTGGCTGATGCCGTCAGGCGGTTATGGCCGGAGGTCGAGATCGACGCCGGTCGTCAGGATCACTCCGAGAAGTTCCAGTACGACTTTCGCTTTCCGCGCGCGTTCTCGCCCGAAGATCTCGAGAAGATCGAGAACAAGATGCGTCAGATCCTGGCCGAGAACAGCGTCTTCGAGCGCGTCGAGGTGAGCCGGGAGGAGGCCGCCCAGCTGTTTGCCGACATGGGCCAGAACTTGAAGATCGAGAGGCTCCAGGATATCCCCGAGGGCGAGACGATCACCGTGTATCGGCACGGTGATTTCGCCGATCTCTGTCGTGGGCCCCACGCGCAGCGCGCCGGGCAGATCAAGGCGATCAAGCTGCTCGAGACGTCGGGCGCCTACTTCCGAGGCGACGAGTCGGGGGAGATGCTGCAGCGGATCTACGGTACCGCCTTTGGCAGTCAAGAAGAACTCGACGAGTATCTCGAGAGAATCGAGCAGGCCAAGTTGCGGGATCATCGCCGGTTGGGACCCGAGTTGGATCTCTTCAGCTTCAACGAGCACGCACCGGCGAGCCCGTTTTTCCACCCCAAGGGGGCGTTTATTTACAATGCCCTTATCGACTATGTGCGCGAACTCAATCGCGACAACGGCTACCTGGAGGTGGTGACTCCACAGATCCTCGATGTCGATCTCTGGCGCACCTCCGGTCACTACGACAACTACCGCGACGTGATGTACTTTGTCGAGGCGGATGAGCGCCAGTACGCGGTCAAGCCGATGAATTGCCCGACGCACTGCTTGATCTATGCGAATTCCCTGCGCTCGTATCGGGACCTGCCGATCCGCTACGCCGACTTCGGGCGATTGCATCGCTACGAGCGTAGCGGCCAGACCTCCGGACTCACCCGTGTGCGCTCTTTCACCCAAGACGACGCCCACGTCTTTTGCACTCCGCAGCAGGTCGAGGCCGAAGTTCTGTGCGCGGTGTCGATCATCCGCGATATTTACTCGACCTTTGGCTTCGACGAGCTTCTGATCGAACTATCGACTCGGCCCGAGAAGCGTCTGGGCTCCGACGAACTCTGGGACCGGGCCGAAAAGAATTTGGCGGCGGCGCTCGAGGGCGCCGGCATCGAGCATGAGGTCAACGAGGGCAACGGTGCGTTCTACGGTCCCAAGATCGACTTCCAGGTCAAAGACGCGATCGGCCGTTCCTGGCAGCTCGGAACCGTGCAGCTTGATTACCATCTACCGGAACGCTTCGGACTGGCATACATCGGCGAGGATGGCGCCGAGCACCGGCCGGTGATGATTCACCGCGCCATGCTGGGTTCGATCGAGCGTTTTCTGGCTATTTTGATCGAGCACACCGCCGGCGCCTTCCCGATCTGGCTGGCACCGATTCAGGCGGTGGTGCTGCCGGTGTCGGACAAGGTTCACGAGTACGCCGCAGCGGTGCGTGACGATCTCAACGAGGCCGGAGTGCGTGTGCAGCTCGACGACCGCAACGAAAAGCTCGGCTACAAGATCCGAGAGGCGCAGCTCCAGAAGATCCCGTACATGCTGGTGGTGGGCGCCCGCGAAGTGGAGTCTGAGACCGTCGCCGTGCGACCACGCTCCGGCGACGATCTGGGAGCGCTTTCGGTCTCTGATGTCGCCGAGCGAATCACCAAGCTCTCCGCGAGTCGCAGCCGCGAGTTGTAGCCGGGAGGTTTTCTGGGTCCCGCCGAGGGGCTTGGAAACGCCGATCCGCGCTTGCCAAGGGAAACCGGAGCACGGCACAGCTCCTCGGCCTGCGAAAAAGGTGATCGGGCCATTTTCGTGCTACACTTCGCGGCTCCGGCCGGAGGCCCGATCCGCGGCCGGGACAGTCGAGGAGCCAATCAGTGCCTAAACAAAAGACCCATCGAGGCGCCGCCAAGCGCTTCAAGATTTCGGCAGGCGGCAAAGTTATCCGCCACCATTCGATGCACTCCCACATCCTGACCAAGAAGACCACCAAGCGCAAGCGCAAGCTTCGCCAGCAGACGGTCACCACCGGCAAGATGGCACGCAACATCAAAGAGATGTTGCACGGCTAGCGAGATAACCTTAGAAGAGACTCGTCCGGAACGAACCTGTCCGGCGGTCCGCACCGAGCGAGCGCAGAATCCACAGCTCGGTGTCATACCAGCTCCAACCTGAGCGAGCAAGACAAGGAAACGAGGTTCAAGATGTCTCGAGTAAAACGCGGAAACAAGAGGACCCAACGCCGAAAGAAGGTGCTCAAGGCGGCCAAGGGCTACTACGGCACCAAATCCCGGGCCTATCGCATCGCGAAGCTGGCCGTAGACCGCTCTCGCCAGTTTGCCTACCGTGACCGGCGTCAGAAGAAACGCAACTTTCGTGGCCTGTGGATCATCCGGATCAACGCCGCGGCGCGACTCAACGGCCTTTCGTACAATCGACTGATCGACGGCCTCAACAAGGCCGGGTGCGAGATCAACCGCAAGATGCTGGCCGATCTCGCCGTGCGTGATCCGGAGGCCTTCTCCGACTGGGCCAACCTGGCCAAGCGGACGCTCGAGAGTGCCGTCGCAGCGGCCGGCTGAGTCGGTGACCGCGGAGTAAGCGGTGCCGCACGACTCGTCCGATCTCGCGCAACACCTCGAAGAATTCGAGCACGAGGCCTCTGCGGCGACGGATCGGGCCTCGTGGGAAGAGTTGCGGCTGAAATGGTTGGGCCGCAGGCGCGGGATCGTCCGCGACTTGCTCTCTCAACTCGGTAGCATCGAGCCCGAGCGGCGCAAGAGCTTCGGACAGGCCGTCAACCGCCTCAAGAATGCGGTCGAGGCCCGGGTCCAGGAACTGGACGGCGAGTTGACGGCTCGCGAGAGGGCTGCATCCCGGCAGTCGGCCGCGGTGGATGTCTCGCTTCCCGGCCGACCGCCTGCGGTCGGCACGGTCCATCCGGTGAGCTTGGTTGTTCGCGAGATCGTCGAGATCTTCGCCGGCCTCGGATTCAGCGTCGCCGAAGGGCCGGAAGTCGAGGATGATTTTCACAACTTCGAGGCGCTCAACTTTCCTGAAGACCACCCGGCGCGCGAAGAGCAGGACACTCTTTTTCTCGAAGACGGTCGCTTGCTGCGTACCCACACCTCACCGGTGCAGATCCGTACGATGCTCGATCGCGAGCCGCCGATTCGTGTTATCTGTCCCGGCCGGGTCTACCGCAAAGACAACGACCTGACGCATTCGCCGATGTTTCATCAGGTCGAGGGTCTGGCTGTGGGCCGGGGAATTACCTTTGGCGATCTCAAGGGCACCCTCGAGGCCTTCATCCATCGACTGTTCTCTCGCGAGACCGGCGTGCGCCTGCGGCCGAGCTACTTTCCGTTCACCGAGCCCTCGGCCGAAGTCGACATCACCTGTCCCTTCTGTTCGGGCCGGGGCTGCCGGGTGTGTTCGGAGACCGGCTGGATGGAGATCCTGGGCTCGGGAATGGTCAACCCGCGAGTGCTCCAGCACTGCGGTATCGATCCTGCCATCTACACCGGTTTTGCCTTTGGTCTGGGCATTGATCGGGTCGCGATGATTCGTTTCGGAATACCCAATATTAGGCTTCTCTTCGACAGCGACGAGCGCTTGTTGCGCCAGGTGCGCGGGTAAGTAGCGGAGGCTGACGATGCAGTTCTCCCGTAACTGGCTTTCCGAGTACGTCGAGCTCCCGGACACGTTCGAGGCCCTGGCCGAGGGGCTGACCGCTGCGGGGCTGGCCGTCGCGGGCAGCAAGACCGTAGAAGACGACATTCTCTTCGACATCGACGTCACCAGCAACCGTCCCGATTGCATGAGTCATCTCGGGGTCGCGCGCGAGGTGAGCGCGATTTTCGGGGTTCCGGTCGAGTCACCCCAAGCTCCGGCGCCGGGAGCGGTCAAGGTCGAGTCGAACAGCTGGGGTTCGATCACGATCGAGGACACCGACGGCTGCGCACGCTACGTCGGTGTGGTGGTGCGGGGAGTCCAGGTTGGGGCGAGCCCGGATTGGCTCAAGGCCAGGCTCGAAGCCGTGGGCTTGCGGTCGATCAACAACATCGTCGATGTCACCAACTTCGTGCTGTGGGAGTACGGCCAGCCGCTCCATGCCTTCGATGCCGACAAGTTGCAAGGTGAGCACATCGCTGTCCGCTCCGCCCGCAAAGGCGAGTCTCTGACCACCTTGGACGGAGAGCGACGTGAACTCGACTCTCAAATCCTGGTGATTGCCGACGCCCAGCATGCCGTGGCGCTCGCCGGCATCATAGGTGGCCTCGACACGGAGGTGACCGCGGCCTCGAAGAACGTGTTGATCGAGAGTGCTTTCTTCGAGCCGACCCGGGTTCGTAACGGTGCCAAGAAACTCGGGATCCATACCGATGCCAGCCATCGCTTCGAACGGGGCGCGGATCTCGAGTGCTGCCTCGAGGCGGCGTTGCGAGCCGCCGAGTTGATCCGTGAACTGACCGGCGGAGAGGTCGATCCGGACGCGATCGACGTCCGCGCGGGCATGACCGAACCGCTCGAGGGGAGCTTCTCGCTGGCCGGTTTGTGCGCCTTCTCGGGAGCCGAGATCGACGAGAGCTTCGCAGTCGAGCGGCTGGAGCGGCTCGGCTTTACGCTCCATCCTATCGACGGGCAGGAGGCGGCGTGGAGGGTCGAGGTGCCGTCCTGGCGGCGCCACGATTTCGAGACGGATTCCGCGGGAGCTGTCTATCCGGCTTATTTCTACGAGGAAGTGCTCAGAATGTTCGGGCTGGACGCCATTCCCTCGACCTTGCCTGCTATCGAGGGACCGGACCGGGGCTCCGGTCGCTCTCATCGCCGCCGTGAAGATCTGCGTAGATTCCTGGCGGCTACCGGCCTGGCCGAGACGGTGACCTACTCCTTTGGCTCGGCCGCCGCCGAAGCGCGATTCGAGAATCTCGTGGAGGGGCCATCGCTCAAAGTCGAAAACGCACTGTCGGAGCAATACGCCTTCTTGAGGAGATCGCTGCTGCCGAATCTGGTCGAGGGTGCTCTGTTCAACTTGCGCCGGGAAGCACAGGCGGTGAGGCTGTTCGAGTTCGGTCATTTGTTTCCGGCGGCCGGGGCCGAAGTCGATGCCCTCGGCATCGTCTTGGGCGGCACGTTGGGTAGTCCGTGGCGGCGCGATGTCACCCAGGATCTCTTCGACCTCAAGGGGATCTTCGAAGAGCTCGGGTGCGAACAGGGAGCGGCGCTGGAGTTCGAGCCTCGGTCGATCGCAGGGTTCGTAAGCGGCACCAGCGCCGAGGTGATTCTTGTTTCCGATGCCCAGGACCGCCGTCGGATCGGGTATCTGGGACGGGTCGACGAGGAGGATAGTCCGGTAGCTCTGTACGCGGGGGAAATCGAGATCGAGGTCCTGGACCGCAAGGCTTCCGACACGGTCTGTGTGCCGTCGCGATACCCCGGGGTGACGGTGGATCTGACCCTGACCCACTCGGTGCAAACGTCGTGGAAGTCGATCGCAGACGCGATTCGAAAGCTTGGATCAGATGGCTTGGCGAGTTTCGAGATGATCGACAGGTATCAAGGGGCAGGCGTTCCCGAGGGCGCGGTCAACACGACGGTCGCCTTTCGCTATAACGCAGAGGATCGTTCGCTGACCCAGGAAGAAGTCAACCAACACCACGATCGAATGAGACAAGAACTCGAAAGGAGATTTCGCTCGGACGCGGCGCGCAGCTGAGCTTTTTTATGGACTCAATGAAAGAACTCGAAAAGCAGGCGGAGCGGCTCCTCGGCGAGCTGACCGAACTGCGGCGGAATAATCGACTTCTCGCGGCGCGAGTCAAGAAGCTCGAAAAGGTCGCCGAGGGCTCGAGTAGCTCCGAGAGCCGTGCGCGGGAGAGATCTGAGGTCAAACGCCGCCTGGAGCACTTGGTTCACAGACTCGAAACGCTCGATTCGGACTAGTAACTAGTCTCTACCCAAAGAAAAAGCCGGAGGCTCGGCGAAGACGACCAGCCGAAGAAACCAACGCTGATGAGATCGAGAGACTGCAAG
>Ga0209980_10002459_pt1 | contig 10059 bp, 6 predicted proteins | sample CR02metaG_FD_183611 | JGI IMG/M metagenome (GOLD analysis project Ga0209980, IMG submission 183611) | Deep subsurface microbial communities from Mariana Trench to uncover new lineages of life (NeLLi) - CR02 metaG (SPAdes) (version 2) | ecosystem: Environmental > Aquatic > Marine > Ocean trench >...
GATCGGCTAGGGAACATCCCCCGGCAGGGTCCCTCTTCGGACGACGTTCGTGCCGTCGTCAATTCGTGCTCACCGAAAGAGCACGACACCCTGGAAGGCCGGGAGGAACGGAACCCGTTGTGGAGATAGGGGGGTGGGGGTCGCGCGAGATGCCGATGGAAATAAGCAGCCTCGTCGAGGTTTCAAAACACCCTGCCGGTTGCCCATGTGTTACCCGAAGCCGGTGGTGCCGCCATAGATGCGCTCCCAACTATCTGACTTATAATACTTTTCGCGGGAAAAGGGAGGGTGGGCGCGGCTCGGTTTGAACCCGCGACCCCGGTGGTTAAAAGACGGTGCGCCGACGCCGTGCCGGGCGCCCGGAACCGGGGGTTGGCGTCAGCTTGTCAGTAACCGCACCTGTTCCGTGTCCAGGTACAAAGCGACCTCCTCGCCGGTGTCATAGGTCCTGTGGCCGGCCTGGTGGGAGTCATCGACCAGCAGGGCGTGCCCGCCGACCGTCACGGTATAGCGCACCAGGCTGCCCAGGAACTCGCGGTGCTCGACCCGGCCCGAAAGCGGCATCGCCCCTTCGACGGCGGGATCACCGGCGCCCCGGATCGACAGGCTCTGCGGCCGGAACATGGCGGTCAACCCGCCCGCGGCCCCGGCGATCCGGCCGTGGAGGGGAATGGTGATGTCACCGCTGGCCCGGAACAGCGTTCGTCCATCGGCATTCTCGATCACCCCGTCGATCAGGTTGGCGCTGCCCAGGAAATCGGCGACGAAGCGATTGACCGGCCGATCGTAAAGCTCGATCGGCGAACCGACCTGCTGAATGACTCCGTCGTTCAGGACGGCGATGCGATCGGACGTGGTGTTGGCCTCTTCCTGATCGTGGGTGACGAAGATGGTGGTGAGCATGAGCTTGCGCTGCAATTCCAGGATCTCGCGGCGCATCTGGATGCGCAGGTTGGCGTCGAGGTTCGACAGCGGTTCGTCGAGCAGCAGAACCCGGGGTTCGATGACGATGGTGCGGGCCAGCGCCACGCGCTGCTGCTGGCCGCCGGAGAGTTGCGACGGCCGGCGTTCGGCGAAATCGAGAAGCCCGACCAGGTTCAGCGCGGTGTCGACCCGTCGGCGGATTTCGCCGGCCGCGACCTTGCGCTCCACGAGGCCGAACGCGACGTTCTTGCGAACCGTCATGTGCGGCCAAAGGGCATAGCTCTGGAACACCATCCCGACGTTGCGCTTCCATGGCGGCAGGCGGGTGACGTCGTCGTTACCGATCAACACCCGGCCGGACAACGGCAGGGGGCCGAAACCGGCGATCAACCTGAGGAGCGTCGACTTGCCCGAGCCCGACGGCCCCAGGAAGGTAAAGAATTCGCCGGCCTCGACGGTGAGATCGACGCCCTTGAGAACCTCTGTCGTTTCGAACGACACGCTGATGTCTTCGAGCGTCACGCCGACGGCCGGGGTCCCGATCCCTATCGTCATGCTCCGGCTCCCGCCGTGACCGCGGCGTCGGCGGTCCACTCGATCCTGCCGCGCTCGATGATGCGGTGGGAAACATAGGTGCCGATGCCGACGATAAGAACGGCGATGATGCCGAGCGCGGCGCCGGGCCCGCGCCCCGCCGCGCTCTGCATGAATTCGTAGATGCCGTAGGCCAGCGGCGCGTCCGATTCGGCGGAGACCAGCATGATCGTCGCCGACAACTCCACCGAGGCGGTGGCGAAGCTGGTCACGAACCCGGCGAGGATGCCGCCGGACATGAGGGGCACGACGATGCGCCTGACCGTGCGCGACTTCGTGGCGCCAAGATTCTCGGCCGCCTCCTCGAGCATCACGCTCAACTGCTCGAGCGCCGCCATGCACGCGCGCAGCGCATAGGGCAGCCGGCGGATGGCAAGCGCCACGACGATGATCACCCACCAGGTCGCCAGTGGCTTGTCGATGATGGGCACGTCGAACGCATAAAAGGTGCGAAGGTAGCCGATGCCGAGAACGACGCCCGGAACCGCGACCGCGCCCATGGCCGCGTAGTCGAGCCACTTGCGTCCAACCAGTCCCGTCCGCAAAACGATATAGGCGATGGCCGTGCCCAGGATCACGTCGATGAGGGCGGCCAGCCCGGCGTACAGAAGCGTGTTGGTGATGTACTGCGTCGAGGAGGCGAAGACATTGACGTAGTGCGCCCAGGTGAAGCCGTCCGGCAGCACCGCGTAGGACCAAATCGTGCCGAAGGACAGCAGCATCAGCCCGAGATGCGGCGAGAGCACGAGAAGAAGAATGAAGGTGACAATGGCGTAACAGGCGACTTTCTCCCATGGCCTCAGGTCCCGTTTCATCAGTCCGCCGCCGCCCTTCTGGATGGTGGCGTAGTCTTTGCCGCGGAGCGCGAGGAACGACGCCCATAGGGCCATCAGGGAAATGGCCACGAGGATGACTGAAATCACGTAGCCCATGGGATCGGATATGCCTATGGAGGTAATCCGCAAATATGCCTGGGGCGCCAGCATCTTGTTGACGTTGAGCAGAAGCGGGGTGCCGAGATCGTCGAAGACCTTGAGGAACACCAGGGAGGCGCCGGCGACATAGCCGGGCATGGCCAGGGGGAAAACGATGCGCTTGAACAGGCGGAAGCCGCTGGCGCCCAGGTTCTGCGCCGATTCCTCCATCTCCCGGTCGATATTCAGCAACGCCGCCGAAAGGTTGATCAGGATGAACGGGAAGTAGTGGACGCTTTCGACGAAGATGACGCCATTCAACCCCTCCATGAACGGGATGGTGAACCCCAGCCATTCGTCGAGCAGAAGGTTGACGCTGCCGTTGGCGCCGAACAGCAGCGTCATGGCGACGGCGCCGACGAAGGGCGGCATGATCAGGGGAACGAACCCCAGCGTCTGGATCAGGAGAGCCCCACCGAAATTGAACCGGGTGGTGAAGTAGGCCAGCGGCAAGGCGAAAATCGAGGACACCACCACCGCCATCGCCGCGACATAAAGGGAGTTGAAGAACGATTCCTGGAACAGGGAGGTGCGGAAGAAATCGATGAAGTTAATGAGGGTGAGCGCGCCCGTGTTGGGATCCTGGAAGGCGACATAAATGACCTGGAGCACCGGGACGACCAGGAAGACCAGGAGGAACAGGCCGATAAACAGGGCGACGACCCCAGGACCCAATTGACCGCGTGCGAAGAGATTCACATCCCAACTCCTGCCGGCGAAGGTCTCTCGGGAAAGGACCGGGACCCGGAGCTAGTGCGCCGGGTCCCGCGTGAAACCACGGATGTTAGAGCATGGAGGCGGCTTGTTGGGCCAGTTTTTTGGCCTTGGCGTAGTTGGCCTTGACCTTGGTGTCCCATTGCTGCTCGATCTCGGCCTGACGGCCGGTGACCTTGGTGGTCGCCTTCTTGCGCTTCTTCTTGAAAATCCTGTTGAAGCCCTTCTCGCTTGCCTTGGCCTCGTCGATGGGCATCTCGTCCACCAATGCGCGGGCCTGCTTGATCAGCCCCTCGGCCTTGGCGTTGGACTTGCCCTTGAGCTTGGCTTCCGCGTCCTGAATGGCCTTGACCGCCGCGCGCAGATCGCCGAGCCGGTAGGTGATCATCACGTCGAAAAGCGAATTGACGACGTTGTAGCGGCTCTTCGAAAGCTGGAGATCGAATTTGACCGCCGACCCGATGGACTTGTCCTTGAACGGGTTGGGGAAGCCGGGCGGGGCCTTGGCGTAAGTCTTCGGGTTTACCGGCAGGCGCCGGATCTTGGGGTCAAGGAGCACCTCCTGGCCTGTCGGCGATAGCAGGAATTCGATGAAAGTGCTGGCGTGCCCCGGATGCGGAGCGTTCTTGACGATGGCGATGTTGGCCGGCACCAGGGTCGTCACCGTCGGATAGACGAAGTCGACGGGAAAGCCGGAGGCCTTCGACGACAGGCCGAAAAAGTCGATGACGACGCCAACGCCGAACTGGCCCGAGTTGACGCCATCGGGCACGCCGAAACTGCGTTCGGTGACGGTATTGAAGTTGCCGGCGATCCGCTTCCACAGGGCCCAACCCTTGTCCCAACCTTTGCCTTGAATCAAGGTTTCCACGGTCAGGTGGGTGGTGCCCGAACGGGACGGCGCGCTCATGCCGACATGGTTGTGATAGATCGGCTTGGCGAGGTCGCTCCATTCCTTCGGCACCGGCAGCTTCTTGGCCTTGAGGTAACGGGTGTTCCACATGATGCCGTAGCCCGACGCGGCGAAGCCAATATAGTAGCCTTCGGGATCGTTGATGGGAAAGGCGCCGACCTTTTCCGGGATGCCGGTCTGCTTGACCTTGTATCGCTGCAAAAGCCCGTCGCCCTTGAGCACCTCGAAGGCGTCGGGCGCGGAGGCCCAGAACATATCCGACTTGTTGTTGCCGGCGGTTTCCTGGAGGTACTTAATGCCGGCGGTGGTCTTTTTCTTCAGCATCTCCACCTTGATGCCGGGATACTTCTTGTTAAAGGCCTTCTTGACCGTGACGGTGGTGTCGGGTGGATAGGACGTCACGATGACCAGTTTGTTTTCGTTGGCCTGGGCCTGAAAAGGCGCCGCCAGAATACCCGCGGCCAACACCGCGACGAGGACGCTCAGGCTGAGGCCCGATTTCGATTTTCTCATGATATTTCCTCCCAAGTTTACTTCGCTGCTTGCAACACGGGCGTAGGCAAGCACCGCTAAATCAATACCATAAATCCCAGGAGGAACAAAATAGAAAGCAAATCAAGATCGGGGTAAGGCAGGGTCATTTGCCTTCGTTGGCCCGCCCACGCCGGGACACCGAGGAGCGCCATGAGAGCGGCACCGGCGGCGACACGGATTAGACGGCGAACCAAATTTTCCGCCCCTGGAAGGGGTCCAGCCGCGATCGGTCCACGATCACGGCGACCATGGGTCATCCGACATAGAAAATCCCCTGCCCGGTGGCGACCGTTAAGGAAGCCGGGTGCTTCGATTCCGAAGAGTCGGCGGGGCGCAAGCCTTCATCGAAGTGGGCGACACGATCAAGCGGACTTCGGCGGGGCGGTCCCCAGTCACGCCAATTTTATGAGTAGAGATCCTAACCCCCCGCCCCAATCCCCGCTTCCACGTCGCCGGGGCTTTCGGCCCCGATGACGCGCCACGCCAGCGCGGTATCGGGGCGGCGCGTCCTTCATTGGCGCTGCCGTCCGCCCTCGCCGACGACGATGAACGGCGCCCAGAACATGGGATGGGCGTAAAAGGGCCTTTCCTCATCCGCCATCAGGGCCAGCATCGAGCGGCGCATCGCCTCGGCCCGTCCGATGCCGGCGGGCTTGGCGAGCTCGGCGAAGGCGCGGGTGGTCAACTTGACCGCCGCGTCCGACGCCACCGGCCAGTGGGAGACCAACAGCGCCCGGCTGCCGGCATAGAAGAAGGCCTTGGCCAGTCCCGAAAGGCCCTCGGCGCCCGGCGTCCCGTCGGCGGCGGCGGTATTGCAGGCCGAGAGGATCACCCACTCGGCATCGAGCTTCAGCTTCGCCACCTCGCTGGCGGTCAGGATGCCGTCGTCGCGCTCGCTTCCCGTCTCCGGCGGGCTCAGCACCAGGCCCGGCTCGGCGACGCCCTTGATGTCCCCGCCCACCAGTCCATGGGTGGCGAACGCCAGCACCCGGTAACGCGACAGGTCCATGGTCTTGAGCCGGCCCTCGGTGGCGCGCGCGCCGAGGTAGATCCCGTCGTCGGACGCCTTCAAGGCGCGGGCGATGGCGCGCAACTCATCCGCCGTGTCGGGCAGCGGCGGCAGGTTGCGCACCGCAACCACATCGGCCACCGCGCCGCGGGGGAACAGGGCGGCGAGCTCGATGCCCCGGGCGCTTCCGGGTTTCCCTTCAAGCGCCGGATCGCCGAAGCCCACGAACGGGAGCTTCGCCCGCGTCGCCCTGGCGAAGCTGCGAAGTGCGCGCAACGACGACACCGAGGGCAACACGGTCATGGCATACCTCTTCGCCAGCCACGGCACCCGCCGGTAGCCGGGTAAGTCGGTAAAGGCTTCTCGTGGCGCCTCGGTGACCAGCACCCCAAGGGGCAGGCTTCGCAGCCCGCCATCGGGGACCACGAAGACGTGGCGCGCGCCTTCCAGCAGCGGCTCGGCGGGAGCGAAAAGCTTGCGGTAGAGCCCATACGCCTTGGTCGTGTCGAAAGGCGGGATGTCATCGATGTCGCGGATCACAAGCCCCGTCGGGTCGAGGCCGGCGCGCAGCTCCTTCACCGCCGCATCCAGCGCCGCGCGGCCGAGGTCGACCCGAACCATCTTCGCCCGATCCGCCCGCACCACCCAGAGATAGCTTTCCTTCTTGCCGATCGCATAAGCGAGCAAGGCCTCATCGGGCGCCAGCAGCTTCCGCACATCGGCAAGCGCCACCGGCCGGGGCGCCGCCAGCTCGGCGTACTCGGGAAACTCACGCGCCAGGCGCCCATCGAGCGCACCGAGGCGGGCATCCAGCGCCTTGAGGTCCGAGCGCAGCCTCCCTTCCACGGCGGCGTTGCGCTTCCCGGGAGGCTGGCTCGCGGCCTTCACCAGTCGGGCATCCAGGAACCGCCAGCGCTCCACCGCGTCCTGACGGGCGCGGACGGTGCGGGCCAGGGCGTCGTCGCCGGCGGCGAAGCGGGCGGCCATACGGGCCACGGCGCCCGAAGTCCCGCTCACCCGGGCGAGCTGCCCCGCTTCGAAGGCTTCCGTGAGAAGCTTTGCGCGCCCTTCCGGCTTCCGGCCGATGGCGAGCCCGGTGAGTTCCACGTGGCGCAGGAAGATGAAGCGCACTCTTGCCTGTTCCTTGAGCGCGCCGGTGGAGCGCGCGCCACCGGTCCGTTCGGCGCGGCGGCGATGAATGGCGCTCGCCCGGCGAATATGAACCAGGGCCTCGGCGTATTTGTCCTGAGCCTTGTAAAGCTCCGCCAGGTTGTTGAGGCTGGTGGCCACGAAGGGGTGCTCCGGTCCCAGGGCCTTCTCCCGGATCGCCAGCGCCCGCTTGTGGAGCGGCTCGGCCTCTGCGTACTCGCCTTGGCGATGGTAGAGCAGCGCCAGGTCGCTGAGGGTCGTGGCCACATGGGGGTGCTCCGGCCCCAGGGCCTTCTCCTTGATCGCCAGCGCCCGCTTGTGAAGCGGCTCGGCCTTGGCGTACTTGCCACGGAGATAGTAGAGCTCCGCCAGGTTGTTGAGGCTCGTGGCCACGTGGGGGTGCTCCGGCCCCAGGGCCTTCTCCCGGATCGCCAGCGCCCGCTTGTGGAGCGGCTCGGCCTCGGCGTACTTCCCTTGGGTTTTGTAGAGCACCGCCAGGTTGTTGAGGCTGGTGGCCACGTCAGGGTGGTCCGGCCCCAGGGCCTTCTCCCAGATCGTCAGGGCGCGATTGTAGAGCGGCTCGGCCTCGGCGTACCGGCCCTGGTTGTTGTACATCGCCGCCAGGTTGTTGAGGCTCCGGGCCACGTCGGGGTGCTCCGGCCCGAGGGCCTTCTCGACGATTGCCAGCGCGCGTTTGTGGAGCGGCTCGGCCTCAGTGTACCTGCCCTGGTTATGGTAGAGCCCCGCCAGGTTGTTGAGGCTGGTGGCCACGTTGGCGTGCTCCGGGCCGAGGGCCTTCTCGACGATTGCCAGCGCCCGCCTGTAGAACGGCTCGGCCTCGGCGTACTTGCCTTGGGTGCGGTAGAGCCCCGCCAGGTGAATGAGGCTCTTGGCAACATTCGGGTGCTCGGGCCCCAGGGCCTTCTCCCGGATCGCCAGCGCCCGCTTGAGGAGCGGCTCGGCCTCGGCGTACTTGCCCTGGGCCCTGTAGAGCGCCGCCAGGTTGTTGAGGCTGGTGGCCACGTGGGGGTGCTCCGGCCCTAGGGCCTTTTCATAAATCGCCAGCACCCGCTGATGGAGCGGCTCGGCCTCGACGTATTTGCCCTGGACGTGATAGACCGTCGCCAGGTTGTTGAGGGTGGTCGCCAGGCGCGGGTCTTGGGGCCCGAACCGTTTTGCTTTCTTGAGCGCCGATGCCCACTGTCTCTCAGCCTCAGCGTAGTTACCTTGCTTGTACGCTTGGGCACCCGCGACCATGTGGCTTTGCCACGGCTCGACCTGCGCGAAAGCGGTTGCGGAGCACAGCCACAGAACCGCCAGAACCGATAGGGTGAAACTACGTACCGACATTGCGCCTTCCCCCCGTTCCATCCCCCGCTTCCACGTCGGCGGGGCTTTCGGCCCCGATGATGCGCCGCGCCACGGAATAGCCGAAACCGGCTCGCGCCAGCGCCGCCAGGTCGCGTTGGCGGTGCTCTTCGCGCTCGGGCGCGGCGCGGAAGGGGCCCAAGCGGCGGCGGCGGGCATAACGCGCCGCCGCGCCCATATCGGGATCGGCGCCCTGGTCCTCGAGCGCCAAGAGCGCCTCGTCGATGTCTTCGCTCATCACCCCCTTGGCGCGGAGCGCGAGGGTAATGGCCTTGACCGGCTTGCCGCGCCAATTCAGCGTACCAGCCCTGGCGATGGCGTAGGCCCTGTCATCGAGGAGGCCGGATCGGCGGTAGCGCGCGATCAGCCGAGCGATGATCGCCATTCCCTCTTCGCGGCCGGTGCCGTGGTGGCGGGCGGATCGTTCGACCCGCCGCGCCAGGACGCGCTCGAGATTGGCCGCCGAGGTGCCGAACCGGGTGAGGTACCAGAGCGCCGCGTTCTCCAGCGACTTCGCCGTCGCCTTGCGCGGAACGCGCCTTTTTGCGGCCCTGCCCGGCGCCTCGCCTTCGTCCTCGGCCGGGCCGGCCGGCATCCCTTGCTGGTCAGGATCGTGTGCCATCGGCGTGGAGCATGGCAGGCTTTCACCCCCTTGTCATCGCCAAGCCGGGTGTCATCGTAACCTGGCGCCCTTGCGCCGGCGCACCCCGCCGCTTTATGGTCAGGAAGCGCTAATGACCACCCGATGCCGTACGGGACCGCGATGACGAACGTGCCGACACCGCCAAGCGTGCGCAGGATCGGGCCGGTAAACTGGCTCGGTCTGTGGACGCTCTATTCCAAGGAAGTGCAGCGCTTCATATCGGTCTCGGGCCAGACCATCGGCGCGCCGGTGATGACGACCCTTCTGTTCCTGGCGATCTTCTCACTCGCCCTCGGCCGGGCGGTGAAGACGGTCGGCGGGGTGCCGTTCATGGAGTATCTGGCGCCCGGGCTGATCATGATGGCGATCATCCAGAACGCCTTCTCCAATACCTCGTCGTCCATCATCAGCGCCAAGGTGCAGGGCAATTACGTCGACGTCATGATGGCCCCGTTGACGCCCCAGGAGCTCACTTTTGGCTACGCGCTCGGCGGCGTCACCCGCGGCATCCTCGTCGCCATCGCCGTCACCATCGCCATGGCGGTGTTCGTGCCGCTCGAGGTCCACAGCCCGGCCCATCTCCTGTTCTTCGGCCTCTCCGCGTCGCTCATGCTTTCGCTTCTCGGCATGATCGCCGGCATCTGGGCCCAGAAACACGACCACATCTCGGTGGTGACGAATTTCATCATCACGCCCTGCGCCTTTCTTTCCGGCACCTTCTATTCGATCGAGCGCCTGCCCGGCATCTGGAACACGCTGGCCCGTCTCGACCCGTTCTTCTACATGATCGACGGTTTCCGTTACGGCTTCATCGGCCATGCGGACGGCTCGCTCACGGCCGGGATCGGGGTCATGATCGCCGGCAATGTCGTGCTCTGGGCGGCGGTCCACGTGATGATCGCCACCGGCTATCGGGTGAAGCCCTAAGCGCCGGCCCGGAAAAATTCCTGTTTCGGTTTCCCCGCCGTTGACAGAGCCGCGTCTTGTGCAGATACTCTGCGCCTTTTTCGCGACAATTCAGTGATTTGAGCGCCGTTCAACCCGAAGGTTCGGGGGAAAGAAGTGATTCCAGCCGTCATGCCGACCTATGCCTCGGCCGATCTCGCCTTCGAGCGCGGCGAGGGGGCCTATCTGTTCGCCGCCGACGGGCGGCGCTACCTCGACTTCGCCTCGGGCATCGCCGTCACCGGCCTTGGCCATTCCCATCCCCGCCTGGTGGCGGCGCTGAACGAGCAGG
>Ga0209980_10002463_pt1 | contig 10055 bp, 7 predicted proteins | sample CR02metaG_FD_183611 | JGI IMG/M metagenome (GOLD analysis project Ga0209980, IMG submission 183611) | Deep subsurface microbial communities from Mariana Trench to uncover new lineages of life (NeLLi) - CR02 metaG (SPAdes) (version 2) | ecosystem: Environmental > Aquatic > Marine > Ocean trench >...
CATCGCGTTATCGGTACTGTCATCGACGGTCAGTTGAAAAGTCAGTACTTCCGGCGTTGTGACGTCGGGTGACGTAAAACTGGGTTGCGCAATAGTCGGATCCGATAACACGACATTAGTCCCTGCCGTTTGCAGCCACGCGTAGGTCAGCATGTCGCCGTCGGCATCAAACGACGCGCTGCCATCGAGATCGACATTGGCCAGTTCGGCCACTACCTGGTCGCCACCGGCATTGGATGTCGGTGGACTATTGGCGCCCAAACCCACGTCATTGACCGTGATGCCGACGGTGTCGGTATTCGTCAGCGCACCATCACTGACCGAGAGTTGAAATGTCAGCGTCTCGGGCGTATTTGCTGCCAGCACGTCCGGTGCGTCGAAACCGGCCTGCTCCAAAGTGGCATTGGCGATCGTCACCATGGTGCCAGCGGTCTGGGTCCAGGCGTAGGTCAGCGTTGTGCCAGCATCCGGGTCCGATGAGGCACTGCCATCGAGGGTGACCGCCGCAAATTCATCGACGGACTGAGGGGCTACGGCACTCGCAATTGGCGCCCGATTGCTTGTCCCGCCGTTTCCAGATCCGCCACTGCTGCATGCTGCAAGGGACAGAATCGCTGCGAGGACAACCGCCGTATTCCGTTGCTTGACTGGACTCATACTTGTCATCGTCGTACCCAACACCGTTTTCATTCTACCTGCACTGGTTGAACACGAACACAAGCTGCGGTCCAAATCCGTATTCAATACGCAAGTATTGTTAAACTTTGTCTCCTTATAAAGCTGGCGGTTCACAATTCCTGCGCAGACCCGCGGACCAGAGAGAAAACCTGATGAAAAACAACAAGATATTAGTGACGGGCGGAGCCGGATATATCGGCAGCCACGTTGTGCGCCAACTCGGACAGGCGGATGAAGACGTCATAACGCTCGATAACCTGTCCACGGGCTTTGCGGCAGCCGTGACCGCGGGCGAATTCGTCATTGGCGACACGGGCGATGCGGGTCTTCTGGAGAAAATCTTCAGCGACAATGACATCGACACCGTGATGCATTTTGCCGCCCACACGATCGTCCCGGAGTCGGTCGCCGATCCCCTCAAGTACTACCGGAATAACACGGCATCGAGTCGCACGTTGCTTGAGGCTTGCTCGAAACACGGCGTGCAGAACTTCGTGTTCTCGTCGACAGCCGCGGTTTATGGCATGCCCGACGGCGGCAGAGCGTCGGAGGAGTCTGCAACCCAACCGATCAATCCCTACGGCACGTCTAAACTCATGACAGAATGGATGCTGCGTGACCTGTCAGCGGCCGGCGGCCCCCGCTATATTGCACTGCGATATTTCAACGTGGCGGGCTGCGAACCCACGGGCACGATCGGTCAGTCCACGCCCAAAGCCACCTTGCTCGTCAAAGTAGCGTGCGAAGCCGCGACAGGAATTCGTCCGGGCGTGTCCATCTATGGAACCGATTACTCCACGCCCGACGGGACCGGGCTGCGCGACTACATTCATGTCGAGGATCTTGCCACGGCTCACCTGGATGCGCTGGCCTATTTGCGAAATGGCGGCGAGTCTGCGGTGCTTAACTGCGGCTACGGTCATGGCTACAGTGTTCGCGAAGTGCTGGCTGCGGTCGAAAAGGCCAGCGGCAAGAAACTGAAGATTGCCGAGAAACCGCGCCGCGCCGGTGATCCGCCGGAACTCATCGCTGTTGCTGATCGCGTTCGCGAGGTTCTGGGCTGGACACCTAAATTCGATGACCTCGACATCATTGTGCAAACGAGCCTGGATTGGGAGCGCAAGATCGCAGCCCGCGACCCCAGCGCTTATTGGGCTTCCTGAGGAGTGTTGCCGGCGAGCCGGTGCTAAACTTTCGTTATGAACTTTCCCCGCCCAAGATCGCTTAACGGACTGATTCTGGTCGGCTTCGGGCTGGTCGCCCTGCCGCTTTTGATCGCTGTGATCTGGGCGCTCGTTAATCTCGACCGTGTTGCCGAACAAAGTGAGCAGCTCGTGTTCACAGGTGCCATTGCCGCCGAGAGCAATCGGCGTATCAACGAGCAACTCAGCTCGCTCGAACGCGTCGCCCGTCAATACCAGGTATTGAAAAATCCGGACAGCCTGCAGCTCATGACCCAGGACTTGCAGTCTTTCGAAGCATTACTTCGCGACATGGCGCCCCTCGTTGCGGAAGTCGGCGCGATCGAACTCGCCACATCGTTAGGTGTGGAGGCACACAAAATTATCGGGGCGCTATCGAATACCGCGGCAAGTGATGAGGAGCTCATCGCCGCGATCGCTCTGTTCGCACCAATGCGTCAACGCATAACAAGTCTGACCGACGCCCTCACAGCGCACGTCGATACGAAGTTGTCCGCGCTGCAGGAAACGGCGCGTAACGCGCAGAGAGTTTCTGCCTGGCAGGTTGCCGCGCTGGTTCCGGGCACGTTTATCCTGGTTGTTATTTTCACTTTGTTGGTGGCACGGCCTATCCGTCAGATTGATCAGGCCATCGGCTTGCTGGGCGAGAGCGGTTTTTCGAAGCCGATCAAGATCAAGGGCCCGACCGACTTGCAGCGACTCGGACGCCAGCTGGAATGGCTGCGACTGCGATTGCTTGAGCTGGCGCAGGAGAAGAACAAGTTCCTGCGGCACATGTCGCATGAACTGAAGACACCGCTCGCCAATATTCGTGAGGGCACCGAATTATTGCTCGATGGCTCGGTCGGTGAACTCGACAACCCGCAGCGTGAAGTGACAGATATCCTGCGCATGAACGGACTAAAACTTCAGCAGCTCATTGAAAATCTGCTGAGCTTCAGCGCCTGGCAGGCCAAAAGCGAGATTCTGACGTTGACCGACTTCGAAATGCGCAAACAGGTCATTTCGGTCGCCAAAGCCCAACGATTGGCGTTAAAAGCGGCAAATATCCAGCTAAAACTGGAAGTCGATGACATTATTGTGAACGCGGATCAAGATAAAATCCGCATCGTGCTTGATAATCTCCTGTCAAATGCGATCAAGTTCACACCGCGAGGCGGTTTGATTACGATCAGGGCCAGTCGAACACGCAGGAGTTTTGTACTGGAGTTCGGTGACTCGGGACCCGGCATTCCCGACGACGAAAGCCCGAGAATTTTTGAAGCGTTTTTCCAGGGCAGTCGCGAACAAGGTGGTCAGGTGGGTGGTACGGGTATTGGATTATCGGTGGTACTGGAGTGTATTCAGGCACACGACGGTTCAGTGGAACTGATCGACTCGGATGAATTTCCGGGCGCGCATTTCAGAATTCACATTCCGCAGGAGCGTGACGCGGGACAAACTAAACTGGCAGCACATGGATAAGGAACAGCTGACAATGAGAGCGCAGAAGATTGCGGTGACGGTGCTGGTCACGGCAATGTTGTCTGGTTGTGGGCAAACGGCCAACTGGATCAGGGACCAGTTTTCGTCGGGTTCCGACCAGTCTGAGTTTATTGGCGCCCAGGAAATCGATGAATACGTCCTGGAACTGGCGCGGATCGCCGGTGGCGATCCCGCGGCACAAGCGGAAATATATGCAGATGCCTCTGCAGCGGCCAAGCTGACACCGCGGCCGTCGACAAAACTGCGGCTGGGACTCGTACTTGCGATTCCGGGTCACCCAGGATCCGACCCGGTGCGGGCACAAAGTATTTTGCGTGAAGTGCTGTCCCAAACGATTCTCTTAACCCCGGCCGAGATATCACTGGCGACGATTCATCTCAACAGTGTTGAGCGGCAAATCGTTGCCGACGCCGAGGCGCGTCGACTGCGTGCCTCATCCTCCCGCGCGGCGCAGACGCAGGAACGAGCAGTCAACCAGCGCTTGAGCACTGTGGAAGCCGAGAACCGTCAGTTGCGACGCGACCTCGAGGAAGCCGAGCAGAAACTCGAGGCTATCACCACCATCGAGCGCTCCATTCTCGAACAAGACTAGCTGTGGAAGGCGGCTACCCCAGGGGCACTTGGCTTGCTGGCTACCCCAATACCCCTTAACCTGTGCGCATCAACCGATCCGTGCGACAAAATCCAATGGTAAACATGCGCTCTCAGGCCGAAGGCAAGATCCTGCTCGTTGATGACGACCCGGGACTCCTGCGCCTTTTGAGTATCCGGCTGCGGGCCGAAGGCTACGACGTCGAGGCTGTCGGATCTGCACACAAAGCGCTCGGCGTTTTGCACCGCTTTCGCCCGGATCTGGTCATTACCGACCTGCGCATGGACAAAATGGATGGCATCGGTCTTCTCAGGGAGTTGCAGACGCGCTCCCCGGGTTTGCGCGTCGTCATCATTACGGCGCACGGTACGATTCCGGACGCTGTGACCGCAACGCAACATGGCGCGTTTGGCTTCCTGACGAAGCCGATCGACAAAGACGAGCTGATGTCGATGGTCGACCGCGCGTTGAAGGTCTCGGGCACTGTCGAGGTACACGAGGACTGGGGCGCCGAGATCATCACACGCAATCCCGTGATGAAAGAAGTAATGCAGCAGACCAAAATGGTTGCGGCGACAGATGCTCGCGTCCTGATTACGGGCGAAAGCGGCACCGGCAAGGAATTGATCGCAAAAGCGATTCACAACGCGAGTGAGCGTCGTAACCGACCGTTTGTGGCGATCAACTGCAGTGCGATGGCCGAGAACCTGCTCGAGTCTGAGCTCTTCGGCCATCAGAAAGGCGCTTTCACGGGGGCCACTCGAACTCACGACGGCCTGTTCCAGTCGGCCGAAGGCGGTACGTTGATGCTCGACGAAATTGGCGACATGCCAGTGCGGCTGCAGGTCAAGTTGCTACGTGTGTTGCAGGAGAACCAGGTGCGCCCGGTGGGCAGTACCGCGGCGCGCAATATAGACGTACGAGTGATTTCTTCGACGCACCGCGATCTGCAGGACCTCATGCGGCAAGGTCGATTCCGGGAGGATCTCTACTATCGACTCAACGTCGTGAACATCAAATTGCCGACCCTGGACGACCGGCGAGAAGATATTCCGCTGCTGGTTGGACACTTCCTGCAACACATCTCGCGTGAATCGGACCAGGAAAGAAAGGTGTACGCGCCTGAGGCAGTGGAAATGCTGGTCACAGCAGAGTGGCCCGGCAATATTCGGCAGCTCTACAACGTCGTGCGCCAGAATGTCGCGCTATCGCGCTCGCCTGTGATCAGTGGTGAACTCGTACTGAAGTCCCTGGGTGAACAGGCCGGCAAACTGGCATCGTTTTCGGATGCTCGCGATGAATTCACACGCAATTACCTGTCACAGATTCTGCAGATAACGATGGGTAATGTGAGTCAGGCTGCCCGCCTGGCGCAACGCAATCGAACGGACTTCTATAAGCTGCTGGCCCGCCACGACCTGGACCCGGGCGCCTTCAAAACCCGGTAGCATCCCGCAGGATCGCGCCCTGCGCGCGACCCAATTCCCGTACGAGCGCGCCCTGCGCGCGAATCTATTCGTTCCCGTCACTTATGCCATCGGACCTATTGTGCCGCACTCGGCAGGATTGCCTGCATGAAAGGCTATTCACAGCTGCGCAAGGGGAGATGCAGCATCCCGAATCAGATCTACCATATATCGACCACGACCCATGAGTGGCAGCCTCTGTTTCAAAATTTCCAATGCGGTCGCGCCGTCGTTGACTGTATTCGCCATGAGCACGATTCCGGGCACGTTGAATCCCTGGCATTTGTTGTAATGCCGGACCACCTTCATTGGCTATTTTCGCTGACAGGGTCCCGTCCGCTCTCCGTATGCATCAACAACGTGAAGTCTTACTCTGCAAAGAAGATCAACCGAATTCTTGGTCGTCACGGGCAAGTATGGCAGGTGGGTTTCTACGATCGCGCCATTCGTAAGGAGGAAGACCTGGAAGCCGTTGCTCGCTACATAATTGTGAACCCGTTGCGTGCGGGACTAACAGATTCTGTGCGCAGGTACTCTCTTTGGGATTCGAAATGGTTGTGAGCGCGTCGGCCGCAGGGCGGCCTCCTACCGGGGCAGCGTCGGCCGCAGGGCGGCCTCCTACGGGGCGGCTTTCTTCGAGTACGAGTCGGCGCTCAAGCCGTACTTGTTCAGCAGGTCGTACAACGTTGGTCGTGTGATTCCGAGCATCTCCGCCGCTTTGGATATGTTTCCGAAGCACTTGGTGAGCACCACGCGAATCGCTTTCGACTCCGCACGCTGACGAACCTCGCGAAGATTGAGTGACTCTGCGTCGCCATCGCCGCTGGCAATGCCGAGGTCCGCGGCCGTGACCATCTTGCCCTCGGCCATGATGACCGCACCTTTGATCTTGTTCTCGAGTTCGCGAACGTTACCGGGCCACGCGTAGGCCTCGATAGCAAGGACGGCGTCGTCAGAGAAGCCATTGATCGCCCGTTTCTGTTTCTCACAATACTCAAGCAGAAACGTGCGCGCGAGAATCAAACGGCCCTCTTCTCGATCGCGGTACGGCGGAATGTTGATCGTAATTTCGCTGACGCGGTAGTACAGGTCTTCACGAAACAGCCCTTCCTTGATCAGACTTTCCGGGTTCTGATTAGTCGCACTGATGACACGTACATCAACCGGAATCTCCTGGCGCCCACCGACACGCTCAATGACGCGCTCCTGCAGGAAGCGCAACATCTTCGCCTGCAACGAAATTGGCATGTCGCCGATTTCATCGAGGAACAGCGTGCCGCCACTGGCCATTTCGACTTTACCGATCGACTGCTTGTGCGCGCCCGTGAACGATCCCTTTTCGTGTCCGAACAACTCGGACTCGAGAAGGTTTTCAGGAATAGCGGCACAGTTGATCGCAACGAAATTTTGATCGGCGCGCGAACTTAGCTTATGCAAAGCGCGCGCGAGTAATTCTTTACCTGTGCCGCTTTCGCCGAGCAACAATGTCGTTACGTCAGTCGGTGCAACCTTTTCGATCATGCGGCACACGGCAAGCATGCCTTCGCTTGCGGCGATGATGCCGTCGAGCGGCGATTCGTTGACCTGGCTCTGCAGGCGACGATTCTCACCCTCAAGCTCGGAGATATTGAACGCTCGATCGACCAGTAATTTCAGCGTATTGGTGTCAACCGGTTTTTCATAAAAGTCATACGCTCCTTGCGCGACCGCAGTCAGCGCGTTTTCCTGATCGCCGTTGCCGGTCACGACAATGACTTTCGTATGTGGCGCGAGCTTCAGCGTCTCGGCAAGTGTCGCCAGCCCTTCTTCGACGCCTTCCGGTTTCGGCGGCAAACCAAGGTCCTGCAGAACGACGGCGGGCTCGTGGCGGCGGAGTTCGGCGATCGCGGCCTCACGATTTTCGGCCGTGTACACGTCATAGCCCTCAAAACACCACTTGAGCTGCTTCAGGAGACCGGGGTCGTCCTCAACGATTAAAAGTTTCCTGGCTTGCTCGCTCATAAACTCAACTGTAGAAGTACCCAAAAGACATAAAGCCGCGACAGAGCGTCATGGTGCCATGAAGTTCGTCGAGTTGGCAGTATCGGGTTCACACGGGCAAGATTGCCAACGGCATAAGAATTAAATGCAGTTGCGAATCATTCTCATTTCGATTAAGGTTGCACGATCTTCAAGGTAACAATGACTTACACACGATGACACCCACCTTTTTGCGCCGCGCAGGGACGTCTGCCGCGTTTTTGCTCTTACCCGTATTTGTCCTCGCACAGGACGTTACGAAAGACCTCGAAGAGATTGATACAGTTACGATTATTGGCAATCGCAGCGACCTTGCCGACGTGCCGGGATCCGCCCATATCGTCAATGCCCAGGAACTCGCGGAGTTTGCCCAGTCCGACGTGTTGCGTGTCTTACGCTCTGTTCCGGGCGTTTACGTCCAGGAAGAAGAAGGATTTGGCCTCCGGCCGAACATCGGCATTCGCGGCTCCGGGCTGGATCGAAGTTCCCGCATAGCCCTGCTCGAGGATGGCGTACTAATCGCACCGGCCCCGTATGCCGCAGCGTCGGCGTATTACTTTCCTATGCAGCGGCGCATGAGCGCGATCGAAGTTTTGAAAGGTCCTGCATCGATTGCGGTTGGACCGCGCACGACCGGTGGCGCACTGAATATGATCTCAACGCCAATCCCTGACGCGATGGGCGCGACCGCCGATTTGCGCCTTGGCGATCACAGCACATTGGATGCACATATCAATGTCGGTAATAGTCATACAGGCAATGGCGGCGAGCGCATCAGCTGGTTGCTGGAAACCGTGCAAGCGAAGAGTGACGGCTTCAAATCGATCGAAGGACCCGTAGGCGGGCATACCGGTTTCAACGTCAAAGACTACGTTGCCAAGTTTCAACTCGACAACGCTTCGACGAGTGCGGTTTATCAAAGCCTGCGCGTGAAGCTTGGTTTCACAGATCAGGTGTCGAATGAAACCTACCTCGGCCTGACCGACGCAGATTTTGCCGTCAGTCCGTACCACCGTTACGCCGCATCAGCGAACGATATTTTCCAGAGTGAGCACGAGCAATACCAGGCAACTTACGTTATTGACGCCGATAAGAACTGGCGTGGCGAAGTAACAGTTTATCGCAACAACTTTGCACGCAACTGGTACAAGGTACAGTCGGTCGGCGGTGAGAGTTCGAGCGATGTGTTGGCCGACCCGATCACTTATGCCACCGAGTACGGCTATCTGACCGGAGCGACGAGCCCGGACGACGCGATCCAGATTCGGGCGAACATCCGCAGCTATTACTCGCAGGGCGTGCAAGCCAAGATTGAATGGGACCTCGGTTTTGGCGAGACGGACATCTCGCTGAGTACGGGCATCCGCGTACACGAAGACGAGGAAGATCGCTTCCAGCATCAGGACGGCTATCGCATGGCAGACGGCGTGCTGATTCTAACGACCGCTGCAGCCGCCGGAACGAAGACGAATCGTATCTCGGACGCGCAGGTAACGTCGTATTTCGTGGATTCGCAGATTCGCCGTGGCCGGTGGATTTTTACTCCGGGAGTACGCTTCGAAGACATCGACCTGGCGCGCTACGACTATTCGACAGCGGACCCCAACCGGGCGTCGGGCCCAACTCAGATTCGCACCAACTCGATACAGGTTGTGATCCCGGGTGCCGGTGTCCTGTACCGCCTGAATGAGCAATGGCGTGTATTGGCCGGCCTGCACAAGGGCTTCAACCCACCCGGTCCGGGCAGTTCGGCGAAGGAAGAGTCGAGCGTGAACTTCGAGGCCGGCGTTCGATACCACAGCGCTGGGCTGCGCTTCGAATCGATTTACTTCCGGAATGACTATGACAATCTTGTCGGCACAGTCACGGACTCGACCGGTGGTGGCGGTCAGATTGGTGATCAGTTCGACGGTGGCGAAGTAATCGTCAGCGGACTGGAGCTGAGCACGGATTATGGTTTCGGAGTTGGCTCGTTCGACATCCCGGTTGACCTGAAATACACGTGGACAAACGAAGCGGAATTCAAGAACGCGTTTGACTCCAGTTTCGATCCTTGGGGACGAGTGGAGATCGGCGATGCCCTCCCCTACATACCCGAACACCAGCTGCGCGTGAGTGCCGGATTGCAAGGTAACCGCTTCCGCGTAAACGTAGCGGCATACTACGTCGGCAAGATGCGTACGAGGGCCGGACAAGGCGCGTACGACCCTGCGGATACCATCCAGTCACATGTTGTGTGGGACGCGATCGCGACCTGGAATTTTAGCGAGCATCTGTCGACCTACATCAAGATCGACAACCTGTTCGATGAGACCTACATAGTGGCGCGCCGCCCGGCGGGTGTGCGGCCGGGGCTGCCGAGAACGGCCTACGTGGGGCTGACGTTCCGACTGTAGGCGCATGAAGTATTTCGTGATGCTCGTTGCCCTGTTCGCGCTGCCAGCGGCCATCGCTGCCGAATTCTCCGGCTACCTGGTATTGACATCGGATTACGTCAAGCGCGGTGTTTCGCAAAGCGATAGTGACGCGGCACTGCAGCTTGGCGGCGATGTCTTCTTCGACGCGGGTTGGTTTCTGGGTGCCTGGGGTTCAACGATCGATATCTCGAGCGGC
>Ga0209980_10002467_pt1 | contig 10052 bp, 8 predicted proteins | sample CR02metaG_FD_183611 | JGI IMG/M metagenome (GOLD analysis project Ga0209980, IMG submission 183611) | Deep subsurface microbial communities from Mariana Trench to uncover new lineages of life (NeLLi) - CR02 metaG (SPAdes) (version 2) | ecosystem: Environmental > Aquatic > Marine > Ocean trench >...
GCACACCTGGGGCTCCGGGTTGTTCTACCAGGTCGGGCGCGACGCCGAGTACGTGGTCGATCACCTCTGTCGCGGCGTTTGCTGATCGGTAGAAGGTCCACTACTGGCTATGGGCGGGCATCGGCGGCGGGGGTCGAAACCCAACCAAGCCGGCCTTCGTGAGGGCGCCCTCCCTAGGACCGCGCCGGCCTTCAATCGATCCTGACGAAGCGGTGGATGCCGTCATCGCCGGTGATGCGCTTAAGCCGGCCTTTCAGTTCGAGATGGCGGATGTGGGCCAGGCATTCGCCCATGGCGAAAGAGACCCCGTGGGCGTCGAGCTTGCGCTTGAACAGGTGGGGGATGAGATCGGCCGCGGTGGCCGGCGTGTCGCAGTTGTTGAGCACGGTCTCGAGCCGGTCCTCGTGATGGCGGAGTATCTGGTCGATGCGCGGGCCGAGCCCGTAGAACGGCAGGTTATGGGAGGGCAGCACGAAGACGTCGGCGGGCAGGGGGCGGAACGCCGTAAAGGATGCGAGATAAAGGCCGAGCGGGTCGGCATCGGCGTCGAAATAGCGGAGACTGATATTGGGCGTGATGCGCGGCAGGATCTGATCGCCGGAGATCAACACGTTGAGGTCCTGACAATATAGCGCCGCGTGTTCGGGCGCGTGGCCCCGCCCGACGATGACCCGCCAGTCATGTCCGCCAAGCGCGATCTCCTCGCCGTCTTTCATCGGTACGGTGGCGGCGGGAAGCTCGGGCACGCCCCGGCGATAGGTGTTGCCGCGCAATCGGATCGTCTCGTCATAGCTGGGATCGAGGCCGTGGGAGCGGTAAAACGCCGTCCAGGGTGTCACGTCGTTGGTGACGCCGTCGAAGGCGTCCTGGGCCGTTTGCCATTCGATCTCCGTCATCACCACTTCGGCGCCCGACGTCGCGGCCAGCCAGGCGGCAAGGCCCATATGGTCGGGATGGTAATGGGTGACGATGATCCTGGTGATCGGCCGGCCTTCCATGGGTTCGGCGAAGATGCGCCGCCAGGCCTCCTTGGTATCATCGAGCCCGAAGCCGCAATCGACCACGATCCAGCCGTCGCCGTCCTCGATCAGCCACAAATTGATGTGATTGAGCTTGAAGGGAAGCGGCGTCCGGTGCCAGTGGACCCCGGGCGCGAGCTCGATGGTCTCGCCCGGCAACGGCGGCTCCGGGTAGGGGTAGGTGACGCCCGCCCCGGCCGCGTCCTCAGCCCCCGCCGCCGTCTCCTCCACCCCGCCGTCGGTCTTCGCGTCCATGCCCTTGCCCAAGCCTCGCCTCAGCTTTCCCGTGCCACCGCCCGCCAGCCGATGTCGCGGCGGCAGAATCCCTCGGGCCAGTCTATCAGATCGATGGCCTCATAGGCCCTGGCCTTGGCCTCGGCCACCGTCGCGCCATGGGCGGTGACGTTGAGCACCCGCCCGCCGACGGCGAGCACCTTGCCGCCTTCCGATCTGGTGCCGGCGTGGAAGATGGTGACGCCCTCGACCTTGGCCGCCTCGTCGAGGTTGCGGATCTCCGTGCCCTTGGGATATTCGCCGGGATAGCCCTTCGACGCCATGACCACCGTCAGCGCCGCGCCGTCGCGCCAGCGAAGATCGAACGAGGCGAGCTGGCCGTCGCGCGTGGCGAGAAGCGCCGGCAGGAGGTCGGAGAACAGGCGGGGCATCAGCACCTGGCACTCCGGATCGCCGAAGCGGACGTTGTATTCGAGCAGCTTCGGCCCGTCGCCCGTGATCATCAGCCCGGCATAGAGCACCCCCTTGTAGGGCGTGCCGGCGTCCGCCATGGCGTCGATCGTCGGTGCGATGATGCGCGTCATGACCTGCTTGACCATGGCCTCGGTGACGATGGGCGCAGGCGAATAGGCGCCCATGCCGCCGGTGTTGGGACCGGTATCGCCTTCGCCCACCGCCTTGTGGTCCTGGGCCGAGGCCAGCGGCAAGGCGTTCACGCCGTCGACGAGGACTAAGAAGCTCGCTTCCTCGCCTTCGAGGAACTCCTCGACCACCACCTCCCGGCCGGCGTCGCCGAAGCGGCGCTCGACCAATATGTCATCGACGGCGGCCTCGGCCTCGGCGACCTCTTGGGCGATGATCACCCCCTTGCCGGCGGCGAGCCCGTCGGCCTTGACGACGATCGGGGCGCCGTGTTCGCGGATATAGGCCTTCGCCGCGGCGGGTTCGGTGAAGCGCCCATAGGCCGCGGTCGGGATGTCGGCCATGGCGCAGAGATCCTTGGTGAAGCCCTTGGAGCCTTCGATGGCCGCCGCCTCCGCCGTCGGCCCGAAGGCGGCGATCCCCTCATCTTCCAGCCGGTCGACGAGACCCGCCACCAGCGGCATCTCCGGCCCGACGACGACGAAGCCGATCTCCTCATCGCGGCAGAAGCCGACGATGCCCTCTATATCCTCAGGCCCGATGGCGACGCAGATGGCGTCATTGGCGATGCCGGCGTTGCCCGGCGCGCAGTAAAGGGCGTCGCAAAGCGGCGAGGTGGCGATGGCCCAGCAAAGCGAGTGTTCGCGCCCGCCCGATCCGACGACGAGGACTTTCACTTGGCCGTTTCCTTCAAAGGTTCCGTTGCCCTCAAAGACCTCCCCCTGATGGCAGAGCGGGGCCCGGCGCCGGCGGGTCAGGGAGGTCCGGCGGGCCAGATGCCCGATGTGCGCGCTTGTTTCCTCGGGGCGGTCTTGTAACATAGAAATGGAGCATCATGAGCCAAAATTCGCGCCAATCTCCAGGCGAAGGCGCTTTAGAGACCAACCGGCCCATCTTGACGGTGGGCGAGCTTTCGAACGCGCTCAAGCGCACCATCGAGGCGGCCTTCGGCCGGGTCCAGGTGCGCGGTGAAGTTTCAGGGCTGAAACGCGCCGCCTCGGGCCATGTCTATTTCTTGCTCAAGGACGCCGACGCGGTGCTGGAGGCGGTGTGCTGGCGGGGGGTGGCGGCGTCGCTCTCGTTCAAGCCCGAGGACGGCATGGAGGTGGTGCTCTCCGGGCGCATCTCGACCTATGCCCAGCGCTCGAAATACCAGATCGTCGTCGAGGGCATCGAGCTCGCCGGCGAGGGCGCGTTGCTCAAGCTGATCGAGGAGCGCAAGAAGCTTCTCGCCGCCGAGGGCCTGTTCGACGAGGCGCGCAAGAAGCCGATCCCGTACCTGCCCGATGTCATCGGCGTCGTCACCTCGCCGACCGGCGCCGTCATCCGCGACATCCTTCACCGCCTGAATGCCCGCTTCCCCCGCCATGTGCTGCTGTGGCCGGTGCTGGTGCAGGGCGAGGGCGCGGCGGAAGCGATCGCCGCCGCCATCGAAGGCTTCAATCGCATAGAGGCGGGCGCCGGGGCGCCTCGTCCCGACGTGCTGATCGTTGCCCGCGGCGGCGGTTCTCTCGAGGATTTGATGGCGTTCAACGAGGAGATCGTGGTGCGCGCCGCGGCCGCTTCCGATATCCCGCTGATCTCCGCCATCGGCCATGAAACCGACGTGACCCTGATCGATTTCGCCGCCGATGTGCGCGCGCCGACGCCGAGCGCGGCGGCGGAGATGGCGGTGCCGGTCAGGATCGAGTTGCTGGCCCGGATAATGGACGAGGGCACGCGGCTGCTCGGCGCCATGAACCGGACGTTGGCCGATTGGGCGGCAAGGATCGAAGGGCTGGCGCGTATCATGGGCGACCCGGCCCGCGTGGTCGAGGAAGCGGCGCAGCGCCTGGACGACAAGGCCGAACGGCTGCGATACGCCGCCGCCAATGGCCTGGCGCGCGCCAGGGCGGAACTGGACGCGGTCGCGGCGGCACTCCGGCCCAAGGCGCTTTACGTCAGCATCGATCATGGCGGCGATGTCGCCCAGGGCTTTGCCGAGCGCCTCGACGGCGCCACACGGCGCATCGTCGCCGACGCCGGGATGCGCCTGGACAATGCCGCCAACCTGCTCGAGAGCATCTCCTACCGACGCGTGCTCGAGCGTGGCTACGTCGTGGCGCGGGATCGGGCCGAGGTCCCCGTAGCCTCGGCCGGGGCGACGCGGCCCGGGATGGCGTTGAGCCTCGAGTTCCACGACGCCAGGGTGGGCGCGACGGTCGCCGGCAAGCCGCCGCCCAAACCAGGCGCCGCCAAGCGGGCGGGCGCGAAGCCGGCGGACGGCGGCGAACAGGGGTCACTGCTGTGATGTGGATGGCGGCGGCCCGGTATGCTTGTATCGCCGCCGCCTGGGCCTCGCTCGTCCTCGCCGCCGGCGCCTCGCCCGCCAACGCCGCCGGCGCCTCGCCCGCCAACGCCGCCGGCGGCATCAATCTCGAAGGGATCGCCGTCCAGGGCAGCCTGATGATCGGCCGCGTCGAGGTCGGCGCCAAGCTATGGCTCGACGATGTGCCGGTGGCGGTGGCGAAGTACGGCGAGTTTCTGCTCGGATTCGGCCGCAACGCCGGGCGCAAGGCCCGTATCAAGGTCACGTTCGCCGACGGCAGGACGGGTTCCCGCCTCCTTCGCATCGAGCAGCGCGAGTTCAAGATCGAACGCATCGACGGGCTGGAGCCGAAAAAGGTCACGCCGTCGCCCGAGGACCTCGAGCGCATCCGGGCCGAGAAAGCGCTGATCGACAAAGCGCGCGCCCGCTTCACCGAGAAATCCTATTTCCGCTCCGGCTTCATCTGGCCGGCCCAGGGGCGCATCAGCGGCGTTTACGGCAGCCAGCGAGTGCTCAACGGCGAGGCCCGCGCCCCCCATCTCGGCGTCGATATCGCCGCGCCCAAGGGCTCTTTGGTTGTGGCCGCCGCCGACGGGGTGGTATCGCTGTCCTATAACGGGATGTTCTTTTCCGGCAACGTGATGGTGATCGACCACGGGCTCGGCCTCGGATCGATCTACGCCCATCTGGAGCGGTTGCTGGTGAAGGAGGGGCAGAGGGTCGAGCAGGGACAACCCATCGGCACCGTCGGCGCCACCGGCCGGGTCACCGGCCCGCATCTCCACTGGGGGGTCAATCTGTTCCGCGTCGGCCTGGATCCGGCCCTTCTCGTCCCCGCCATGCCCGCCGCCGGAAAGTGATCGAGGCCCCGGTCGGCTTCGCCCCAGCGCGCTCAGTCGGGCCAGCGGCGGTGCACCCATAACCACTGTTCGGGGTTTTCGCGTATCCAGCCCTCGATGATCCGGTTGACCAGCGTCATGCCGGCCTTCACATCCGCCTGGCGGTCGCCGGTCGCCGGCAGCTCCAGGGGGGGAAGGACGGAAATCGAAAAATGCGCCCCGTGGGTGCGCTCGACCTTTATCGGCACCACCGGGCAGTCGAACTTGAGCGCCAGTTGGGCCAGCGCCGGCGCCGTCATGGCGTCGCGTCCGAAGAACTCGACGGCGATGCCGTCATTCATCTTCTGGTCCACCAGCATGCCGAGATGCCCGCCGCCGTTTAGGATCGCGATCATCTGGCGCGCCCCGGCTCTGCCCTTTGGCACCAAATCATCGGTCATTCCCCTGCGCCCGAGTCGCACCAGCCTTTCCACCTCCGGATGGTTGGCGGCGCGATAGACCACGCCGAGCCGCAAGCCCCGTTGCGTCACGGCCAGCGCCGCGAGCTCCCAGTTGCCGATATGCGCGGTGAAGAAGATTCCCGGCCTGTCGTCATCGCGCAGGCGGTCGATGTGCTCGGCGCCGGTGACCGTGAACCGTTGATCCTCGTAGATACGGACCCGGTTCAGCCCCGGAAATTCCGCCCCGACCCGTCCGAGATTGTCCCAAACGCCCTTTATCATGTCGGCGATCTCGCGCTCCGGCTTTTCGGGATAGACGCGGCGGAGATTGCCGTTGGCCGTTCGCGACTCCCTCCTGCCGGGCCCGATGAGGCGGGCGATGAAGCCGCCGGTGGCGGAGGCGAGATCGAGGGGGAGGACGGCCAACAGCCCATAGGCCAGTCTGATCGCCGCCGTCTCGGCCGGCGCAAGGAGACCCTTCGGCCACATGCGGCCAAGGGGAGAGGTTTCAGCCATCACCCAGAAGCGGCGCGAGGACGGCGCCAAGCGCTGCCTCGTCCGACCATTCAAGTTCGACGCCGAGCACCTTGACCATGGGCCGCGCGCTCTCGGGCAGGCGCACGTAATCCTTTCCGGTCGTCACCGGCAAGGCCTCGAGCCCGTGGGCTTCCTCGCAAATCGCCATGACCTCGTCCGACGTGTAAAGGTGATGATCGGCGAATGCGTGAGTAGCGCTCAAGGGGCAGCCGATCTCCTCTAACGTCGCGAAGAACTTCTCGGGGCGGCCGATGCCGGCGAAGGCGACGACCGGCCGGCCGGCGATCTCCCTGGCGCCGGCGCCGGGCGCAAGCTTGGCGCCGAGCACCGGGGGCGTTCGGCCCAGACGCGCCCTGGCCATGGCGATGCGCTCCTCGACACCCCGCGCATCCTCGCCGATCAGCACCACCGCCGATGCGCGCCCGAGCCCCGTCTCCACCGGCTCGCGTAGGGGGCCCGCGGGGATGACACGGCCGTTGCCGAAACCGAACCCCCCATCGACGACGAGAAGCGAGATGTCCTTGGCAAGCGCCGGGTTCTGGAAACCGTCATCCATGACGACGATGCCGGCGCCGTCATCGGCCGCCGCCTCGGCGCCGCTGACGCGGTTTCGCGCCACCCAGGTCGGCGCGCGGGCGGCCAATAGCAGTGCCTCATCGCCGATTTCGGCGACGCCGTGGCGCCCGCGGTCGACGCGCACCGGTCCTCGTTCGCTGCCGCCATAGCCGCGGGTCAGGAAATGCACCTCCTTGCCCAACGCCTCGAGATAGGCGCCAAGCGCAAGCGCTACCGGCGTCTTGCCGGCGCCGCCCGTCACCAGGTTGCCGACGCAGATGACGGGAACGGACACCTTGACCGGTTCGGTCAAGGCGTGGCGCGCCGCCCCGGCGGCCCCGTAGGCGTGGGCGAGGGGCGCCAGAAGCAGCGGCCAGATGCCGCCATCGCCCTGCCAGAACTCAGGGGCGCGCACGCTTGCCCTCCATATCCCTAGGGGCCTGTCCGCCGGCCCCCGTCGGTGGTGGCGCCGCCGGCCCACCGCCCTTGGCCAGCGCTTCGATGAAGGGTTCGAGTTCCGCCATCACCGCGTCGATCACCCCGTCCTTGGCGGTGGCGATGCGCCGCGCCGCCTCGATGCGTCCCGCCCTGAGCGCCGTGTCATCGAGCAGCGACGCCACCCAGCGGGCGATGTCCCGGGCGTTCCCGGCTTCGATACTGGCCCCGGCGTCCGTCATCTCCTCGACCACGGCGCGGAAGTTCTCCATGTGGGGGCCGTGAATCACGGCACAATCGAGCCGCGCCGGTTCCAGTAGGTTCTGTCCGCCATGGGGGATCAGCGAGCCACCGATGAAGGCGACGGGGCAGAGCCGGTAGAACAGGCCGAGCTCGCCCAAGGTGTCGGCGATATAGACCTCGGTCTCGGGTGCGATCGCATCGCCCTGGGAGCGAAGCGCGCCTTTCAGCCCCGCCCTTGCAAGCGCCGCCGCGACTTCCCGCCCCCGGCTCGGATGGCGCGGCACGATCACGGTCAACAGTCCCGGATGGGCTGGCGCGACGCGCCGGTGCACCTCGACGACGATCTCCTCCTCGCCGGCATGGGTGCTGGCGGCAAGCCAAATAGGCCTGGCGCCGATCGAATGTGAAAGCCGGCCGGCCTCCTCCTCATCCACCGGCAGGGGGCCGGAAGCGAATTTGAGATTACCCGGCGTCTTGACCGAAGGCGCGCCCAGGGTGCGAAGGCGTTTTGCCTCGTCCTCGTCCTGGGCGAGGCACAATGCGAAACCGCCAAGCAACGGCCGGATCAGGCCCGGCCATCGCCGCCAGGCGGCGAACGACCTCAAGGACATCCGTCCATTCAGCAAGATCATGGTGATGGCGCGCGCCTGGGTCTCGGCGATGAGATTGGGCCAGAACTCGGATTCGACCCAAAGGGCGATATCGGGCCGCCAGTGGTCGAGGAAACGGCGCGCCCAAGCCGGGCGGTCCACCGGTACATATTGGTGGATGGCGCCGGGCGGCAGCCTCTCGGCGAGCAGCCTGGCCGATGTGACGGTGCCGGTGGTCACCAGCATGTTCACTTCCGGATAATCGGTCAGAATCCTTGCCGTCAGCCGCAGGATCGAAAGCGCCTCGCCGACGGAGGCGGCGTGCAGCCATATCAGCGGTCCGTCGGGGCGCGCCCGCCCGGCGCACCCAAGCCTTTCTCCGAACCTGTCGCCGTCTTCCTTGCCTTGCGCCCGGCGCCGGGCGAGGTACAGGCTGATCAGCGGCAGGGCGAGGGTCGTGAAGCCGCGGTAAAGCGCCGGTGTCATTGGCCTCCGCCGGTGGCCGAAAGCCCCTCGGGGCGGTCGTCCTCGCCGCTCTTGGCATCGCTCCCCGCGACGGGGTATTCAAGCGCCTCGTCCGCTTCCGGGGCCGGTTCGATGGGTTGGGCGCCGACCATCCGGTCGCCCTCGTAGCACAACGCATTGAGCCTGTCCTCGAGTTTGCGCCGGGCCCGCTCGATGGCCACATGATCGGAGTCGCGGGCGATCTCGATGGGATCGCCCCAGAGCAAGACCCCTTTGGAGAAGGGCAGGGCGACGACGAACCGGTCCCAGGACTTGAACACGATGCGGCGCCTTGACGCGAAGGTGACAGGCAAGATGGCGACGCCCGCCATCCGCGCGGCGTTGATGGCGCCGACGCCGGCACGCATGTGCGGCCCGCGCGGTCCGTCCGGGGTGATGCCGATGGTGGCGCCTGAGGCCAAGGTCTTGAGCACCGCGCGCAGCGCCTCCGTGCCGCCGCGCGAGGAAGACCCGGTGATGGCGCCGACGCCGAAATGTTTGATCGTATCGGCGATGAAGCGGCCGTCCGGGTGTCGCGAGACCAGTATGTAGACCGGCGGCGCGTCCGGGTTCCGGCAATAGGGCATCATCAACAAGCGCCCGTGCCAGAAGCACACAAGGAAGGGCCGGTGCGTATCCCAGAAGCGCCTCGGGATTTCCTCGCCGATGACCTGCCAGCGGCCGGTGAGATGGATCAGCCGGATGTATTGGGCGGCCAGCGCCGCGACGACGTTCCGCGCGAGGCTATTCCGGGTCAACCAGCGGACTATGGACCGGAGGATAGCCACGGTTCAGGCCCGCGCCCGCGCCGCCTCGTCCGCCGGCGCTTCCTTGGCGAACTGTAACTCATAGAGAGCAGCATAGGCGCCGCCCTTGGCCAGGAGCTCGGCGTGGGTGCCCGATTCGATGACGGTCCCGTCCTCGATGACGTAGATGAGATCGGCGCCGATCACCGTCGATAAGCGATGCGCGATCACCAGGGTCGTGCGCCCTTCCATCAACCTGTTCAAACCGGCCTGCACGGCGCGCTCGGAGTGGGCATCGAGCGCCGAGGTCGCCTCGTCGAGCAAGAGGATCGGCGCGTCCTTCGCCATCGCCCGGGCGATGGCGACGCGCTGTCTCTCACCACCCGAAAGCTTGACGCCATGTTCACCGGCCACGGTGTCATATCCTTCCGCGAGATCGGTGATGAAATCGTGGGCGGCGGCGTTCCTGGCGGCGGCGATGACGTCCTCTTCGGCGCAGCCCGGCTTGCCATAGGCGATGTTGGCCCTGACCGTATCGTTGAACAGGCTGATCTCCTGGGAAACCAGGGCGATGTTGGCGCGCAGGCTGGCGAGAGTGACGTCGCGTACATCGGCGCCGTCGATGGTGACGGAACCGCCGCCGACGTCGTAGAAGCGCGGGATCAGGTTGAGGATGGTGGACTTGCCGCCGCCCGAGTGCCCGACGAGGGCCACCCGCTTGCCGGCGGGGACCGAAAGCGTAATACCCTTCAGCGCCGGGTTGTTCGGTCCGTAGGCGAAGGTCACGTCCTTGAACTCGATGGCGCCGCCGGTAACCTCGATCGCTCCCGCCCCCGCCTTGTCGCCGATCTCGGGCTCGACGTCGAGTATGGCGAACACCCGTTCGGCGGCGGCGAGGCCGGTCTGCAGGCCGGCGTTGAGATTGGCGAGCTTCTTCATCGGCTCATAAGCCAGCAACAG
>Ga0209980_10002468_pt1 | contig 10051 bp, 5 predicted proteins | sample CR02metaG_FD_183611 | JGI IMG/M metagenome (GOLD analysis project Ga0209980, IMG submission 183611) | Deep subsurface microbial communities from Mariana Trench to uncover new lineages of life (NeLLi) - CR02 metaG (SPAdes) (version 2) | ecosystem: Environmental > Aquatic > Marine > Ocean trench >...
CTTGTAATCCCAGTTCATGCGGTAGATTGAATTCGCCTGTTCGTGAAAACGGTCATAACTGAACTCATCTACAACATACAGAAAAATCAAAAGGCAGCTCGTCATACCAATTGCCAGGCCAAAAGTATTGATGAGCGAATAGCTTTTCTGTTTAAGCACGTTTCTTAACGCAATTTTGAGATAACTTTTAAACATGGTTTACTCCTTTACGTCAAACGTAAAAAGTGAGAAGTAAAACGAGTCTTCGCTGGCCCAATATGTTTCACTTCGCCGTCTTAGTTACTCACACCGCAATGCCTCAACCGGATTCGCAAGTACTGCTTTCAACGATTGGTAAAATACAGTAAAGTATTTTACTATGACGACAAAAATCAACTACTTGCGCTTTCCGACGTCTTAATCAGACGATTCAGGACAAAAATTGCAAGTCCAAACGCCATGAGGAAGGGACCTCCCAAACCTTCCACAAAAACGGTAAGCCCTCCGACCAATCGATCACAAGAAGCGCTGCTCCAAACAAGGTTATCGCCGCACCCAGATAGCGCAAGACCAGACGATGTCGCTCAAGATCGAAAGAAACAGTCCAGAACAAGCCGCCCAAGATTGCATATAGAGCCGAGGTAGATCTCGCAAGGTATCCAACCACGGGTTTATCGGGAAGCTGACCCATCCCGAGCAACGAATGTATCGAGTCCAGCCATGAATAGGGCGCGACGACAAAAACTAAAGCGAACAAAGAAGTAGTCCCAAGAAACCGCAGGAGAAGTTTTAGGATTTTTTCTGAATTCGTTGTTGAGCCCAGATCTGACATTTTCAAGATTCCTTTCGTGTGTGTTTGAGAAGATTACTAAGAGCAATTTTAAGGTAACTTTTGAAGTGGATGGCCTCGGCGTACTGTTCGGATCGCAAATGCACATTTTCATGGAAATTGTCACGGTTGTAGTAAAAATCCCCATAGACAAAAGCGAAAATGCAGCACCCTATCGCGAGAGATAAACCGGTGATATTGATCAGGGAAGGCAATTTGTTTTCACGCAAGTTACGATAAGCCATTTTTAGGTAGTTTTTTGAACATGCTTTCTCTCCGTCAAAAATTAAACATGAGAGGTGAAAACCGATAATTGGAGGTCGTAATCGATCTCACACCTTCTGTTATTCATACCGCAATGCCTTCACCGGATTTGTTAATGCAGCTCTGATCGACTGGTAGCTTACAGTCAGCAAGGCAATGATAAGAGCTAAAATGCCAGCGAGAAGGAAGAGGTTGAAATCCGCACTGATCCGATAGGCAAAATTATCAAGCCAGCGTTCCATTACTAAAAATGCAATAGGTACAGCCAACAGAAAGGCAACGCCCACTAGCTTGGTGAATTCCTTGGAGAGCAAGAGCACAACATTGCTAATAGATGCACCAAGCACCTTGCGAATTCCAATTTCCTTTGTGCGCTGTTCTGCAGTGAATGAAGCCAGACCAAATAGACCCATACATGCGATCAGGATCGCAAGTATGGCAAAATAGCTGAATATTTTGCCAAAACGCTGATCGTCCCGGTGTAAAAGATCCAGGCTTTCATCGATGAAGAAGTATTCGTAGGCATCGTTAGGTGTAAACTTTTTCCACGTCTTTTCTATGAATCTTAATGTGTTCTGCAGATCTTCAAGTCCAATCCTGATGGAAATAAAGGTTTGCCATGAGAAATCACCGGGGATTGTATGAAGTACCAACGGTCTGATCCTTTCATGTAGAGATGCCATGTGAAAGTCCTTCATGACTCCTACCACCCTACCATTCTTATCTCCACTCCATAGTAATCTCTTGCCAAGCGCTTGTTCAGGTGTCCAACCAAATTCTTTTGCAGCCGTTTCGTTAATCATAAATTCCTGATTCGCTATACCAGGTGAAGACGAGAGATTACTTCCGGTAGCTAGCTCAATCTTATATGTATCGAGGAAATATTCATCCGTAATGTAGCTTTGTACACGAAAAGGCTGTACAAACCCTTGCGGGACAACAATGCGAACATCGCTGTTTTTCAGGTTTACGGGCACGCGCTGGGAAATCGAGACATTCATAATATTTGGGTGTCGAAGCATTGCGGCGATGAGTACGTCATCCTTTTTGCCATATGGCACGACGACAACTTGTTCCTTTCCAAAACCGAGATTTTTGTTCTGGACATAGTCAAGCTGATTGTAAATCATTAAAGTTCCGCTTATTAGCACGATAGAGACAACAAACTGGAAAACGATTAAACCTTTTCTGAGCCGGTTTCCGGAAGTAGTTGCAACAAACCGACCCTTTAACGCGGCAATCGGGTGAAGGCGAGACAGAAAGAGAGCCGGATAACACCCCGCCAGCAATCCAACTACTGGCACTGTGGCTGCCAGACATAAAAGGACGAACCAATCCTGGAAATAGTCGATGACGAGATCCAGGTTGAAAGTGGTGTTAAATACCGGAAGCAGAACTTCAATCAACATAATGGCCAGGGCCAGAGCAAGGCAGCTCAGAAATAATGCTTCACCGACAAATTGTTTGATCAGTTGTATTCGATATGCTCCCAAAACCTTTCTCACCGCGACTTCTTTAGCTCTTGCAAGAGACCGCGCCGTCGCTAAGTTCATAAAGTTAACGCAGGCTATGAGTAGAATAAAAAAACCAATAGCAGAAAACAGATAGATATACGCCAAATTGCCCGGAGCCTTGAAGCTACCGGGATAGTTTGAGAATAAGTGTAATGACTCCAGCGGTTCCAGGTGCAACTCCTCCGTCGTATTTTCTAACTTAAGATACCGATCAGCAAAGCCAGGTAGCTTGCTCTCCAGCTTTTCAGGAGGATAATTCTGAGGAAGAAACACATATGTCCATATGGGCTTGGATGAACCCCAGTTTGTTCGTTCAGTTTCAACACCAACTAATGAGGCAAGGAATTCGAATTCGAAGTGGGTATTACGTGGCAGATCGCGCATCACACCAGTAACCACAAGATCGAGTTCCCCGGCCGGGTAGCCTCTAAAGTTGATCACTTTGCCCATCGGCTGTTCGACCCCGAAATATTTTTCAGCCATGGCTTCTGATATTACGATGGTGTTTGGCGACTCAAGCGCAGTATGTGGATTCCCGTTTATCAATGGAAATGAGAAGACATCAAAAACGGCAGGATCAGTAAAATATAGTTTATGATCTTCTCGGAAATGCTTTTCTTGGTAACTGAGAACGGGATTGAATGCCCGCCAGAACCGAATAACCTCTGTGATTTCAGGAAAATCCGCTTTTAGAGCAGGTCCCATCGGTACTGTTGAGCGAGCGCCTTTTCTCACATTGTCACCACTCTGTGAAATTCGACCCATACGAAAGATCCTGTCTGCATTTTCATGGTCGCGGTCATAACTTAACTCATTGCGAATATAGAATAGAATAAGCAGACAGCAAGCCATACCTATTGCCAGACTAACGATATTGATGAATGTGTACCCTCTATGTCGTAAAAGATTTCTTAAAGCGATTTTTAGGTAGTTTTTAAACATGATTTTCTCCCTCAAATGTCAAACTTGAGATGTGAAATCTAAAATGAAAATCGAAATTCATTTTCCAAATTTCCGCATTACGATTTCCGATGTTTCACCTCTGCCGTCTTACGTTTCACTCACACCGCAACGCATCGACCGGATTCGAAAGAGCCGCTTTGATCGCCTGGAAACCGACGGTTACCCATGCGATTATCAGAGCCAAAAGCCCCGCAGCTAGAAAAATCTCCGCACCGATAGTGCTGTGATAGGCGAACTGCTGCAGCCAGGATCTGGCAAAGATATACCCGACCGGCGCAGCCAGCACGAGCGCGATCATGACCAGCCGGGAGAATTCTTTTGTGAGCAGGAACACGATTTGAGGCACGGATGCGCCCAGGACTTTTCTCACCCCAATTTCTTTGGTGCGCTGCTCGGCAGTAAAGGCGGCAAGCCCGAAAAGACCGAGACATGCGATGAATATGGCCAGGCCGGCAGCAATCCCGAACAACTGCCCAAGCCGCTGGTCGGCGGCATAGAAGTTCTCGATCTGCTGATCGAGAAAATGGTACTCGAACGGCGTCACAGAATCGAATCGTTCATGAACCTGCTGCAGATGGTCAAGGGTCTTTGGAATATCGTGGCCGCTGATCCGTGCGGTAAAATAGTCGATACTTTGAATTGCGTTGTGACTATGCCCCAGCACCAGCGGGCCAATCTGTTCATGCAAAGAGCGAAAATGGAAATCTTTAACAATCCCGATGACATGCAGAGCCAAACTTTCTTCTGACACTTGCAGGACAATTTCCTTGTTTAAAATCAGATCACCGCCAAGCATATCAGCTGCCGTTTCGTTGACAAGCACCGCGGTGGTATCCGTCGTCATACTTTCCAGAAAATTGCGCCCCTGAAGCAGCTCCACTTCAAAGGTGTTGAGAAAGTCCTGATCTACGCCAAAAAAAGTCATCGTTCGCAGATCTTCCTCAGATGCTCCGGCCGGCCGGGCCTCGATTTCAACCAGATTTTTCCATTCGCCGGGAACCCGCGAGGTCACGGAAACACTTCTGATTTCAGGATACCGTAAAAATTCATTCTTGATAGATTGAAAATTACCTCGTGCAGCGCCACTGTTGATATCCACGACCAGCAGATGTTCCTGGTTAAATCCAAGCCTTTTCGACTGTACAAAGTTCATCTGATTAAACACAACCAGGGTGGCGATGATCATGATGATCGAAAGCCCAAACTGGACGATCACCAGACCGCGTCTTAAAAAAGATTTTCTTGAACCGGTCTTGAATTCTCCTTTAATGATCCTGGCGATTTCCAGCCGCGAAAGATAAAATGCCGGGTAGCTGCCGGAAATCACACCCACCGTAAATGTGAGCAGGATCAGGGATACCAGCGATAAACCACTGGTGCCAAAAACTAAAGACAGCTCCTTGCCGGTAAAAGCATTGAACGCGGGAAGCGTATTCTGCACGATCACGAGAGCCAGCAGCAATGCCATGCCCGTGAGCAGCACCGACTCGGTGAGAAACTGTCCGATGAGCTGGCGGCGCTGCGCCCCCACAACCTTTCTCAGGGCCACTTCAGCGGCCCGGTGGAACGAACGTGCTGTTGCCAGATTCATATAGTTTATACAGGCAATCAGCACGATAAAAATTGCGATGGCACCTAAGATATACACATAGGCCATCTCTCCCTTCGCATGATTTCGGTCTGCCTCGATATGTTCGGACTTGAAATGGATATCGCTGAGCGGTTGCAGCGCGAGTTGCCTTTCAATCTTGCTGCTCTCGGGCTGGTTTCTTCTCAAGAGAGGAGGGAGCTTGGCCTGAACACCCTGCGAATCGTTTTGCTCGTCCAACAGAATGTAAGTCGCAAACCCCTGAATGTCCCATCGATCCATGAACGGCGCAAAGCGTGGATTCGAAGTGAGGGTCAGAAAAGAGAACATCAAGTCAAATTTCAGATGGCTGTTATGCGGAATATTTACGACGCCGGTTACTTTAAGCTCATGTCCGCGATCCGAAGACAGGGTTTTCCCGATAGGCATTTCGTCTCCGAAATATTTTCGCGCAGTTTCTTCACTGAGGATCACTGCATTCGGCTCATCGAGTGCATGCTCCTTATCGCCGGACACAAAGTCGAAGTCGAAGATCTCAAAAAGGCTTTGCTCACCCCCGAGATATTCTTCATAGAATTTCAGGTCACCGTTTTGAACCGTGTGGCGTCCAAGGGTAATAAATCGCGCCGAGTTTATCACTTCCGGAAATTCTGCCTGCATGGCCGGCCCCACCGGCGCCGAAGTGATACCGTAGTGCTGCTCGCCCTGATCCGGGGAAACCTCCGAGTCGATGATGCGGTAAATTCTATCGGCTTTGGAGTGAAAGCGATCGAAGTTGAATTCATCATAGATGAAAGAAAGTATCAAAATCGAGCAGGAAATTCCAATGGCCAACCCAAGCAGATTGATCAGAGAATAAGCCCGCTGTTTGCGCAAATTTCGAAATGCGATGGTGAGATAGCTCTTAATCATGACGGCTCCTTGTTTTCGGAAAGTATATTATAATTTGTAATTATTCATAGCGCAACGCCTCCACCGGATTCGCCACCGCCGCTTTGACCGAATGATAACTCACCGTGAAAAATGAGATTACTATAGAGAGCAATCCGGCAAGCATAAAAATTTCAATTCCAAGATCGGTGCGATAAGCAAAATCAGCCAACCATTTGTTGGCGGCAAAATAAGAGATTGGACAGGCCAAAATAAACGCCAGGCCCACCAATCTGGTAAATACTCCTGTGAGTAGCAGAACGATTCCCAGGACAGAAGCGCCTAAGATTTTTCTCACCCCAATTTCTTTTGTACGCTGGGTAACGATAAGGGAGGCGAGGGCGAACAGCCCTAAACATGCGATCATGATAGCTAAAATTGCGAAGGAACTGGTGACCGTACTCAAGCGGTTCTCATTCTCATAGAGTCGATCAAAATTTTCATCAACAAAAAAGAATTCGAAAGCGCGGGAAGGATCCAGGGTCTGCCATTTTTCTTTTATGTAATCGAGGGTCGTGACGCCATTGCCTCCGGTCATTTTTACCGAAAACACCCGGTGCACACCATGGTCGGACGGACGATAAAAGTGCAGGATTGGAGCCATCTCCGAAGCTAATGACTGGAAATGGTAATCTTTGACAACGCCGATAACATTGTAAATCGTCTCGCCAACACGGATTTGGCGGCCTTTCGCCGAATTCCAACCGATGTCCCGCAAAGCTGTCTCATTGATAATCATGGAGTTGTCAGCATCTGTAGCCAATTGCTCGGAAAAATTTCTACCTTCAGCAAATGAAATTCCATAAGTGTCAAAATAATGGGCGTCGACGAAGGAGCGGCGTATCCGTAACCGTTGTGAGTCGTCACGATCGGTTGGATAAGCGAATGTAAACCATCCGGGCCACCTTCCCGGTATGTGGGTAGATGAGGCGACAGATTTAATACCGGAATACTGATGAAGTTCGTTTTTAAACGCCTCCAAACTGACCTGCGCTTGCTCGCGATTCTCGAAATCGGATGGTCTCACAGGTATGGCAATGACATTTTCCCGGTCAAAATGAAGATTGGCGTTTTTCATGTATTGCACCTGATTCCACATAACGCCGGTGCCGATTATAAGAATGATGGCTAAGCAAAATTGTGTCAATACCAAAGAGTAGCGCAATTTAAGGCCGACCGGGCTGGATTTAAGCTGACCTTTCAGGGATTCACTGGGTTGAAAGCGTGAAATAACAAGCGCCGGGTAGAAACCCGAGATCAATCCCACAATCACAGCTAGTGCAAAGAGACCGGAAATGGTGCCGAAGTCGCTCAAATAATTAATCGACAGAGAGAGATCGTAATAGGTATTAAAAACCGGCAAAAGCAATTCCAGGAGACCTATCCCTAAAAATAGTGCAAGGATACTCACAACGAGTGACTCATTGAGAAACTGCCCTATAAGCTGACGTCTAAAAGCGCCCAGCACCTTGCGCATGCCGATTTCGCGGGCACGTTCGATCGAACGCGCGGTGGTCAAATTCATGAAATTAATCGAGGCGATAATTAGAATGACAACCGATATTCCCAGAAGAATATAGGCGTAGGTATTCGCATCCGTCATCTCATTATATAAATCCGGGAGATGGGTCAACTTTAAATTCATGCTTGTGTTAAGCTCCTCACCCCAGATTTTTGCCACAAATTGCGGGAATTGGGGCTCAAGTGACTCAGCAGTGCTTCCTTCGGATAATTGAATAAAAGTAAAAAGCCAGGAGCTACCCCAATTTTCTTTATTCTCTTCATAGAACGACGCACTTTCACAGGGCACAAGGATGTCAATTTCGATGGTTGAGTTTTGTGGAATTTCATCCAAAACACCACGAATGATATAATCGGTCTCATAATTGAGTGTTATGGATTTTCCTATCGGGCTGGTTTCGCCGAAATACTTAACCGCGATTTCCTGAGAAATCACTGCGGAATTAATGTCGGCAAAGGTCGTGCTGAGATCCCCTTCTAAAAGAGGGAAAGTAAAGATTTCAAACAGTGCCGGATCGGCGTAGGTGATCTTTTCCTGGAATCTATTGCCTTCGACTTGAACCCAGCTGTTGTTATCGTCCCATATCCGAGCTGCATTCTTGATCGACGGATAATCGTTCCTTAAGGCCTCAGCCATGGGAAGCCAAGTGTCACGGGTAATTTGCGTGCCGGTGGGAGTAATGCGTTCTTTATAAACCAAATAAATGGACTCGGAATTTTCATGAAAGTCATCATAGGTGAGTTCGTTCCGGACAAACAAAAAAATGACGATACTCGCTGCAAAGCCTACGGCTAATCCGAACGTATTAATTGAAAAGTTCAGCTTATTTTTGATAAAATTCCGAAGGGCTACTTTAAAGTAATTTTTGAACATGGTAATCTCCGTCAAAAGTCAAACGTGAGACGTGAAAAAATCATTCACGCCTGGCGGCTTACGTCGGCAATTTTTATGTAATTTTTGAACATGGTTTTCTCCTAAATAAGTGCTCGGGTGTTTTTTGTATTAAAGTGTTAGAGTTTTCAATTTGAAAAAATCTATAGACTCAAGTCGGCTCTGCATGAACCTTAACACCTTAATACCCTAACACTTCAACACTTTTTATTCATACCTCAACGCCTCCACAGGATTGGCCAATGCGGCTTTGATGGCCTGCGTGCTCACCGTCAAAAGCGCGATCACAAGCGCCAAACCGCCGGCCAGCCCAAACACCCACCAGCCGATCTCGACGCGATAGGCGAAATTTTGCAGCCACTTGTTCATCGCAAACCACGCCACCGGCCAGGCGATGAGGTTTGCCACGAGCACGAGCTTCACAAACTCTTTTGAAAGCAGGTTGATGATACTAGCCACCGTGGCCCCATGCACTTTGCGGATGCCGATTTCTTTGGTGCGTTGAACCACGGCAAACGAGGCCAGTCCAAACAAACCCATGCAGGCAATCAGAATGGACAAGGCAGCGCCTATACCGGCGACACTGTGAAAAACCCGGTCAGAGCGATAGTGGGTCTCAACCATGTCGTCCAGGAAAATAAAATCCATTTGCTGGTTCTGGTCGAAGCGATTGTGGATGCTCTCAATATAGGCCAATGTGTTGGTGAATTTTGGGCCGTTCATTTTCACAAGGATATCATCGATGCCCTGGATCGGGTTGCCCCGGTAACCCATGATCAGTGGCCCGACAGCTTCGTGTAACGAGCGGTAATGAAAATCCTTAACAACACCAATCACTTCAGCCTGGTAACTTCGTCTTTCGGAAGAGATGGTAAGCATTTTGCCAAGCGGAGATGCGTCGCCCAGAAGCCTGGCAGCCGTTTCATTAAGGAGGACAGCATTTTCATTCGATGACCCGATGTCGGAAAAGTTGCGGCCTTCCTGCAATTTCAGGTTAAGCGTTGCCAGGGCATCCTCATCCATGCCGTAATAGCCAAAGGTGTAAGGCGCATCACCCGGCTGTCCTTCCTGCACAACACCAACTTGCGGTGGTGTACGATAGCCGCCGACAACGCGAGTCATCGCCGTTACGCTGAGTACATCCGCGTTCTTGAGAAGCTCGCTTTTAATCACTTCATAATTATTGCGAACATTGCCATCATTGATCTCAATAACAATCACCTGATCGCCCTGAAAACCGAGCGCTTTTTTGCTGATATAAGCGAGTTGATGCTGCATCGTGAAAGTTGCGGCAATAAGCATGATGGAAAGCGCAAATTGAAAAATAACCAGCAGTTTTCTCGCGAGCGTCCGGCTACTCATTCCAACGGCGGAAGAAGCACGAAAGGCCTGCACGGGATTAATTCTGGAGAGAACAATCGCAGGATATGCGCCGGCGGCTGCCCCTATGCAGATCGTTATTGGCAATATGAGGAGAATCAATACACCAAACGTACTAAATTCCAGCGATATGCGCAGATCGGTTAAATTGTTGAACAGGGGCAATAGCAGTTCGGCCAGAAAAAGCGCAG
>Ga0209980_10002469_pt1 | contig 10049 bp, 7 predicted proteins | sample CR02metaG_FD_183611 | JGI IMG/M metagenome (GOLD analysis project Ga0209980, IMG submission 183611) | Deep subsurface microbial communities from Mariana Trench to uncover new lineages of life (NeLLi) - CR02 metaG (SPAdes) (version 2) | ecosystem: Environmental > Aquatic > Marine > Ocean trench >...
GCCGGAAAAACGCATGCGCTCGGCGACCGCGCCCGAGACGATCGTCGTTGCCGTTCCGCAGAACCCCAGCTGAAAGATGAAGAACGCCATCAACCAGGGATTCGTCGTATCGCCAAAGAAGAACCCCGATGTGCCGATCCATCCGCCGGAGGTGACGCCGAACATCAACGCGAAACCGAACAGCCAGAACAAGGCGGAGGAAAGACAAAAATCGGCGAAATTCTTGGCGGCGACGTTAATGCTGTTCTTGGAGCGAACCAGGCCGCTCTCCAGGCAAGAGAAGCCCGCCTGCATCAACATGACCAGGGCCGCACACACGAGAATCCAAGTAATGTCGAGAAGCTGGCCCGTCGTCGACATATCCCGGAACTCCTTTCCAAATCACGCGATGCGCGTCATCGATAAGACACCGGCCTGAGTATGGCATCTCACGCCCGTCACATCGTTTGCGGAGCGGTTGCGGGGCATAATAGACTGGTTCCATGGCTCTTGCCCGAATTTTGTGTGATGGCCCATCGCTTCCGGCAACGCCAGAGTCCGCTTCTTGCTTTCAGTACGTCAAATTTCAGACTGAGACACGACCGGGGCCAAACGACCGAGCGCCAAACGACTGGGGAATGTTTGCGGCCCGCGCCTCGCCGCCTATAGTCAACCCCCGAACCCCGAACCCGACAACCCCATTCCCATGACCCAACTCCCATGGCCGCGCCGAATCCTTCCTACTGCGCCGAGCAGGTCCGCCGCTTCGATCCGGACCGCTACCTGACCGTGCTCTTCGCGCCGGCCGAGCGGCGCGCGGCGCTGTTCGCGCTCTATGCCTTCAACCTCGAGGTCGCCAAGACCGCCGAGGTGGTCAGCGAAGCGCCGCTCGGGCTCCTGCGCCTGCAGTGGTGGCGCGACGCCTTGGAGGCGATCGAGACCGGCCGGGAGCCGCGGCACGAAGTCGTCGAACCGCTGGCCGAGGCGGTGCGGCGCCACCACCTGGATCCGGCACTGTTCGGGCGCCTGATCGACGCCCGCGAATTCGACCTGGAGCGGCGGGCGCCGGAGGATCTGGCGGCGCTCGAGGCCTATGCCGCGGGCACCTCGGCCGGCCTCGTGCACCTGGCGCTTCAAGTCCTGGGCGTGGACGCCGCCGCCGCCCGGGCCGCGGGGCGTCACGCCGGCATCGCCTGGGCGCTCGCCGGGCTGATGCTCGCGGTGCCGTTCCACGCCGCCGCCAAGCGCCTCTACCTGCCGCGGGAGTTGAGCCAGGCGGCCGGCCTGCGGACCGGGGAGCTGTTCGAGCTGCGGTCCAGTCCGGCGCTGTGCCGGGTCGCGGAACGGGTCGCGGTGCGCGCCCGCGATCACCTGGGGGCCGCCCGGGCTTTGGCCGGCCAGGTGCCCCGGAAGGCACGGTCCGCGCTGCTCTGCGCCACGCTCGCCGAGCAGGGCCTCGCCAGGCTGGCGCGGGCGGGCTACGATCCCTTCGACACGCGCGTGCAGGAACGCCCCCCGGGGCGCGCTTGGCGGCTCGCCTGGGCGGCCCTGCGGGGCCGCTATTGAACCGCTACCGAGCCCGGGCACGGGCGCGGCGCGGGACGACACGACTTGCCAGGGGAGGCCCCACATGACCACGGAAAATTTCTTCAATCTCACGGACACCTCGCAGGGCATCGCCCGGCAACTGGGCGAAGGCCTGTCGACCCGGGTCTTTCCCGGCGAACAGGCCATGCTGTCGCTGGTCACCATCGAGCCCAATGCCCAGGGCCGCCTTCACAGCCACCCCGAGGAGCAATGGGGCGTGTTGCTGGAAGGCGAGGGGGTGCGCACGCAGGACGGCGAGGACGTGCCGGTCAAGGCCGGCGATTTCTGGCGCACGCCCGGCGGCGTGCCCCACAGCTTCCGGGCCGGGCCCGCAGGCGCCAAGGTGCTCGACGTCTTCGCGCCGCCGCGCGAGGAGTACCGCAAGGCCGGCAGCGGTTTCGGCACCGCCGAGGCGTGAGCAAGCGGACTTGACAGGACCAGGACGGGGACACGCGGCCATGGCCATCCGACGCTATGAGATTCAATTCGAACGCCTGACCCCGGAGGCGCTGGCCGCCTGGGGCGAGATCCCGCCGGCGGTCGCCTCCGACTGCATGAACCGGGAGAACTTCATGGCCGCCGCGATCAAGCCGGTGCGGGCCGGCACCACGCTGGTCGGTCAGGCGCGCACGGTCACCGCCATGGTCGGCGACAACGGAGTCAGCCACGCCGCCACCGCGCTCATCGGCCCCGGCGAGGTCCTGGTGATCGACGCCGGCGGGTATGAGGACGTGGCGGTCTGGGGCGGGGTCGCGACCCGGGCGGCGATGGCGCGCGGCGTCGCCGGCGTGGTGATCGACGGCGCGGTGCGCGATGTCGCCGAGATTCGCGAGCTCGGTTTTCCCTGCTACGCCCGCGCCGTGGTGCCCGGCGGCCCGCACAAGGGCTTCGGCGGCACCATCGACGGCGCCATCGCCTGCGCCGGCTGCCCGGTATCGCCCGGCGACATCGTGCTCGGCGACGACGACGGCATCGCGGTGGTGCCGCTCGCCGATCAGGCGGCACTGCTCGCGGTCTGCCGCGACAAGCTCGAGCAGGAACGAGGCTGGCTCGCCGAGATCGCCGCCGGCACGACCATGGCCGAACTCCTCGGCCTCGGCGCGGCCGAGGTGATCGACTCTTAAACCCTCACGCGACCCGAAACCGCTCGAGCGCGGCGCGGTCGATCTCGATGCCGAGGCCGGGGCCCTCGGGGATGCGTACGACCCCGCTCTCGTGCTCGATCGGCGCGGTCACGATGGCCTGGCGGAACGGGTGTTCGCTGCGGTCGAACTCGAGGACCGGTTCCAGCGGCCGGTTGCCGGGCGGATTGCGCGGCAGCACCGCGAGCAGTTGCAGCGCGGCGGCCAGGCCGATGGCGCTGCCCCAGACGTGGGGCACGAAACGCACTCCGAAGGCGTTGGCCATGTCGGCGATCTTCTTGCATTCGCTCAGGCCGCCGGCGGCACAGGTGTCGGGCTGCAGGATATCGATGGCGCGGCGCTGGAGCACGTGGCGGAAGCCGAAGCGGGTGTACTCGCATTCGCCGCCGGCGACCGGGATCGAAATCGCCGCCTTGACCGCGCGGTAGCCGTCCAGGTCTTCCGGCGGCACCGGCTCCTCGAACCAGGTGATGTCGTGCCGTTCGACCCGGCGCCCCAGCTTGATCGCCTCGATCGCGTCGTAGCCGTGGTTGGCGTCGAGCATGAGCGGCAGGTCCGGACCGATGGCCGCGCGCACGGCGGCGACCAAGGCCGCGTCTTCAGCGACGTCGAAGCCGATCTTGAGCTTGACCCCCTTGAAGCCCTCGGCCGCGTAGCCCTTGACCTCCTCGACGATGTAGTCGAAGGGATCGCCGCGCTCCTTGCGGTAGGTGCCGGTCGCGTAGGCGTCGACCTGGCTGCGCAGCGGCCCGCCCATGAGCCGGTGCACCGGCACGCCGAAGTGCTTGCCCTTGATGTCCCAGAGCGCGATGTCGACGCCGCTCAATGCCGAGATCGGCACGCCCTTCTGGCCCTGGTCGCGGAATCGGTCGTAGAGCGTTTCCCAAATCAGATCGGTGGCCAGGGGGTCGGCGCCGAGCAGCAGGGGCACATAGGCCTCGACCATGGCGGCGCAGGGCCGCGCCGGCCCGAAGCATTCGCCGAAGCCGCTGAGGCCGCTGTCGGTGACGATCTCGACCACCGCCGCGCCGCGCGTCCGCGCCTCGTTGACGGCCCAGAAGAACGGTTCCGACAGCGCCGCCTCGAGCACGTGAACCCGGACCTCGGCGATTTTCATGGCGGGAGGCGCTCCGGTGTCACTCCGCCGCCGCGGCGGCGGTTTCGCCCATCCAGGCGTCGAGGTCGGCCAGCGCGCGGGCGGCCAGCGCCGGCTTACGGGCCTTCTTCGGGACGCGTTTTCCCTCGGGCGTCGAAATCGGCGGGAACAGGCCGAAGTTCACGTTCATGGGCTGGAAGCTGCGCGGCCCGGGCTCGATCCGGTCGCCGGGCAGGTGGCCGCCGGTGATGTGGTTCAAGAGCGCGCCGTGGGCGGTGGTCGCCGGCGGCGGCGCGAGCGCGCGGCCCAGGCGCTCGGCGGCGGCGAAGCGCCCGGCCAGGAGCCCGATGGCGGCCGATTCCACGTAGCCCTCGACGCCTGTGATCTGGCCAGCGAAGCGCAGCCGCGTTTGGGCCCGAAGCCGCAGCGCGCCGTCCAACAGCTCCGGCGAATTCAGGAAGGTGTTGCGGTGCAGCCCGCCCAGGCGCGCGAACTCGGCTTGCTCCAAGCCCGGAATGGCCCGGAATATGCCCGCCTGCGCGCCGTATTTCAGCTTGGTCTGGAATCCGACCATGTTGTAGAGCGTGCCGAGCGCGTTGTCCTGGCGCAGCTGCACCACCGCGTGGGCCCGCCGTCCGGTCCGGGGATCGGTCAGGCCGACCGGCTTCATCGGGCCGAAGCGCAGGGTCTCGCGGCCACGCGCCGCCATGACCTCGATCGGCAGGCAGCCCTCGAAGTAGGGGGTGTCGCGCTCCCAGTCTTTGAACTCGGTGGTCGCGCCGGCCAGCAGCGCGTCGATGAAGGCCTCGTACTGCGCCTCGTCGAGCGGGCAGTTGATGTAGTCGGCGCCGTCACCGCCCGCACCCGTACCCCCGGGCCCGGGCTTGTCGTAGCGCGACTGGAACCAGGCGGTGTCGAAGTCGATGCTGTCCTTGTGGATGATCGGTGCAATGGCGTCGAAGAAGGCGAGGGAGTCCGCCCCGGTCAGGCCATGGATCGCCTCGGCCAGCGCCGCCGAGGTCAAAGGTCCGGTCGCGATGATGACCGAGTCCCAGTCCGCCGGCGGCAACCCGGCGACCTCGCCGCGTTCGACCCGGATCAGCGGCTCGGCCTCCAGGCGTGCGGTCACCTCGGCGGAGAAGCCCACACGGTCGACCGCCAGCGCACCGCCGGCGGGCAGGCGGTGGGCATCCCCGGCCGCCATGATCAACGAACCCAGGCGGCGCATCTCGGCGTGCAGCAGGCCGACCGCGTTGTGCTCGGCATCGTCGGAGCGGAACGAGTTGGAGCAGACCAGTTCCGCCAGGCCGTCGGTCACGTGGGCCTCGGTGCCGCGTGCCGGGCGCATCTCGTGCAGCACCGCGGGCACGCCGGCGCGGGCGATCTGCCAGGCCGCCTCGCCGCCGGCCAGGCCGCCGCCGATCACGTGTATGGGTTGGGGGTCGCGCGCGCTCATGGTCTTCAGATAGCCAGCCCAGGGGCGGCTGGCAAGGGTGGCGCCTCAGCGCAGGATCGTGAAGACCTCCTGAAGCGCGCCGATGCCCTTGAGCTGGTGCTGGCCCAGGGACACCAGCTCGCGCCGGGACATGCCCGCCACCGCGTCCGAGACCACGATCGCCCGGTTCAAATCGGCGCACAGCTTGGACAGGCGCGCGACCAGGTTGACCGCGTGTCCGATCACCGTGAAGTCGAGGCGGTCGGCGGCGCCGATATTGCCGTACATGACCTCGCCGACGTGCACGGCCACGCCGCACTCGATGGTGGTTCCGTCCTTCGGTCGGTGGGTGTCGTTGAGCGCGCAGACCCGCTGCACCGCTTCCTCCGCCGCTTCGAGCGCCAGCTCGCAGGCGCCGCAGACCGCTTGTTCGCGCGACTCGCAGGGGAAGATCACCAGCATGGCGTCGCCCATGAACTTGAGGATCTCGCCGCCGCGCGCGACCACCGGCTGGGCGATGGCGTCGAAGTAAGCGTCGAGCAGCGCCAGCACCTCCGCGAGCGGCTGTTTCTCGGCGAGCGCGGTGAAGCCGCGCAGGTCGCAGTACCACAGCACCGCATGGATGATCTCGCCGTCGCCGCGCTTGACGGCACCGGAGAAGATACGCTCGCCCGTGTTGGGCCCGACGTAGGTGTTGAGCAAATCCCGCGCCGTGCGCCGCAACTGCTGCAGCTCGGCCACCGCCGCAAAGGCCGGCAGGGTGGCGTCGAGCACCGCCAGGTCCGCCTCGCTGAAGCCGCCGGGCCGGTCGGTAGCGATGCTGATCGCGTTGCGGGTATCGCCGGAGAAGATCAGTGGCCGCATGGTGTAGTCTCTGAAGCCGCGCTCCTGGAGTTCCTCCAGGATCGGAAACTCCGCCGGACAGCCGGCGCGCTCGAGGCGGCGGCGGATCGGGCCGCCGCCCTCGCGAATCACCCGAACCGGCGAGGTCAGATACTGGTTCTGGCTCTGGATCGAGTACGCGTGGCCGAGCTCGGTGGTCTCGCCGCTGTCCAGGTTCCAGACCAGGCTGCGGGCGGCAAACTGCGGATGCAGCTGCCAGATGTGCAGGGAGGCGCGGGAGATCGGCAAGCCGGCCGCGCGCAGGTGGCCCACGAAGCTGTCGAACAGCGGCGCCATGCGGGCCGCCGCGCGCCGCTCTTTCTCCATCAGCGCGGCCACGATCGGCGCCGCGCGCGCCGCGACCGCGACCTTGAGGTCGGTCGGCGCGGTCAAGCTCTGGCCGGGGGCTGAATCGTTGGGTGGAGTCATTTCTACCAAATAGGCACGAAGGAAGGCGGCGGCAAGCGGTGGCCCGTCAGGCCCGCTTCTTGCGCCGCGGGCGGGCGCCGCGCAGGTGGGCGCGCAGGTACGCGCCGGTGAAGCTACCGGATGTTGCGGCGACGTCTTCGGGGGTGCCGGCGGCGACCACACGGCCGCCCTTGTCGCCGCCCTCGGGGCCGAGATCGACGATCCAGTCGGCGGTCTTGATGATCTCCAGGTTGTGCTCGATGACCAGCACCGTGTTGCCCTGGTCGACCAGCGCGTGCAGCACCTCCAAGAGCTTCCGCACGTCCTCGAAGTGCAGGCCGGTGGTCGGCTCGTCGAGGATATAGAGCGTGCGTCCGGTGGCCCGGCGCGACAGCTCCTTGGCCAATTTCACCCGTTGCGCCTCGCCGCCCGACAGCGTGGTCGCCGGCTGTCCGATGTGGATGTAGCCGAGGCCGACCCGCTCCAGCGTCTCCATCTTGTTGCGGATCACCGGCACCGCCTTGAAAAAGCTCGCGCCTTCCTCGACCGTCATGTCAAGGACCTGGGCGATGTTTTTGTTTTTGAAGGTAACTTCGAGGGTCTCCCGGTTGTAGCGCCGGCCCAGGCAGACATCGCACTTGACGTAGACATCGGGCAGGAAATGCATCTCGATCTTGATCACGCCGTCGCCCTGGCAGGCCTCGCAGCGGCCGCCCTTGACGTTGAAGGAGAAGCGCCCGGGCCGGTAGCCGCGCGCGTTGGCCTCGGGCAGGCCGGCGAACCAGTCGCGGATCGGGGTGAAGGCGCCGGTATAGGTCGCCGGGTTGGAGCGCGGCGTGCGTCCGATCGGCGACTGGTCGATGTCGATCACCTTGTCCAGGAACTCCAGACCCTCGATCGCGTCATGGGCGCCGGGCTGGGCGCGGGCGTTGTTGAGCTGGCGGGCGAGCGCCTTGTAGAGGGTCTCGACCACCAGGGTCGATTTGCCGCTGCCCGAGACCCCGGTCACGCAGGTCAGCGTGCCGAGCGGAATCTCGGCAACCAGGTTCTGCAGGTTGTGGGCGCGCGCGCCTAGGATGCGCACGGTCTGGCCGCGGTGGCCCGGCCGCCGGACGCTGGGCACCGGGATCTGGCGGACCCCGCTCAGGTACTGCCCGGTCAGGCTCGCCGGATTGGCCATGATCGCTTCGGGCGGGCCGGCCGCGACCACCTCGCCGCCGTGGATGCCGGCGCGCGGGCCCATGTCGACCACGTAGTCGGCGGCGCGGATCGCCTCCTCGTCGTGCTCGACCACGATCACGGTGTTGCCCAGATCGCGCAGCCGCTTGAGCGTCTCCAGCAGGCGCGCGTTGTCGCGCTGGTGCAGGCCGATCGAGGGTTCGTCGAGCACGTAGAGCACGCCCGTGAGGCCCGAGCCGATCTGGGAGGCGAGGCGGATGCGCTGGCTCTCGCCGCCCGAGAGCGTCGCCGCGGCGCGCGAGAGCGTCAGGTACTCGAGCCCGACGTTGACCAGGAAATGCAGGCGCTCGTTGATCTCCTTGAGTACGCGCTCGGCGATCTCGGCCTGCTTGGCGCTGAGCTGCGGGCCCAGGCCCTGGAACCACGCGGCGGCGGCGGCGACCGAGAGCTCGGTGACCTGGCCGACGTGCTTGCCGCCGATCTTGACCGCCAGCGCCTCGGGCTTGAGCCGGTAGCCGTCGCAAGTTTCACACGGCCGCACCGCCTGATAGCGCGAAAGCTCGTCGCGGATCCAGTCGCTCTCGGTCTCGCGCCAGCGCCGCGCCATGTTGGGCAGCACGCCCTCGAACGGCTTGGTGGTCTCGTAGGCGCGCAGGCCGTCGTCGTAGCGCATGGTGATCGGCGTCGATCCCGAACCCCGCAGCAGGGTCGCGCGAAATTTTTCCGGCAGCTCGTTCCAGGGCTCGTGCATGGAGACCTCGAAGTGGCGCGCCAGGCTTTCGAGCGTCTGCTTGTAGTAAGGCGTGGTCGACTTGGCCCAGGGCGCGACCGCGCCCCCGTAGAGCGAGCGCTTCGGGTCCGGGACCACCAGTTCCGCATCGAAGTAGTGGGTGGTGCCCAGGCCGTCGCAGGCCGGGCAGGCGCCGAACGGGCTGTTGAAAGAGAACAGCCGCGGCTCGATCTCGTCGATGGTGAAGCCCGAGACCGGACAGGCGAAGCGCGCCGAGAAGATGCTGCGCTCCCCGGTCTTGGCGTCCTCCACGAAGGCCAGCCCGTCGGCCAGTTGCAGCGCGGTCTCAAAGGAATCCGCGAGCCGGGTCTCGATGCCGGGGCGCAGGACCAGGCGGTCGACCACCACCTCGATGTCGTGCTTGCGCTTCTTGTCGAGCGCCGGCGCGTCCCCGATCTCGGTAATGGTGCCGTCGATCTTGACCCGCTGGAAGCCGCGCTTCTGCAGGTCCACCAGCTCCTTGCGGTACTCGCCCTTGCGCCCGCGCACGATCGGCGCCAGCAGGTAGAGCCGGGCGCCCTCGGCCATGGCCATCACCTTGTCGACCATCTGGCTCACGGTCTGGCTCTCGATGGGCAGGCCGGTGACCGGGGAATAGGGCACGCCCACGCGCGCATAAAGCAGGCGCAGGTAGTCGTAGATCTCGGTCACCGTGCCGACCGTGGAGCGCGGGTTCTTCGAGGTGGTCTTCTGCTCGATGGAGATCGCCGGCGACAGGCCCTCGATCGAGTCCACGTCGGGCTTCTGCATGAGCTCCAGGAACTGGCGCGCGTAGGCCGAGAGCGACTCGACATAGCGCCGCTGGCCCTCGGCATAGATGGTGTCGAAGGCGAGCGAGGACTTGCCCGAGCCCGACAGCCCGGTCATCACCACGAGCGAATCCCGCGGCAGGGTCACATCAACGTTCTTCAGATTGTGCTCCCGCGCCCCGCGCACCGCCAGCACCGCGCGCGAGGGCGCAGGAATGGCAGCGGGGGCGGCCGTGTCCCCGGGCGCGCGCTTGGCGGCCTTCGGGCGGGCGGCCTTCGGGCGAGGGGCCTTGGGCCCGGCGGCCCTGGGGCCGGAACGGCGGGAGCTCATAATCGCATTCTAAACACAGGCGGGAGCGATGGCACGGGCTGAGTGAAATATGGGGGAGGGAGGCGGAGAAACGAGAAAAATGTGGGGGATAACACAGAAGATAGTTGCCTTTGATCGAAAAATGAACGTTGGACCTGGCTCCGCGCGCTTCTAAGATACTACGCGAGCAATCATTCACTTCCTCAATTACGAATTATGGAATTTTTCGACCAGATTTGGGCTTTTGTGAATGAAAAGCCGGCGACGGCCGGTGTGATATTGACCGCCGTGCTTGCCGCACTTGTCGGGCTTTGGGCGATCATCACCTATTTACGCCCAAAACCGGGACCTATTGGTGGTCCAGGAAATTCGGGCGGTGGCTCCTCTTCTGGTGGCTCGGGCGGCGCGGGTAACGCGGTAAGAGTAATTGTGGAGCACGGCGGCGACACAAAAGTCATCGTCGAACTGTTGCTCCAAGATGCAAGAAAACGG
>Ga0209980_10002471_pt1 | contig 10047 bp, 7 predicted proteins | sample CR02metaG_FD_183611 | JGI IMG/M metagenome (GOLD analysis project Ga0209980, IMG submission 183611) | Deep subsurface microbial communities from Mariana Trench to uncover new lineages of life (NeLLi) - CR02 metaG (SPAdes) (version 2) | ecosystem: Environmental > Aquatic > Marine > Ocean trench >...
GCAGATGGGAATTGATCCGCTTCAAGTAACGGAAATACAATGCCAGTGAGACCGCATCGCTGGTAGAAACGTTTTTATCCGAGCCTTTGATGTAATCAACAACGCGTTGATCGCAAAGCCGGTTCACCCAGTGATAATCTCTCAGTAGTTTCTCTGCATCCTGAACATCTGACGTTTCAAAAATCTTTCGCACCCGTCTGAAGGTATCCTCAACCGTAGTTTCAACTCTCTTTAAATCCTCCTCGAACATTCCCCCATGCAATTTTGCCGGATGGTTTATGGCCAACTCCACAATGTTTTTAGTATAGTCTCCGATTCGCTCCACATCGATAATGATACTTACCAGCAGCAATCCCGAGTAAAGATCATCAGTACCAGCAACCGTCAGATGGCTCAAGACATTGCGGCGCACCTGCCTCGTAAATTTATTCACCTCAACATCCCGATTGTGAATATCTATCTCAAGCTCATTGATGTCCTTCTCTCGTAGTGATTTTTTGGCCTCCACAAACATTTCCCAGGTAATATCCACCATACGGTAAGAGCGCCTGTAAGCCTTATCAAGGAGTGTGTCTTTTTTAAAGATAGCGAACAATTCTTTTAACATCATCCATTACCTCACCCGAGCAGTAGGATCACGGCTAACGGGATAAGAAAAAACACCACTGCGATATAGACTAAAGGGAATATCCTGTTCCTGATGGCAATGTCAGACACTCTCCTCGCTAAAAATAGAGGTAGTTTTCGCAGCGGCCACCAGATCCCGATCCCAGTAATATTGAACAGCAGGTGCACAAATGCAACAACTAGCGCATTTGGGCTCGCTGTGGCAAGTGCGGCCAGAATTGCTGTAAACGTGGTGCCGACATTTGCCCCGAGTGTGTAGGGAAAGATCTGTTGCAGGGTTAAAATGCCGGCACCCGCCATTGGAATGATCAAACTGGTGGTTATAGAACTGCTCTGCGCCAGAATGGTGAGCAGAAACCCCACGACAAAGGCCCTAATGGCAGTTCTAAACAATATCCTGTCGAACCAGACCTCTGCTTTTCTCACCACCAGAACTCGAAGGGCACCCACTATAAATTTCAAAGACAGTAATAGTAAAATCAAAGACAGGGCAAGGAGAATCCACGGGTATTGTCCAAGCCACTGCGCCAGCAAGTTTACCAGGGGTTTTGTGGCGGCCTTGACTGGATTGAAAAGCCTAAAGCCGCCAGCACTCTGAAATTGACCGGCAAAAAAAGTTGCTGACCACTCTAAAAAACCGGTGGAGATTTGCACAGGGAAAATGACCAGCACTGCAAGCAGATTAAAAAAATCGTGTACGGTAGAAGCAGAAAAGGAGCGGCGAAACTCGAGAGTACGATTGATATGAGCTAAAGATACCAGTGTGTTCGTTACTGAGGTGCCGATGTTGGCTCCCATGATAATCGGAATGGCATTCGGAACCGTCAAGACACCACCCCCTACCATCCCTACAACGATGGCCGTAGTGGACGAAGAGCTCTGGATTAGAGATGTTGCCAGGATCCCAATAAACAAGCCGACCAGCGGAACGGACGTACCGGCGATCAATGTCTCGGCAAACCCCTTGCCAAACATTTTCAAAGCGGCTCCCATCAGACTGATACTAAACAAAAATAGATACAGAAAAATTATTAATTGGATGATCCGGGCACCTGTTGAAATTATTGCTTCCCTATCCATCATTTCCTTAAGTTTTTTCAACCCAGGGATGATCCAGGGCATCCTGGTCCATCTCTCTTTCCGCTTTATTTCTGATCGCTCTCTGGTATCAGTCTGAGAAAAGAAAAGTCAGAGCTGTGGAAAACAAAAAACTATCAAGGAGGACACTCCGCGTGGCGGATGGGACCAGAGGAAATATGGCAAGATGGCTCGGATAGGTAGCAGTGATAAGCGTGGATCACAATCATCGCGCGAATACCCTGGCAAGCCGCAATCTCTTGGATTGACGTCAAGAACTTCGCCCCGTCTTTCACCCCGAGCCTGGCTCGGCTCATCATACCTTGCATCCCTTAATACCTCAATTAAAATCTGCAAATTTACAAAATACTTGCTTCAAAAGAGTCTTTATTCGATTACGTGGCCGGACATGGCCCGCATCCACCCTGATGGAAAGGGAAGAAACTATCGGTGCCAGGATTGTGAAGCTGTAATCCACGGGATTATCTGTTAGCATCTTGCTGCACAAGCGAGTCAGAAACATGCCCTACATCATTGGCACCGCCGGACACATCGACCACGGCAAGACAAGCCTCATCAAAGCCCTCACCGGTATAGACACCGACCGGCTCAAGGAGGAGAAGGAGAGAGGAATATCTATTGATTTAGGCTTCGCCCATTTGGACCTACCAGACGGAAGTCAGGCAGGAATTGTCGACGTTCCTGGCCACGAGCGATTTATTCGCAATATGCTTGCCGGGGCGCACGGCATAGATCTCGTCCTCTTCACAGTAGCGTCTGATGATGGGGTGATGCCCCAAACCGAGGAACACCTCGACATTGTGCACCTCCTTGGGATAAGACTAGCCATCTTCCTCATCACCAAGGCCGACCTCGTATCCCCGTCAAGGCTCAAAGAAGTCGACGAGGAAATCAAGATCCTGACCGTGGGGACCGCCCTGGAAAACTCCCCCATCATCCCCTTCTCTGCCGTAAACGGCCAGGGGTTAGCGGAGCTTCGAAACCAGATTTCCCAGACACTCCAAAATTCCAAGAGGGAGGCCCCGAACGGTTATTTCCGTCTTCCCGTAGATCGGGTCTTTATACTTCAAGGGCACGGCGTCATCGTCACCGGTACCGCATTGAGCGCAGAGGTCAAAGTCGGAGACCGGGTACGCTGCCTTCCAGGTGACCAAACTTTTCGGGTGCGAAGCCTCCAGGTTCACAATAGATCCGTTGACTCGGCCGGCTGGGGACAGCGGGTCGCACTCAATCTGAGCGGACAAGAAAAAGCCTCCATTGCCCGGGGGCATGTAATCTGCCATGAGAAGCTCTCGCTGACCTCAGACCGCTTCGACGTTCTCTTAGAGGCACGGCCTGCAGCCAAAAAAGGGATAAAAAACCACCAACGTGTAAGGGTATACGTGGGCACGTCAGAGCGGTTCGCCAAACTAATCCTCTTGGGTCCAAAGGAAAAGGTTGAGCCCAAAGAATCGGCCTACTGTCAAGTAATCGTTTCCGAGCCCCTGCTGGTCCTGCGGGGGGATCATTTCATCATTAGGGACGAGACCGGTCAACGCACGCTGGGGGGAGGGAGGGTCCTAGACCCCTGGGCAAAGAGGCACAGGAGAAGAGAAGACATGCTCAGGGAAAGGCTGGAGTGCCTCCACGGCGAGGATGTCCCCCGCTTAATAGAGAGTTTTCTGGACGGGACCGAAAGCTTCGCTAATCCCATCGAGCCCATCTATCAATTCCTCAACCGGACGGAAAGCGAGACTCAAGGTTGGCTTGATCAAACAAAGACTGTCCGTCTTCTGAATGCAGAGGGAGACAAGGCCTACACGACAGAAAAAAAGTGGCATAGCCTCAGGGAAAGAATCCTAAAGATCCTCCAAGATTTCCACGCCTCACATCCCCTTGCTCCCGGAATGGACATGGAAAACCTGCGTACAACGCTACCTTACGGGATCCCTCTAAGACTCTTCCGTAGCCTGGTGGACCAGCTTGGTGCCGAACAGGCCATCACCCGAGATGGGAATCTTTTGCGTTTGCCGGGACACCGGGTCCAGTTGCGTGATGAGGAGAGGGCCATTACGGAAAAAATCAAAAGACAGTTAGGAAAAAACCCACTCGCCCCTCCGGATTTAAAGGAAATAGAAAAGGCGATTGGCGTCGGGCGAGGAAAACTCACAGAGGTCATTCGGGTAATGGAAAGGGAAAAAACGATTGTCCGCGTTGCGACGGACCTTTACTATCTTCGGGAGTCCGTTGACAAGGTTAAGGGTGCTTTGTATAAATACCTAGCGGAACATAACGAGATTACAGCGGCCATCTTCCGGGATATTCTGAGTTCCAGTCGCAAGTACACCATTGCCCTTCTTGAATATTTCGATCGGGAAGGGATCACGGTCAGAATTGGAGACGCAAGGCGACTGAAATCTCCAACGTCCGCTGGAAGATAGGATCTCTCTAGTTGAGCCTCCGCCGGATTTGAGGAAAACTGACTCAGATCACTCGGTAAGGGGAACAAAAGATAAACCCCGTACCACGGACTTACGTCCGTGGCTTTAGGGCTTACCCTTCGCGAACTTCAGAACATTCATCCCTGCACTTACGTACAGGGCGTTCTGTGGTACGGGGTAAACATTTGGAAAGAGAGCCATCGATGGAAGCAAAAGCAATCCGACTAACGCAGCAGGTCAAGGCCTCTGGTTGAGCTGCCAAGCTCGGCCCTGCCGACCTGATGCAAGTATTGCACAGCCTCCCAAAGTTTGATCATCCAGAAATCATTGTCGGGACCGAGACCTCCGACGACGCCGGTGTTTTTCGCCTGCGTCCCGATTTGGCCATCGTCAATACAGTGGATTTTTTCACCCCTATCGTGGACGACCCTTACGTCTTTGGGCAAGTGGCTGCGACCAACGCCCTAAGCGACGTCTATGCGATGGGCGCTGAGCCAACCACTGCACTGAATATCGTCTGTTTCCCAAGGGGAAAAATGGATATTCAAGTTCTCGGTGAAATCCTTAAAGGGGGGGGTGAGAAGGTACGTGAGGCAGGAGCCGTTGTAATAGGAGGCCACAGTATTATCGACGATGAGATCAAATACGGGATGGCGATTACCGGCGTGGTCCATCCCGACCGGGTCATCCGCAATGTCGGAATCAAGGATGGAGACGCCCTCATCCTCACCAAACCCTTAGGGACGGGCATCATCACCACGGCCTTGAAAAATGGGAAGGCCCCTCAGGAGAGCATCGAGAAAGCCATTTCTTCCATGATTACACTAAACAAGACTGCCTCTATAATCATGCGCAACTATCCCGTTCACGCCTGCTCGGATATCACGGGCTACGGTCTGTTGGGCCACGCATTAGAGATGACAAGCGGCGGCGACATAACTCTCATCCTGGAATCTGCCAAGCTTCCATTAATAAATGCCACAAGTGACCTCGCTGAGGCTGGCTACCTCACCGGAGGGAGCAAAAGAAACCGCGAATATCTCAATGGCAAGATGGCCGTTGACCCATCCATCCAACAAGGACTAGTTGAAACGGCCCTGGATCCCCAGACCTCCGGAGGGCTTTTAATTGCCCTGCCAGAAAAAGACGCCGGTAAGCTGGTAAAGGAACTCAGGGCGAATGGGGTCGAGTCTGCAAGCACCATTGGCTATGCCGTCTCCCCACAAAAGGTCCGAGTCCGTCTGATCTAAACCTCCTCATGCAGCTCCCAGAATTACAACACCACAGGAATATTGTTTGGAGTCACCATCCATTTGGAGAAGGAAGGTGCCCGGTGGTGCCGCTGGTCTTCACAAACAAAATGAGGATGATTCGTAAGACCGTGAAATCGCTACTAACCCACTGTTTTTATGAAGGAAAATCCAATTTTGAATTTGTCCTGATTTGCCAGAAATAGCCCCTTTTTGCCCTCAAACTCCCATCAATTTTCACAACACCCCTTCAGGAGAACCCGTGTACCTCCTGGTAACGGTTAGAACAGCCGACACGAGGCCCCAAGCGCAAAGGCACCAAATGATAAGGAGTGGCAAAACCCCTGCAAAGTAAGCCATTTCTCATGACCTCTGTATCACCGAGTGCTAAGGATTGCTATCTGAAGTTGGCACAAAACCGGTACATTTCTCTCCGACCGAAAATTCACTGAAACACCCTTTGGAAGACACGAAGAACTGTGCTGCTGTAGGCTTTCTGGCCTCTTAAGACCGCCAGGAGGCAATTCATGAAATGTCAATTTTATATAGGCTCGGAGCCGCTCTGGGCTTGGCTTTGCTCGGTGTTTGGGCGCCAGGACGCAATTAATGAGCTAATGAATTGAGTCCTACGGGTTGTTGGACAAAAAAACGGCGGCCCGATGTGGACCGTCGTTGCTTTTATGAGTAGGGATTATTCTATGCCTTCGGCTGGCTGATTGCTGACGGCTACCATTTCGAAAAACCAGCCTGTCCCCTTTTCCGTTAATCGGGGCATTGCTCGATGCCGGGGGTCTGGTCCTCGAGTTCCAGCAGGAACGGCATGTTGTACGTGCCTTGTTTGATCACGGAGTTCGCGCTCCTCCCGACCCCGCTGTTCCTTCTGATCAGGCAGCCCTCGCCACCCTCCTCACCAAGGCCAGGTACAATGGACTCCATCAGCCAGCAGCCCTCGGTCAGTCGAGATACGGTCACGTTATCACCGAGACATACACCTTCGCGGGGAGTGGACGTAAAATTGATAATTCTTTTGATGTTCGGATCGCCGTCGAGCCTGAACCCTAGTCTTAGGCCGACGCCCACCCCTTCCTCCCCTTCCCCCATGTTCAAGAGGTCAAAGTCAAAACTACTAGAGAAGATGAACTCGGTGAGCTCTGGATCATCCACACTTTTCCCGGCCTCCCCTACTAGTTGGGGGGAAGTCGCGGTCGGCACATAGGGCAGTATTATCCGGGATCTCGTCGTCGGGGACGCAGTCGCTGAAGTCGATACCGATGCTCCTTCCTGTTACGACAGTATCGTGTACAGTGAGAATAAAGTGGCCTCCTCTCTCCTGAATTATGGCGGTAACGCCTGTCTCAACGTTGCAGTAGGTGTTATCCATGACATCATCACCTGTGACGTTACCGCCGGTCAACGTCACGCACAGGGGAATGTCTTGTCCGCCAACGACAAGCCCTTGGCAATCAATGGGGCAGGTTGTCTTCTCATTCCCCTGGCACATGTCATCCCCGCACACGGGCTTGGCGCCCAGGGCGCTCCCGGGAAGTGCCAGCATTACCGAGACGGCGGCCAGTGTCAGAATCGCTCTTTGTATCGTTAATTTTTTCTGCATCTCATACCTCCTTGGTTTTGAATCCATTTAACCCCGATCCGAAATTAATCAGTCCCAAAAATCCTCACTAATGCACATCAGGCCGCAACAAAGACCTGTTTGTAGTGTGAACCGGCAACTCACCTTTAGTAAAGTTGCAGACCGAAGATCATAATGTCGGTAACTGGTATCCTAAGCCGCTCAACAACGGAAATCCCTCGATTATTTTTTCGGATCGGGGTCAACTTCACTCATCTGATAGCGACAATGATAGCAACTTTCCGTAGAGTCCCGGTCATTGAGAATCAAGTTATATCGACCACGGGGCAACCCCCATCGGTATTGTGCCCGCGGCAAGCCGCGGGGTTACCTAATAATCTAACAATTCCCCTGTCGCCCACGTGGCAGCCCTTATTCGTGGACCCCCGGGTGTCCGTCAGAGAGGACAGAATTGAAGAACTTGGCGAAACTGTTGAGGCTCGACTAAAATTTTAATCCGAACAGTTTTTTGGCGTTATCAAGAAGTATTTTCTGCCGTACTTCTGGCTTCAGTTTTAGCTGCTCGAACTCTTCCATCCACCGCTCCACACTGATCCCAGGCCAATCGGACCCGAACATCGCCTTATCCTGGAGAAGCGAATTCACCTGTTGCACCAGTTCGGCAGGGAAGTACTTTGGGGCCCAGCCGGAAAGGTCGATGTAGAAGTTGCCCTTGTGGCGAGCAATGGCGAGGCTTTCCGCCGTCCAGGGCCAGGTCGGATGCGCACAGATAATTTTCAGCTCAGGGAAATCGGCTGCCACGTCGTCAAGGTAAATAGGCTGGGTATATTTGAGCTTGAAACCCATACCACCCGGGGTGCCGGCACCTGCCGCGGCCATACCGCCATGGAACAGGATCGGTAGGCCTAGCCGCTGAGCCTCCTCCCACAGTGGATAGAAACGTGTATCGTTGGGGAAAAAATGCTGTCTGGCTGGGTTGAGCTCGCCAATGCCGTGCAGACCCAGCTCCTCCTTAATTCGACGGATCTCGTTCAATGCGAGTTTGCCTTGCCAGGGATCAATGACGCCGAAACCCATGAACACGTCGGAATGCTTGTGCACTCCCTCAGCGATATGGTCGTTGGGTACAGGAGTAAGGCCCGTAGTCGTCTCGTCCGTACTGTTCATGATCACGGCCATCATATTGCGCTTTCGGTATTGATCGGCCATCTCTTCGAAAGAGACTGGACGGCGTTCCCTTCCAAAATAGCGGGCCATCTGTTGAGCCCGAGGGCCTTTGGATTTTAAGGTCAGCTCGTCACATAGATGAACGTGCACGTCGATAGCGGTTACTTCCATGGATTTAAATCCTCCTTTAAACTAGTTTAGTAAGCCCCTGGGGTTTACCCCGTACCACAGAACGCCCCGTGCGTAAGCACGGGGATGAACCCCGTTCCAACTCCGTCGTGATAAAACGATACGTCCCCTATCCAACATGGTTGGAACGGGGTGAATGTTCCGACCCCCTGTAAGGGCAGCGCCCCAAAGCCACGGACGTAAGTCCGTGGTACGGGGTTTACAAAATTAAAACTTTCTCGTTTCCCCACCGATTCACTTTAGTTCAACATCGACGGTCAATGAAGCTCGGATCTTACAAGTTGCTTCTCTTCCCAAGGGTAAGCGACAACCTGCCCTTTTGCATTCGGATTTGGCTAAAGTTTGACCGCTTGGTCAGATCTTTGATCAATGTTACCAAAGGCTGCCTTGCGCTGTGGTATTCCTTCGGTGGACCGCCAACGTGTGCGGCCTCTATCTCGTCTTTACTCAAAATCAACCGAAGCATTAAATCCTCGTCAGAGACGCCGCGCCCTCCCAGTTTGCGTCGCAATTCCTGAATGGACGGTTCGGGGGGCTCCCAACGCGCCAGTTCCTTGGCACGGGACCTGCTCATGATCTTGTCCTTGACGTTGGGATCCATTGAGGAACTCCCCTCTTTGCCCCAACGCCCAAGTGCGTATTGAATGACCGAATCCGTTACCTGCTTGTAGCGCTCGCCGACGATTACGTTGATCGCCGCTTGGCTTCCTACAAATTGAGAAAGCGGCGTGACCATAATCGGGTAACCGAACTCGGCGCGAACCCGTGTGACTTCCTCCAGGGTTTCTTCCAGCCGATGCTCCAGTCCCACGAGTTGGAGTTGATGGCGGAGGTTCGAGATCATCCCTCCTGGCACCTGGTGAAGGTATTGAGAGTAATCGTACTCGACCGGGGCTCCGATCGGAAATCCCTCCTGTTTCGCTATAAACATGAAGTGCTCCGATACGGGTTTCACCGATTTCTCGTCTACCGTCGGCGTATATCCCAGAGCACGAGCGTTGCTTGCAACGTTGAAGAATGAAGGATTGGAAGAGGAATTGGCCAGCGGTGGGAGGGCGGTGTTGACCGTCTTGACTCCGAGCTTGATGGCCTCCAGACAGCACAGCGGCCCTAGCCCTGTGGTGCAGTGCGTGTGAAACTCGAGGTGTTTCCCCTTGCTATTGTGCAAAATCAAGGGAACGAGTATTCGTGTGCGCTCGGGCGTCAACAGTCCTCCTGGGTCCTTCAGGCATAGGCGGGACACTTCGAGCGTCGCGGCTTCACGCGCCTTTCGAGCATAATACTCATCGGTGTGCTTGGGTGAGACCGAAAAAATGAGATTCACTAGGGGGTCAAGCCCGAACTCACGGGCGACCTGTACCTTGTGCTGCCAGCCGGAAAGATCGTTCCACTCATCCGATATCCGGATCTGTCTCAACCCGTTAGCAGCCAAACGCTCTATAAAGAGTCGGTACACTGACTGCGGAGTGATTTCAAAATTGTTGAACCTCCCTGCAATGAGTCGAAGGGGCGTCTTTGTGATCCGCTTCGCAACGAGCCGAATCCGTTCCCAAGGGTCCTCTCGGAGCTCACGGACGCATTTCTTGAAGTGAGAGCTGGATATCAGCTCTATCGCCTCAAATCCTGCATTGTCCATCTGCTCCGCGACAGAGAGCATCATACCTGTGGTCATCCGTTCAGCCCAAAGGCTCTGTTGTCCGTCGCG
>Ga0209980_10002472_pt1 | contig 10043 bp, 10 predicted proteins | sample CR02metaG_FD_183611 | JGI IMG/M metagenome (GOLD analysis project Ga0209980, IMG submission 183611) | Deep subsurface microbial communities from Mariana Trench to uncover new lineages of life (NeLLi) - CR02 metaG (SPAdes) (version 2) | ecosystem: Environmental > Aquatic > Marine > Ocean trench...
GATTAAGGCGCCGCTCACTATTCGTAGCGCTCCCTTGGGCACTGGGATATGTCGTGGTGGAAGGGCAACGACGCCGCCAGCGGCCTGCTCACGAAAGGCCTCCAGGGTGAGAGTCATGGCCTGCTCCAGGTTGAGCAGTGACTCCACCTCGGCCTTGGATATCAAAAGAGTCATCCCGGCCCACCAAGGCCACTAAGCTGCCACGAGGATTTCTACCTTACGATCTCCAAGCTCACGATGACCGTTCTCCGTAACGACTAGCGATGTCCCTCCCAGCAACGTGCCCTCGCCGCCTTTACCTAGCAAAGTGGGCGAGATGCTGTAAATCATCCCGCTGGCAAGGGTAAAATTCCCGGCACTGCCCAATCCGGCGGTTGGCTTATCATCAGCAATCCTATACTCCGCACCGGGAAATTCCGGAACATCAATGCCGTACTGGTGAATCTGTGAATGGACCGATGACTTGAAACCCGTCCCTTCGCAAGCCTTTCGGTATGCCTCGATCAAGTCCCGCTGTGTGGCTCCGGGCTTCACTTTATCGAGCACTTCCCCTCTCACCTGCAAAATCGACTTAAACATTGCTTTGTAAACCGGCTTGGGCTCACCAAAGGCAATTTCCTGATCGCTATGCCCGCAGTAACCAGCGTAGTGGGCATGCGCTGTTATCGTTCCAATATCCCCTTCCTGTATCTTGCGCGTCATGCATAGCGCACCAAGGATGGGATTCTGCGCGGGGACCGGCCCAAAGTTAAATCCAATGGTCGATTCCATATCGCCTCCAGCATCCCACATACCCTTGACCGCCTCCTGCACGACCTGCTTACCGAGCATACCTGGCCTTGCTACCTCATGGACCCGCCTAACACCAGCATCGAATATCCTGTTGGCCCAATCGATCATGGCGATCTCTTCTTCGCTCTTTATGGTCCTGATGTTGGCAAAGACCGCCGATACGTCCACGATCTTGGCCGACTCGAGACCCGATTGAAGCTGGGCATAAAACCCATGGCTGAGGCCTCCAGTGGTGGACCTTGATTCCGTCACGCCGATGGTGCCCTTCTCCAGGCCCATCTTCTTGATCCTCTCAATAAAGGGAATGGCCCCATTTTCCGACTGCAAATCCTTGACCCAATCCTGAGAATCGGCCAGCACCTGTGCTGAAAGGTCTGCCAGATGCCGCCGGTGGATAAGCACCAAGAACGGCGCCCCCTCTTCCGTTGGGAAAAGCCCGTATCTCTCACCCGTTAGACCATTGGTCAGATAAAAGAGATTGCTTCCCTGCACAATGACGCAATTCACCCCTTGCTCTGTTAATTTCTCTCTTATCGCGCCATACCTGCGATCCCGCTCCTGCAGTGAAAGTTTCGGACCTTGATTATTCTGAGCCATGATAAAACCCTCCTTTTTTTTATGGCCTTACCTAAAATTGATAATAAACGTAATTCCCATAGCTAAGACTTGCTCCATACCACAACTACCACTCTGACGCCATTCTCTGCAGAGATCTTGTGAGAATTCTCATTATGCTTGTTCCATTCAAAAGATTCGCCCTAGGTGATGGAAATCATGCCATGCGAGCGTTTGAACAGTGGCTCACCGCCCTTTTCTGTAACGATGACATCGCCGCCCCACACGAATTGAATTTTCTCATCGGCGCTCATGGCGTAGGGTTTCCACACCCAAGCGTTGCCCTTTTCGATGCGCACATCCCGTATGGATTCTCCCGTGGAGCGTGGAGAAACCAAAGGACCGTCATCGCCGTATCCCCGACCGTGCATGAGAGTTAAGGTTTTCATGCCGCGCTTGTGGCCGAACCCATTGATAAAATCAATCAGTTCACCAAAGGAAGTCCCTGGCTTCATGAATTCCAGACCGGCTGCAAACACTTCCCGCTGAAGTTCGATGACGGGCTTCCACTCATCTGGGATGGGACCTAGCAAAATGGGTTGGTCCTCCTGTGACACTTGGGCCCCCCAAACTGCGCTAACCTCATTGGTCAAAAGGTTATTGGCCTGGAGTCGCTGACCAATGGGTGGATTCGTGTGGCGAACAGGCTCTGGTCCACCGATGGGACCGATATACATGGCCAGGGGATAATACTCGCTCCCAAGCTCCAACATCCGGCCCATGATCCGCGCATACAGGTCTCCTGCATCGGTTCCAGGCCGGGCCGCCTGTACCATTTCATCGATACCTGCCTCCGCGATGACCGTCGAGCGCCGCAGGCACTCGATCTCCTCGTCACTCTTTACATAGCGGACAAAGCCTACGATGTCCGTGGCGTCCTCAAATTTCGCATTAGGCAGGCGTCTGACAACCTCTGCGTATGCCGTGTGATTCACGACCCCGTCGATGGAACGGACATGGGTGACTCGCCCGCCCCTCAATCCCACAACGCCGATTCGGGCGTGATCCATGCCAGACTCGATCAACGCTTGAGCCATTGGGTCAGTCCATTCCCTGCTGGTCTGCCAGGGGTCAGCAGCCCAGGTATTACTTGAGGACCGATCGGCAATGATGACTGGCGGTCGCCCATCTGTGGGAAGAACCATGGCTGAGCACCTGAGCTGCGTGAGATACCGACCATCAACACCGTTACCCAAAGGTACAAAGATACAGTCCAAACCCGCTCTCGCGGCGTTCTCCCTAACTGCCCTCCAGCGCCGGTCTCGCTCCGCAAGGGAGTACTCGGCCCATATCGGAACATTGGCCCCTGCTCTTGCTGGTGGTTTTGGTGGCACGTGAAATCCCCCGTTAAGAAAGTTTACAGAACCCTTCAGTTCCCGCTAGGTAACAGAAACCATACCGTGGTTACGCTGGACCAACGGTTGACCTCCGTTTTCAGTGACTACTATGCAACCACCCCAACTGAACTGAAACTGCCCATCTGCGCTGGACGCGATGGGCTTCCAAACAAATGTATTGCCTTTTTCAAAAACCACGTCTCGGCCCCTCTCACCTCTATGCTGGGGCGTCAGAAGTGGGCCGTCGTCACCGTACCCCCGGCCGTGCATGAGAATGAGGCTATTCAGTCCACGCTTCGGACCGAGGCCACTAACGAAATCGATCAAATCACCAAATAATCGGCCGGGTTTCATGCGTTCCATACCGCCCTCGTAAATTTCCCGGTTCAGCTCTATCACAGGTTTCCAATCCGCTAGGATCGGGCCCAAATAGATCGGCTGAATCTCTTGCGCGACGAGCCCACCCCAGACGGCGTCGGTTTCATTGTTGATACGATAACCCGGCTGCAGCCGGCGTCCGATGGGAGGATTCTCGAATCGGGGCAGCCGGTCGCCACCCATGGAACCCGTATATAGAGCCAACGCATAGTACTCACTGCCCATTTCTAACATCCGTTGCATCACCCGAGCGTACAGTACCGTTTCTTCCACACCGGGCCGTGCGAATTCTACCATCTTCTCGATCCCGGCAGCGGCAATGGTTGCGCCCCGCCGCAAGCAAGCAATTTCTTCGTCGCTCTTGACGTACCGGGCTAAACCCACCACGTCAGTGGCGTCTTCAAAGGTCGCATTCGGAAGCCGCCGCAATACTTCGGCATAGGAACTATGATTGATGACACCCGCAACGGCTCGACCGTGCGTAACTTTCCCTAACCGTAGCCCAGACACGCCAATCCGTGCCCGTTCCATCCCGAGATCAACCAACACCTCAGCCATGGGTGCACCCCATGATCCTCTCAACCCGCGATGCGCAGGTCGCACCTCCGAGAACCAAGGGTGACGGCTGCCACGATCGTTGATCACAATGGGTGTCCGGCCATCGGTGGGTAGGACTATCGCGGCATTTTCCATCTGGGTAAGATAACGGCAATCCGAGCGGGTACCACGCACTTGCTCGAGGGATAAATGCAGGTTGCGCCCGTCTACACAAAGCGGCACAAAAACACAGTCAAAGCCTGCCTTCGCGGCATTATTCCGAACGCGTTGCCAACGACGGTCCCGATCGGCAAGGGAAAATCCCTTCCAAGTTGTATCCGCTGGTGATTCCATCCTTATGGCTCCTTTTCCTATGCCCTTTAGCTATAGCGATCGTTTGGGACGGCTGTGAGCTCGTGTCAATGGGCAACACGGATACTCATGACTTTAGGCAGGTCCCCGAGAACCTGCCTAAAGGATTGACCGCCGTCGCCACTCATCCATATGGAGCCGTCAGTCATGCCCACAAATAATGCGTCTGGGTCCTCCGGATCGCCCACAATGGTTCGCGGGGCCGCCTTGAAATGCTCAGGTAGGCCCCCGGATAGCCGCTCCCAGGAGGCACCTTGATTCTCGCTCCGATAAAAGGCGGAATCCGCCCCTTCAGGTCGGCGCCAGAATGGCGGCGGGACGGCCGCCGCAGCCGTGTAGATCACGTTAGGTCTGGCAGGATGCACTACGAGTTGTGCCATGTAACGACGATCGAGGCCGTTAGACGACTCAACGAAGCGATCACCCCCGTCCGAGCTACGATAGACCCCTGTGCCTGAGGTGGAAACGATGACCACAGGATTGTCGGGCATGATAGTGACCGAGTGCGAATCAAATTCCGTTCCTTCCTTGATGTTTTGCCAGGTCTTGCCTCCATCCTTGCTCCGGATGAGCCACCCTTCCTCAACGGCACCAAAGACAAACAGTGGGTCATCATCAAAAAGTGCTAGCCCTTTGACGTGACTGACATGGGGCGGGTTGGGGAAGGTCCACTCTTTGGTTTCAGGCAAAGTTCTGAGCTGCTCGCAGTCCATCCAGTTGTCCCCACGATCGGTACTCTTGAACACAGACGAGGGTCCGGTCCCAACATACAAGTCACCCGTCCTCGGGTGCTGAACCAGTGACCAGGTTTCCTTGTAGAGGACGCCATTGTTGATCTCCTGCCAACTCCCACCCCCGTCTTCGCTGCGAAGCACTCCCCTCCTGCTGGTGGCTGCATAAAGACACCGTGGATCCATACGGTCAATCACTATTGGACACCGCAGCACCCCACATCCTTGCAGCCCCAACCGGCTAGCCTTGGTCCCATTCCCGTTTGATCTCGCCTGAAATAGACCGTCCGTCGTACCCACATAGAGAATGCGATCTGTCCCAATGGCCATGGCTCCTCCCTCCGATGCCAACTTACTTACGCACTGAAACACCCTGGAATGGTCCTACCCAGGGGCTCCGATATTGCTCATATCACAGATATTTGGGCTGTCAATAAGGAAGGGACAAACGTAGGACCACCAAAGGAAATCACCCCTATCCCCACACCTGACGCGCTGTCTCCACCACAACCTCCAGCTTTCTCTTTTGGTCATCCTCGCTGATCAGGTTACCCACCACATCAGAGGCAAACCCACACTGTGGACTGATGGCCAGCTGTTCGAGAGGCACATACCGGCTTGCCTCATCGATACGGTGACTGAGATCGTCAGGTGTCTCCATCTCGGGGACCTTGGTGCTAACCAGCCCCAGGACGACCACCTTGCCCTTGGGCACAAATCGTAAGGGCTCAAATGTCCCAGCCCGCTCCGTGTCGTATTCCAACAAGAATCGGTTGTGGTTTAACTCCGCAAAGAGTCTCTCCGCAATGGCATCGTAGGTTCCCTCGCGATGCCACATGCTCCGCTGGTTTCCCCGGCACAGATGGATCCCAAAGGTCAATCCTTCAAAACCTCGAATGATCTCATTGTCAGCCCTAAGGGAGCGATTAAAGTTCTCCATGGGATCTTCCCCCCGTTGGCGCATCTCATGGAGAGCGGGTGGGTCCACATAGGCGGTATAACCGGGGGCATCCAACTGGATATAATTGCAACCGGCTCCCCTTAAGCCACGCACCATTTCACGCTCGATCTCCACCACACCGGCCATGAAATCGTCCATGGTTGGGTAGACCGAGGTGGAGGCCTTGAAATCGAACCGCTGGCCTATACGGTCAGGCCCAATGAGTGTTACCTTGGCTGGCCTTTTCGCCACACGGCTAACGAAGACATACTCCTCCAGGGGAGCATTCCGCACGAGCCGTAGTGGCTCTACGACGGGTCGACGTTGGGCCACTGCGGTCCCCTTTGCCTCGCGGTTTGGAATTTGCCAGCGTTGCAGTGGACTAGAGCCCGCGACCCTTCTTTCATAGAATTGGATATCCGCTCGACCCGTGTCAAATCCCGTGACAGAAGTCCCAAAGCTGTCCTGGAAGTTAAGCCGACGGAACTCGCCGTCGGTGACCACGTCCAACCCGACACCCTCTTGCATTTCCACCGCCTGGCGTATGGCGTCATTCTCCACACGGCGCAACTCATCGGCGCCGATTTCCCCTAGATCGTAGCGGGTACGGACCTGCTTGAGATGAGCGGGACGGAGAAGACTCCCGACAATATCGGTCCTAATTTTTGCTAGGTCACTCACATCGGCATCTCACATCGAAAAATTAGTTTCACAAGCGATCCACACCTGGAGAAGATTCCCTCTTCTCAAGGGCGGACCGATTCAATCTTTTGCAATGAGAAATGCCCTCAAAGGAGGGGCAATTCAGCGACGGTAACGGGCCACTATAATTTTACTTTTTCAGCGTACAGGTTTTCGATGAAGCCAATGGCCTTGAGCTCGTCCAAAAAGCGCAGATCAAACAAATCGTTCGGCTTTAGCTTCCTCGCCTTCCGATCGATCACAGTGGCCGCATCGATGATCGCCTGCACTGACTCTTGATTAGGGACAGGCCAGGGTTCCAGTTGAGCCGCAAAGGAGGCATACATGGTCTCGAGGGCAGCGGGATCAGCGACAGAGACATGTTCTCCTATGATCCTAATGCTCTCACTCGGGCGGGTTAAAAAAAAGTGAATGGCTGTCACGTACCCTTTCATAAAGCGCCTGAAGGTTTCATAATCTTTCTTAATGTTGGCACGGGTTGTCATCAAGAGTGACGAAATGATGGGGACCTCTTTCACATCGAGCACCTTGAGCCCAAGCTTTTCTGCCTCGAATGCGACATTGGGGCTTAAGGGGGCACCTTGGATGAGGTTCTTTGCGAGGGCAGCTGCCCGAGCCGGCGAGTACCCTACGGTCACCATTTCCACCTCTTGGACCGGATCGATCCCAGCACGCCGCAGGACGACCCTGGCAATGAGATCCGATCTCCCCCCCAGTCTCGACATGCCGACCTTTTGCCCTTTGAGCTGTTTGATGGATTCAATACCGGACGAAACACCAAATCTGTAATGAGTTCGGTCCACATGGGAACCAAGGAAGACAATATCCTGTCCTCCGATGATGTGCTGCATGGCAAGGACGGGATTGCCCGAACCAAAGAATATATCAACGCCAAGCAAGGCTTGAATCCCACCAATCGACGGGTCCTGAATAAAGATTTCTTCTACTTCAACTTTATACTGCTTAAACAGGCCGGCCTGATTGCCCACCCAAGCAACCGTGGTCGCAACACCAACACCGTCATAGGCCAGTCTTAATTTTTTTAGTTTTTGTTCCCCAAAGGTAGAGGAAGCACACAGCAAAAATGCGCACATCCCAGTGGCAAGAAGTCTGATCCATTTCCTGAATGATTGCATGTCCAAAGATCCCCTTCCTTTATATAGGATACCAGCACCCCTTCCAACCCCCCCCCGCTCCGGGTCACCTCGCTGTCGGCCCTACAGCCTTCATTTCTTTTTTTACTAGATCTGCGAGCATCCCCACGAAAATGGGGTGGTCATTGACCGCGGTGGCACGATGGAGACGAAGCCCGATCTTCTCGGCCACTTTCCGCGCCGCTAGATCTAGGTCGTACTGAACTTCTACATGCTCACAGACGAATCCGATGGGGACCACCACTACGTCTTCCGAGCCCTTCTTGGCCAGATCGCGCAGCACATCGCAGATGTCCGGTTCCAGCCAGGGGTCTCTCGGCGGGCCGCTACGGCTCTGATAGGCCACCGACCAAATTATTTGACCAGCCCTTTCCGCGACGGCCCGTGCTGCCGCGGTGAATTGGGACACATATTGAGAACCTTCTGCCATAGACTTTGGAATGCTGTGGGCCGTGAAGACGACAGGTGTCGCCTGCTGTTTAGCTGGCGTAACCTCGGATAGGGCACCGGTCAAAGTAGTCGCTACGGCATCGATAAAAAGGGGATGACTGGCCCATCCCGAAGTGAATGAGACCTCTGGTGCCCCGCGACCTACCTTCCCACAGGCGACACCAACATCGCTCATATAGCGATCCCAGGAGGCTTCGGCCTGAAATGCGGCAAGGATGATGCCCAGCGCACGGCGGTGGCCCTTGTTTTTCATCTCGGTCAACGTCTCATGAAGGAAGGGGTGCCAGTTGCGCATGCCAACATAGACAGGGAGGGGAATTCCATCATCCGCTAAAAGTCGGGCCAGGGCACCAGCCTGGCGAAAGGTAAGCTCGTTGAGCAGCGAGCGGCCACCCATCAGTTCATAGTGGTGAGTGACCTCTTCGATACGATCTTTTGGGATGTTACGCCCTGCGGTGACGACCTCAAGAAAGGGACGAATTTCCTCTGGTTTTTCGGGTCCTCCAAAGGCGATTAAAAGGATCGAGTCAAACACACTCATTATAGAGAGTTGGAATCATATACGATTCCGCAATGCATGAAGAGAGACAGGCCTTCCTTGCGGAAGGGACAGGAGGGACTGGATAACGCGAAGAACTCAATTGAGGGGGAAGCATGAACCCCCCCCTCAGCTTAAGTTCAAAGTCACAGGAAAGGAAAAAAGCAAACGCTCTAAAGCGCGCTTATTTCTTTTTCTTCTTAGATGCCTTGGCCTTCGTGAAGACCAGTTTGCCTACGGCAAGCTCATTGCCATCCTCGTCGACCGCGGTCATTTCATGGGTGCCTATGGTCACGAGCTTCCTACGAATTTCCCGATTCAGGGTCCATACGGTGGCGAAGGATCCGTTCGCATTGGCTATGGGCCGAGGCTTTACCAGATAGCTGATGTCCGAGAGCACACCACCCATCATGATGCGCAGCCCGATCTCCTGATTGGGCTTGAAACCTGAGCCAGTGATAAAGGCCTGGACTCTTCTCTTGTACTCGACCTTTTTCGGCAATATGGTCACTTCCGGCCCGGCCATTCCGGCTGCTATGGCTACCGAGTCCTGCGCGCCACTCAACCACGCAACTGGAGCTGCGCTGCTCAGAACAGAAAGAAAGAAAGCTGCACCAAGGATTGCTGAAATCCTGGTTAGTCTTACTTTGTTTTTCATTTACGTACCTCCCCCTAAAAATTTTTGATGCGAAGGGGAGTATAGTAACACGAAGTATTCCTTGTCAAGGGGGGGGTATGCCCCCTCGTCACTTTTTTATTCCGCTCCCTTTTGGGACCCAAATACCCGTGGCGCCCCCTCTAGCTGCGGTGTACTTGATTTCGCCCCTCACATTATTATAGAGTGAAAACATGATGGAGCTGTAATGTTTTGAAGCGTTGATAAGGAGGAGCGGAGATGGAGCTGCCGAAATGCCAGAAATGTAATGATGGTCTGTTGATCCCGTTATCCGACTATGGGCAGGAAGGAGCTTCCGTGATATTCAAGGCCTGGGCGTGCACCAACCCCGAGTGTGGATTTTCTCTCAGGGTTGACAAAGGAGAGATCACCTACGGGAAAAGAATCGATCACAAGCATTAACGGAAGTCTCCTCAAATTCAAAGCCCGAAAGTGGGGATAGTGATTGCAATGTCCTCCTACTCCCCACAGAATCCCGTATAACTTACTCCCCATTAGATTCATCATCCCTTTTACGTTTCCTGGACTTGTGTCACCCATGGCATCCCCTCCTAACAGGCTGCTGAAAAAGACTCATATGCCACCAGCCTGCCGTAAGCAGGCGTTTAGGATAGTTGCGCTCCAGCGCTGCGGGAATCATTCCCGCTCCAAGCGGAGTCGCTCCAACGTACCGCCTAAGTACGCCTCCGCTCGTCGATTTTTCGCGTGCCGCTCGGCTGTCTTCGACCCTGACCCTTCGACCCATCGACAGGCTCAGGGTGGTGAGGAAGATCGAACCACCATGCTCAGGGTCATGGTGAGGTACTCGAACCATGAGGCTC
>Ga0209980_10002473_pt1 | contig 10040 bp, 6 predicted proteins | sample CR02metaG_FD_183611 | JGI IMG/M metagenome (GOLD analysis project Ga0209980, IMG submission 183611) | Deep subsurface microbial communities from Mariana Trench to uncover new lineages of life (NeLLi) - CR02 metaG (SPAdes) (version 2) | ecosystem: Environmental > Aquatic > Marine > Ocean trench >...
AAGCAGGGTTCCAAGGGCTTCGGTGACCTCAGAGGTAGCGCCACCGCTCTTGTCATGGGTGAAGAGAACGCCGGTTTCGATCTGAATCTTGCCGGGCTCGACGGTGACCGCCGATTCGGTTTGGTCGGGCCGGTCGGTCACCAGATCGCCCTGGGCCCGGGCCGGCGCGGCGCCGAATATGACCAAGAAAAGCGCGACACCAAAGTGGGCCAACCGGCTCAACGTACCCACCTCCGCACCCAAAAGGTCAGATTGTCGAGCATCAAAACAACGCCTATGATGACGACGAGAAGCACCGCGACCTTCTCGTACTGGAACCCGCGCACGTAGAGCAGGATGTAGTAGCCGACGCCACCGGCGCCGACCAGCCCGAGCACCGCGGCGTCGCGAAAGTTCATCTCCAGGCGGTAGACCGTAAACGCCACGACTTGCGGGATGGACTGTGGCCAGAGCCCGTAGCGCAGAGTTTGACTCCAGGTGGCACCGGTGCCGGAGACCGCATCGAGGATTCCTTTTTCCGCGGTCTCGAACTCTTCGGCGTAGAACTTGCCGAGCATGCCGACCGAATGAAACGCGATCGCGAGCATGCCCGGGAAGGGGCCGAGACCCACGGCTGCGACGAACAGCATGGCAACCACGATCAGAGGAATCGAGCGGATGAATCCCAAGAGCCATTTGACCGGGTGGGAAATCCACGGCGGTGACACATTCGAGGCGGCGAGAAAACCAAGCGGCAGCGAGAACACGACCGCCACGGCGGTTCCGGCGATCGCGATCATCAAGGTCTCGATGGTCGAGCGAAACACCAGCTTGCTGACGCTCCAGTCGGGCGGCACGAGCCGCGAGAAGAACTCGGCGAAGCGATCCCCCGAGCTGAGGAGCACGGCGAGGTCGAACTCCGACCAGCGAAGGGCCCAGAGAACGAAGCTGCTAATCGCCAACCAGGCGAATGTCCGAGCGAGGATTCGCCGTCGCCAGGCCTGTTTCAGCGTCGACATGCTTGGTCTCCTGAGCGTCAAGGGTAAGTCGGGGCGAAGCGAGGTCCGAGCCGGCGGCTTCATCCGCTGGGCGGCCGCGGTAGACCAGCTCTGCGATTTCATCCGTGAAGCCCTCGGGCGATCCGTCATACACCAGGCGGCCCTGGGCGAGGCCGAGGAACCGGGTGGCGTATCGCCGAGCGAGTTCCGGTTGATGGAGATCGACCAGCAGCGTCACCTCGCGCCGTGCGACGCAGGCCACGAGCAGTTCGAGGGCATCCTCGGCCAGCTCCGGGTCCAGCGCCGACACCGGCTCATCGGCCAGAATGATGTCGGCTTGCTGCATCAAGGCCCGGGCGATCGCGGTGCGCTGCTTCTGGCCGCCCGAGAGGGTTTCGACGCGCCGGTGTCCAAGGCCGTCGAGCTCGACCTCGGCCAGGACCGACTCGGCCTCTATCCATTCGGTTCGCGGATAGATACCGAAAAAACTCATCCAGGGCGGCACCCTCCCAAGGGCTCCCTGGAGAACATTCTCGACCGCGGTCAATCGCGGCACCAGAAAGTACTCCTGGTCGATCATCGCCACGCGCCGCTGACGGCGCCTCCGGTCGCGCGCCGAGGCCGGGTCCCGGCCCAACACGCGAACGGTTCCGCTCGAAGGCCGAAGCCGGCCCTTGATCAGCCGGGCAAGCGTCGTCTTGCCCGAGCCGCTGTGGCCGAGCACGAAGACTCTTTCACCGGCACCGATCTCGAGGTGCTCGATGTCGAGGGCGAGCGACGAGCCGTAGAGCACATGGACCGAGTCGAGCTCGATCACCTTCACTTCAAGAATCCATTCTTGCGCGCCAGGCTTGCGACCTCGGCGTAGGTGTCATCGTCGGCCACGATGTAGCCGTCGACCGCGTAGAGGTTTTTCAGCAGGCCGTGATGCTCGCCCTCGTTGAGCGCTAAGAGCGCCGTTTGGAGGGCGGTCGTGACCTCGGGGTCGAGCCCGCTTCTCACCACCACGCAGTGGGAGGGAATCGGGCGCGACTCGGCGATTGCCAGGAGTTGCTCGCGCTCCTCGGGCCGGAGAAGCCTGACCGAGTACTGTCCGACGCCGGCGGCATCCACGAACTTGTTGAGCACGGCGCGGATCGCCTGCTCGTCGCCGCCGGCGAAGTAGATCTTGCGGAAGAATTTCTCCGCGTCCTGCCGGCTGGCGATCAAGCCGGATTCGATGAAAGTCTCCAGTGGAAAAAGGTATCCGGAAGACGACAGCGGGTCGACGAAAGCCATCGACTTCTCCTCGAGCTGCGCCAGCGTCTCGATCCCGCTGTCCTTGCGGACGAAGATCTTCGACAGGTAGGTTGGCGAGCCGTCGTAGATCTCGCCCAAAATCGGCACCGCCCCCGACTGCTGGTGGGCGATGACGTACTGGAGCGGGCCCATGAAGCCGACATCGGCAGTGCCGGCCTTGAGCGCTTCGACGATGCCGGCGTAGTCGGTCGCGGCGAAGGTCTTGATCGGGCGGCCGATCGCCGTCTCGAGATACTCGGCCACGGGCTCGACGCTCTCGAGCAACTGGTCCGGGTTCTGGTAGGCGATGAACGCGATCCTGAGCGGTTCGCCGGTCGCGGCCTGTTCACCGTCGCCGGGTGTCGGGTCGCCGCAGGCCATGAGACCACCCAGCGCGACCACTAGGGCGATCGCGATTCGCGAAAGGGTCTTCGAGTGCTTCATTCGAGGATTCCTGCGTTGCTTCTGTAGAGGGCTCGGTATTCGTTGACCATCCTGTCGGTCGTACTGAGGTCGCCGGCGGCCAGCGCCGCCCGAGCCCGGTCCATGAGTCCCGCAAGCCGGTCCAGTACCGGCAAGTTAGCGGGATCTTGCACGTCCCACTTGTGGGCGCGGATCTCGAAAGCGATGGTTCCGAAGGTCGTGTCGATGAGGTTGGTTTCTCCCCGCTCGACAAGCAACTCGTAGGGCGACAGGAAGAAGTCGAACTCCTCGAGTTCGGAAGCCAGGGTATACACGGTGTCTTCGTAGGCCTCGACGCCGTCGCCGACGGTTTCGAGATAGGCGCTCAAGTCCATACGCTGGCTCCCGGTCAGCCGTAGAGAATACCGATCGTTGAACCAATCCACGACCTCTGCCAGGGTCGCCAGGCGGCCGTCATGGAAGTACGGCGCGCTGTATTTGATGCCCAGCAGAGTCGGTGTGTCGAGCGCTCGGTCTCTCGAGTCGGGCTCTGCACCCCGGACCGTGCCGATGTCATGTCGCTTGCGGTCGAGAAAGTGATCCGAAGGGTCGTGGCAGGAGGCGCAGGAGCGGCCGGCCATGTTCGCGAAGGGCCGGTTGAAGAGAGCTTCACCGCGGCGAGCCGCGGCCGGTGCCCGGTCGTTCAGAGTGCCGTCCGGCTCGAGGGCCGGGTTGGGCAGGAACTCGAACTCGAGCATGTAGGCAACGAGAGCGTCGAGCAGCATCGGCTCCGGTTCTTGCCCTGAGAACTCGTTGACGATGACGTTACGGGTGAATTCGCGCAACGAATCGAAGCGGCCGTTGCGCCCGTAAGGGGCGGTGAAGCGCAGACCGCGCAGGTCGGGTATGTCGAGTGGATCGAAGATGCCATTGTTGGCGTGAGCGCCGAAGAAGCTGTTGGAAACATCCATGCCGCCGGGTATCCGAGACAGCCCCGGGATGAAGAAGTTCGGATTCGTGACGCCCTTGTTGTGGCAGGTGTTGCAGGTAATGGCGAGCGAGCGGGCCGGCTCTCCGAAGATCAAGGCGCTGTCGAAGGCCATGTCACCGAGAGCGATCAGGGGCGTTTCGCGCTCGTCGACGCCGCGGGTGACCATGCCCAGAATCTGTCGCGGTCGCGGGATCTGCTTGTTGACGTTGAAGCCGGGCGGCAGTCGTTGGCCCGGAGGGTAGGCGTCGCGGGCAACGCCGGGAAGCGGCGCCAGCCGAGCGAGGGTTGGCCCGAGGGTCTGAGTTCCGACCTGATCGATGAAGTTGGCGTCCAGGTATTCGACGATCTCTCCGGATTCTTCGTGGAACGTCGCCGTGTCCGGCTGCCGAGCGCCGATGCCCGCGAGGCCCGGATAGCCGAGCGCCGACACCATCGCCAACCAGCACTCGCCCAAGCGGACGAACTCGGCGGGCTGGGCCGCTTCGATCGCCGGCTCGAAGGCGGCCCACATCTGCCGGGCGCGCTCGAAGTGGTCCGAGGCCGACGAATAGTCGGCCAGGTTGGCGCGGGCGGTGTCCAGATCGAATCGAATGGCGCGTGCCACGGTCCGGGTTGTGCGCGACAGAACCCGGTGCGCGATCAGCCGTCGTTTGTCCGCGGCCAGCATGGTGTCTTCGCTCTTGGCTGCGGAGGCGACCCTAGCCAGGGTCTCCCTGCCGAGTTTGCGCAGATCGTCGGCGCCGGCCGCATCGAAGCTCTCGAGCTGAGCCGCGATGGTCGCTAGGTCCAGGTTGACCGAGTCCCACGGAATCGGGTTCAGATTGAGCAGGAACTCGATGCGGCGGTAGCTGGTGGCGACCGGGTGGAGCTGCTGGGGCGGCACGATATGGGCCCGAGCCGCGGGATCTGAGGCCACGAGAATGGTCAGCACGGCTAGGACCCCGAGGGCCCTTGATGTCCGGTCAGACCGAGAGGGGGACGCAGTATGTCGAGCGTTTCGAGGCATCGTCGTTAGCAGGTTTGTCCTCTAAGGGGAGAATATTTTGAACACTCAAAAAGTGTAGACCGGGGAACTCTATTTGTCAAGGGTTTCAGAATTGCCCAAGGCCGTCAGCGGGTGCCGAGAATTCAGGGTTCCAGCCAGAACGCTCGCGAGTCGGCCTCGGGATCCATGAGAACCGGCTCCGAGGGTCCGGACGCTGTGAGAATTCGGGTGGAGCGCGAGACCGGATCGTAGCGCGGCCAAGCCGACATTTCCGAGTCGCGCGGCACCCCGCTGTGCGCAAAGGACAGCCAGGCATCCTGCATCACAGTCGAGAGTCGATCGGCCTTCTTGCTCCCCAGATAGATCGGCTTGAGCCACGATGTGCGTTGGGTGCCGAAGATCAGCGGTATCTCCGCGGCATGACAGGCGCCGAGGGCGCGGCGGAATGCCGGAATCGGATAGTCGAAGCGATACATGAAGCTCCTCGAGCCGGTTCGCACGAGCGATTCGGCGAGCGCGATCGCGGGCATGCGGAAATACTCGTCGCTGCGCAAGGCGACCCAGGCCTCGTAGGCCGTTTGCCGGCTGCCGCGCTGCTTGGTGATCTCGCGGTAGAGCGCGGCCGCTTCGGCGGCCGAGCGGTGGCCTTGGCCGCTGCGCTGGAGGATGCGACGAATGCGCCGTTCGAGTTCGTCGAAGCCCATGGCCCGGAGTGCGATCGAAGCCGAGGTGAAGAGCTTCCATTCGTCTTGATTGGTTCCGATCAAGACCTCGATCCGGCGGGCGCCGTGGTGCTCGAGCATGGCGAGCGGCTGCTTCGGGAGAAGGTCTCGGTCTACACAGGGCTGCCAGGGTAGGCGGCCGATTCTGTCGCTTTGGCCCAGGAGCACGGAGTGCTGTGCCTTCAGAATATTCTTGACGCTCTGAGCACGAAGGCTCTCGAGGTCGTCTGCTCCCAGGCCCAAGGCGCCGAGAAAGCGTTCGGCCACATAGGCCGACTCGCCTTGTGTCGAGATGTTGGCGCACGCTCCGCTCTGGAGAATGGCTCGCCGGAAAAGAGGCGATGCCGTGGCCAGCAAAGCGCCGAGACTCATGGCGCCGGCCGATTGGCCGAACACGGTGATATTGCCGGGGTCGCCGCCGAAGGCCTGGATGTTGTCACGCACCCATTCGAGCGCTGCAATCTGGTCGCGCACCCCCAGGTTCGACGGCGCATCGGGGCGCGACGAAAGAGCGGCCAGATTCAAGAAACCGAGAGCGCCCAGACGATAGTTGAGCGACACCACCACAACGCCGCCCCTGGCGACCAGGGATCCGGCGTCGTAGAGAAAGGTCGAGCCGGCGCCGAGCACGAACCCACCGCCGTGGAGCCAGACCAACACCGGGCGTTTCTCTTCGTCGATCGCCGGAGTCGACACGTTGAGCGTCAGGCAATCTTCGCTCATCGGTCCCCGCACCAGTCGTGAAATCTGGCTGATCGGACCCAGGCGACCTACGGCGAGTTGCGGAGCCGCGGGCCCCGGTGCCATGGCGTCGCGTACCCCGGACCAGGGTTCCGGAGGGTGAGGTGGGGCGAAACGCAGTTCGCCGACCGGCGGCCTCGCGAATGGAACCGCGCCGAAGTAGATGCCGGATTCGAGAATTCGTCCGCGCAGCCGCCCGCCGGTTGTATCGACGGTCCGTGTTTTCATGGCAAGTCAGCGGAGAACGAAGGCTTCGGTGTCGAGCGACGCCTCGAGGGCCGTGCGAAACTCCTCACTCGAAAGCGCTCCCGCGGGCTTGGCGAAGCGCTGCTCGAGCCCGAGCACGAAATCCCACCAGACCTTCTCCCGCCGGGAGATCTCGGTCGGGTCCTTGAGCTGGCCGAAGTTCTGGACCCACTTGTTGTGCCGGCAGAGCATGCGGAACGAGTGCTCGGCGCTGGGCCGCTCGGGCGAAAGACCGAGAATTTCGACATCCTTTCCGACCTCGTGGATCGGCTGCCCCCATTCGCTGTACCCGGAGAAGATGCCGCCCAGTTTCTCGAGCGCCTTCGCGGTTCGTCCCTGTCCCAGCCGGGTCAGCACCTTGGTCAGCAGTGGCAGGGTGACGGTGCGATGAAGGGTGGGTTCGGCGAGCTTGATCTTCACGTCCAGCTCCTCGCCCACGATCGTTCGGATCTGATCCGAGGTTACCCGGGTGTCGCTCGCGAGATGGACTCGTTCGCCGACGACATCGGGCTTCTTGAGCGCCGCGAGGATGCCCTCGACCACGCGGTCCACCGGAATCAAGTTGATCTGTGCCGAAGGGTCGCCCGGAAAGATGCAGGCCAGACGAGCGATGATTGCGGCCTTGGAACGGTCGCGCCAGCGGCCGCTGGTCGTCGCAAGGGCCTGTTTCGCGCGACCGAAGACGTTGACCGGCGCGTTCACGACCTTGGTGTCGCCGCGGTTGTTACCGGCGCGAGATTCCCCGATGACGATCGCCGGACACAACTGCGCCAGGCGCAGGCCCTTCTCCAACATGAAGCGCTCCGCCTCGATCGACGCGATGGCCTTGGTCAGCTCGTAGTAGTTGTTGTAGAAGTTTCTCGGGAAAGCGATCTCGTCCTCGAGCGCCTGATCCTTGGTTTGCCGGCCGTGAATGTAGGAGGTTTCGATGCCCACGTGCGCCACGAATGGGCTTCCCGGATGCGACTGGAGGCCGAGCGAGAGGTGCAGCGCGTTGAGGCTGCCGTGGACGTTCGCCCGGAACGACTTCTCGTAGGGGTCGTCGAAGGCCACGCTCGCCGCGCAGTGGATGACGTGGGTAAGGGTCGAGCGAAGAGTGTCGAGGTCCTCGGCGGAGATACCGAGGTTCGGTTGCTCGACGTCGCCGGCGATGAAGCGGAACTTGGCCGCGGCGTCGCTGTCGGCGAGCCAAAGCTCCTCGAGCAACCGTCGCCCTCGCTCTGCCGGGGACAGGGTTTCGAGAACCTCTCCGGTCTTGCGATCCCTGATCTCCTTGGGTCGGATCAGGGTCACGAGTTCGGCGATGTCCGGGTCGTGGGCGGCCTGCCAGAGGACTTCCTTGCCGACGAAGCCGGTTCCGCCGGTCAGCAGGACTCGCAGGGCGAGCCGACCGTTCTTGCGGCGTCCCTCGAGCTCTTGGCGGGCCACGGTCTTGAGCTCGGAGAGTCGCTTTTCGATCTCCTGGTGCGAAAACTCGTGGCGTTTGTAGCGGAAATAGTACTCACGATCTTTGAGACCGAAGAGCTTTTGCGCCAATTCCTTGGGATCCTGTTTGCCGATCATGCGGGCGAGAATCCGAGAGGTCCGGTGTCCCAGTCGGCGCATTTCTTTCATCTTCTTGCGGGCCAGGTTCTCGTCGCCGGTGGCCTTGATCACCCGGCTCATCATGAAGCGGGCATGGATGTCGACCAGGTGATAGTCCCGGTGACTATGCACCAGGAGGCGCCGGGGCTCGAAATCGTCTTCGAGCACTTCGCCTGTTGCCAGGCTCACCTTCTCGATGTAGCGGGATGGCCACATCTCGAGGGGCAGGTTGTGAATCTCTGATGTGGTCACGGCTACCTCTGGGGAGGGTTCAAATTAACCGTTGCTCTTTCGAGGCGCAAGTGTCCGGCGGAGTAAGAAGGGACACAATACGTAAGGCTGCGGCATTGCGTCGCCTTACGTATTGTGTCCCTTTCTGCCTCCTGGAAGAAAAGCCCGTCTTGGCTTGTTGTCACAGGAGGAGTCACACGAAGGATGTCCGAGCCCACGAGAATTCCAGCCCACGGCGAAAAGCGCGAAGGGTTCGCACCCCCGGAGCGCGCGATGCGGAACATGCTGCATGCGATTCGCGATCTCGATTCGAGCCGGGATCTCTCCGAGGGGTTGAAGCGCGTCGCCGAGACGGTCAAGCGATCGATCCGATACGATACCTTCGCTGTTCTGCTCCTCGACGAGATGGGCAGTGAGCTTCGGTTCGTCCAGGCGGAAGGGTTCCCGGACGAGGTCGTAGAGCACTGGCGGTTCGGAATCGGCCAGGGCATTGTCGGCACCGCCGCCGAGAGCCGCGAGACCCTCAACGTGCCCGACGTTCGGGTCGAATCGCGCTACATCTCGGCTGCCGACGAGGTCGGCTCCGAGATCGCCTTGCCGCTGCTGGTCAAGGACCGGGTGATCGGCGTTCTCGACGTCGGGTCGAAGCAGCCCGGCTTCTTTTCCGACGGCGACGTCGAACTCCTGGAGCTTCTGGCGGATCATCTGGCGGGCGCTATCGAGATGGTCCGAATCCATCAGAACATGCGCGAGCAGGCCAGCTCTCTCTCGCTGTTGCACGAGATGAGCCGCGAGATGACCTCGATTCTGAACCGTCGCCAGCTGTTGCGGAAGGTCGCCGAGAGGCTACGGCAGATTATCGACTACGACGTCTTTTCGGTGATGCTGTGGGACGAGGGCAAGCAGGTGCTCGAGCCCTGGTTCTCGGTCTACCGGGATGGGCGCAAGGTGGACTGGGCGGGCCCGGTTCGGCTCGGAGAAGGCATTTGCGGCACCGCGGCGGCGTTGCGCCAGCCGGTGCGGGTGACCAACGTGGATCTCGATCCCCGCTACGTCGCTTGCCCGTCGGAGATCAGGGTTCGATCCGAGCTGGTGGTGCCGTTGTTGTTCAAGGACCGCCTGATCGGTGTGCTCGACCTCGAGAGCTCGAAGTACAATGCCTTCTCGAACCGGCACCAGCAGCTGCTCTCGACCATGGCCTCGTCGCTGGCCATCGCCCTCGAGAACGCGCGGCTCTACGAGAAGTTGCGCCATGACGAGCAGCGGCTCGAGAAAGACCTTTTGACGGCGCGGGAGGTGCAAAAGCAGCTCCTGCCCAAACAGACCCCGTGGCTGCGGGGAGTCCAGCTCGGCGTTGCCTATGAGCCCGCTCGGCACCTGGGCGGCGATTTCTACGACTTTCTTCCCTACGGGGACCGGTGCGTTGCGCTCGCTGTCGGCGACGTCGCCGGCAAGGCGACATCAGCGGCTCTCTTGGGCTCTTTGGCGGTCGGGACTCTGCGCGAGTTCGCGGCCCGGAGCCATCTGCCTCCCGGCCGAATTCTGGCCGCGATGAACGACAAGCTGGGCCGGCTGGGTTTCTCCAGCCGCTTCGTCGCCATGGTGTTTGCCGTCTACGACGCCGAGAGCCGAGTCCTGACGATTGCCAATTCGGGTCTGCCCTATCCGTATCTGGTGCGCGGACGAACGGTTCGGCAAATCGAGGTGGCGGGAGTGCCTCTGGGCCTGCTGCCGGATCGAAAGTACGAAGAAGTCGAGATCGAGCTCCAGCCTGGAGATGCCGTGGTGATCGCATCCGATGGCGTCGAGGAGAGCCTCAACACGAGCGAGGAGGAGTTCTCGTTCGCTCGGGCGCGGGGTACGCTCGAAAGGCTGGCCGACCG
>Ga0209980_10002474_pt1 | contig 10036 bp, 10 predicted proteins | sample CR02metaG_FD_183611 | JGI IMG/M metagenome (GOLD analysis project Ga0209980, IMG submission 183611) | Deep subsurface microbial communities from Mariana Trench to uncover new lineages of life (NeLLi) - CR02 metaG (SPAdes) (version 2) | ecosystem: Environmental > Aquatic > Marine > Ocean trench...
GCTCGACGAACTTGGTGAGGATGTTTTGCCGTAGGGCGGCGTCGGCGATGCAATCGTCGGAGTAGGCGCCCATGCCGCCGGTGTTGGGGCCCTGGTCGTGGTCGAAGGCGCGCTTGTGATCCTGGGTGGGGGCGAAAGGAAGAATGGTTTTTCCGTCGGTGAGGACGATGAAGGACAGCTCCTCGCCTTCCAGGTATTCTTCGATCACGACCCGGTCGCCGGCGGCACCCAGCGTGCGCTTTTCCATCAAGGCTTCGATGATGGCGGTGGCGTCGTCGGGCTCGTCGGCGATGTGGACGCCCTTGCCGGCGGCCAGCCCATCGGCTTTGATCACTACCGGCCACTCCACCGCGCACAGGGCGCTGTAGGCGTCGCTGGGAAAGGCGCAGGCCTGGAAGTCGGCGGTGGGGATGCCGTGGCGCTGCATGAACTGCTTGGCGAAGACTTTGCTGCCTTCGAGTTCGGCGGCGGCCTTGGTGGGGCCGAGGAGCTTGAGGCCGCGGCGGGCAAACTCGTCTGCCACCCCCAGCACCAGCGGCAGCTCGGGGCCGACCACGGTCAGGTCGGCTTTGAGCTTTTTCGCTAAGTCGGCCAGCCCGGCGACGTTCTTAACGTCGGCGGCGACGCACTCCGCTACCTCTGCGCAGCCGGCGTTGCCGGGGGCGCAGTAGAGCTTGCCAACGCGCGGGCTCTGCTTGAGCTTCCACGCTAGCGCGTGCTCGCGGCCTCCGCTGCCGATGACCAGGACGTTCATTTGGCTCGCCCTCTGGGAAAGACGCCCATTGTAGCGCAAGCGCCGCCACCCGTCAGCGGCGAAGGTGATTGCTCTGGACCAATTTGGTGGTCAGCCCTGGAGGTTGGTCCATGGTAGGCTGCCGGCATGAGTCCGCGACCTGCGGGGTTGAAAGACATCCAGGCGATTACGTTTGACTGCTATGGGACGCTGATTGATTGGGAGGGCGGCGCTAAGCAGAGCTTGTGCGCCCTGTTGCAGAAAAGGCGTCCCCGCGATACGGGACTCTTTCGGGCTGAATTTTTGGATGAGCTCTTTCGGGCGTGGGAGCGGGCGCAATGGACGCGCATCCAGCAGGGCTACGCCCCCTACCGCCAAATCGCCGCCGAGAGCCTAGAGCAGGTGGCGGCGGAGCACGAGCTGCCCCTTACCGGCGCCGATGCGCGGGCTTTCGCCGACTCAATTGCTACCTGGCAGCCGTTCCCCGACACGGCAGCGGCGCTGGCCAAGCTGAAGCAAAAGGTCCGCCTGGGCCTCATCTCCAACATTGACGATGACATTTTGTCGGCCTCGGTGGCGCGCCTGGAGGTGGAGTTTGACCTGCTCCTGACGGCTGAGCAGGCCCGAGCCTACAAACCTTCCCCGCTTCCCTTCCAGCGAGCGCTGGAGCGGCTCGACCTACCCCCGGCGCAAGTTGCGCACGCTGCCTTTGGGTTCGAATACGACATCACCACCGCCAGCGCACTTGGATTCCGGACCATCCTGGTGCGGCGGCACCGGAGGGAGTTTCCGCCCGCCCCGGTGCCGGATCTGATCGTGGCCGACCTAGCCGAGTTGGCTCAAATATTCGGCTAGCGGAGAGATAAGGCGGGGCAAAAAGACTGGTTGGAGACCTATATTTACTACAATTATAGTCAGTCGGGTGGTTTTGGCGCAGTTCCTACAATTGTGTAGTAGATGTGATCGAGATTCTCCAGGCTGTAGTAGTCGATTTCGATCCGGCCGCGCCCACCCCGCTGTTCTATGATCCTGACTTTGGTTCCAAGCGCCCTTTCCAGGGTTTCCTGCGCAGCCTGGAGATTGGGGTCCACGGGCCTCTCCACCGCGCGCTTCTTCTTGGCGGTGGGGAGTTTGCGCTCGACCATCTGCTCGGCTTGGCGGACAGAGATGCGCCGGGCGGCCATGCGCCGGGCCAGGACACGCTGCACCACCGGACTCTCTTCCAGCTTCAACAAAGCGCGCGCGTGGCCAGCCGTGAGCTTGCCCTGTTCGACCAGCTCCTGGACCTCCTTGGGGAGCCGCAGCAGCCGCATGAGGTTGGCAATGGTGGCGCGGTCTTTTCCGGTGTGCTCAGCGATCTCCTCCTGGGTGAGAGCAAACTCGTTGGCCAGGCGATCGAAGGCGCGGGCCTGCTCAAGGGGGTTTAAATCCTCGCGCTGGATGTTCTCCAACAAAGAGATTTCCAGGGCTTGCTGGTCGGAGAGGGGGCGGACGATGGTGGGGATGCTCTGCAAGCCAGCCAAGCGGGCGGCCCGCAGGCGTCGCTCGCCCGCGACCAGCTCATAGCGGCTGCCCACGCGGCGCGCGATCACGGGTTGGACTACACCCCCGGAGCGCATGGAGCGCGCCAGCTCCTCCAGGGCCTGCGGATCGAAGTGAGTGCGGGGCTGGAAGGGGGAAGCATCAATCAAGTCGAGCGCAATCTCGCTCAGTCCGCTCGTGGCTACTACAGCCGTAGGCGGTACATCCGGCGCAGTGGGCGCGGCTTCGGCCGGCTCGACTTCACGAAGCAGCGCGCTCAATCCTTTGCCCAGCGCTTTGCGAGTCATGGGCGATGACCTCCTTGGCAAGTTCGAGATAACTGTGGCAGCCCCGCGAGTCCGGGTCGTAGAGCAGGATAGGCTTGCCGTAGCTGGGGGCTTCGGCCAGGCGGACGTTGCGCGGGATGACGGTCGAGAAGATGCGGTCGCCGAAGAAGTCGCGCAGGTCGGCCACCACCTGGCGGGAAAGGCTGGTGCGCTCGTCGTACATGGTGGGTAGGATGCCTTCCACGGTGAGCTTAGGGTTGAGGGAATGGCGGATGCGCATCAGGGTATCCAGCAACTCGGTTACGCCTTCCAGGGCCAGGTATTCGCACTGGATGGGGACCAGAACAGAGTCAGCCGCGCTGAGCGCGTTGAGGGTGAGCAGATCCAGCGCCGGCGGGCAGTCGAGCAGGATGTAGGCGTAGTCCGAGCGGATCGGCTCCAACGCCCGCTTCAGGCGGAATTCCCTTGCCTCGACATTCACCAGCTCAACCGTAGCACCGACCAGGTTTTTGTCGGAAGGGATAAGCTCCAGCCGGTCAATCGGCGTCCGCAGCTTCAGGTTAGCGAGCGGCTCGCCCAAGGCAAGTGCGTGGTAGAGGGAGCGCCGGGCCGGGTCGCGCTGGAAGCCCAGGCTGGAAGTGGAGTTTGCCTGCGGGTCGCAATCAATCAGGAGCGTTCGATGGCCGGCGGAAGAAAGAGAGGCCGCCAAGTTGACGCAAGTGGTTGTCTTTCCGACTCCACCCTTCTGGTTGGCAACCGCGATTGTTTTCGCCAAAGCGCCTCCCGCACAATGTGTTACAACGAGTGTAATTTATGCGAAAACACGTATGCATGTCAAGAAAATGTTTCACGTGAAACAATATTTATAATCTCTATCAATTTGTAACAAAAGATAGTTGCACAATGATGTTGTATCTGTATTATTTTCAGCGGATTGATGGAATAGCCGTTCTTCGCGGGCGTGCCATAAGCAAGCTGTGGGCGTTGGTGTTGGGGATGTGTACTCGCTCCAGCCAGGCCCAACCGCGAGCCGTGGATCGGATGCGCCGGGCGAGGGTTTCTGTGGTGTAGAAGACCGCGCGGCCGTCGGGCGCGGTCACCTGCGCGAGCAACTCGAGGAAGCTCTGCGACACATCTACTGCTCTAGTAGTAGATACGTCGGCCACGTAGCCGCGGGCGTGAACGACCCACTCGTGGAAACGTTTGCTGATCACACGCACCCCCGCGAGCCCGCAGGCGCGCACTACTTCCTTTAGAAAAGCGCACTTGCGGCGGTTGGCTTCGATCAGGGTGAGATCGAGGGAGGGAACCGCCATCTTGAGCGCCAGTCCGGGGAAGCCGGCACCGGTCCCGACGTCGAGCAAGCGCCCGCGGAGGACCAGGACGCGGGTCAGGTAGAGCGACTCGCCGAAAAGTTGGCGCACGATGCGGCGCGGGGTGCGGAGGGCGGTGAGGTTGATGCGCCGGTTCCAGCGCAGCAGGAGTTTCTGGTAGGTGACGAGGTGCCCCAGGGCGTTCTCGCTAACAACCACCTCATAATCAGCCAGTTCCTGGGCGATCTCAGAGGCGGTGAGAGGTGCGGCCATGACCAGCCCGGCGGCTAGGGTCGCGCTTCCCGGTCAGTCAGGCTCGCGACGGCGTGCACGATGTCGAACTTGGTGACGATGTCAAACTTTTGGTTTCCGGTTTCAACGAAAATGGCCGGGTTGCCGGAGCTGATGAGTTGGGTGACCTGGTCAATCGGGGCGTTGGCCGGCACGATGGGGAAGGGCTTGTCCATCACTTCGCGTACCTCGACCTTGCGCAGGTCGCGGCCCTGCAGGGCCAGCTTGAGCACGTTGTCTTCGTAAATGGATCCGACCGCGGAGTTATCTTCAAAGACGGGGAGTTGGGAGACGTCTTTGGATTGCATGACGTGCAGGGCGTGGTGGACGGTCTGGTAGGGGGCAACGGTACAGATTTCGCGGGGAGAAATGGCGGCATCCTTGCCGCGAACCAGATCTTGGGCGGTCAGTTCAACCTCGACCTCCAGGTAGCGGTTGTCCCGCATCCACTCGTCGTTGTAGATTTTGCTCAAGTAGCGCGTGCCGGTGTCCGGGAGGAAGGCCACTACGAAGCCGTTCTTATCTAGGGGCTTGGCGATTTGGAGCGCGCCCCACACGCAGCCGCCGCCTGATCCGCCGGTAAAGATGCCTTCCTGCCGGGCTAGCCGCCGGGTCCAGAGAAAGCAGTCGCGGTCGGTGAGTTGGATAATGTCATCGAGGACGGAGAAGTCCATGGTGGAAGGGAAAATATCCTCGCCGATCCCTTCAACTACATAGGTAGTTGCTGTGCCAACCTTGCCGGTCTTAAAGAACTCATAGTAGAGTGAGCCGATCGGGTCCACCCCGATGATTTGGACCGAGGGCTTCTTCTCCTTCAGGTAGCGGGCCACGCCGGTGACGGTGCCGCCGGTGCCGAGCCCGATGACGAAATGGGTAATCTTGCCTTCACTGTCCTCCCAGATTTCCGGCCCGGTGGTGCGGTAGTGGGCCTCGGGGTTCATGGGGTTTTCGTACTGGTTGGGGTAAAAAGAGTTGGGAATCTCCTGCGAGAGGCGCTTGGCCACCGAGTAGTAGCTGCGGGGGTCATCGGGCGCTACCGCCGTGGGGCAGACGATCACCTCCGCGCCCAGAGCTTTGAGCAGGTCAACCTTTTCCCTGGACTGCTTGTCGGTGATGGTGAAGATGACCTTGTAGCCCTTCACGGCCGCCACCAGGGCCAACCCCATGCCGGTGTTGCCGCTGGTGCCTTCGATGATGGTGCCGCCGGGTTTGAGCAGGCCGCGGCGCTCAGCGTCTTCGATCATGGTGATTGCGATGCGGTCTTTGACCGAGCCGCCCGGGTTCAGGTAGTCCGCCTTTACGTACACTTCTGCCTGCAGGCCGTTGGTGAGGCGGTTGAGGCGGATCAGGGGAGTCCGGCCCACCGATTCCAGAATGTTGCGACATCGCATGCGAGAGACTTCCTCAGCCCAGCCCGGTGCGTTTCCTAGCTTCTGTCTGCATACCGGCGCTGGCCGTTTAGTGTAGCACTGAGTCTGCGGCCGTGGTGCGGCAAAACGCGCTAGCCCAGACGGCGGGCAGAGGATGAACCAGGGCAGTGGCTCCAGAGTGGTTTTCGCTTGCATTGGCGGCGGGCTTGGCGCAGACTCTTGAGCGCGTGGTTCAGGGCGCCAGGGGAGTTCCGGCCAGGAAACATTAGGGTTGAGGTGACTCATGGGAAAGTGGTTGGGAGCAAACAAGCCGCCGGGAGCCGATGAGTGGATCGGCTTTCTGGATCAAGGAGTGGTGCTGGAAGGCACGTTGGAGCTGGCCGGCACCTTCCGGATTGACGGCACCGTGAAGGGGATCATTCGGTGCAAGGACCGCCTGATTGTGGGCGAGAGCGCCCGGCTGGAAGGCGAGATCGAAAGCGCCATCGTTTCCGTCGCGGGCAGAATCAACGGCACCGTCCGGGGCACCAACCGGGTGGAAATTCTTCCCAGCGGAGTAGTCGAAGGTGAAGTAGACACCCCCACGCTGGTGATTGAAGCGGGCGGGGTGCTGGAAGGCCGCTGTCGCATGCGCGCCGACGCCAAGCCGGAAAAAGCCAAGAATCCTCTGGGCATGCCGGAGCCCGTTCCGGGCCCGGCGAACTAGCCCGCCAATTCACAACTTTATTTCTGCTTTCTCGCCTACCTACTGGGGGGCCGATCTTTCGCTGATCGGCCGGCTACTCAGACGATGCGCGCGACTCCACCCGGGGGCGGGCGGCTTCCAGCAGGTTGGGGGGAACTTCGAGCGGAATCTGGGCGTGATAGTTCTGTCGGGCGGCCTGGACACAGACCGGCGCCAACGTGCAGCGCGGGTGGCAGTCGGTCGGGTAGTTGCAGTAGCTGACCAGCAGGATTTTTTCGCACCCGCCACAGAGTACGTAATAGACGGTGCGCACTTGCTGGCCGACGGGGTGCGAGCACGAAGTCACAGGGAAACTCTTCTCCACCAAGTTCGCGCCCATTGTGCCCTACAAAATAGGGTCGTGCCAAGCCCTGCGCTCTTCTGTTCTGGGCTTGCCAAGTTGGACGGGGGTTGCTAGGCTCTTGAAGTTTTTAGGGGGAGCGGAGGAGATCGCGTGGGTCGGGAAAAAATCGTAGGAACGATTAAGGTGGGCGAAGAGCCCTTCTTCGAAGTGGTGGATATGGGCGACGCCAACTTGGAGATCCGCTTCGTCTATGAGCCCGAGCGCGCCTTGCGCCTTCCCAAAAAACTGGTCACTTCCCTCACCCAGATTCTGAAGGCCTACGACGGGCGGCGGCGCCACCCGCGCTACGCCTACAGCGAGGAGGCCATGATCGAAGCGGGCGACAACCGCGTCCGCATCCTGGGCCGCATCTCCAACATCAGCGAGAGCGGCGTGTTTGTGGAGACGCTGGCCGGGCTGCCGCACGGCTCCGAGGTGCTGGTCAAGATTCCACCCAAAAAGACCTTGGTGCACGCGCGGGCGCTGGTGCGGGGCGTGCGCAGCGGCGTGGGCATGGGGCTGGAGTTCACCAATATAGCCCCGCGCAGCCGCCCCAAGCTGGCCGAGTTGCTGAAAGGCTGCGGCCAGCACTCGGTGAGTTGAGCACTCGGTCAATTCTACATCTACTGCTCCCGAAAAACCATCCAAGGCTATAATGGACGAATCCTCAAGGAGGTGAGTGCGTGGCTGAAGAAGTGGTCGAGGCCAAAGCGGCGAAAGCGCCGCGGCTGACCGAAGCCAGCAAAGCCGCCGGTTGAGCGAGCAAGATGAGTCCGGCGGTGCTGGACTTGGTGCTCTCGAAGCTCCCGCGGCCCAACGATCCCAACCTGCTGGTGGGAATCTCCACCAAAGACGACGCCGGAGTGTATCGCCTCTCGGACGATTTGGCCCTGGTGCAGACCACCGACTTCTTCACCCCGATCGTGGACGACCCCTTCGCCTACGGGCAGATTGCCGCCGCCAACTCGCTCTCCGACGTCTACGCCATGGGCGGCCGTCCGCTGACCGCGCTCTCGCTGGTTTGTTTTCCGCAGGACGGGGACATGAACGTGCTGGAGCGCATCTTGGCAGGCGGCCTCAACAAGATGGCCGAAGCCGGCTGCACCGTGGTCGGCGGCCACACCGTCCGCGACCAGGAAATCAAGTTCGGCTACGCCGTCACCGGCACCATTCACCCCGACCGCATCTGGACCAACCAGGGCGCGCGCCCCAGCGACCGCCTGCTGCTTACCAAACCGCTCGGCACCGGCGTCATCACCACCGCCCTCCGCAAAGGCCAGGCGCGCGACTCGTGGGTGGAAGCAGCGGTCGCAGCCATGAGCAGCTTGAACTGCGCCGCCGCCGAGGCCTTGCAGCCTTTCAGCGCATCCATCCACGCCGTCACCGACGTCACCGGCTTCGGTTTGCTCGGCCACGCCTTCGAGATGGCCACTGGCAGCGGCGTCAGCCTGCGGCTGGACAGCTCGCAGATGGAATGGGTTGAGGGCGCGCTCGACTGCGCCCGCGCCGGCCACCTCGCCGGCGGCCTCAAGAACAACCGCGAGTTCGTAGGCGATTGCGCGGCGTTTGATTCGAGTGTCCCGCCCGAGGTGCAACACCTGCTCTACGACCCGCAGACCTCCGGCGGCCTGCTGGTGGCCCTCGCTGCCAACCAAGTTGAACCCGCGCAGAAGGCCCTGCGCGCCGCCGGCTGCCCGGCCATGCTGGTTGGTGAAGTCCTGCCCAAGACCTCTCCCCTCATCGCCATCCGCTGAGTCCGTCTTTCCCCCTATTGCCCGGCACAACGACTCACCGCGGAGACGCAGAGGGCGCGGAGAAGAAGAGTTGAGTTCTCCGTGCCTCGGTATCTCTGTAGCTTATTCCCGCTAGCCCAGGGAGGAGGCCAGTTGGCGGAACTCAGGGGAGAAAAGATAACCCAGGGAGATGGTGGCGTTGTAGCCCAGGTGCATCAGCATGCTGCTGGTAGTGCTGCCGGTGCGGGCCCGCGCCAGCGAGAACGTCACCCCCACCAGGCACAGCAACGCCATCTGGAAGTATCCCGGCCAAAGCTGGAAGAAGTGGATGGAACCGAACAGCACTCCGCTCGTCAGCACCGCCGCGCCCGCGCCCCACGCGCGTTCCAGCAAGGCGTAGATGTAGCCACGGAAGATCAGTTCCTCCACCAGCGGCGCCACCAGCAGGCTCGCGCCCACCACCAGCAAAGCGGCGGCGCGGCTGGTGAACAACTTGTCGAACGGCAGCGGTTCAGGCGGCGGCACCAGATGGCTGGCCAGGCTCACCAGCAGGGCCAGCAGAAATCCGCCCACCAGCGCCGGGAGAATACCGTTCACGCGCAGCCGTGTGACCCGCAGCGCCGCCCAGAAACGGAGTACCCCCCGCGCGCGCATCAGCACGTACAATAATCCCACCAGCAAGCCGTAGTAGAGTACCTGCACCGGAACCAGGAAGAGAGCGTTGGATTGGACGCTCTCCTGTGCGCGCGGCACCAGCTCCGACCAGTTCACGCCGGGGTTCTGCTGCTGATGGTAGAAGACCAGCCCGGTGAAGGCGACGATCTGCACCGCGAAGAGCAGCAGCACCGCGGTCAGCAGAAAAAATGCCAGCTCCCGCAGTCCCCCCAGCGAGGGTGCCGCCGGTGTTTCAGCGGCAGGCGGTGGCGCGGGCGAGGTGGGCGCAAAGTCACTCATCGCAAGAGTGCCATCTTACCAGAGAGGAGTTGTTTTCTGCCTAGCGGCGCTCGATCAGCGCGGCGGCCAACAGCGGCAGCAGCAGCTCGTGCGGACCGGTCAGTGCGATCGCCCGCGCCTTGAGCGCCTTTGCGGGGCGTTGCAGCACGTTCTGCGTCGGTCGGTAGTGCTGGATGAAGTCGAGGTTGGCGGTGGTGAAGTTCCCCAGCGGGCGGCCCAGGCCGCGCACCGCCGAAGCCGCCTTCAGGAAAACTTCCGGCAGGATGACGGCCGAGCCCACGTTCAGATAGACACCGCCTTTGTTCATTCGTTCGACCAGCGCGCAGAACAGGCGGAAGTCGCGGTGCGAGGCGGCGCCCAGCGCAGCACCGTCGGCGCCGGGGTGGACGTGGAAGATATCCGTGCCCAGCGCCAGGTGCACCAGGAAGGGAATCTTTTGTTTGTAGGCTTGGGCCAGCAGACTCACGCGTGAGAACTTGGCTTCGCTCACGCCGCCGGGCTCGCCCGTGGCCAGGTAGCGCCCCACGGTTTCGCCCAGGCCGATCTCCTCGCGCTGGGCGTAGCGCGCCAGTTTGTTGAGCAGCGCGCCGGTCTCCTCCGCCATGCCGAAGCGTCCCTTGGCGAGTTGTGCTTCCACGTCCTCGGAGGTGCGGCCCGCGAGCGCGATTTCAAAATCATGAATTAGCGCTGCGCCGGCGGTGGCGATGCCCTGCACGTAGCCGCGCTCCATCAGGTCGATCAGCACCGGTGCCAGCCCCACTTTGACC
>Ga0209980_10002476_pt1 | contig 10034 bp, 8 predicted proteins | sample CR02metaG_FD_183611 | JGI IMG/M metagenome (GOLD analysis project Ga0209980, IMG submission 183611) | Deep subsurface microbial communities from Mariana Trench to uncover new lineages of life (NeLLi) - CR02 metaG (SPAdes) (version 2) | ecosystem: Environmental > Aquatic > Marine > Ocean trench >...
GCCCGGCACACCCAGCGTGACTTCCACACCCTCCTCATCCGTTATCACGCCGACCGGCAAGCCAGCCGCCTGAAGGGCACGCACACCCCAACTGGCCATGGGGGCACCTCCGAGCGCGGCGAACGCCTTCGGCCGGCCGTACCGGCGGCTCTTTCCCCCGGCCAAGATGACCCCGAAGATCCGCTCGGTCGCGGGGCTCACCGGGCGAATCTCAGAGTTCGACACATTTCTCCGTCAGGGGAGCGTCACAAGAGATACTCGATGGGTGTGCACCATAGGGGGAATGAGCGGAGAGCTGCCGTTCGGCTTCATTGGGCGAACCGCTTGATTCACTGGAATCCTCTACGAAAAAGCTCGTCGGCGATGCGCCAAACGCACGGCACACGGCATCGACATAAGCGATCGGGACTTTCTTGGCGCGTCCCTCCTCGTACCCACGCACCGCGGCGGGGGAGACCTGAAATCCGACGTCGCCCACCGGCTCGGCAAATTCATCCCAGCCCAGTCTCGTTCCGGAACGGATCTCCCGTAGGACCTGTTGCACTTTCTGTTCTGAAGAATTGGGTCCACCCATGGTCTCTCCAACTAGTCTCTCGATGCTCGAGCTTGATTAACAGCCCCACGCTTTGAAAAGCAAGCACACATCCTGGCCGCTCGATCCGGACGCTCGGGAACACGGGCGTTGCCTCGACCTTTCCAACCGGTGCAGTCGAGTTTGCCAAAAGAGACCGCCCTGGCACGAGAAGCCCCGTTGGCTCACATTCCTCCCCCGTTTTCGTACAGGAATGACCTTGTCCATGACCTGAGGTGTTCGATGACCAAGAGGTGTAAACATGTTTCCGGCGTAGGAGCCTGGCTCCTTTTTTTCGCAAACCTTGCCTTGCTAGCCGTCTTTCCAGGAGATGCCTGGGCCCAACGCGGCGCGGCGGGCCCTCCCGAGCATCGCGCGGTCGTGCCGGTAAACCTTCTCCCCAACCCCTATGTGACGCAGCGAAACTTCGGGACGCTCCCCGATGGACGGAGTTGGGGTTCTGTGAGTGCCGTCAACATCGACATCGATGGGATCCACGTCTGGGCCGGAGACCGGTGTGGGTCCAATTCATGCGCTACCTCCGATGTGGACCCCATCGTCAAGCTGGATCCCGACGGGAACGTGGTCCAGAGCTTCGGAGCGGGTGTGCTCATTTGGCCCCACGGGATGGACGTGGACGCTGAAGGTAACGTCTGGGTCGCGGACGCCCGTCTCGCAACTGCCAGGGAGTTGGAGATCAACCCCGACGCGGCAGACCGGGGCAGCGCCATAATCAAGTTCAGTCCCGAGGGCGAGGTGCTCATGGTCCTGGGCACACCCGGTGAGAGGGGCGATCCGCCCACGCACTTCACCGATCCCAACGACGTTTTCGTCGCACCGGACGGAAGCATCTTCGTGGCTGACACCCACGGGGCCCAGTTCCAGGACGCCCCGGGACCGGACTCCAAGAGTCGTATCTCCAAGTTCGCCCCCGACGGGACCTTCATCATGAGCTTCGGCCAGTGGGGTTACGGGGACGGCGAGTTCCGGGCCCCGCACTCGCTCGCGATGGACTCGCAGGGACGACTGTTCGTGGCCGACCGGGGGAATCGGCGCATCCAGATCTTCGATCAGCAGGGGAATCACCTCGACACCTGGTATCAGTTCAGCCGGATCAGTGGTCTCTTTATCGATGACAACGACGTTCTCTACGCCATCGATTCCGAGTCCGACGACAACTACAATCCCGGCTGGAGGAAAGGACTTCGGATCGGGAGTGCCCGGACTGGAGAGGTCTGGTACTTCATCCCGGAGCACGTCTCCGCGCGGGCCTCCGGGATGGGCGGCATCGGGTCCATGGGAGAGGGGGTCACCGTGGACGCCGAGGGGAACATCTACGCGGGTGAGGTCGGCCCGATCCAGGGGATGACGAAGTTCATTCCGCGCTGGCTTCCGTGAGATGAGGCGTCGCCTCCGCGGATTGTGGAGGCGACGCTGCTCAGATGTCAGCAAAGCCCATCGAGACGCTGGATGTGCGGAGCCGTCAGGCCTGGAGGACGTGGCTGGAGGAGCACCACACCTCCAGTTCTGAGATCTGGCTCGTATTCCACAAGCGTCACACGGGCGTAACCTGCGTGCCCTACGACGATTCCGTCGAAGAAGCGCTCTGTTTTGGCTGGATCGACAGCCTCGTAAGGCGTCTGGATGACGCCAGGTACGTCCGGAAGTTCACGCCGAGAAAGGCGAACAGCAGGTGGTCGACCAGCAATCGCCGACGGTATGCCGATCTTGAATCACGTGGGTTATTGGCGGCCCAGGGATTGAAGCGCGCGCCGACCGACCGGTGGGGCGATGCGCCAAGCCCTCCCCCCCCGACGCTTCCGTCCTACATCGAGGAGACGCTGAAGGCGGATCCCGCCGCTTGGCAGTTTTTCGAACAATTGGCTCCCTCGTACCGACGGCTGTACATCGGTTGGATCGACTCGGCCAAGCGGCAAGAGACGAAGGAGAAACGTCTTCGCGAAGCACTGGGCTTACTCGCGGCCGGGAAGAAACTGGGCCTGAAATGATCGGAGGCTTCACGCTCGACACGGGGTTGTGAAATTTTGCCCCCTCCGACAGGCAGAGCTTGTGACTCGGCGCGAGTCGGGCGCATCTTGAGGGCCCGAGTCGGAAGGTGGACTCCTTTCGACGCATATGCCCCTCGCACCCGCCGAGATCCCGTGACCGTTGAGCTGAGTACCTTCGCGAAATCCCTGACCGCAGAAACGGCGTTCACCGTGCTGGCGACTGCCAAGCAGCTACAGGCCGCGGGGAAGGATGTGGTCGAGCTCGAGATCGGAGACAGTCCGTTCGACAGCGCTGCCCCGGCCAAGGCCGCCGGCATCGAAGCGATCGAGCAAAACCACTCACACTATTGCCCGTCACCAGGCCTGCCGGACTTTCGTGATGCGGCCGCTCGGCAGGTCCGTGAAGAGTTCGGGATTCCCGCGCAGCGGGAAAACGTGGTGGTGGCCCCCGGTGCCAAAATCTTCGAGCAGTTCTTCTGCGAGGCGTTCTTGAATCCGGGCGACGGGGTGTTGGTCTTCAGTCCCCATTTCCCGACGTACGTGCCGAACATCGAACGGCGGGGCGGTCGGCCGGTGTTCGTGTCCCTCAAGCAGTCGAACGACTTTCGGCCCGACACTGCCGATATAGAGCGCTTCCTGTCGGAGGATCCCTCACCCAAGGCGATCTTTATCAACTCGCCGCACAATCCTACCGGGGGCGTGGCGACGGAGGAGGACCTGCGGAGCATCGCCGATCTGATCCGAGGCGAGCAAATCGCCGTGTTCAGTGACGAGCCGTACTGCCACATGGTGTGGAAAGGGCAGCACCACTCCTTGATGGCCCAGCCCGGCATGCTGGACCAAGGGGTGGCGGCGTACACGTTCAGTAAATCCTACAGCATGAGCGGGTGGCGGCTCGGGTTCTCCGTTTCATCGCCGGAAATCGCGGATTCGATAGCCACGATGATCAACACGACGCTCTCATGCACCCCGCCGTTCGTGCAGATCGCGGGCCAGGCCGCACTCGAGATGGACCGCTCCGAGCGAGACGCCGTGATGCAAGAGTTCGGCAGGAAGGTGAGTTTGTTGACCCAGGGGCTCAACGGGTTCGATGGTTTCCGCACCCTCGAGCCACGCGCCACGTTTTACGTTTTTTCGGACGTGTCGAGTGTCTGCAATCGCCTGGGCATCACCAGCCATGGTCTGGCCCTCTATCTGCTGGAGGGAGCCGACGACCACTTCGGCGTGGCGTGCCTGGGTGGAGAGTGTTTCGGCGACGCCGGGGCCGGCTTCATGAGATTCAGTTGCGCGGCGTCCGACGAGCGTTTGCAGCAGGCGCTGGACTTCATTCCGACGGCGTTGAGCCGCGAGACCCGAGTCCGGGAGTTCCTCGAGGCGCGTCCTGAGTTGTGCCTGGCCGCTCCGTATCGGGTGGAGGGCGAAGGGTAGGTTCGTTTCTGCTGATCTCCGGAATCGACACTCACACCGGAGGTAGGACCCAATGGGAACGCCGGAGCCCTTTTGAAGCGACTCCGGCGCCCTGTCCAACAACGTTTTACCGATTCACAACGTTTACCTACCGATTCAGCCCTCAGGCAAGCAAGCTATTCGCCCAGGTTCTCGTACCAGCGAATCATGCCGCCGGGGCCGGCGCAGATGATGTCGGGACGGTCGTCCTGATTCATGTCCCCGGTAACGCAGCCGTTCATGCCGTATTCGGTCTCGATCCTGGAGTAGATCCACTCACCCGTTGCGGGATCGTCGGGAGAGAAGAACACGTGGACGCCGGGCGTGCCGTTCGGATTGTCCTCGGTCACGCGAGACCGGTCGTTCGCGATGATGTCGGCCCGGCCGTCGCCGTTGAGATCGACCATCTCGACCTCGTGTCCGCTCCCGATGGCATCGAAGATGACGCGCCGCTGCCAGGAGCCATCCTCCTGGGTGTAGACGACCACTTCGTTGCCGTGCCAGGGCTCGACCGATGCCAGAACGCGCTCGCCGTTGCTCATCCCAACCCTGACGTCGCTCGAGCCGAGTCTGGGGGCTGGCCCACTATCGTGGCCGCTTGAGATCAACTCCTTCTCGAACGTCATGTCGGCGCCCATGCCCGTGGCGCGATAGAGCCCGATCCCCTCGAAGCTCGCGACGAGAATCTGGTCGCGGCTCCCCTCATCCCACCTGACCGTTCGCACGCGGTGGATGATACCCGGAATCTCAGTGGAGACCGTGCCACGATTCCAGCCATCCTGCCCGTACCAGAAGACCGATGCATTGTCCTGATCATACGTAGGCCCGAGGCTCCCCGATCCCAAGAGCAGCGCGTTGACGAGCTCCAACTTGCCATCGCCGTCGAGGTCGGCCCACGTTACGTGATGGGAAGTCGGGATTCCGTCGATCTGCTCGCTTTTCCACGGCTGGGTCGGATCCCCCTGGCTCTTCGCGATCCAGTTGAGCCCCTGGCTGTTGGCCGGCACCATGGCGAACGCAGTTTGGTAGGCCACCTCCGGGATGCCGTCGCCGTCGATGTCGGCAATCGCCAGGTTCACGAGGCTGGAGACTCCGTCAACGATCACGTGGCGCTCCCACGTCGGATTCTCGTGCCAGGCGAGTTCCGGGACGCCTAGGGAGTTGGCCATGATGTCGAGCAGGCCGTCGTTGTTGAAATCGGCCACCGCGACGGCATATCCACCCCGGATCTCACCGACGTCGTGGGCCTGGAACCGAACCGCGCCCGCCACGGGCATTTCTTCAGTCGAGGAGCAGCCCAGGGCCAAAGCGGTGGCCGCCAGGAGTGTGAGACCTTTCAGATTCATTGCAGGATCCTCGTGTTCGGGGCGATGTGGAAGAGCGAGTTACGCGGTAAAAAACGGTCCTCCCCGAGGGGATATCCCCCCATTAGACGAGTCTGGGAAGTGACGCGCAAGGACCCCTCAGCTGGGGCCGTTGAATGGGGCTCTCAGGGCTGGTACCGATTTACGGGTGACGGTCCGTAGGAGAGCCAGGTCTGATTCACGGCCTGGTGCACGCCGGGTCGGGACCAATCGCAGACGCCGTCATCGAAGATCGCCTCGAGGCGGCCCTTCTCGGCATCCGTGAATTCCACGGAATAGTCTCCGTAGTCAATCGGCTTCAGCTGGCACTTGAACACGTCGTTGCTCAACGGTCCCCCCGCTACGAGCCGCAGGCCACCATGCGGTGGGTAGAGCTCGTTGCAGGCGCCACGTGTGTTGTCGAAGAGACGATCCTTGTCGAAGATCGCCTTCTCGACGATCCGCTCGCCGGCCTCGGTCCAACAGTCGTCCTGAAGTTCGGGAGGTTTGGATCGAACGATTTTCTCAAGGGGCCTCAGGTCGGAGCCATCCGCCTTGATGTTCGCCAGCCACCGGTCCATCAGGGCGAGGTTTTCGTCGGCAAGGGACACGGTTCCCAGATGCCGCCGCATGACGTAGTTGTCGGCGTGCCCGTTGTCTCTCATGAGGCGAGCCCGCGTCGTGAAGGAATAGACACTGGCGTGGAAATTCCCGACGTGGTCCAAGTAGCTCCGATCGTCGATAATCGGGACCTGGGACAGTCCGGCTCCACCGCTGGTCACCCGCCCGGTCTCATAGGCGATGCGAAGCGCGTTGTCGTCCGCAACGGTCCGCTCCGAACGGGGCTGGAAGTCGATGTCCCAGCCGCCCATCGCTTCGTTGAGGTCGAGGAAGAACGTTTTGTCGATGATCCCCTCGTTGAGCGTGGCGAGCCCATACTGCACACCCACGTTGTCGTGGGGACTACGCGCGAACGTTCTCTCACTGTTGATGTCGACGAAGAGCTTCTCCCGGAAGATGTTTCTCATTCCGTCGTAGATGGAGCATCGCACCCCGTCCGGGTTCTTGACGGCGTCGTACCGCTTGGCCATGGGGATTTGGGCGGGGCAGTCGTAAGGGGAGATTCGGTCGGGTCGGAGTCCGAGGGATTCGTCGCACACGGACCACATGGACCAAGCCCCGATCGCCGCCTTCACGTCTTCCTTGATGCCGCGCGTTTCGTCATTGAGAAATTTCCTCAGGGGGAGGCTGCACTCCTGTGTGTCCATGAAGTAGGTGACGGCGTCGGAGAACGTCAGTGTCGGCATGATCCCGTCGAGGAGCCCCGGGTAGGCCCCCGCAATGAGGAGCTGCTGCATGGCGCCACCCGAACCCCCGTTGCCGATCGTGTACCGAGGCTCGCCGTAGGTCTCGATGAAGTGCTCCTTGACCATCATCGTGGTCTCGGCCGAGAGCACGTCGTTACAGCCGCCCTGCGAGTTGACGTTCAGCGTCGATGACGCGACGGCGTATCCCTTGCTCAGCAGGTTGTCCCGGAGGACGCGGCCCGTGCTCGTGCCCTGGAAAAAGCCCGCCTCACAACCACCGCCGTACGTGTAGACCAAGCGCCCGTTCCAGGCCGCCGGCGGAGAAAGCGGAGACGGTGCCGGGCCCGCCGGGTCGTGCAGGATGGCGGTCTGGTAGATGGCCCGATTGATCGTCCCGGTCTCGATCCGGACGATGTAGGGTGCTTCGACCCCCTCGATCGTGGAGACCCTGGCGAGGTCAGCAGGCCGCTCGCCGCCGTGAGGGAGAGGCAGGAATTCGCCGTCCGCGGTGGCCGATCGGTACACGTAATCCACCCGCGTAGGCAGCGAGCAGGAGGCGTCCACGGACGTGTCATCCAGGTACTCCCCATTTCCGATGGCGAACCTCCGCTTTTCCCCACTCGATTCGGGGCTCAGCTCGCTCAGGCAGAAGTAGGGCTCCAGGTGGGGGCCGGAAATGATGGGGCCGGTGATGGGGTAGTTGATGACCGCGATGCGACCAGTGCCGTCGCTCATGTCCACCTCGATCGTGTTCTCACCGATTCGCAGACCTGAAACCAGGGCTCGATACGAAGGGCTGCCGTCCGCCGCTTCTGTGGCGGCGAACTCGACTGCCTGAGTCTCGCCGTTGACCCTGAGCCGGAGATCGGCGCCCGAGGCCGCCGACCCGACCACTTCGATCAACGCGTCCCCGCCACTGACCAGATGCGGTTGGGTGGACACGACCCGGACTTCGATCTCCGATCCGGAGGACGAACAGGAAAGCAACGTTAGGAGCAAGAAGAGGGCGGAGTTCTGGCGCATCGATCGGGTTCCCTTCTGAGGTGCTGGACTCGTCTCGAGGTATTGGACTCGTCTCGAGGTGCTGAATTCATCCTTCGGACGAACCGCACGATGCCGAGAGATCGGGCGCGTGGCAAGCGGCAGAGACCTGGGGGATGGTCTCTCCTTGATGGAGGGGTTCAACGTCCATATAGTTGAAGACTACAACTGACGTTTGCGCTGGGGGCGGGGGTTCGCAATGCCAAGAATATCAGACCGGAAGGCTCTCGAACGCGACGCAGTCGCGCTCCAGCGTGTGCTGACCGAGCTGATCCGGGTATACCAGTTCCGGGATCGGGATGCGGTTTGCTGCTACGACGTTTCGACGGGCCAATCTCACGGACTGGAGCGCTTGGCGAGTCAGGGTCCGATGAGCCTCAACGAGTTTGCCGCCTCACTGTACCTGGAAAAGAGCAGCGCCAGCAGACTCGCGGACGGCCTCGAAAGAAAGGGATACCTCAAGAGGACGCCGCGGCTAGATGACGCCCGCTACCTGCAGTTGGAGCTCACGCATCGTGGCAAGACGCTCCATGATCGAATCGAGCGAGACATGATCGAGGAGCGCGCCCAGGTTTTGTCCGAGCTGAGTGCTGAGGAGCGTAGGGTGGTCATAGAGTCGATCGCCCGTCTCTCCGATGCCGCGTGTGCAGGGGTTTCAACCGAGGCCGGTTGCTGCGTCCGAACCTGAGCCGGAGTCCGGGACTCTACCGGATCACGTCCTTGAGAACATCATGGATGATCCCAGTGGCGGCTTTCACCAGCACGACGTCCCGCCCCACCTCGAAGACTTCGAATTGATTTGGAACGGACAGGGAGGATCGTAGCCCGGCCGGCGGGGATCGCTTGGCGATGCCAGGAGGCATCGCTTTACCTCTGGCCAGCTTCCTTCGAATGCCTGGAGGCAGTGCTTCGAGCCCGGGGTTGGGGTTGGATGAATAGTGGGCCCGGATTCGGTCTCGATCCCCCACGGAAAAGCTGATCTCCGCTGCAAACTCGATCGAAGCTCCTCCGCCAGCGTTTCTATCAGCGCTCCGACCCTGGGCCGCGGCGCTGTTGGCGGTTAGAAGGAAAAAGGGAACCGCCAGTACGGCGACGATGATGTGGTGCTTAGAGGACCCTAGCATGGTAATTCGTTTCCGCTTTGGTGAATCTTCCGGCGATCGCGATGATCGGGGACTGTACCAAATATAGGACAACGGCTAGCCGTCCTCCAAGGAAATCAGTCTCTTGCCCCTTTGGTCGAGATCGATAATCTGTACCGAGCGTCGGCAAAGCCGGCGGCAATTCGGAGGGCCGCCAGCCCGGGAGCCTTGATGAGTCAAGATGATGTTTGCGGTATGCTCGGCCGTCGCCGCGCACCCACCCCGCTCAACCACCCCCTCCCTCGTGCGGTCAACCAGATCGACCGGCGGAAATTCGTCAAGATTGCCGGCGTCACAGGAGTGGCTCTCGCTGCGGGCACCGGGGCATTCGGATGCGGTCCCACCGCACCCATCATCGGGAGCGGCCCGGCCCCGGATGCGGGCGAACGGGAACTCGCGCTGTTTGCCGTCGACGAGGCGATATCGGCCGGCGCCGGGTACGTGGACGTGCGTATCTCGCGGCACTGGAACGAGTCGGTCAGCACCCGTGAGGAGCGGATCACCAACGTCAGCCGGAGTGAGTCCTACGGGATCGGCGTTCGGGCTCTAGTCGGTGGCTCCTGGGGTTTTTCCGCGACGAGTGATGTAAGCCGAGCGTCGGTTGCGGCAGCCGCTCGCGAAGCGGCCTCCATCGCGAGGGCCAACGACCGGATCGCTCCCAGCGAGACCGTGCTCGCTCCCGTGGCGTCGGTTCCGGACGGACGCTGGGTCACACCCCACGAGGTCGATCCCTTCGACGTCTCGATCGAGGAAAAGGCCGATCTCTTGTTTCGGGCCAACGCCGAGGCGATGCGCGTGTCCGGCGTACAGTTCGTAAACTCCAGTATCGGCTCCGTGAAGGAGAGCCGTTTGGTCGCCACGAGCGAGGGCTCGGTCATCCAGCAGACGTTCATCCGGATGAATCCGAGCATGAACATCACCGCCTTTTCCTCCGACCGGTCCGACTTCCAGAGCCGCGGGTCGGTTGCCGAGCCGGCCGGGCGAGGCTGGGAGTACGTGCTGGGTCTCGACTTTCCGGGCAACGCCCCGCGATGGGCCGAGGAGGCCGTCATGAAGCTGAGTGCGGCGCCCGTCGACGCGGGGACGTGGGATCTGGTCCTTCATCCCTCGAACCTGTGGCTGACGATTCACGAGTCGATCGCGCATCCCACCGAGCTCGATCGTACCCTGGGGTA
>Ga0209980_10002479_pt1 | contig 10033 bp, 7 predicted proteins | sample CR02metaG_FD_183611 | JGI IMG/M metagenome (GOLD analysis project Ga0209980, IMG submission 183611) | Deep subsurface microbial communities from Mariana Trench to uncover new lineages of life (NeLLi) - CR02 metaG (SPAdes) (version 2) | ecosystem: Environmental > Aquatic > Marine > Ocean trench >...
AATTTGCCTGAGGCCGCTGCCAGTGTAAGGGCAGCACGCAAGAAGGGGGACACCGATGAGGCGCCATTATTCTATGGTCAGGATGCCGGCTTGATCAAAGATCTACCACCAGCCGCCACCATTATTGAACGGCTGGTGGCAGACGCGGAAAATCAGATCACCACAAGTCTGGCGCAGATGATCCGGGGATAGCCGCACTTCATGCAACCGGCACCTTTTTCTTTTGCAATGACAACTTCTGGCCATTAGCGATCCCTCATTTTGATGGTTTTCCAGGCATTTGAATGTCTGCTTTGCCCCTGCGATTTCATTCGGTCGATGCAACACATTCGAGGACGGGGAAATCTAATACGTGCATTGTCCAGGAACTCAGGCGCAGTAAGCTGCTCATCGATTGCAGCGGTAAGGCAATTCAATGATTTCTCGTTCCTCCATTCCCCGGCCAGCCATCGCGCGCATAAAATTGGGGTACAGACTCACGTCGAAATGGGGGTAACCAATATATGAGTATATGGTTTCGAAATCACCGCTTTCATCAAAGTCTACAAACAGTTCGTCAGCCGATTCGTCGTCTCCAAGAATCTTGTAACTGAGCCAGTTGAACGAGAGATCATCCGGAAATTGTATCAAGGCCCTGGCATGCAACCGGGCCGCATCCGCGTTTCGATGTTCGGCGCATGTCTGCCGTAATTCTGCAAGATAAAGATTATCTCTCGGCATGTTGCTATTGAGAATCTCAGGAAGAATCTTGCTGGCGCCGTCGATGTCCGCCGCATACAGCAATATACGATGTGCCTGGTATAAGACAGTTACATCGTCGTGGAATTTTGCGATCGTGTCGTTTGCGATCGTGCGCATCAAGGTCGGGTCGCTCGAACCACGCAACGCCTGAAGCCATTGATTCGCGAAATCCCTGGTGAATTCTTTTGTCGCATACTCGGACTGAATGATGTCGATGATCTCATCTCTTCTGCCCATCTGCCCCAACAAAGTCATTCGCATGCCACGCCCGCGCTCGGCATTCGGACGCTGCTCCAGAAAATCCGAAATCAGTCGGAGCGCCCGCCTTGGCTGCAATTCACTCCAGGCCTTCACTGCCTTGTAGCGGAGCAGGGTGGTCGCGTCACTCTCCGATCGAATCGCGTTGTTCAACGCCTCGTCGCGTCTTGCCAACCGCTCTTCGTAAGCAAGATCGGTCAAACCATACGTAATTTGGTTGGATTCGAGTTGTAACGCCCAAAACAGGGCGAGCCGATCGTATGCGGCCGAAAAATCCGGATCTAGCGCAACCGCATTTTCAAACGCGTCCCGGGCATCGAGCCACAGGTAGACATCGCCGGATTCCCCACCTGCCTGAATAGCTCCATTTCCCAACAGATATGCTTCGTATGCCGGTACCGAACGGGTGCCTGCCGACATCATCTTGGCAAGTGCTTCCGGATCCATTGCGGTTTTCAGGGCGGTGGCAATCTCGATCGCGATCTCTTCCTGGATCGCGATAATGTCATTCGGTGTTCTGTCGAAAGTTGCCGACCACAGATGAAACCCATCATCGGCGCGTATCAACTGAGCAGTGATGCGCAATCGGTCACCACCTTTGCGAACGGAACCCTCAAGCACGTAATCGACTCCGAGTTCCGAGGCAATGGTCGGAATGGATTCACTTGATCCCTTGTAGCCAAATGAGGATGTTCTCGCGGCGACCAGAAGATCCGGCGTACGCGCGAGTGAGTTGAGAATTTCTTCAGTCAGGCCGTCGGCAAACCACTCCTGTTCAGTATCTGATGACATGTTGACGAAGGGAAGTACCGCAATTGATCGATTGATGACCGGAGCGTCTGCCTCAACAGGTTCAACGGCCAACTCAGCAGGCTGTTCTTCAGCAACCTGTTCTGATTCAATCGGCGCGTTAACATTAAGGAACTGTCGCTCCCAGATAAAGTACCCAAGGGCGACCACCAACGCGGCAATGATGACGAAATCGAGTTTTCTTCCTGTAGATCCAGTTACGGATGCACTAACGGGAACATCGCGTGTTTTCTTGATACCCTCAGGTGTTATCTCAAATGCCCAGGCAAAGAGCAGGGCGAATGGAAAGCCAATGGCGATCAGGACGATGACGGTCTTGAGAACCCAGTCCGGTGTGCCGAAGGTTTCGAACAGCACCCCACCTACTTCAACAGCAATCCAGCCGAGCACGAAATATGCGATGCCTACGCGAACAACGTTGCGACGTTTAAGCTCCCTAAAGAATCCGTCCATGATCGCCAATATTCAAATTCGAACTGGTGCCGACAATAGCACCATTTTCTAACCCGGTACCTTTTCTTGACCACTGGCACCGTGCAATTAGAATCGTGAGGACGTAATCCACACATCCATTCTTGCGGTACTTATCTCGAAGTCTGCATCTACATCCGGATCTGTTTTACCCTGTGCCACGAGGGCCGCCTTCAGGCCATGCAGTGACCAGACATCATGCGGGTGGTCTGCGAGTTCTACACGATAATGCACTTCGGCGTCAGCGTAGCGGCCAGCTTCGATGAGTGCAGCGCCAAGCCAATGGCGAGCCGCAAATGGCAGGGGCTCCGGTTCGTCATACGTCATTGAGTCTTCAATCTCCACTGCTTTTTCGAAAGCAGCGATTGCACCTGCATGGTCGTCCTCGGTCCGGAGAATTTCGCCTTCAAGGATGTGAGCCACCGTGCCGACAACCTGACCGGCCGGGTGAAAACGGAATTTCTTGTCCGTGGTTGCTGCGTATTCAAGTGTCTTGTCGCGCATTTTTTTTGCGGTTTGCATGTCGCCTTCTTTGAGACTTGCGTAACCGTAAGCGAAGTCCCACATGGCGGCACCCACTTCGTCGTCCGGCCGGTTGTTTTTCTCGACGACCTCGTCGAAGCGGCCAAAGCGAACCAGCGTCAACAACTCGTACATCGCGTTGTCGGTTACCTTGCGGTAATCCTTGCCGGCCTGGGTGGCGACAGCGCCCTGGCCATCATAGGAAGCGGCAAACAGCAGCATGTGCAGGTTGTGCCAATCTGCGTATGAGAAGCCCTGGTTCTCTAACGCTTTCAGATCGGATTTCCGGGCCGCGGTGTTGGCGCGTACCGACCTGCCCCACAATCCGACTTCATTCCAGGTGTGCGATGGCATGTGCTGGATATGGCTGGCGACAGGCACGGCAGCGCCGAGATAATCCGCACATTCCAGCGCGAGGCCTGGGTTCTGACTCGATTCGGTGGCATGGATGTACAGATGGCAGGCGCCCGGATGCGTAATGTCCTCATCCAGCACGCCCGTCAATACGCCATGCAGCCTGATCAGGTCGGGATCCGCGAGGTCACGGTAACCGCGCCGTTCCTCGAGCATGAACAATGACACCGCGTAAACCACGGCAACATCATGATTGTCAGGATACTTCTCATAGACCTTCGCCATTTCCGCTGCAAATGCCTCATCAACCGGTCGGCGGTCCTCGGGATCCCATGCGGCCGGATATCGAACACGCGCCGCCATGATCAGGTCGCGTTCGACTTCGGACACGTTGTTGGCGAGGGCCACCGCGTTCTCAATCGCCTCGTGGGCATACGGCCCTTTTTCGGCACTCATCACGCCGTTCAGGAATGAGCCAAGCGCGAATGCCTCGCCCCAGCAACACATCGCACATTCTGGATCGAGGCGTCGCGCCTCGGCCATCGAACGTGCGGCTTCATTGACGTTGAAGGCATAGCGTAGTTGTATGCCTTGCTTGAAATACGCCTGCGCCTGTTGGTTGTCGGTGCTTATCGTCCACTCGTAGGACCCCAGCGCCGATGGAATAAAATCAATCGGCTCCTGAAAAGTGACTTTGGTGCCGCCCGGCTCTGCCGGGGCGTCCGAATTATCGCTGCCCATGTTTGCGCATGCTGCAAGGCATGTAGCTGCGCCAAGAATGGCGACAATGTTTTTCATTAGATGGTTCCGTTAATGAATTCTTGTTGTTTATTCGAATCAGTTCGCGTCGCTTTGTCGTTCGAGCAGATCATCGATGACTGATTCCGGGTAGCTCAGCAGGCGGCCGAAGCGTCTTGCGATCTCCTCGCGCGCTGCGCCCTCATACTCGCCCTTATCTACAAGCCTGGCCTTGTCCGCTTTGATCGCAAGGTACTGGTCCAGTGTGTCGCCGGTATAGATGAGCAACACGTGCTTGCCCACGGCGACGTTGGCGGGGTACAGGTCTGTCACGAGGAAATCCGTCTCGCGCCACATTTGTACTTCATTACGCTCGGCGATAACCATGGCGTCGTCCATAACCCCGTCCATGTCCTCCGGTGTCATGACCTCGCTCAACGCCAGTTGCTTGACGCCTAGCTTTACGACTTCTGCGAATCCACCCATAACTCCGAGCTGATAAGAGCGCTGATCTATCTTAGGCATGGTCGCATCGTCCTGTGCAAAAAGCAGTGTGGCGATCAGGACCGCTAATGTTGCAACGGCCAATATTGCTCTTATTCTCATAGCGGTCCCGTTCTCCAAAAGGAGGTACAGGTTAACCGATATGCGGTCCGACGTGCAGCCATCACCCACACTGTGTAAACAGTGCTATTCTCGCCCGCAATTCGGAAGGGCCTGCAGCGGCAATGACAAAAAATGTACAAAAAATAGTCGGCGTGATGGGCGGCATGGGCCCGGATGCCACGGTGGATTTCATGGCCAGGGTTATCGCGATGACGAATTCCGGCAGCGACCAGGACCATGTCCACATGATCGTCGACCAGGACCCGACCATACCGAATCGGCAACGCGCCATTCTCGAAGGATCGGCAGACGTCACTGAGGCACTTGGCGTGATGGCGAAACGGCTAGAGGATGCCGGCGCCGATTTTCTCGTGATGGTGTGCAACACGGCGCATGTGTTTCTCGATGGCGTGCGCGCAGGCACCAGCATTCCGTTCATCAGCATCATCGATGAGTCGGTCAACGAGATTGATCGCGTTTGTCCGGATGCCCGAAAAGTCGGCGTGATGGCCACCGATGGTTGTCTCGACACCGGAATTTACCAGGACGCGATCACGGCATCGGGCCGGGAAGCATTAGTGCCCGAAAAAGATGGACTTGATCAACTCATGCGCCTGATCTCTGCGATCAAGGCCGGGAATCAGGGTGAAGATATTCGCCAGTCGATGCAGGCTTCGGCAAACGAACTCGTGCAGCAGGGCGCTGATGTCATCATTGCCGGCTGTACCGAGATACCGATTGTGTTTGACGGCGAAAACTGTACGGTGCCGGTTATCTCGTCCACCAATGTGCTTGCGGAACGGACGCTGGAACTGGCCAAGGGCGAGACCCCTCTGCCGAAGAATCGATAATTACCCGGAAAAGGAATCTGCATGCTGTTATCCCGTTTTCCGCGAGTATCCCTCGCGCACCTGCCAACCCCGTTGGAGCTGATGCCGCGATTGAGCGAGCACCTCGGCGGGCCGAATATCTACGTGAAGCGGGATGACTGCACCGGCCTCGCTACCGGTGGCAACAAGACCCGCAAGCTCGAATTCCTGATGGCGGACGCTGTAGCAAATAATGCGGATGTGATCATTACGCAAGGCGCCGTGCAGTCGAATCATGCGCGGCAGACCGTGGCTGCGGCCTGCAAGATGGGCATGGAATGCGAGCTTGTTTTCGAGAAGCGCGTGGAAGATCCGAGCGACCCTTATATAAGCTCCGGCAACGTTTTGCTCGACAGGATTTTCGGGGCCCATATACGGGATGTCGAAAAAGGAACAGACATGGATGCGGCGATGGAAGACGTTGCCGAAGAACTGCGAAGCGCTGGCAAAACGCCCTACATCATTCCCGGTGGCGGATCCAATCGTATCGGCGCTCTGGGCTACGTTGATTGCGCGCTCGAATTGATGTCGCAGGCAAACAGCGAAAGGATCGCCATCGATCATGTCGTGCACGCAACCGGAAGTGCAGGCACGCAGGCGGGTCTGATCGTCGGCCTCAAAGCCACCAATGCGAATATTCCCCTGCTCGGGATCGGCGTCAATGCACCGAAAGATGTGCAGGAGGAGAAGGTTTACAAACTGGCGGTGGACACGGCGGAATATGTCGGCGCACCAGGCGTTGTGCAGCGCGAGGATATTGTCGCTAATTGTGACTACGTTGGAGAAGGCTACGGTATCCCGACGAAAGCAATGAACGATGCTGTCATGCTGCTCGCGCGCCTGGAAGGCTTGTTGTTCGACCCTGTTTACAGCGGCAAGGGTCTCGCGGGCATGATCGATCTGATCGGCAAAGGTTATTTTGCAGGCGCCCGGGACATCGTTTTTATCCACACTGGTGGCGTCGCCGGCCTGTTTGGCTACTCGGACCAGTTGCACACCGAATCGTAGTCCGGGCCTGGTTGTTGCGCATGCCGATCCGTCGCGACAAAAGTCGATGTTTTCAGGCCCGGTGCCGCGAACTGTACCTATTGATTCCTGTCTGATGCCTATTACACTTGCAGGCCATTTTGCCCGCTGCATCTTACGTTTTAGTTGCCAGAGCAACTACCTGGGGAACCCGTGACCAAAACGCCGCGACGCCATGTATTGCAATTTTTTCTTGCCGGTAACCTTTTGACCTTGCTGGTCGCCGGTGAGGGGATTGCGCAGAGTATCGATTCGAATGCGCCGCGTCCGATCGCACAGGCAGTCGAGCTGTTGGCGGCGCCCGTCATTGATGGCAATGTCATCGATGATCCGGCCTGGCGCGCTGGGGAGCCCATCACTGATTTCTGGCAGACTCAGCCGAACGCGGGGCAAGCTGCATCCCAGCGAACCGAGGTGTACATAGGATTTACCGATACTGCACTGTTTATCGGCGTCATCGCTTACGACGACGAACCACTCGAAATTGTCTCAACGGACAGCCGGCGCGATTCATCGCTGGACAATACCGACAGCATCAGGATCATGATCGACGGCCTGCTGGACCGGCAAAACGGTTATGTCTTTGGCACCAACCCGGCCGGCATCGAATACGACGGCCAGATAAGCAGGGAAGGCGCGGGCCAGTTTGTTTTCGGTGGTCAGGGTGGCTTCAATCTGAACTGGGATGCGCCCTGGACGGTCAGGACCGAAGTCTCGGATTTTGGCTGGAGCGCGGAGATGGAGATTCCGTTCACATCGTTGCGTTTCGGAAAGGGCGACGTGCAGGAGTGGGGCCTGAATATTGAAAGACGAATTCGTCGCAACAATGAAATCGTGTTCTGGGCGCCGATGTCGCAGGATCGTAGTCTGATCCGCGTATCAGAAGCCGGATCGATAAGGGGAATCCGCGTACCGCGGCAGCAAAATCTTCAATTCACACCCTATGTATTGGGTAATGCCCGGCGTGGCGGCGACCTCAGTGGTACTGAAACTGATCAGGATGTCGGCTTCGACATCAAGTACTCCATTACGCCGAGCCTGACGCTGGATGCGACCTACAATACAGACTTTGCGCAGGTCGAGGTCGACGACCAGCAGGTCAATCTCGATCGCTTCAGTTTGTTCTTTCCCGAGAAGCGCCCGTTTTTCCTGGAGAACGCCGGACAATTTACGGTCGGCAATCCACGGGAAGTAGAGCTGTTTTTCAGCCGGCGCATCGGCATTGGTGAAGATGGAGCACAGGTTCCGATTGATGGCGGCCTGCGTTTGTCCGGCAAGGTTGGCACTACCACCAACGTCGGCCTGCTTTTCATGAGTTCCGAGGCAGTAGCCGGAGTTTCGTCCGCGAACAAGTTTGCGGTCGCCCGGGTAAACCAGGAACTTGCCAACCGATCATCCGTGGGATTCCTGATTGTGAACCGGGATGGGGATGGCTCTCTGCTTGGCAACGGCAGCGATGACCAGAACCAGACCTATGCGATCGACGGCCGCTGGGGTATCGGCGAAAATCTGCTGCTATCTGCGTGGGTAGCCAGGACCGATACTCCGGGACTGACGGGCAAAGACGACGCTTTGTCCCTTAACGCAAGCTTCAACGATGCCGACTGGACGATGGTTTTCGCCTATTCGGAGATCGGCGGGGCATTTAACCCCGAAGTCGGCTTTCTCACTCGAAGTGATTACCGCAAGGTAAGTGGGCTGGTCCTGCGCCGGATACGGCCGGATAATCTGTGGAACCTGTTCGAGATCCGCCCGCACATATCCTATAGGGGCTTTTGGGATTTCGACGGCTTCCAGGAGACAGGATTTCTGCACGTCGATTCCCACTGGGAGTTCGATACGGGCGCTGAAATACACACGGGATTCAATATTACGAAAGAGGGTGTCAAGGAGCCGTTCGATATTATCCCCGGGGTGACCATCCAGCCAGGCACCTACGATCATGCAGAAGCACAGATCATATGGAGGGGCGATGAGTCAAAGCCGCTCAATTTCGGCCTGCGCGCGATAGTGGGTGGCCGCTTCGGCGGAGACCGGGTTTCGTTAGCGCCGACAGTGAGATATCGCATCGGCGAAAAGTTCAGTTCCGAGCTCGCATACAACTACAATGATTTCGATCTGCCGGTGCCCGGTGGAGACTTCACTGCCAACCTGCTTCGCCTTCGGCTGTCGTACTCATTCACGCCAAAAATCCTGCTGCAGTTGCTGTCACAATACAACGAAGTCGATGACAGAATCTCGAATAACCTGCGATTTTCATGGTTGCAGTCAGCAAACACAGGTCTGTTCCTGGTGTACAACGAAATCGATGAACGGGGCCTGGGTGCGCCGCCACGTGGCCGCGAATTCATCGTCAAGTTCAGCCATATCTTCGACGTTCTTAAATAGCAGTGTCTGATGGGAAAAGTTTACTTAATTGCCGTTGTTTTCCTTTGCGCTTTTAGCAGCGCAATCGCTGCTGAAGATCGTCCGCGCGCACGCGATATCGGCCTCGTCGTCGGCACTTTTCCGACCGGCCCCCTGAATGCAATAACCGATGTCGCCGGTGTCAAAGTCGGCCACGCGACGGTTATTGAAGGCGATGACATTCGTACGGGCGTAACCGCGATTATTCCTGGTCCCGGCAACCTCTATACACACCCGATGCCGGCATGGATCCACGTCGGCAATGGATATGGCAAACTGATTGGAGAAACCCAGGTGCGCGAGTTCGGCGAGCTGGAGACGCCGATCCTGCTGACCTGCACGCTCTGCGTGTGGAGCGCGGCAAACGCACTCAAGGAATGGGTATATGAGCAGCCGGGCATGGGTGAGCACACGGTCAACCCGATTGTTGGCGAAACAAACGACTCCCGCGTCAACAACATGTGGGCTGATCCAATACAAGTTGAGCAGGTATTCGAGGCGCTGGATAAGGCCAGCGGCGGCCCGGTCGAGGAGGGTAGCGTTGGCGCCGGAACCGGGACACAGGCGTTCGGCTGGAAAGGTGGTATCGGCACCAGCTCCAGGGTCTTGCCGGCGTCGCTGGGCGGTTACACGGTTGGTGTCCTCGTGCAGACCAATTTTGGTGGCACGCTTACGATCAACGGCGCTCCGGTCGGCCGCGAACTCGGCAACTATGCGTACCGCCGCGAGCTCGAGGGTGTGGGGGTTGACGACAACCAGGAGGACGGATCGATCATGATGGTCGTGGCGACCGATGCACCGCTGAATGCGCGCAGTCTGGACCGGATTGCGATGCGCGCAATCATGGGCTTGGCGCGTACCGGCTCGTTCGCGAGCAATGGCTCGGGAGACTACGTTATTGCGTTTTCGACGGACCCGGGCGTGCGGCGTCCAAGAACGAGCGATACACCGGTTGCGTCGAATGTACTGGTCAATGATTCGATGTCGCCTTTGTTTGCAGCGACTGCCGAGGCAACCGAAGAAGCAATTTACAATGCGATCTTCAAAGCTACGACCGTGACCAGTTCAAGAGGCACGCTCGAAGCGATACCGATAGAAGATCTCAAGAGAATTCTTGAAAAACACCAGGTACTGGGATGGGATAAATTGTGATCAACGGGGACAGTTTACTTAATTGTTGATGAATGCATTCATCAACAATTAAGTAAACTGTCCCGCACCGCAATGGGGGA
>Ga0209980_10002480_pt1 | contig 10032 bp, 9 predicted proteins | sample CR02metaG_FD_183611 | JGI IMG/M metagenome (GOLD analysis project Ga0209980, IMG submission 183611) | Deep subsurface microbial communities from Mariana Trench to uncover new lineages of life (NeLLi) - CR02 metaG (SPAdes) (version 2) | ecosystem: Environmental > Aquatic > Marine > Ocean trench >...
AGCATTCAGACGTATATGTGCACACTCACCTGGCAGAGAACAACGATGAGGTTGGGCTCATCGCAAAGCAGTTCCCCTGGAGCCGAAGTTACCTGGATGTATACGAACATTTCGGGCTGATCAGGGAGCGATCCGTGTTCGCACATTGTCTGTACCTGGATGACCAGGATCGCAAATCCATGGCGGCCAACGGGGCCGCGATCGCTTTCTGTCCGATGTCGAATCTGTTTCTCGGCAGCGGCCTGTTCGATCTGCACTCAGCAAAAGAGAAAGACATACGCGTCGGCTTAGGCACCGACGTTGGCGGCGGTACCAGTCTGAGTTTGCTGCGCACAGCGAGCGAGGCGTACAAGGTTCTGCACCTGCAGGATCAAGCATTACCGCCTTTCGATGCCCTGTACCTTGCAACGCTCGGAGCTGCGAGAGCGCTTTACCTCGACGACAAGATCGGCAATTTCGAGTTGGGGAAGGAAGCCGACTTCGTTGTGCTTGATTCCAAGATTTCGTCGATAACATCACGCAGGCTCAGTACATCGAATGACGTGGCAGAAAAGTTATTCGCCCTGATCATGCTCGGTGACGATCGCTGCGTCACAGCGACCTACCTCATGGGGCAATGCGTGCATAGTGTGGGTCAATGACTTCCTATTAATATTGCACGGAAATCGGCAACGTTTGTTCGGGTCGGTCCGGTTATGACGAGATCGCCGATTTCGGAGAAAAAACGATAGCTGTCGTTGTCATCGAGTAAGCTATTTGCATCGAGTGATTGGTGCTGCGCCCTCAGTAGCGTGTCCGGAGTGACATAGCATCCTGCGTTGTCTTCTGTGCCGTCGATACCGTCCGTGTCGCAAGCGATCGCGTGAATCCGGGGATGACTGTCCAAGGCGAGCGCTAGCGCGAGGCAGTACTCGGAATTGCGCCCGCCACGTCCCTGGCCGCGAACCTGGACGGTCGTTTCACCACCGGAGATCAGAACGCAGGGCGGCTGCACGGGCCCGCTGCCGGAATCTATTTTCTTCGTCAACGCGGCATGTTCCTGTGCCAGTTCGGCCGCGTCTCCCTGCAGGTCGCCGAGGACCAGTGGTTCGATATCGAAATCGCGTGCCAGCCCGGCCGCCGCATTCATCGCGTCATCTGAGGAGGCGAGAACGTCGAAGCTCGTATTGTTGAAAACAGGATCGCCGGGTTTCGGCGTTTCTGCGAGCGGGCTCTTGAGATATTTCATGACATTATCCGGAACGCCCAGACCGTATCGCTGAAGAATATCGAGCGCCATCTCCGACGACGTCGCATCCGCAACCGTCGGTCCGGACGCGATCGAGGAGACATCGTTGCCCGGCACGTCGGAGATCGCCAGCGTAAAAACTTGTGCGGGCGAACAGGCGGCTGCAAGCCTGCCGCCTTTGACCGCAGACAGGTGCTTACGAACGCAGTTGATTTCGCCGATGTTTGCGCCGCACTTGAGTAGCTCGCCCGTAATTGATTGTTTGTCTTGAAAGCTGATGCCTTCGGCAGGAATTGGCAACAGGGCAGAACCACCACCAGATAGCAGACAGATAACCAGGTCTTCAGCGGAAAGGTCCGAGACATACGTAAGCATTCGATGAGCAGCCTCGGATCCTGCCGCATCCGGAACCGGGTGTGCCGCTTCCACGACCTCGATCTGCTGACAAGCGACCGCATGCCCGTACGGCGTGATGACAAGGCCTGAGAGCACCCCCGACCAGTTGTTCTGGACCGCCTGCGCCATGGCCGCAGCAGCTTTACCGGCGCCGATGACGATGGTTCGACCCGGCGGGCGGGAGGGCAACCTCCCGGGAATCAGGTACTCAGCTTGAGCAGCCTCGACGGCCTTATCAAAGAGGGTTTTTAGAAAATGCTTTTTGTCCTGCATTCAAGCCGCAGGCTTTCTGTCGCGAGCGCCGATAAACGGCCGCAGCCTGTCGATAAATCCGGCAAGCTCCGGCCTGTGGTTATACAGGTCATCGATCGAAAGTCCGGACAATTCATAGGGCAGGATGAGCCAATCGGCAGTCTCGTGCACGAAATAGTCCGGTGGGCGAATCGTCCTATCGGTTGACCGGTACCAGACCGTCGCGATGCGAATGTCATGCGGCAGGTTACGCCTGGTTTTCCTGGCCAGGGTTTCAATCACAGCCTGGACGCTGGAGCCCGTGCTGTAGACGTCATCGACGATAAGCAGGGAATGTTCATTGCAGAGGTTCTCGAGCAAATACTGCAGCCCATGAACGCGAATCGAACCGGCCTTATCGACCATTTTCGAATAATCCGACAAGCCGGTGTAGGAAGTGCGAATTGCAATGTGATCTGTCTTGATGCCGAAATAATCAAGGCCTTCCTGAACGGCAATCCCGACTGCGCTACCGCCGCGCCAGAGCCCCACCAGAAAATCAGGCTTGAAGCCTGCCTCGAAAATATTGGCAGCGAGTTGAAAAGAGTCGAGTAATAGGTCGTTCGCCGCGATGAACTTCTTATTCATTTCTCTTCTCGGCCACGGAAAATGTGCTGTAGTATGAGTATAACCACAAGCGCGAGAAACGGTATGGATAAGACCGTCTTAACGGCGCAGGAGCTTCTTACAGACTCATTCGATCTGGGTCTCAGAATTCTGGAAAGCGGATTCAAGCCTACTCTGATCATCGCGATCTGGCGTGGCGGCACGCCTGTCGGCATGGCAGTGCAGGAAGTCTTCGCCTACTGCGGTATCCATTCCGATCACATTGCAATTCGCACATCGTCTTACGTCGGTGTCGATGATCGCGGTGCCGTGGCAGTACATGGCTTGAATTACATCATCAAGAAAGTTTGTTACGACGATCGCGTTCTGATCGTCGATGACGTATTCGATACAGGTCACACCATCAAAGCCGTGATCGATGAGTTAACGAAGCGTGCCCGTGGCAATACTCCGGAGGATATTCGCACCGCAGTGCCCTGGTACAAGCCTACGAGAAATCAAACGGATCTCGTACCGGATTATTACATCAGGGAAACCGCTGAATGGTTGGTGTTTCCTCACGAACTCGACGCATTGACTCCCGAGGAAATGCTAATCGAACGCCCGGATCTGCATAAGATCATCAGCGCCGTGTCCGACCGGGCAGCTTCATAGACAGAGGATGAAGAGACTCTGCGTGTACTGCGGCTCTAACGTCGGCAAGAACAATGATTATGCGCAAGCGGCCAGGGAGCTGGCCGAGGTTCTGGTGCAGAACAAAATTGGCCTCGTTTTCGGGGGTTCCCACATGGGCATAATGGGACAGCTCGCAGACGCAGTACTTGCCGGCGGCGGCGAAGTGGAAGGCGTGATACCCGGTCACTGCTTGAGAAGGAGGTTGCCCACGAAGGACTGACCGAGATGCATGTTGTCGATTCCATGCATGCGCGCAAATCGATGATGGCCTTGCTGTCAGATGGCTTCATCGCCACGCCGGGCGGGTTCGGTACGCTGGAGGAGATCATCGAGAGCCTGACCTGGGCTCAACTACAGTTTCATGAAAAGCCATGCGGGTTGCTTAACGTGAATGGTTTCTTCAACCATCTGTTGTCATTTCTGGATCATGCGGAGACGGAAGGTTTCTTACGGCCGGCCCATCGGGCGATGTTGCTGGTCAGCAAAAAACCGGCAGATCTGCTTCGGTGTTTTGAATCCTACATGCCGCCTACGATTGAAAAATGGAAATAAAAATTTGCCCGTCAGAGCGATCAAAGGAATCGCCCGTCAGGACGGGCTCCAACGGATGGCAAAGGAATCGTAGGAGCCCGTCCTGACGGGCGAACTAATTTATTAAAAGAGCAGCCTTAGCTTTCCTTTGGCAGGCGCTCGCAAATTCGAGCCGTACAGGGAATATCGTATTCCCAATTTTCGCCCTTTGAGGTCTGATCCAACACATATTCGCAAGGGGGTCTTGAAAGCATTCACCGGTGCATGAGTCGGAATTTCTCCGAGTGTATGTGATATGTGAATCGCGTCGTCTTTCAGATTCACCATCGGGTAATCGGCCAAATCAGCCTGGGCCCTGTCCACGTACTGGCCGTTACGGCGAGTTTTAGGTAGCTGGTTGGCGACGAATAATGCATTGTGATTCGGCATTACGATCGAGAGTGCGGCGTCCTGTATGGGCTCGTCACCCTGGTTGTACACGACGACCTGCAGTTTCACCGCGTTGCTCTCGAATAGAAAATGCTCATCATCATTCTGGTGCTTCGCTTCGATCTCTGCCATCTCTGCCATGATTTCATCGGTCGAACGATTTTCGTAAGGACTGTCGGTACCGTATAGTCGCGCGTGCGTAAGCCGGGCCATGACCATCGTTGATCCATGGTCTTGCTCAGTTCTCTGAATATCGAGCAACTGCTTGAGCTTGTTGCTCGCCACTGCGGAGGGCAGTTGTGCAAGATCGATCGTCTTGATCTTGAAGTCTTTATGAATAATTTCGCCCGGGAAACCGATTTCGACCCGCTCCGCGGATACCGAGTCGCGAAACTTTCTTTCGAACATGTCCAGTAAGATCTTGCGGCCCATTTTGATCGGCGCGTCATCCACACGCATGTAGGCGTCACCGCGGCGCAGCTTTTCCGAAAAATCGACGCGCATCATGTACGGACGATCCTGACAGTCGCTGATTTCGAAAACGCCGATTCGCTTTCCGTCTACGTTAACCGCATGGTATTTCAGCCGAATCGGTGGCTCGATGAAATCGGTCACGAGACCCTGGTAGGGGGGCTTGCCGGAGAAGTCGTCCCGACCCACGGAAGCAAGCCGCTTGTTGCCTTTGCTTGTCGATTTCAGCACCTACAATGATGTAGTGAGCACCACGGACGGATGCGTTTGCCATAGCGACCACATCACGCAGAAACTGGCGAATGCCATTTTTTCCGTATGGTTCGGCACGGAGCTGGACCCCGGTGCCAGGTGTCGCACCGCGAACGAGTTTTGCAAAATTCTTCGCCATCGAACCCTATATTTCGGACGATTATGTTCAACAAGACGGGAACCAATCTACAGTTCTGAGGCTTGGCGTCAGCTATATCTGGTTTTCAGCTTGCAGGCGTGGTCGCATTCGCGGCGGCAAACCTGAAAGGAGCAAGCCCGGCTCGAAATCTAAAGCTTTGACTTCACTGAATTGATCGTGGAATCGTGGCTGTGGGGTTTTACCAGCGCAGGCGCCATCCGCCGCCGGTGGCCGACGATCTGGCACCACGCCGCTTACGCATTCTCGCGTGCAGTGTCGCACGCTTGTCGGCAAGCCATTCCTCGCGGCCGACTTTCGTGTCCTCGCCTGCAGCGGCGCGGCGTTTTTCCTCGGCAGCACGAAACTCGACAAACTCTTCGTAGGAGTCGATTTCTGCCTTGAGTTCGCGGATTATGAGTTCCACGTAAATGGCATCGTCGAGGAAACCAAGCCCCGGAATATGGTCGGGAATCAGGTCCTCCGGGTCACAGAAATAGACCAGGGCACCGAGAATCCGACGGCGCTCCTCCTCGCTCAACTGCCACTCCTCGTCGCCGACCATGTCGATAACCACTTCAAGCTTTGTAAGACGATCATCGATGAAGCCCGGTAATTCTGTCGATTTGGCGTCGGTGATCAGCTGACGGGCAGCAGCCTCGATGTTGACGACGTTTTCCTCGCTTTCCATAGCCGTTTTCGCCTTATCAACGATGGCTTGAAAGTGATTGAGGTCGGAATCGCTAAGCGTAAATGTGATGTCGAGAGGCATATCTGACCGTCCTTCTTTGCTTTTTGAAATTTTGGACAACAATTGCCCGCTGTCCCCGGTTTCTTGCTCTTTTCGATTATCCGGGGCCCCTGAGCTGTCTGGATTGTAACCGGAACAGAGACGCCGGGCTATGGATAAACGACTGAAATCAGGCGTGTATGGGTGGCAGTTGGCCGATCCAGGGTCTGGCTGCTTCTGTCTGACAGGCAAGTTGCGACAGTCGTGTCTGCCAACCCGCTCGACCCACCCGTAATATTTTCGCTGTTCCAGGGGTTTCGGCCAGCACCGGGCGCGACTGGTTCAGACATCGAAGGAATGCACCGGCTGCCACTAATGAAGGAAATTCCCACCTTTGCACTATCATATCTGCCCGGGATTGAGCCCGGAAGTAAATCAGCGAGGACAAGCATGCCGTCATACGTTAGTCATCTGGAAGCCGCGATAGATGGCACACACTTACCTGCCCGCGAGCAGCATACGCTGCACGAAGGCAGGCCGATCTGGGTTCGCTATGACCTCAATGCCGTCTCCCAGGCGATGACCAAAGAAATCGTGCAAAAACGTCCAGCCACTCTCTGGCGTTATCGGGAGTTGTTACCGGTCGAGGACGACAGAGGCATCGTGTCACTCGGCGAAGGTATGTCGCCGCTGTTGCGATGCGATCGGCTTGGCGACTCGCTGGGATTGAGCAACCTGTTTGTCAAAGACGAATCACAGATGCCGACCGGCTCGTTCAAGGACCGTGGACAGACCGTCGCTATCACGATGGCGAAGTGGTTCGGCGTCAAAAAGGTAGCGATTCCCACCGCGGGTAATGCGGGTGGCTCGATGGCGGCTTATGCCGCGAGGGCAGGCATGGAAGCATACGTATTCATGCCGGAGGATGCGCCGGAAATCAATCAGTACGAAGTTGTCCAGGCCGGGGGACACGCGTATCTCGTCAATGGCCTGATTAACGACTGCGCGAAGATCGTATTCGATGGTAAAAAAGCAATGGGTTGGTTCGACATGTCCACTCTGAAGGAGCCGTACCGCATCGAAGGCAAGAAGACGATGGGCCTCGAGCTGGCCGAGCAACTCGACTGGATCCTGCCCGATGTCATTCTCTATCCGACCGGCGGCGGTACCGGGCTGATCGGCATGTGGAAAGGATTTCAGGAATTGCGGGAATTAGGTTGGCTGGAGGGCGAGCGCATGCCGCGAATGGTCGCTGTTCAATCTGATGGCTGTTGCCCTATCGTAAGGGCATTCGAAAATGGCGAACGTTTCGCGGAGCCGTTCGATGATCCGGCTACGATCGCAGGAGGACTGCGCGTGCCGGCTGCCGTTGGTGACTTCATGATGCTCGACATTATCCGGGAAAGCGACGGCTGCGCAGTGGCGGTTTCGGAAGAGCGACTGACCGAGTGGATGCGACTCGGCACTGAGGCCGAGGGTATTTCCTTCGGGGCGGAATCAGCGGCCTGTATCGGCGCGGCCGAGAGCCTCTTGAAATCGGGGTGGCTGACACCTCAAGAGCGCGTTGTCATATTCAGTTGCGGCGGTGCCAGGAAATGTCCGGAATTGATTCGGGCAGATTTACCGAGAATCGATAAAGACAAGGTACCGGACTGGGCATCTCTTTAGTTGCTGTCGTAGGGATCGAATCCAGATACGTCGATTTTCTCGGCGATCGGAACGGCCACATCTTCGTCTTTGAGAATTTTTTTCAACGCAAGCGTTTTTACGAGCGACAACTCGTCGATTGAGTTCTTGCCGTCAAAAACAGGCTCGTCAACAATATCGGCAGCTTTATCCTGATTCGGCGATTTGTGATCTTGTTCAATGATTCTCTGCAGAGCGGCATCGTCGAGGATCTCGAAGTGACCCGTCGCCATGTCCTTGGCAAGTACGCCCTGGTCGCCGCAATTCGCGGCGGCCGCTATCGACTTTTTCGCCGACTCGTCGTTTGATTTGAGAATCTTCTTGAGTGCCACGGTTGAGAGTAACTCGAACTCGGCGATCTCCACGGGTTCGGCGCGGACAGACCTGTCCCGGCCGTCCGCTTGAATCCTGGCCGGCCGCTGGATTCTTACCGTCGTCTTGAACTCGTCGGTCATCTGCCGATTCTCTGGCAAGAGTCCACCGGCCGCCAGCAAACGCGTCACATAACACCCGGAATTCTAAGAAATTCACGGACTTAGAGCCGCAGAGAACGGGCAGGAACGATTTTTCGACGAAAGATCGAGAAATATTGACCACCCAAGTGGTCCAGACTGGCAAAAAGCTGTGGAACAGTTCCCGGAATCAAAGGCTTGCGCTCGCTACTATTGTACATATTCCTGCGTATGGGCCCTTAATACACGCACGATTATTACGATGCACTTGGAAATCGTCTTATCCTTATTGCTCATTTTCACCGCCGTCGGCTACGGGCTGCTGGGCATAAGGCTTCTCGGCGGCAAACGCGAGGTCGGCAGCCTTCCCGTCGGCGCAACATTCATCGCAATCGGCATCTGGGTATTGGGCGGTGCCGTCGAGCTGGTGGCACCGAACTTTCTCGTTTTCACCGTCGGCCGGACCGGCCACTTTCTCGGTACCGCGCTCGTGCCTGTCACAATCCTGATCTGTTTTCGTGAATACACCGGCGCGGAAACATCCAGGACGATGGTTACCACACTCCTGATTTTGCCGGTACTGTCGATTCTGGTGGCCGCGACCAATTCCATGCACGAGATCATGTGGTATTTGCCGGCAACCAACGATGCTGGCGAATTCCTGACCCGGCCTGTTCGATGGGGGCCATGGTTCTTATTCCTGCATGCACCATATGGTTATGCAGTTTTTCTGCTCAGTTTCCTGACACTGGTCATGCACAGTACTTCCGTTGCGCCGGCACAGCGCCGTGGGCTTTTTATGCTGGCCGGTTCCTCCATTGCTCCTGCAATCGCAATCGCAGCATATGACTTGGGAATTGGGCCCAACACAATTTCCACCGTGCCGTTGGTTTTCTCAGGCTTACTGCCGATTTATGCCTGGCTCATAATCAGCGAGCAGATCATCGAGTTCTCACCGTTGGCGTACGAGACCGTCTACCAGAACATGCAGGATCCGGTTGTCGTCGTCGACGAGCAGGAGCGCATCATCGGACTGAATCACGGCGCCGAGCTCATGCTCAACATTACTGAGTCTGAAGCGCTGCGCAAGTCGCTCGACCACGTCTTTGGAGAAGTAGTACCGGAGATTCACGAGGCGCTCAATACCGGTGAGCCGCAGAAAATGCTGACGAACACCGGCCGGTTTCTGCATCTGCAGGTATCGCCGATAGCGACCAATAAAGCTGCTGCACGCGTGGGGCGAGTCCTGATGTTTCGAGACGTAAGCGATGTCGAGCAGGCTCAGAAAGAGATTCGCAGCAACGAATTGCTACTGCGCACATTGGTGGATCACTCGGTCAACGGAATTGTTCGCATGCGCTGGGTTGACGAGGGTGATGGGAGAAGTCTTCGTTGTATTTTCGCGAATGCAGCTGCAGGCCGATACCTGCACTTCGATCCGGATGAAATGACCGACCTGACTGCGAGCGGACTCCTGAAACTTGCATCAAGCGCAATGGATCCACGCGATTCAGAGGAGTTGCGGGAGAAGTTTCTGGAAGCAGCCGAGAAGGGGGAAGTGATCGACACGGAGGTCCATGTCGGATTGGGCTCGACTCAGAAATGGCTGAGGGTTATCGGTGAGCCAGTAGGCGACAATGTCGCAGTTACGTTTGTCGATATCACGGATCGGAAAGCCAAGGAATTTCAAATGGAGTCCATTGCCTGGTCGGATCCACTGACCGGCGTACTGAACCGCCGTGGTTTTGAACGCGATGCCGCGAAAAGGCTGTTGGACAGTGACGATGATGCGACCGGTGCGCTATTGTTTATCGACTTGAATGAATTCAAACAGGTCAACGATAAATGCGGTCATGAGGTTGGCGACCAGTTGTTGACGATCGCGGCAGAACGTCTGCGAGCAAGTCTGAGGTCGCGCGATATCATCGGCCGTCCCGGCGGGGATGAATTTGTTGCCCTGGTGCCGGACGTGAAACCCAAAGTCGCCGAAGAACTCGCAGCCAGGCTGACAAAGTGTCTGGAAGAGCCTTACATTGTCGGCTCTGAAACGCTCTACTGTGCGGCAAGCATAGGCCTTGCGTTGTATCCCGAGCATGCCAATACCTTGACGGGCCTGTTACGCGCTGCAGATCAGGCCATGTACAGGGCCAAAGACCGTTGCCGCGGTGCCTCCGACATCTCGGATACC